>JAABUO010006102.1_pt1 | contig 13938 bp, 17 predicted proteins | sample 5559291 | NCBI WGS metagenome assembly JAABUO01 (sample SAMN10711878, study PRJNA513372) | rock metagenome | isolation source: Antarctica rocks | place: Antarctica: Victoria Land, Finger Mt sud | reverse complement strand
ACATTGATCGTTTGGTCGATAATCTCGATATTTGACTGTTCGATATGTTGATCCCGCAGCTAAGAGTCGTTTTTTCAGATGTCTTTGCGCTTCTGCTTTGGTTCTAAATGCTAAGATTGCCGATGCGTGTCTGTTTCGTGATCGGTTTTCGCTCTTCGATAATCATATAGGGTTGATTATTAGTTTCAATCCGGGGTTGAAAGACTCTAATTCAGTTTTTAGATTTTCCATTCCGGTTTCCGTGTTGAAGATTTCGGTTTCCAGACTGTGTATGACTATTTTGTGCCATTTCTCGTCTTTCTTAATGCTCTTAACATCAAAAACATGCTCCCATATTGCTCTTTGCGCTAGTAAGGCGTCTGCGGTGTATTTTTCCGAGACCATCAAGGCAATGTTGTTTCCCTTTTGCGTTTTGGCTACTGTGGCGACTACCAGATCGATTTTTGCGTTTTTCAATGCGTTATTCACCGAATCTCGCATTTCCATCGCCTTTAAAGTCCAGTTCTCATTTTTGGGATTGACAATGAGTCTTCTTTCACGATACGGTATTTCTTGTGATTTTGGCGAGGGTTTTTTGGTAACCAGGTTCCATTCGCCTGCCTTTGCATTTGCATTTGCATTTGCGCTTGTGACTTGAGCTGCTTTTTGCGCATATGTGAGCTTCTGCGTTGGTTTTTGCAAATTTTGCATGACTTGCGACGTTTGTGAAACCTGCGCCTTCTGCAAGATTTGCGAATTCCCTGTCATTTGCTTTGCATTGATTCCCTTTTTGATGTTTTCGGCGTTTTGTTGCACCAATTGCAGAATAGTCTCCAGCTTGTTGTTTGTTTGACTCTGCAGCAGGTTAATTTGCTTCTGAACCGGGTTTTCTATGCTTTCGCCGCATGGTCTTCGAATGTAGATTAAGCTATGATTTATAGCCTCTTCCTGCTCTGGTATTGCTAGTCTTAGCTGATTGACTGCGAATTCGATTCTTTCGCGCAATCTTTTCACTTGCACCTCTTTAGAGGTAGCACCGTAGCACTTGCTAGTACTGACTTCGATACTAGCTTCTTTTTGCGGACTTTCCATCGCTTTTCGCTTTTTCATTCCTTTGGATTCCACAATCGCTCGTGTTTGCTCTTTTTGCTGCGAATTTGCATTTCGCGGGTTGATTGTATTCTTGTCGTTATGCGCATCTGCATGTGGATTGACCATCAATACATCAGGTGAGCTGAATATATATTGCGTTTTTCTATTTGCTGGTGTAGGCGATTTTTGTTGACTGCGAAATAAATCGACGATGTTGTTTTGCAGTTGTTTGCTTGTTGGCGAACTCATGCTAAGTCCGTCCCATAGACCTGTTTCAACCTCTATCGTTGACTTTTTGAATTCTATCGTCGGCGTTTTGGGTTCTGACGTTGAGCTATTGCTTCTGCTGAGTTCCGCGTTGGAACGGGGGGGAGAAGAGCGTATGAAGCGACTCTTCATATTTCCTTCCATAGGGGTTTTTCCTAGTTCCGGGCTTCGGGCTTCTAGAAAATCCACTTGGCACCACTTAAATATCCCTTTAACCTCTTACCCAGAGCGTTCCACGTAGGCAGTAACTCTAGTGCAGAGGTCCCCCAATTTCTATCCCGAAACCTGCAATAGACCGCCTTCTATTACCGGCTTATTCCAGACGAAAATGGTATAAATCTAGCCTGTAAGGGCCTAAATTACTCTTTTGATAGGAAATGCTTGACGCAATTGCTTTATATCCCAGGTGCCGAAGTAGTCGCGTTACCTCGCTCAGGATAGTAACGACTGACCTCGGCTTATTGCCTTGCGCACCAAGAAAAGGTAAAACAAATAGTGATTTGATAAGAAACGCTGTACTTCTCTGGAACAACGTTGTTCCCTGTGCGACCTTCGGGCGCAAAAGAATTCGATTTCGATTTTTGCTTCAGCCCGCAGTCTTCTTTGCTGTTCTGAAGTCGATAGATGGCTTGTTCTTTTCGTCTGAGTTTGCTCTTTGATTTGTTACTTTATTTACTGTCTGAATTGGTGATTCTTTCTTCTGCGTTGATGAACTCTTGTTCCGCCGCCGGTTTTGGCCTGCGTGGGTGCGGAAAATTTCGATTTTCGGTTTTTAACTTGCGACGCAGTCACCTGTGAAGCTATTGGGTCGAATGGGGGCTCGTTTTGATCGTACGATTGTGCTCTATAACTTGCCAATCAATTTGGTATATCATATGCTTTGGTAGGTCGCTGTCGCACTTGCGTTGTAAAATAGTCAAATGACTTTTTTTCAGTTGTGAACTGAGTTAAACATTTATAAAACATTGATGTTGCAATCTTGTTTCTATATAATTATTATATTGAATTTGCGAATTTTTCTGTTTATCAAGAATAATTTTTGAATTTTTAAAAACTTTCTGATGATATATTTTGCAAAAAGAATTGATCTGTCATAATGATATTTGTAGCTGCTATTGACTCTGCATTGAGACTGTTTTTCGTATGCTTTTAATTGCTAAAAGTCTTTTGCATTTTCTGATTTAACATCTTTAAATTTGTTTAAACATTATTTTCTCTGAGTCACTAATCATGCATAAAAAGCAATTGACTCATCTTTTCTTAACTTTTATCACTTGTCATGTTAACTTGTTGACATTTCAACTGCTTGTCATCATTGGGATGTTCATTGAACTTAAGAAGTTTGTTGAGTTTAAAGACTTCATTGAATTTATGAAGTTCAAGAAGAATGAAAAGAATGTGCAATTATATTTCAATGTTTCAAAATATTTAATTGATCTGTTTTAAAAGATTTCTTTTGATTGCTTTATCTGTTGTTTTCATTTGAGACATGAATGTTTTCAAAGTTTATGATTTTCATTGCAGTTCATGCATTATTTTTTATTAATAAAAATAATAATTAATTTAATAATTAATTCATTATTTAATAACGTTAATTTATAATTTATTTCTTTTAATATTTAAATTAAGAAGATAACTTTTTTAATTATATAATATTCGTTAACGTATTCAATTTTAACGATAAAAATGTTAATATTATTCTATGTTGAATAGTGGTACTACTGGTGCTGGTGCAGCAACTGTGTAGAGAGCGTCAGCTACGGTACTGACTCAGGGCTGACTAAGTCCGCAGGGCCTAGCCGCAGCATACTCTTAGCCCGAGTTCTCGAGGTAGCTACAATACAGACCTTTTACCTTCTGCTACCCGCCATAATATGACCTACGAAGTGACTACCGACCTAGTATTCTAATAAAAGTGTATATTTCTGACAACAGTGATGATCTGTTTATTAAACATAGCGTACATCTGATGAAACTTATTGAAGTGATTCATCATGTGACATATTCACTTTTCATTGCAATTTAATATAATTATCATGTTAATAAAATTAATTTACACTCGCTGAGTTGAAGACTCACTCTGACAGAATAAAATGAAGTAAACTCTTGAATTTGCTGAACATCTTTTTTTAACAGATTTCGCAGATCTTAACTAGAAATAAAATCTCATCGCGAGTTATGTTGTAGTACTGACTTTCAATTTTCTTAACAGTAGAATTTTAATCAACGTGACTTAAGCTGTTGTATACTTCGCAGATCACGTTAAAAAGCTTCAGCTTCGTGATTATTTCATGAAATAAAGCATGATCTTTGAATGATAGCTTTTAAAGCTTCTTTCTCTGATAAATGAAGTTTACATGTGCTCAGAAGCGACATTTTATCACATTTGATAAAAGATGTCGCTCAGAAATAATCTCAGTCAGTCATAGAATTATTTATTATCTTTCAATGAAAATTATTTGCTCGCGACTTTTTATAACTTCTTGTAGCATCAATTCAAAGATTATATGATTTTTTATATTAAAAAAATTGATAAATAATTAAATGATGAAGAATGATTCAACTTTTAAAAATTAATTGAGTTTGAATGATGATGACTTCAGCGAGATCACTGACGAAAGCATGATTAAAAAACACAATAATCAGTCAGATATGTAAAAAGAAGAAAGAGAAATATGAGAAAATATTATTTGACTTCATATTAATAGTGTCTGAGTCAAAAGATAAGAGTTCATTTTATGATCATTTCTTCATTAAAATATAAATTCATTTATAAATGCAAACTTCATCGATGAATAAAGTGATTGATTGATGAAGATTTGCATCAATCATTGAGTGAGATTCTGCATTAAACAAAGGTTTGATTGATCAATGAAACTTAAATTCATGAATTAAATGATATCATCAATGAATAAAACATATTCATGATTCACTTGCAACACTTACTCAATGCATCAACAACTTCTTCAACTTTCATCATTCAAAAGTCTCAGAATTACATGATTTTATCACATTTATATTATTGAAATCTTTCAATTCTCAACATACAATGTTAATCAAATATGAAGACACTTGATTTCTCTTGATGATGATTCATGTAATGCTGACATCATCACTGAATCTGCTGCACGCTTTAATCATCTGCTTTAAAATCATCTCTGCAACATATGTTGAGTCTGCTGATATTTCATATCATCTGCTATGTTTATATGCTTTATCTTCAGTTCTCTTGATGAAAAGTATATATTTATAAAGCATTTGCATTGAGAACTGTGATGATGTTGAATGTTGTGATATCAACATGATGATGTCATAGACTGAAATCAAGATTCATCAACTTGCAAGTCAATGCATATTTTTCTTTTATTAATAATGAGTTTCAACAATCATGTTTGACAGTTATTTATATGCTTTGCATGTTGCTGTTCTCATTCAAATATAATCACACAGAGCATTGAAATATTAATTATCAGTAACATGAGATCATTCAATCATATTGTTTTTGAATGTCTCTACTTTTGCTGCATTATAAATCATCAATGCATGACTTTAATTTTCTTCTTTATTGCATCTTGTTTACAGTTCTTTGTACATACTTACATTTTTGTTCAAGCATATTGATTTGAGAATTCTTAGCACATTGTTTGCACAGCTGAGCGCATTTATCTTATCTTAATATAAGAAAAAATACAGCATCACAGATCTTTATCTTCAATATTGATCATTTATAGTTTATACAGATTTTGAAAATCTACTTCTGTTTCAGAAATTTTTATTGCAAGTTCATCATGATAAACTCTACTTTTGACATTGCATTTCAAAATCAAATCATCTTCAACATCATTTTCATCTACATCATTGACTTTACTATTAACAACAACAACAAGATCTTTCTTCTTCAAATTGATGATTGAATTTTCTACTATTTTGATTTTCTCTCTTTTATCAACACTTTTCTTCAAGTCAACTGTGCTATCAATCTTGATGTCTTTGACATCAGCAGAACAGTTATAATTTCTTGTTTAATTGACATTCATCTCTGGTTTTTCATCGATGATAATCTGATCTTTCTTCTCAACTTTAATTCTGATTTCATTGAATTCTTCATCATCAATCTTTCAGATCTCAACTTCAACATCAATTTTGATTTCTGCAAATTCATCTTCAATAATGTTCAGCTCTTTATCAACATCTTCTACATTGACTTTGTCTTCTTATTCATTTTATTGAATCTCATCAACATTTTTGACATTACTCAGCACGTCTTAAGTATGCTCATCAATGATCTTCAGATCATCTGCGACGATCTGCGCGCTCAATTCGCTCAGAACGACGCAGAATGAAGTTAACTGATTCAAAGCATCAACGATCAGAATCTGCGCATTCTCAGTTCAAACAATGACATCGTGCTCAACAACAGTCTTTAACGATTACTATCAGCTCTATGTTGATCAAGTCTACTTCAAATACTTCAGTCAAGCTCTCTTCATTAACATTCAAGCTCAATGAGACATCGTGTTCAACATCGTTCAAAACAACACTCTCAACTTCAATGACTTCAACGACTTCTTTCTCAAATTCTTCGTCGTCGACATCTTCAGCTGCAGCATGAGTCTCTTTGTCTTCGACTCGAATATCGAAATGAATGCGATCACAGCGAGGCTGACCGCGACGTTCAATCGAAGCACGCTATTGAGTGATACACTGCAATCGAACATCAACAACGATTACTATCAGAAGAGCATCATGAATCATTATTCGCGAATCGTGCACGACGTCAATCTCGATCATCGCGGGTATGCATTCTCATACGATGACGTGACGGCGTTTGACGGCCCGGATCAGTCTGGCGCTGTTTTCGACGGGGCGTCGCAGTTGCTTACGGTTGCTGTTGGGGGTGGGAACGCGCACACATGAGTGAGAGCACGCTCGCTGTAATTGAAGAAGGTTAAACAAACCCTCAGTCGACGGACGCAGTTCTTCCTGAGTATTTCTACCACATCTTCTTAAAACGCGAGCGCACTTTTATGTGCAGGCATGGCAGCTGCTTGGCAGTGGGTGGTTTCACACTCTTTACGACTAACACAAATACTTATGACACTCGCGCTAAGACTGAATGGGTATCGTTTGATGGGTTAGTCGAGCGTCTCTCGTTTACTATACAGACCATGGAGCAGGAGGATTCGGTCTTTAGATGACGTTTTCACGATATAGATCTTCGATTCATTCGTTCAGAAGCATATTGTTGACATCAAGTCCCGCACACTTCTGCTCAACTACTCCTTTCATCTTTGTTGGTCCATCTGCTCCTGTTTCGCCTTTCCCTCCTCCCTCTCTCCCACTCTCCCCTCTTGCCTTTCCCCTCCTCCCCCTCTCACCTTCCACTCCTCCCCTCCTCCCGCTCTTGCCTTTCCCCTCCTCCCCCTTTCCCTCTCGCCCTTGCCCTTACCCGTCACCGCTCTCTCATCCACCCCCCCCCCCCTTCTTCTGATCTCCACAACCCCCTTTTGTCTCTTCCCTTTCTTTGTCTGTCTCCCCATTCCTCCTCGTTTACTCTTCCTCTAAAAAGTATATATTGCACACTAGCACACTAGTACTCAGTATATTGGTACTCGGCATATCAACGCTCGGCATATCAGCACTCAGCGCACCAACAGTCAGCGCACTGGCATTCAGCGAGGATGCATCAGATACAGCATATACAGCTCTATAACCCTTTCATTTACTATTAGATGAATCGAGTCTGGCAATATCCTGCATCTTGTCCTCCTTACTCCCCTCCTCCCTCTCTCCCCTCGCCCCTACTCCCTCCCTCCTTCCCCGCCCCACCTTACAACCTATAAATCCACCACATCCCCTTCGCACACTAACCTCCTTACCCTCCATCTTCTCCCCTCTTCCCTCTCCCCTCCCCCCTCAATCAAAAACTTCCGCATCGGTATTTCCACACGTCGATTCGCTTCCTATTGTCCATCTTTCATTTCTGACTCAGATGCCTTTTCGATCCGTCTTGACTACTCTCTCCTTATTCCATCTTAAACGCAGACTCTGAAGATACCAGCACAACCACGTCGTGTACTTTCATTTCATCGTCGCCTTCAATTGAGATAAGTCAACTCTCGCAATATCCTGCATCTTCTTCAGCGTACTTTTCACACTTTCCTCTCTCCCTTTTCTCTACCCCAAACCTTCAACGCCCATCGGTTAAAACAAGCGTTTTGATATTTCTACCTCTCACCCTCCACCACCCTACCCCTACCCCATTCCCATCCCCCTCTTCATGCTCAGAACACCTACCCATCTCAACTCTCACATCCTTCTCATTCACCATTGAGATTTCTGCGAGATATGTGAGCACGAAGGTTGTGGTAGGTGTATTGGGGAGGAGGGATGAGGAATTGGCATTTGTTGGGGGTGGGGGGAGGAAGGGATAGTGGAGGGGTGCGTTCGAGATGCGGAGATGGTGGAGGAGGGGGGCGGGGTGGTGGTTGGGTTTTGTTGGAGGTTGGGCTTTGGGGGGCTTTGTGGGGAGGGGGAGGTTGTTCGTGGGGTGGTGTGGGGTGGGGTATTGTGATGGTGAGGTGGTAGATGGGTATATTTTAGGTTAGGGCGCAGAGGGGGTCAAGGGGGTTCGATAGTGGAGGTGTGATGGTGGACTTGGATGTTGTACTGATGTTGTTAGATGTTTGGTTGTTGGGTAGTGGTGGTAGATGGGGGTATTTGAGGGCGCAGAGGGTGGGGGATGGGGAAGGGATAGGGTGAGAGGGAAGTTTTGACCGAGAAGGCGGAGGAAAGAGCTTTGAAGAGCTAGGCAGGATCTCTTCAATTGGGTAGTCAGGATGCGATCATACTCATCAGTAAATCAACAGGAGCGGGCTGAGGTTAGTCGAAGGAAGCTAATAAGGTTGATGTTGAATGAAATAATGATAGCGAGGGGCTTAGGGGCGATTGCAGAAATGGGTGAGTTGTAGGTCGTATATAGAATAGGCGTATGAGAATGGGGGTGGGGGAGAAAATGGAGTGGAAGGGATGAGAAAGAGTGAGATCCGCACAGTAGATTGATCGAGTACTGCATCTCATACGAATGCTCCCTCGAACGCACAACGCACACTCACTTCTGGATTCACATGTCTTGTCTCGATCGTTGTGAGTATGGAGATATGGTGGACCGTGGGTTTCGTTGCTGGTGAGTGAGATTTGAAGATGGGGTTGTCATGAAGAGGAGGGGAGTTCTAGAAAAAAGGGTACGCAAGAGAGGAAAAGGAGGTGATTTACGCAGTCTTGATGGCCGTGGCTCGAAATTAGCCCTTTCCGGAATTGACGCGCTCGTAGCTCATGCGACGCAAGCTCTGCAATTATGCTGGACTTTGTGAACAGCTTTGCGACTACGGAGTTCTTCCTGATATAGATATCTAGCCAGGGCATTTGGCCAACCTTGACGTTTACATGAGTTGCAAGTTGAAGGTCAGACGAATGAGTATCTTACAATAGCGGTGTAGTCAAATACTCGAGCAATTGTTTTGATCAAGCTGTCTACATTACGTCCTTCTTTGAGGAAGCCAGGGGGTCGACTGAATAATAGTTCGTCGAGTACGTTAAAAGTGACTGACGAGTATCAGTATTGTGCTGGTTCCCCAGAGGTCCGAGAAACCCACAATTTTGATTCCAACCATGTATATCGCACTTGCTTCCATCGCTAGATCCTGTGATAAAGCCTTGATCCAATTGCCAGAGGAAGCTACAGATTGTTTTATCGACCACAGGCTCGAATTTTACAAGCTCTTTCGTGGTGAAAACATGAGCAACAGGTTTTCTGATATCGGTAGGAGGTTTTCCATCCTCCACTGTCACAATGGTTGGGACGGGCTTGCTTTTATCATGTCTTCGCATCACATTATTGAAATTATTCTGTTGATGCGTTAATCACAGACCTCTTACTGCTAAGATGATTACATGAGAGCTCACTTTGGGAAATTCTGCCTTCGCACCGAAGATCCTGTCAACAGCGTCCGAATCGGAAATGCTCCCATTGTTAGGTCCGATTCTTATAACGCTATCATATTTCCGGTGGAGGTTCTGAACCGTGAGCTCATGACGACCCTTTCAAGTGTCGATAAGGCGTCAAAGATTGGTGAGTCTTGCTAGTAAGGGGCCTGAAATACTTCGAAGGTCACTGAAGAAGAATTCGGCGACGAGACGGTATAACAACGCCGTCGTTAACAGTAAAAACAACAGTACAACTGTCATGTTTTCAAGCTTTTCGGATGAGTTTGACAGGACAAAAGTAGTGTTAATGGCTAACAGAAATTGCCGGAACAAATTTCAGTGCCGTACATCCCAAGGCAACATTCAGCCATCTAGGAGGCACAGGGAGATAATTTGAAGGACCAATTCAATCCGTGAAAATAGTAGGCCCGGTGTCAAATCTATTATCTCCTAAATGTGACGTTACGTTGGAGAAGTCCAGCAAGGATGATACATACGCAATAGGACGATACTATTGGTGGCATGCTCCTCCCGAGGTTGTTCAAGTACTTTTTCATGAATCTTCCAGGGCCTCTCTCGGCGAAAATCAAATATATCCCATGTCAAGCGTCTTACCTAGAGAGTGCCTTAGCAAGACTGGCCTGTTTTCTACTCTAACATTACCAAATCAAGTCTACTGATCTGGTAATAGAAATCGAGGGTAGCTGATCCGAAGTTTGACTAGCGATTGTTCCTTACAGTGCTTTTCTGCCCGTGGTAACCTCGATAATATAATGAAAATCAACCCCTGTCTTCGATTCTTGGTCGGCTTCTTCAAGTACCCTACGATACCTTGATCCCTTTGATTCAGGGCCACTGTTATCCCAAAAGTTCATGCTGAACTTTTCGCCAAGCATGAAATGAAGCTGTGTAAAGAAAAGCCGAAGCTCACAACCGATAGGATAGCGATTTGTAGACGCATATTCAAAACCTACATTTTTACATGTCCATGCAAGATCATTGACCCAGCTAGAGATCGAGTCAGTGCTAGAAATGACGGTATCCGATACCCCAATCGTAAAGGACTGGAAGGTTTACGATACGAAATCTGTAACCAGGGAGTCATACATGACTTCTCTCGTGGGGTTCATCATCGTAAACAGCCGATCCATTGCGACTCTTTTCAGAAGTGGGCTAGGAGTCTCGATGGTTATTGTGTTGATGTTGTGCTCGGCCCACTGAATATTCCCACCAGGTCCTGTGATATACAAAGGTCAGATGGGTAATGCTAAGCACGTTCGATCCTTTTCGTGGCATCATAACAAGAAACAATCGACAATAACGAAGGCTTACTCAGCATCTTCAAGGCGGTCTCCAGGATTGGCCTCGGATCGTTATTCTTTACAACGCAAAGAAAGAGGCGAATGTGTATGATATCATACCTGCTGATCAAATCTTGAGGGACATCTGAGTATACATCAAGCGTGCCTAATGACACGTGGTTTAGCAGCCACTCTTGAGCAGGGTACTGGTTGTTCGAAATATCAAAGCCGTCCAGATTGGCTGAGGAAAGCTGCCGCGCAACATCAACAAGCGATACCCTGTTCCTATATTAGCAATGGCTTGACGTTGTGAATAGATCAATGAGTTGTCAGAGACCTTGTTCCTGTTCCAATGTCTGCATTTCTAAAATCTGGCCTATTATCCGCCCGTATGCTTAGGTGGATATTGAAGTTCAGAACATCCTTCCACAGGTAATATTGAAGATTTAGTCTTTGCAATAATGTTCAGTAATTGTTATCCTGCTGGCTGAAGTATCTGGAACGTCTGTAACTTACCTAGCCGAAGCGGCGAATGAGCGTCCAATCTCGTCCCCGTCGTTTTTGTATGATTGCGAAGGCATATTGATAAGCTGTACCACGCTTAAGGTCTTCAATATCAGATCTCTCGCCCCATCCCAGAGGTACCTTCAGCTTAAACCAAAAGAGCAGGGGTAAGTTACAAACGAGATATTAATCTAGCTCCGCAGCCGTTTTGTATCGGAGATACGTGTAATTTAAGGCAGACAATGAGGTACCCACAATCATCACCGTGCATTGCACTGATGCAGCACAACGCCCCATATATTGGCAAGTACGAGGTCTTATTTCTGAGCTGAATCTTCAAGTGATATCGGCTGATCAGCATTCGCAGGCACGTCATCATGTAGTTTCGATGCCTTGTCCATGTATGGGATCACAAATAAGGAAAGAGGGCGGACGATCAAAGCTGTGGATCTGTATATCGAAAATTCCCAGCGGTTGGCCTTGGGAAAATCGACCAGGCATCGCTAGGCTGCGGCGTGCGAAGAGTTTCAACTCGAATGTAGCCGTGTCCCACACTAAACAAAAAGAACTTTCGTTTAGTGCTGATCAGCTCAAACGACCTTACCAGCTCAAACAACCTTTTTACCTAAATTCAATTATCATTTTCAATCACTCACATTCACACTCACAATGCGTACTTCATATCAAATGAAAGAGAAGCGAATTGACTGTGCATTGAAAGCTTGACTCAATCAAAATTACGCGTCATTAATAGGCCTGCCGTTGGGTCCGGGTTGCCCAACCCAACCCAGATTGGGTTGGGCCTTGGGTCCGGGTTGGGGGAGGTCAACCCAACCCAAACGGGTTGAGTCAGACCTTCGACCCAACCCGGCGGGTTGACCCAACCCGATTGCAGGCCTACTTTCTACCAAATTCCCTACCAAACTCCCTATCAAACTCCCTACCATACTCCCTATCATACTTCCTACCATATTTCCTACCATATTTCCTACCATACTACTATATTCCCTACCAAACTCCCTACCAAACTCCCTATCATACTCCCTACCATATTTCCTACCATATTTCCTACTATATTCCCTACCAAACTCCCTACCAAACTCCCTACCAAACTCCCTATCAAACTCCCTACCATATTTCCTACCATATATCCTACTATATTCCCTACCAAACTCCCTACCAAACTTCCTATCAAACTCCCTATCAAACTCCCTACCAAACTCTCTATCATACTCCCTATCATATTTCCTACCATATTTCCTACCATACTTCCTACCAAACTCTCTATCAAACTGATTGCAAAATTGATTGCAAAATTGATTGCAAAATTGATTGCAAAAAAATTTGAAAAAGATTTAAAAAAAGTTTGATAGGGAATTCGGTATCCGTGCCCCCCACTTTCGCTCAGTTCTTCGCTTAGTGCTCACCAGCCATGCACCACTTTCAGCCATGCACCACTAAATCTTCATATTTTTGATCCACCACCTTCAAAAATCCACCAAAAATCCACGCAATGACTTCTACATACGCTATCATCGAAGGTCGCATTCAGAAGGCTATTGAAGCCATAAACACGCGTGAAAATCCTAATCGAGCCGAAATTGCGCGCGAGTTTCGTGTTCCATATGACCGACTTCGATCTAGACTACGAGGTTATCAGTCCAAAACAGCAGTACGAGGACTGCATAACAGGGCTTTAAAACCTGATCAGGAGTCAGCTTTACGACAATACTTAACTACAGTGGATCAGTTAGGCCTGTCAGCTAGACTACACATGGTGCAATCGACGGCAAACGCCCTTCGTGCTCAAGACTTTGCTCGTTGGAATTCTCCACCTCTACTGGACGCTCAATGGGCCAAACGATGGTTAGATCGTCAGCCAGATCTCTTCAAAGCTAAACGAAAGCCTTTAGCAGCTGAAAGAAAGAACGCGCATGATTCGGAAGTACTACAGACTCATTTTGATGAGTTTAAAGAGGTGGTCGTCAAATATGGTATAACGGAGGATGATACATGGAATTTCGACGAAACCGGCTATCGTATGGGCATTGCACGCTCCGATTGAATTGTTACTGTAGATTCAAATAGAAGAATTTACTTCAAGGATCCGAATAATAGAGAGTCGTTGACGGGCATCGAATGCATCAGTGAAGGGGGCAAGGATATACCGTCAAATAGAAGCCGCTGAAAATGCTCGCAAAGCACGCAAAAAGCAGTCTAATAAGGTTCTCAAAACCGGAGGCATCTTGTACGCTAAAGATGCTCGAAGTATGACTCAAGATAGACAGAAATTGGAGGACGAGAGGCAGCAGCAGCGCGAAGAGGCCTGGGAAAAGCGGTATTTAAATGCACTAAAGAAGTGCTACAGGGCTACTAAGCCTCATAGGGCTGCTCGCATTAAGTTCGTCCAGGCCTATCAGAAGAAATGGCGGGTTATTTTGAAGAAATTGGTTAAATATCATCATGTATATAATGGGTAGTTGAATTTAGTGGTGCATGGCTGAAAGTGGTGCATGGCTGGTGAGCACTAAGCGAAGAACTGAGCGAAAGTAGGGGGCACGGATAGAGAGTTTGATAGGAAATATGGTAGGAAATATGATAGGAAATATGGTAGGAAATATGGTAGGAAATATGATAGGAAGTATGATAGGGAGTTTGGTAGAGAGTTTGGTAGGGAATATAGTAGGAAATATGATAGGAAATATGGTAGGGAGTATGATAGGGAGTTTGATAGGGAGTTTGGTAGGGAATATAGTAGGAAATATGGTAGGAAATATGGTAGGAAATATGATAGGAAATATGGTAGGGA
>JAABUO010006100.1_pt1 | contig 13940 bp, 11 predicted proteins | sample 5559291 | NCBI WGS metagenome assembly JAABUO01 (sample SAMN10711878, study PRJNA513372) | rock metagenome | isolation source: Antarctica rocks | place: Antarctica: Victoria Land, Finger Mt sud | reverse complement strand
GGCGCCGGCCCCCGCGCCTTCTCGCCGACGTAGCCGCCGTTGCGCAGCCGCTGCAGCTTGACGGCTAGGTGCAGCAGCAGCCGGTCGGACCCGTCCGCCATCGACATCCCCGTCATCTCCTCCACCCGGGCCAAGCGGGTGTAGAGGGTGGTCCGGTGGATACCGAGCTGGCGGGCGGCCTGCTGCTTGTCGCCGGCGCAGTCGAGCACGGTCTCCACGGTCAGCAGCAGGTTGTCGGCGGCCCCGATGCCGCGCAGCAGGTTGTACAGCCCTGGCGGCACCAGGTCGTTGCCGACCACCTCGTGCGGCAGCTGAGCGACGAGCATGTAGCCGCCGAGCTCGCTCCAGCGCACGATCGTCTTCTGCGGCGTGATGGCATCGGACACCGACAGCGCCGTGATCGCTTGGCGGTAGGCGCTGCCAGCGGCGCCGAGCCCCTGCGTGGGGTCGCTGATCCCGACCCGCCAGGGATTCGAGGGCCGGTTGCCGCCCATCGCCTCGAGCAACTGGTGCCCGAGGCGGGGCAGGTCGTCTTGGCCGATCGGCCGGCGCCGGGCCAGCAGCACGACGGCCTGCCGCTCGGTCACCGACGACAGCCAGCCCGCGGGCGGCAGTCGCCGGCAGACCTGCGTGACGGTGGTGGGCAGCCGGGCGGCATCCTCGAGCACCTGGCCGGAGAAGCGCAGGACCAGCACGCCGACGTGTGCATCGTCCTGGATGAGGCCGTAGCTGAGCGTCTCGGCTGCCGCCGCCGACCGCAGGTTGGCGTCGGTCTGCAGCAGCTGGCCGAGCAGGTAGCTGGCCAGCGAGCTGTCGCGGTCCTGGATGACGAGGCGCTGCCGCAGGATGCCAGCGATGGTCTCGGCGGTCGCGACAGCATCCGCGACCTCGGCCGGGGTCATGCTGTCGTCGGCGTCGATGATCCACAGGAACCCGAGCAGGCTGTCCTGGTAGGTGATGGGCACGGCGAGCCGGGCCACCAGCTCCAGCTCGGGCTTGCCCGGCAGCCGCGTAGGCCCGCGCAGCGTGCGCAGGCTGGCGTAGTCGACATCCTCGGGGCGGGTCCGGCGGTGCAGCAGCGACCAGATGCGGGCCGGGTCGGAGTCGCCGAAGTCCTGGCCGGCGGCCAGCAGGCGCAGCGTGTGGTCGTCGACGGCGATTCCGCGGCTGAGGCGGGCACCGAGGGCGTCGACCTCGTCCTGCAGCCTGTCCACGGACCGGACGCTATCTAGACGATCAAGCTTTGGCGCGGCGACACGGTCGTTACCGCGGCAGGCCGGCGAGCGCCTGGTCGAGGTCGGCGATCAGCTCGGCGGTGTCCTCAAGGCCGACCGAGAGCCGCAGCAGGCTGTCGGGCATCGCCGCCTCCCCGGTCAACGTGCAGTGCGTCATCCTGGCGGGATGTTGCACCAGTGACTCCACGCTGCCGAGCGACACTGCCAGGGTGACCAGCCGCAGGGAGGCGCAGACGTCGGACGCGGCCTGCAGGTCGCCGTCGACCTCGAACGACACCACGCCCCCGAAGTCCGACATCTGGCGCTTGGCCAGGTCGTGGTCAGGGTGGCAGGTGAGGCCGGGGTAGTGCACGCGGCGCACGGCGGGGTGCTCCTGCAGCCATTCGGCGATGAGCATCGCGCTCTGGCAGACCTGGCGCATCCGCACCGGCAGCGTCTTGATGCCGCGCAGCACCAGCCAGGAGTCGAACGGGGCCGCGGCCGTGCCGATGATGCCGCAGGTCCTTGCCACCCGGGCTCCGATCACAGCGTCTGCCGAGACGACGACGCCGCCGGTGACGTCCGAGTGCCCGCTGAGGTACTTGGTGGTGGAGTGCACGACGACGTCGGCGCCGAGTGCGAGGGGCTGCTGGAGGTACGGCGAGCCGAACGTTGCGTCGACGGCGAGCAGCGCGCCAGCCGCGTGGGCCACCGCCGCGACCGCGCCGATGTCGGTGACCGTCAGCAGCGGGTTCGTCGGCGTCTCGGCCCACACGAGGGTGGTGGAGGGCTGCACCGCTGCTGCGACGGCGTCGAGGTCCTGCATGTCGACCGCCGTGAAGGCCAGCCCCCAGCCGGCGAGAACCTCGGCGAACAGGTCCCACGTCCCGCCGTAGGTCGCCGCCGGGATGACGACGTGGTCGCCGGCCCGGCACAGGCTGAGCAGTGCCGTCGTCGTCGCGGCCATCCCCGAACCGGTGGCGGTCGCCCGCGCGCCGCCCTCGAGGTCTGCCAGGCACTCCTCGACAGCCGAGCGGGTGGGGTTGGCGATGCGGGAGTAGTCCCATCCGCCGTCGAGCACGACCGGCCGCTCGAAGGTCGAGACCTGGTAGATCGGGACCGAGACGGCGCCGTTGTGCTCGCGGGGGCGCTGCCCGGCGTGCACGGCCCGGCTGGCGAAGGAGCTCACAAATGTCCACGCTCTCACCGTGGGGCGGCGCAGGCAGCATGCACGCTGTCGCGCGTTAACGGAGCACGGCGGTGCACGCTGTCGGGTACCGAGGCACTGTCGCGTCCTGTGATCCCTCGCGCAGCGCCCACTGGAACCCGTCGGCTCTCAGCCTCGGCAGGCACGCTGGTGAGGTGAGGCGGTGTCGCGGAGGCAGGTCCGTGACGGCATCTGCTGCGCTCGCCGCCGTCGTGCTGCTCGGCGCCGCCGCATGCGGCAGCGGCGGCCCCGCACCCGCCCGCTGCGCGGCACGCGCCCCGGGCGAGACGCCGTCGGTCCTCGACCTCGAGCAGACGCAGAACGCCGCCACCATCGCCGCCGTCGGCAAGCGGCTCGGGCTCTCGGATCACGCGGTCAGCGTCGCCCTCGCCGCCGCGCTGCAGGAGTCCAAGCTGCGCAACCTGGACTACGGCGACCGCGACTCGCTCGGCATCTTCCAGCAGCGGCCGTCGCAGGGATGGGGGCCGCCGGAGCGGATCCTCGTCCCGCGACTCGCCGCAGCGGCCTTCTTCACGCGGCTGCGGTCGATACCTGGATGGCAGACGTTGCCCGTCGCCGACGCGGCCCAGGCCGTCCAGCACTCGGCCTCGGCGGCCGCATACGAGCAGTGGGATACCGAGGCGCGGCTGCTGGCCCGGACGCTCACCGGCGAGGTCACCGCCGGCCTGTCGTGCAGCGGGCTGCCCAGATCCGCCGCGCTGCAGGAGGCGCCCCTCACCACGGCGGCGAGTAACGAACTGGGGGCGGGACGCCTGCACTCCAGCGCTGCAGGGCAGGTCTGGGCCAGTGCGACGTGGCTTGTCGCGCATGCCGACGCCTTCGGGGTTAGTGCGGTGACGGCTGCCGGTCAGCGGTGGACCAGGGAGTCCGGGCGGTGGCAGTCCGATGGCGCGGCGGGCACGGGAGTCACGTACGCATAAGTCCCCGCGGCCGCGGTTGTGGAGCACGGATGTGGAGCAAGGCCGCGAGCGCGGTCCATGATGGCGCCATGAAGCACGGCGCACGAGCCACAGCACTGGCCGCATCCGCCGCCCTGCTGGCCCTTGGCGGGTGCGGTGGATCCAGCAAGGGTGCGAGCGCCCCGAGCTTGCCCTCGAACTCCGCCTCGAGCTCTACGGCACCGACCTCGGCGTCCAGCGCTGCTGCCCCTGGCGGGGCCGCCGACCAGGTGTACCTGTCGATCGGCGACTCCTACGCTGCGGGCTACCAACCGACGGGCTTCCGCGTGGGGCACACGACGACCAACGGTTTCGCCTACCAGCTCGTCGGGGCGGCGCGGGCCAAGGGTTACGACCTGACGCTCGTGAACGTCGGCTGCAGCGGGGCCACGACGACCTCGGTGCTGCAGGGCGCCGGCTGCCGTCCCGGTGCTCTCGGCCCCGGCGCCGCCCCTTACGGCAGCCAGACCCAGGCCGATGCCGCGGTGGCGGCGCTGCAGCAGCACAAGGGCTCGGTCGCGCTCGTCACCGTGTCGATCGGCGGCAACGACATCACGGCCTGCGCGGTCGCCCCGTCTCCGATCCCCTGCCTGACGCAGGCCGTGGCGAGGGCCAAGACGAACCTGACCACGCTGCTGCAGCGGCTGCGGGGCGCCGCAGGACCGGGCGTGCCGATCATCGGCTCGACCTACCCCGACGTCATCCTCGGCGGCTACGTCACCGGCGGTGACCGTGGCAAACAGCTGGCCGGCCTATCGGTGACGGCCTTCCGCTCGCTGGTCAACCCCGCCCTCAAGGCGGCGTACGAGAGTGTCGGCGGATCGTTCGTCGACATCACAGCGGCGACCGGCGCCTACGGTCCGCTGACGCAGACGACGACCGTTGCGCCCTACGGTCTGGTGCCGGTTCCCGTCGCCAAGGTCTGCGAGCTGACCTACGCCTGCCAGTTCCGCGACATCCACCCGCGTACGCCGGGCTACAGACTGATCGCCGACGCGGTCGTCGGCGTGCTGCCGGCCCACAAGTAGCCGGTCACCCGTCGCCGGCCACCACGGAGCACCATGTCCGCATGACTCGCCGCACTTCGCCACCGTTTCGCGCCGACCACGTCGGCTCCCTGCTCCGGCCCGCCTCGCTGCTCGCGGCCCGAACGCACGCAGCCGATGGCCGGCTCAGCGCCGAGGAGTTGCGCGCAGCCGAGGACGAGGCGATCCGCGAGGTCGTGCGGATGCAGGAGGAGACCGGGCTGCAGTCGGCCACCGACGGCGAGTTCCGCCGCGCCTCCTGGCACATGGACTTCATCTACCAGCTCGGGGGCATCAGCAAGGCCGACACCTCGATGCACGTGCACTTCGAGAACGAGAAAGGCTCGATCGACTTCGCGCCGCCGGCCACGGCCGTCGACGACACGGTGCGGCTCGAGGCTCCGATCTTCACCGACGACTTCGCTTTCCTGCAGTCCTCCGTCACGACCGCGACGCCCAAGCTGACGATCCCGTCCCCGAGCATGGTCCACTACCGCGGCGGCAGGGCCGCCATCTCCCGCGAGGTCTACCCCGACCTCGAGCAGTTCTGGCAGGACCTTGCTGCGGCCTACGCCGAGGAGATCCGCGTGCTGGCTGCGCAGGGATGCACCTACCTGCAGCTCGACGACACCAGCCTGGCGTACCTCAACGACCCGAAGCAGCGCGAGCTGGTCCGGTCGCAGGGCGACGACGGCGACAAGCAGCACCTGCGCAACATCGCGGAGATCAACGAGGCACTGCGCGGCCGGCCCGAGGGCCTGACCGTCACGACCCATATGTGCCGAGGCAACTTCCGGTCGTCATGGGCAGCGGAGGGCGGCTACGACTACGTGGCGGAGGCGCTGTTCTCCGAGCTCGAGGTCGACGGGTTCTTCCTGGAGTTCGACGACGCGCGCTCGGGCGGCTTCGAGCCGCTCCGTTTCGTGCCACCGGGCAAGATCGTGGTGCTGGGCCTGGTCACCACCAAGCGCCCGGAGCTGGAGTCCAAGGACGACCTGTTGCGCCGGATCGACGAGGCGAGCAGGTTCGTGCCGCTCGACCAGCTCGCGCTCTCGCCGCAGTGCGGCTTCTCGTCGACCGTCGAGGGCAACGCCCTCACGGCTGAGGACCAGCGCGCCAAGCTGCGGCTCGTCGTCGAGACCGCCGCCGAGGTGTGGGGGTAGCTCCCGACGCGGCGCCCAGCTCGTCGGGACTGGCGCTTCCGCGCTGCGAGCACACACAAAGTCCCCAAAGTCGGCCGACGGAACGGTCGAAGACGCACGTTTGTGTGCGATCAGCTCGGTCGCAACACACACAGTGCCGCTCGAGAGCGTCTGGTCGGCCCCGTAGGGCTGGTTTGTGTGCCGCCGAGCGGAGGCCGCCACAGCAAGCCGGGTTCCGACCGGGTGCGGCGCAGAGTGAGACCCCGCCCGGGCCATTCCCGGCGATGATGACGGGGACGTTCGTCACGAGGCTGAGCGGTAGCCACCGCGTCCGGCGACAGAAGAAGCGCATGCAGGACCCAAGCCGAAAGTGCCGGGTCGGAAGTCTTCCGGCTCGTCTACCGCAGCCGCGACCTGATCCCGACCGCTCGACGCAGGGGCGAGCTCGGCGAGCTCTTCAGCGGTGCCAGGTCGAACAACAAGCGGCAGGGTGTCACCGGTGCCCTGCTGCTCACCAACGACTGCTTCGTGCAGACCCTCGAAGGCGACGAGGCGGTCGTTCGGGAGCTGTTCGCCCACATCGAAGGTCGCGGAGGACGGCGAGCCTGACATCGCTCTCATCGCCCACACCGACGGCATCGCAGCCGCCTCCGGCCGGAAGACCACGGCGCAGCAGGAGGAGATCCTCGACATGATGCGCGACGCGGCACGGGCCGGCGTGCAGACCGTCTGACTGCCGGTCAGCCCGGGTGGCATACCGAACAGCGCTGCGGCCCCGGGACCTGCACACCGCCGTACCCGCTCCCGTCGGTATTGCCACAGCCCGGCAACGGTAGGCAACTGAGTCGTGTGGTCGCGTCTGTGCTATTCGACGCAGGCCGTTGCTAGCGCGCTAGTTCACGCTGAGTAATCACGACTAACCGTGTCGTTAGTGTGTGACGTATGGAGTATCCGCCCGAGGACCATTTCGGGTACGGGCTGCGGATCTCCGGACTGGGTGGCGTCGTCGAACTGCCCACCAGTGGCGAGGCTGCCAGCACGGCAGTACACCTCGCGCAAACCACTGAACGGCCGCCGGAGCCCGACCCGCTTGACGCCGAGGGCGGGATCCTCGCGCTGGCGGACGGTCGGCATCTGGCCCTTGCCCGTCGGCAGGGCACGGCCACCTTCTACGGACCGCCTATCGCCCCCGACCAGCTGGCGCATCCCTACCTCGGACCGGTGGCAACGGTCTTCGGGCGCTGGGCGGGGCGGGAGGCCTTCCATGCCGGCGCGGCCGCCGTCGACGGCCAGGCGTGGTGCGTGCTCGGTCCACGCACGGCAGGCAAGAGCACGCTGATGGCGGCTCTGGCCGCCCGGGGTCTGCCCGTGGTGAGCGACGACATCCTGGTCACCGATGGAACCGTCGCCTTCACAGGCCCCCGATGCATCGACCTACGGCACCCTCCGCGCGATCTCGGTCCCGGCTGTGGCCTTGCCGCGATGGAGCCCCGCCCCGCCCGCGACGGCACGCGCTGGCGCCTCGCCCTGCCCCCCCTCGCCGGCCGCATCCCGCTCGGCGGCTGGCTCTTCCTCGGCTGGGGACCGTCGCTCACGCTTGTGCCGGTCGGCGGCGTCGAGCTGCTCGCCCGCCTGGCTCAGCGGCGCGCATGGCAGACCCTCGTATCGGACCCGGCCGTCGTGCTTGCACTGGCCTCGCTGCCTGCATACGACCTCGTCCGGCCAGCGGACTGGAGCGTCCTCGACGCCACCTGCGCGCTCATCGCGTCGATGAGCACCAGCCAGTCACCGGATGTCCCCGACCGGGTTGCCGGCAGCGCCGCGTGATGCCGACCCTGCAGGAGACGGCCCGCTGCCTCGCCCTCGATGTGACGGCGGCAGCAACCCACGGGGTGCTTCGCGAGGCAGGGATCGCCAACGTGCTGCTGAAAGGACCAGGTGTGGCGCGCCTGCTCTACGCCGACCAGCCCGGGCTCCGGCCGTACACCGACGTCGATCTGCTGGTGGCTCCGTCGGCGTTCGAGCGTGCCCAGCAGGTGCTGGCCGGTCGTGGCTACCGCTCGGCGGTGGAGGGCTTTCGGGACGACGACTTCGTCTGGCACGAGCGGCCGTGGCGGGCTCCGGGCCCGGGCGAGCTCACCATCGACCTGCACCGCGGGTTCGCCGGTGTCGGTGATGCAGCCACGTTCTGGGGCATCGTGAGTTCCTCGGCGCAGCGGCTAGACCTGGCTGGCACGCCGGTGCCGGTGCCGGGCGAAGCGTGTGCGGTTCTCCTGATCGCACTCCACGCCGCCGCACCTGCGCGGGCGAGCAAGCCGCTGACCGACCTGCTCCGCGCGCTTGAGGTGCTGCCCGAAGACGCGTGGCAGGCCGCTGCCGAGCTGGCCGGGCGCTGCGACGCGCTGACTGCCTTCGCGACCGGTCTGCACCTCGTGCCAGCCGGTGCTGCGCTGGCCGAACGGCTGCACCTGACCACCTCGGGCGCGGCGCTCGAGTGGCTGCGCGCACGCCATGGAGCTTCCACGGCCTACTCCCTGGCCTGGGCCGTCGCCCAACCCAGCATCCCTGCCGGAGCACGGCATCTGGTGCTCCGGCTGGTCCCGTCACCTGCCGCGATGCGGGCGTTTGAGCCGCTGGCGCGCAAGGGCCGGGCGGGGCTGGTCGCGGCGTACTTCGTCCGGCTCGGACGGCACGGCTCCGGCCTGCCGCTGGGGGTGTACCAGGTATGCCGGGCAGTCGTCCAAACCCGCAGTGCCGAGCGCCGCTCCTCTCGTCAGCGGCCGGCTGCCGGCCTTTGGCGCGCTCTGCTTCGCGGTGACCTCGCCGGCCTGGGCACGGCCGGCTGGTCGTTGTTCGCCGTTGGCCAGGTCCGCCGGCAGCTCCGCACGGCTCGTCTGGACGAGGTCGAGATCGCCCGTCCCCCGAGGCGGGCCGGCAACCGTGCAGGGGCGGCGGTGCCAGCCGGCCTGCGGCTCGCCGGAGCCACCTGCCTGGAGCACTCGCTGGTCCGCCAGCGCTGGCATGCGAGCCGGGGGGACAGCCGCGTCCTGGTCATCGGGGTGTCGGCTCCGGCACACGGCTTCACCGCGCATGCCTGGCTCGAGGGCGATCCCGACGGCAACCAGCAGCATCTGGGTGAGATCGCGCGTCTGCCGGTGCCCGAGCGCTGGCTTCCTGCGCTTCAGAGGCGTCGACGCCGCGACTGCTAGTGATCCCGCGGCTCGTCCTCCTGCAGCAGCCCGTGGTGATGCACCAATGCGAGGAAACCGTCGACGTCTGCTGCGCCGCTCTCGGCATCGACTCCGGTGCTCGCGCGGAGAGCTGCCTGCAGATCTTCGCGGGTGGCGCCGGCTGCGAGGTATGGCCAGAGCGTCGTCGCGGTGCGGTTGAGGCCGTAGTAGACGGAGGTTGCAACGTCGAGAATGACGATTTCGCCCCCGGTCTCGCGCCAGGTCAGGCCAGGTCGACCGATGCGGTGAACGGCGGGCAGGTGCGGGGCCGCGGTCATGCAAGCGTCTCCAGAACAGCGGCGGACGGGGGCGGGTGCTGGTGAGCCGGTGGGGCGGTGGATCTAGACGCCAACCACAGGTGCTGGACAAGCGAAGCGCTCGTGCCCGGGATCGGCCACTGTGACCACGCCTGCCGCAGGGCGGCCGCGTCAACCAACGCGGGATCGGTGCCGGCGCCGTCCCAGCTGCTGACGAACTCGTGGGTCGGCGCCCGCAGGAAGACCTCGAGGAACCGTGCCTTGCCCCTGCGGGCGGTCACGACCGCGGGGAGCTCGCCATCAGCGATCAACGCCAGCAGCCGGCTGCGGACCGCACCGCGCTGGCGTCCCGCTCTCGCTGACAACGCGGCGAGGAAACCGGGGTCGAGCAGCGGGTGCAGGGCCTCTGCGCCAACGTCGGCAGCGACGGCGGCCATCGAGGCAACCGAGAGCGCGAGGTCACGGCGCCGGATGTGCCAGGCCATCCGCCGGTCGAGCCGCCGCGGTTCGGCGAGCTCTTCGCGGGCGAGGTCCCGCATCCGCGCCGCCGACACCTCGGGTAGCAGCCACGGGAAGGTTTTGCCCTCGTCGCGCTTCTGCGTCGGCACGACGACGGCCTTCACCAGGTCCCGGACGAGCCGGCGGGGGTTCGCGCGCCCGCGGGCGACCAGCCCCGGGGGACGCCAGCCGGACAGCATCTGGTCGCCGCCGAGTCCGGTCAGCGCGGTGCCACCCGCCGCGGCCTCGAGGATAGGCAGGTGCAGGTGCAGGTTCGCCGGATGGACGACGCCGTGGCGCAGCAGCAGGCGGCGGGCCACCGGCCCGACCAGGTCCAGGTCGTCATCCGCGTGCAGCACCGACCAGTCGTCGAGATCGAGCGCCCGCACCACGGCGACCTGCCGACCCGATTCCTGCGCTTGCAACGCGTTCGTGAACCGCCAGCTGACCGGCACGGGCAGGGGTAGGCCCTCGCGCCTGGCCACGCGGGAGGCGACCGCGAGGACGAGGGAGGAGTCCAGGCCCCCGGAGAAGCTGACGAGGCACGGCGGCCGCAGCAGGCCGGGCAGCACGGCCTGCTCGAGCGCCGCGAGCGGGGTGCCGACGGGGGGTGCCGTCTCGAGATGCGGCGCCGGTAAGCCCGCCGTCATGCCCAGCACGACCCCTGAGGAGATCTCCATCGCCGTCAGCGGAGCGAGGCGGGAGCTAGAGCGAGCCAGTGTCGCCCGCCGCGCCGAAGCCGTCACTCGGGCTGGGAACCCCGCCGCCTCGGGTGAGATCGGCCAGGGTGCCCAGCCGTACGATTCCCGGCGGCTCGTATGCGGCGGCAGCATCGCCGGCTGGCTGCTCGTGCTGCTTCGAGGTCATGACGAGGCTCCGTAACGTGGTCCGCGGCGTGCGCGTGCCAGGCGGCCGCTGACTCCCTTCGGCCGATCGGGGGCCGCACTTAACCTCGAACGGGGGACAGAAGTCGGCAGCCTGGCGAGCAGATGACGGCGCTTGTTCGCTCGTCACGCGCCCGGCGTGCTCCGAGGGTAGGTCCACGACCGGTTGATCACCATGCCGTCGGGTTGCTCCGGGCTGCGTACCGGCGGCCGGATCGGCGCCAGCGGCGGGCTCGCTCGATGTCGGGGGCCGCTCCACATGGCCGGAACAGCGTCGACCTCTGCACACAGCCGGTACGCGATCGCCTCGTAGTTGACCCGCCACCCGGCGAAGTGCTGCCACGCCTCCGCCACATCGCGCTCGCACTCGAACCCCACGTCGGTGAGGCTCTGCACCGCCGACTCGAACTCCTCGAACGTCAGCTCGATGCCGTCGTCGGGGCGCGGGTCGGGGTTGTACGGCAGCCGGATGGCGTCGGCGATCTGCCGTAACGCCGAGAAACCCATCCGCAGCGCGAGCCGACCGGACAGCGGCGCGCGGGAGGGCGCGAGGGCGCTGAACATCGCTGCGCTGTCCATCACCGCGAGCATGGCGACGACCCAGTGGGTGTAGGGCTGCGGCGAGCGGAACCGGATCAGGGCTGGGTAGTTGCTGTGGCTTTCGGCCACGTCGGCCGCCCAGCGCTCCCAGCCCTGGTACAGCCCGTCGAGCTCGACCTCTGCCTGCAGCCCGATCCGGGTGCGGGCCAGCAGCTCAGGGGCAAAGGGCGGGTTGCCTGCCCGTGCCCCCAGCAGCGTTACCTCGGTCTCGCGCCGGTTGAACGCCCCGTAGATCGTCGGCAGGTAGCCGATCTGCAGCGCGACCGTCGCCAGTCCGGTCGTAGCGGCAAGGAAGTCGATGGCCGTAGCCCAGGCGTGGTTGCTGGTCTGGAACCCGAGGGTCAGGAGCGACGAGCCGGCCTCCCGGGTCGACTCGCCGATGTGCCGGGTCTGCGGCCATAGCAGCAACGTGAATGCCACGAGGAACAGCAGCAGCCACGCTGCCAGCAGCGTGAGCAGGAACATCGGCCCCTGGGCGGCGAGAACGCCGTCGCGGTCGCGGTAGGAGTCCATCCGGGCGGTCGCCAGGCGGAAGAACCCCTTGGTCAGGGTGTCGGCCCAGCGCGGCAGGCGCCCAAGGCGACCGCGCGGGATCACCAGGGTGCGCAGCACGCTGGCGCTGGTCACCAGGGCGATCACCGCTCCGAGCACGGCGGCGAGCACGCGAACGATCTGCACGTCTCCAGTGTGCCGATCCGCGGGCCCCAAGCCTCGGGGGGAGTCGGCCGACGGGCGTGTCACCCGCAGCAGGGGCCGCACACCAAGACGGTCGTCCACAGCAAAGCCACAGCCGGGGCACAGCGCCACCCGATGCTGGGACGAGACGGTCAGCTCATGACAGCGACGATGCTCCCGCCGCAGCCTGCCGACGCCACTGGCCCGCTCGGGCCATCCGGGGAAGCCATCGCTCACGGGCCCTACCGGGTGCTGAGCGAGCAACTGGGACGGCCGCTGCTCGACATCGTCATTCCTGTCTACAACGAGGAGGCTGACCTCGAGCCGTGCATCCGGCGACTCCACCAGCATCTAGCGAGCAGGTTCCCGTACTCGGCGCGCATCACGGTCGCCGACAACGCGAGCACCGACGACACCCTCGCGGTCGCGCAGCGGCTTCAGGCAGAGATACCGAGGCTGACGGTGGTGCACCTCGACGAGAAGGGGCGCGGGCGTGCCCTGCGGACGGCGTGGTCGCAGTCAGACGCTGCCGTGCTCGCCTACATGGACGTCGACCTGTCGACCGACCTCGCCGCGCTGCTCCCGCTCGTCGCCCCCCTGGTCTCAGGACACTCCGACCTCGCCATCGGCTCTCGCCTGTCGCGCAGCTCACGGGTGGTGCGGGGCACCAAGCGCGAACTCATCTCGCGCAGCTACAACCTCATCCTGCGCAGCACCCTCGCCGCCCGGTTCTCCGACGCCCAGTGCGGTTTCAAGGCCATCCGCACCGACGTCGCGCGTCAGCTGCTTCCGCTGGTGGAGGACCACGCGTGGTTCTTCGACACCGAGCTGCTCGTGCTGGCCGAGCGCGCCGGCCTGCGGATTCACGAGGTTCCCGTCGACTGGGTCGACGACCCGAACAGCAGCGTCGACATCGTCGCGACCGCCAAGGCCGACCTCAGGGGAGTACTGCGGCTCGGGCGGGGGCTCGCGACGGGTCAGCTGCCGCTGGCCGACCTGCGTGCCACGTTTGCGCGCGCACCCCTTTCGGCAGCGCAGGCGGCGGGGCCCGACGTGCCCGGCGTGCCGGCTGGGTTGCCGCGCCAGGTGTTGCGATTCGGCGCCATCGGCGTTGCCAGCACGGTGGCCTACCTGGTGCTGTTCACCCTGCTGCGCGGCACGACCGGCTCCCAGCCCGCCAACTTCGTCGCCTTGCTCGTCACGGCGCTCGCCAACACAGCGGCGAACCGGCGGCTTACCTTCGGCGTCCGTGGTAGCAGGCACGCGGGCCGGCACCAGGTGGAGGGCCTCGTCGTGTTCGGGCTCGGCCTGGCGCTCACCAGCGGCTCGCTTGCCCTCCTGACCGCCGTGACGACGACACCGTCGCGGCTCGTCGAACTCTCGGTGCTGGTCGGTGCGAACGCAGCTGCCACCGTCCTTCGCTTCCTGCTCTTTCGCGCCTGGGTCTTCCACCCGCGGCGCAGCTCCTGAACGGTCGCCTGCCGCCTAGCCGCCCAGCCCGCACCGCGTGGCCTCGACTTGCACGTCCTTTCAGCCCTGCACCAGCCATTCGCCAGCCCGTCATCAGCCAAGGAGACGACATGACAACGACAGCGCCCCCTGACCAGACCATCAGCTCTTACCTCGACGACCGGGCTTCGCCGGGCATGGCGGGCTCCCCACGAGCGCGCCCCGCAGGCGCGGTTGCCCCGCGCCCCGCCAGCAGCCGCCTCACGCGGCTGGTGCGGGGAACTGACGACGACCCGCCCTGGGCTCGGCCGGCGCTGCTGCTCCTGCTGGCCGCGACGGCGGCCCTGTACTTGTGGGACCTCGGCGCCTCGAGCACCGCCAACAGCTTCTACGCCGCGGCCGTTCAGGCAGGCACCAAGAGCTGGAAGGCGATGTTCTTCGGCTCCCTCGACTGGAACAACGTCATCACCGTTGACAAGCCGGCAGTGTTCATGTGGCCGATGGAGATCGCCGGTCGGCTGTTCGGCTTCAACAGCTGGAGCATGCTCGTTCCGCAGGCGCTCGAGGGCGTGCTCGCCGTCGGGCTGCTCGCAGCTACCGTGCGCCGCACCTCAGGTCACGCCGCCGGGCTGCTCGCGGGGTTCGCGCTGGCTGTCACCCCGGTCGCCGCGTTGATGTTCCGGTTCAACAACCCGGACGCGATGCTCACCCTGCTGCTGGTCGGTGCCGGGTACGCCGTCGTCCGCGCACTGCAGAACGGCAGCACGAAGTGGCTGCTCGTGGCCGGAGCGTGCATCGGC
>JAABUO010006099.1_pt1 | contig 13940 bp, 11 predicted proteins | sample 5559291 | NCBI WGS metagenome assembly JAABUO01 (sample SAMN10711878, study PRJNA513372) | rock metagenome | isolation source: Antarctica rocks | place: Antarctica: Victoria Land, Finger Mt sud | reverse complement strand
GATGAAATGCGACGCTTGCTCAAGCCCAAGGCCGACCTCGAAGCTCGCAAGGAGCCGCAGGTAGTCCTCGTTCATCGTCCAGCGCGGCAGCGGAGCGGGCTCGAACCGATTGGCCAGTTGCGGATCGGTTTGAATGGTATTGAACGCATCATGCGTCCCGGCGACGACGATCGGAATGTGCAACTCGTTGCCCAAGAACTTGATGACGTTGAGGAAGGAGCGCTGGCGTAGCGTCGGACCGGCACACACGTGGTGAATCTCGTCAATGATGAGCATCTTGACGTTGCCGGTTGCGAGGAGCGAAGCGCCTGATCCTGGAGCTGGGCAGTAGTGTATGACGGTCGAAACGGTGCGCAGCCTGTGCGAGGATGGCCAGATAGAAGCGCCGCTCGTCGGGGACCGGCGGCGCTTGCACGGCTATGACCGGGATGCGCAAGATCGTGCGCGGCGCCGTAAGTTGCCGCGGATGTCGATGCACGAAATGCTTGACCAGGGCGGCCTTGCCGTTGTTGGTTTCGCCCACGATGAGCAGGTTTGGCATCCGATGCGTTTTGGGCAACACGAGTAATTCGTCGAGTCTCGCGCCGATCTGCTCGGCACGCGCGTACCGGATCCACCGGGTACGAATCGCGGCGATGCGGTCGGCGCGTGTCACGGAGCAAATCAAGGCCGGCCAGCGTCGGATCGACCGCGATCGCATCCGACGCAGCGGCAATGGTTGCTGGACGCCGCTCGCGGGCACGTCGGGCACGTTTGGTTTCACTGGCCGCGCGTGCTTCATGGTCGCGCAGTCGTGCATACAAAGCGAAAATCGCTGTCTCGTCTCGCCTACCCACTCGAAGTCCTGAAGAGCCTTTTTCCTTCTTGCCGAAGCTCGCATTGTAGAACTCGGCCTGGGTAAGGGGTTCGTTCGGCTGGGCAATCATGCTGGCTGCTCCATCGTTCGGTCTGCTCGCTCCGAATGAACGCTGCTCTCGAGCACGGGCCTTTGACCGCTTCGCGCCCGCGAATCGTTTCCGATCACGCACTCGACTTTTTTATGGAAACGTGTTTTCCCCGCGCAGGATCGAACTCCCCGGGTCGACACGCTGAGAGCCGCGCCGTATCCCAGCATCGAACGCACAGCGCGTCGACATAACGACGAGCGGATGCGGGCGAGCAGGCGCGGAGTCATGGTTGCGAGCGTCGTGATCGTTTGCATGACGGCTGCGAACGTGCGCGCTCCGTCCCGGCAGGGTCGTCATCGAAATCGTCGGAGCACGAATTCAAACTGCCCTCTCCGCTGCGACCGGCACGAACTGACCGAGTCCGAAGTGCGAGTACCGCACGAGTATCAGTGGCCCGCATACGGCTTGCGAAAAGGTGATCTCGACCGCGAAGCTGGTGCGGCATGCGCATCGCGGCGACGCATTCGTCGAAAGGCGTCGCCGCGTGTTTTTCGCCGCGTGGGCGAACCGATGAGTTGAACGCCATTCGAAACGTCCACCGATAGCGGCTCCGGGAAGCCGTGTTGCTGGAGGGACCGTCGGACCTGCGCTTCGGGCCCGTCAGCTTTCATTTCGTCGGACCGCCGGCTGGTGAACTTCATGTGTCGTTCGAGAACGAACGGCGTTGCAGATCGCCACCGCGTCGCCAAAACGAGATCGGCGTTGCCGAGATGAGTGAGGGAATACGAAGCGTTCGGCGGCAAATCGAGCCGTCCGTCATAGAGCGAGCGGACGGACACGATGGCACGATGGGCATCGTTCGATGATCCGCAAGGGAACCACACGTCGAGGTGATCGATGTGTGAGTCTTCATCGAGATCGCGTGGCAGGAAGAAGGCATGCCCGTGTCCGGTTGCCGGTTCCCCGTTCGGTCCTTTTCCACTGAGCAGAGGGTCTGCCGAACGCAGCTCGCGGCCCGATGAGTGCCTCATTGCGGCCGAGCGCATGGCCTCCGCTACCGTGAGCGTCTCCAAGATCGATGGCCGTAAGTATCTCGATTGCGCCGGCCCCTCGAGAATGAACCGCTCGATCCGCGGCGGCATTTGGACCGCCGAACGTTCGCGCGCGGCGGTATCGCGCGCATCCATCCCAAAGTGGGGCGGAAACTTATAGTCGTACGAGCTCGTTCCGGGCGGCGTGACAAGACGTTCGCCGCGCATCGCTGCGGTCGTCATGAGTAACTGTTCGAGGAGTGCACTCCCGCGCAGCTCCGGTGATGCGCCGAGCCGGCGAACGACCGGACCTTCGCCGTCGGTGAGGTCTCGTAAGCCAACGTGAATCCGATCGTGCGTCCAGGCCTTGATCGTGTCGACGAGGCTGAGCTCGCACCACGATTCGGCTCGCCCAGCGATGGGGTCCGCATCCCAAAACTTCATGCCAAATTACTTGAGGATGCGATTCGACCACGCCGAGCTTTTACGCGCGCGTAGGGCGCCTGTGAGCACGGCAGGCAGGTCTTGCGTTGAGGACGAGCTGGCGAGATGCAACAGACGATACAGGGCGCCGCCTTTGACGGCCCGTTCTCGCTGCGCACGCTTCCAGTCCGCCGGCTCGCTCAAGCGGGAAGTCCGAGCTCAAGTCGCTCGACTGCGATAGTCGAATCGGCGGCGATAACTTCGCCAGCTTCGGAGGCCAACCGGATGCTGACAAGGAGCGACTCGCGCGCCTCATCGATCGTCGCGCCATTGCCAACGATCCCGTCAATGTCGGCGAATCTCGACCAAATACGACCGTCGCTGGCCTCTTCGAATATGGCGAAGTGCGTCACTTCAAGCTCGCTTTCTTGATGATGCTGTTGAGCGTTCCAAGCGGAACGTCAGCGCCGAGCGTATGGACCAGGACGACGACGACGCCTATTTTCGTCGGGTAACGGATCGTCCAGGCTTCCGTGTAATCGCACAATATATCTGCAGGAACGCTGTATCTGCCGTAAGGACGCACTTGCCCGTTTCCCAAATAGATTTCGCGATCAATGAAAGCGCCTTCGGCTAAGTAAGGCCGCCCCTGGCGCTTGAATGATCGGCACGAGAAGGCGTGCAGCCTCAGCATCCGGCGCGTGCAGCGCTCGATAAAGATCGAGGCTCAGCTGCATCCGTAGCCACATCGTGGCCGGCAATCGAAGAACACGCTCAAGCCGGATCGCAATCTGTGGCGTAATGCTGTGCTTGCCATTCTCGATCTCGCAGTACGTAGGACGATCGAGTCCCAACGCGTCGGCAAGCTGCTTTTGTGTCAGACCGAGCGGCTCTCTGAACTCGTAGCGTAACATCTTACCCGGAGAAGTCGGTTCGCGATGCGTTTGCAAGGTGATGATACGTGCCATATCACGTGTCCCGTGAGCCTCGTGCGTAGTTCGTGGTAATCGACGATCTCGACATTTCGTGGTTCGTCGTCGGTCCAGACGAAGCAGACTCGATATTGCAAGTTGATTCGGATGCTGTGTTGACCTTCTCGATCGCCATTGAGAGCTTCACGGTGTTTGCTGGGCGAGTTCTTCTCCTGGCAGGCGCTCGTCGAAGGCCGGTACGAGCTCGTAGACGGCCACATCGTCCCCCATCCGGACTATGTGACGCCGGCCGGCTTCGCCGCGCCCGATGCGGAACATGGGCTCGTCTGTTTGAATCTCGGCATCGCCTTGCAGGCTCAGCTTCAGGCTCCCTGTCGCGCCCTTATGCCGGCGTGGGCGTCGTTGTCGATCGCGGAGATGCCAACATCGCGGACGTCGCCGTCTCATGCGACGAGAGCGACCGCCGCCGGCATTGATCGCCCCGCGCTATGTTTTCGAAGTCTCGTCGCAAAAGACGTATTGTATCGACAGCGGACGGAAGGTCGCCGAATACCTGGCGATTCCGACCATCGAGGCGTATGTCGTCCTCGACCGGCCGCGACGTTCGCTCACCGTCTATCGCGCAGACGCCGGCCCGCAAACGTTCTGCACCGGCATGGTCCTCCTCGGCGACGTCTCACTCCACCTCGAAGCGCTCTTCGCTTGAGTATCGAGGAATAGCCGCAACGCGACGGCTTACGTCAGCTTCTTAGGATTTAAAGGTATTCGGCGAGCGGGCTGCGGCTCTGCCGCAGCGGTACGATCAACGGTCACGCCTACCGAAGCCTTCGCCGAGAGCCGCAGCTGCGAGCTGCGCGTCGAACGACAGCAACTGCAACTCGGGCAGATCGGCTTGGAGCGCCTTAGCCGCTGCAAGATGCCAAAGATCGGCGCCGCGAAGCGGCCATGCCAGCGCGAGCGCCGCGGTTTGATGTCTATCCGGATCGACGCTGAGGCGGACCCACGGCCCATGGTCAACGGCTTCGCGCGCGCTCCGAACGAGATCCAGCGCGAGCGCGCGCTCGCGTTCTATACGCGCGATGACCGCCTGCACCTCGGCCCAGCCGAGGGATGACATGAGATGCGTTCCCGGCGCTCGAGCCGCAGCCAATGCTTCGTCGGAATGACGATCCAGGAAGAGCGTCGAGACGATGGCGGACGTATCCCAGTACACGACGCCCGATCGAGCGGCGCTCATGCCCCCCGCTCTTCATCGAGGAAACGCTGCGCAAGCCCCTCGGCGAGCGCTAACGGAGGCGGAAGCGGAGCGGCCGGAACGGTGCGCCGTTCGACGATACCGAGCGTTTCGAGTCGTTTGAGTCGCTCGCTCAGTGGCCCGCGTGGAGCCCCCGCGGGGACCAGCCGAGCAATCGGCTTTCCGCGTTCGGTGATGACCCATTCGCGCCCGAGTTGCACATCGCGCAGGAGTTCGCTCAGCCGCGCCTTGGCCTCTCGGATCCCCGCTTCGCGTGTAGTCTTCATGACCACATGCTAGCGTTGATTCACCAATTGCGTCAAGTTCGGCTGATCGATGCGCGCGCGAGCACAGGCGTTTTTTCTACGGCCGGGCGAGTGCCGCCGTTTTCTGTTGCGCGCGGCGGTGGCGCTCGATGTAGCTCGACGTGATCGGCAGCCGGAACTCAAGAACGCCGCGAGACGCGCGACGATCACGTCCTTCTTCAAGAGCTGCGCGCGAATCGAGCTGAGCTCCGATGAGGGGCGGTCGAGTGCCGCAACGATCTCGTCGCTGCGATGGGCGGATAGTGTGATCGACGCGCTCCAGGCGCAGGCTGCGTCGTGCTTCAACGGGGCCGCGACGCGTACGTCGCGGATAGGCCGGGCTCGATCGTCGATCAGGGCACGATCGCGCATGCTTCAACGGGGCCGCGACGCGTACGTCGCGGATAGTACATGGCAAATCGACAAGGACGGCTGGATACGCAGCTTCAACGGGGCCGCGACGCGTACGTCGCGGATAGTGCGCTCGCGCACGAACGCCTACGCGATCGAGCTACGGCTTCAACGGGGCCGCGACGCGTACGTCGCGGATAGGCAGGCGTGCCTCCCGACGCCGCTCGCGACCTACGCTCGCTTCAACGGGGCCGCGACGCGTACGTCGCGGATAGTCGGTTGGCTGGGTCGCCGTCAGCGGCAACGCAATGCTTCAACGGGGCCGCGACGCGTACGTCGCGGATAGCGACGACGTGCCCGCGCTCGAGGCCGGCGAGAGTAAGCTTCAACGGGGCCGCGACGCGTACGTCGCGGATAGCGGCTTCGCGATCGCGGCCGCGGCTGCGGCCGGCGACGCTTCAACGGGGCCGCGACGCGTACGTCGCGGATAGCCGCTCGCGGCCCCGCGTGGCACCTACGATGCAGCCGCGCTTCAACGGGGCCGCGACGCGTACGTCGCGGATAGGTCGGCGAAGTCGGTCCAACGAGCCATCGCGCACCTGAAGCTTCAACGGGGCCGCGACGCGTACGTCGCGGATAGTCGGGGATTACTTCCTCTGGGAGCGCAACCATCACAAGCTTCAACGGGGCCGCGACGCGTACGTCGCGGATAGATCGCTGCGACGGGTTTCGCTCCCATCCCGAAACCGGCTTCAACGGGGCCGCGACGCGTACGTCGCGGATAGCGCACGAAGATGCGTGTCGTATCGTTAGAGCTTCCTGCTTCAACGGGGCCGCGACGCGTACGTCGCGGATAGGAATGCGCCCGAATCGTCAAGTTGGCCGAAGGGTTGTGGCTTCAACGGGGCCGCGACGCGTACGTCGCGGATAGCTCTTAGTTCCTAACGACTCGGGACTAGGATGCTGGGCTTCAACGGGGCCGCGACGCGTACGTCGTGGATAGCTGATCGCCGGACACCCCGGTGAACATTTTAACGGAAGCTTCAACGGGGCCGCGACGCGTACGTCGCGGATAGGCGTTTACCTTAATTGGCATCTATGCGTGGGCCAAGCTTCAACGGGGCCGCGACGCGTACGTCGCGGATAGCACACTCCACAATGATCGTGAGGCAAACATGAAACAGCCGCTTCAACGGGGCCGCGACGCGTACGTCGCGGATAGTCGCTTCGACGTCCCGATCGAGCGCGTGTTCGCGATCGCTTCAACGGGGCCGCGACGCGTACGTCGCGGATAGAGCGCGCTGATACGCGCCATGAGCTCGGAACGCAAGCTTCAACGGGGCCGCGACGCGTACGTCGCGGATAGTCTGGCACGGCGATCGTTGGGTTCAACGCTTACACGCTTCAACGGGGCCGCGACGCGTACGTCGCGGATAGGATTCACGTTCGAAGCGCGGATCGGCCGATCAACTTGCTTCAACGGGGCCGCGACGCGTACGTCGCGGATAGTCCGCCAACCAACCCGACCAGCGACAAAAGCACAAGCTTCAACGGGGCCGCGACGCGTACGTCGCGGATAGCTCACGCTTCGCCGCGATCCGCACAGCGAGCGCGAGCGCTTCAACGGGGCCGCGACGCGTACGTCGCGGATAGGTAAACTCGCCCCCGATTTGCGGCGCGGGCGTCTCCGGCTTCAACGGGGCCGCGACGCGTACGTCGCGGATAGCTGAGCTCCGGCCTCCGATCCATGCGACCACGATCCGCGCTTCAACGGGGCCGCGACGCGTACGTCGCGGATAGCGCGCTTCGAACGTGAATCGTAGCTCCGATATCGGGGCTTCAACGGGGCCGCGACGCGTACGTCGCGGATAGTCGAGCTGCTCGACTGCGCGCCGCGTCCCGATATCGAGCTTCAACGGGGCCGCGACGCGTACGTCGCGGATAGCTATTCGGGGCGAAGTTCGAGCCGCGTTGATCTCCGCGCTTCAACGGGGCCGCGACGCGTACGTCGCGGATAGAGACGCATCATCGTACTCACCAAAGAGGAGCACTCATGCTTCAACGGGGCCGCGACGCGTACGTCGCGGATAGGCGCCTCCGCTTCGAGCACGAGCCGTCGAGGTCTGCGGCTTCAACGGGGCCGCGACGCGTACGTCGCGGATAGTGCTCGTCGCGTCGATGGCGCGCGGGACGTTGCTCCCGCTTCAACGGGGCCGCGACGCGTACGTCGCGGATAGCGCCCAACCCTGCGTTGCGCGATGCGCAACCACCCAGCTTCAACGGGGCCGCGACGCGTACGTCGCGGATAGCTTTACTACTTCGGATGCACGAATTTTTAGCTTTTGCTTCAACGGGGCCGCGACGCGTACGTCGCGGATAGCGATCTTTGGCTTGACCGCAAAACTGACCCGCGCCAAGCTTCAACGGGGCCGCGACGCGTACGTCGCGGATAGCTTATCAGTGATGGGTCCGCCGCAATCGGCACACACGCTTCAACGGGGCCGCGACGCGTACGTCGCGGATAGCGATCGTCTTCTTATCCATTTAAGTTGTCCAATAATTGCTTCAACGGGGCCGCGACGCGTACGTCGCGGATAGGCCTCGGCGCAATAACTTGTCCCCGCCGTGGTAGTGCTTCAACGGGGCCGCGACGCGTACGTCGCGGATAGCGCGGCCACAAGCGCGTGGGGGCGAAGATGCTGCTCGCTTCAACGGGGCCGCGACGCGTACGTCGCGGATAGGGGTTCTGGCCGGTGAATCCGCTCACGGTCCAGAGCGCTTCAACGGGGCCGCGACGCGTACGTCGCGGATAGGGCATCGCGAGAGCGAGCCCGATCGCCATGTCGTGGCTTCAACGGGGCCGCGACGCGTACGTCGCGGATAGGAACCGCATCGGGCGCGCATGATTATTGGTTTATCGGGCTTCAACGGGGCCGCGACGCGTACGTCGCGGATAGTCCGCCGCGTCGTCGCTTGTCGATACCCGCATCACGCTTCAACGGGGCCGCGACGCGTACGTCGCGGATAGGCGCGGCCACAAGCGCGTGGGGGCGAAGATGCTGCTCGCTTCAACGGGGCCGCGACGCGTACGTCGCGGATAGACGCCTGCGCCGACATCCTCAAAGGCATCGCGGTTTACGCTTCAACGGGGCCGCGACGCGTACGTCGCGGATAGCGGGCGGACTCGTGATGCTGCCCGTCGTGTACCGCGCTTCAACGGGGCCGCGACGCGTACGTCGCGGATAGGCGAGGGCGGACGCTCGAGAAACGTCGCGACGATCTTGCTTCAACGGGGCCGCGACGCGTACGTCGCGGATAGGCTGCGGTGCGACCGCGTTCACGGTTCCGGTCGAGCTGCTTCAACGGGGCCGCGACGCGTACGTCGCGGATAGATGAGGGTCTCGACGAATTTGCGTCCGACAAGATCGCTTCAACGGGGCCGCGACGCGTACGTCGCGGATAGGCCATCGTTCAACAGAACTATCTTGAGAAGCGGTTCGGCTTCAACGGGGCCGCGACGCGTACGTCGCGGATAGTCTGTCGCCTCACCGCTACGAATCCCGAGCGCACCGCTTCAACGGGGCCGCGACGCGTACGTCGCGGATAGGGCAACTTCCAGGGCGCGTTCATGAAGAACGTCATGGCTTCAACGGGGCCGCGACGCGTACGTCGCGGATAGATGACGAAGGACCAACTGGCCCTTCGCGAGACGTACGCTTCAACGGGGCCGCGACGCGTACGTCGCGGATAGTGATTACGTGAGCGCCACCACCTCGCAGGTCAAGGCGCTTCAACGGGGCCGCGACGCGTACGTCGCGGATAGCAAGGCGGGGAGCGCGGAAAGATGGGCCGCGAGCGCGTGCTTCAACGGGGCCGCGACGCGTACGTCGCGGATAGGTTGCGATACGAACCGTTGGGTTTCACGCGTCGGCGCTTCAACGGGGCCGCGACGCGTACGTCGCGGATAGCTCGCGGCGAACGCGCGCCGAATCGTGCGCGAACACGTGCTTCAACGGGGCCGCGACGCGTACGTCGCGGATAGCCTACGTCATCAGTTACGGACAGTCGACGGAAGGGGCGCTTCAACGGGGCCGCGACGCGTACGTCGCGGATAGTCTGCGACCGGACCATCGCGACCGTGACGCTCATCGCTTCAACGGGGCCGCGACGCGTACGTCGCGGATAGGCCAGGCGGCATGATCGTCCTCGCGGGAAGGTGCGTGCTTCAACGGGGCCGCGACGCGTACGTCGCGGATAGGACGTGGTCTGGCGACAGCGGGCGTGCCGTGATCGACGCTTCAACGGGGCCGCGACGCGTACGTCGCGGATAGCCGCAACCCGCGCCCGAGGTGCCCGACCCGGTTCCCGCTTCAACGGGGCCGCGACGCGTACGTCGCGGATAGGCGCTTCTTCTGATCAATCAGGGGATCGTGCATAGCAAGCTTCAACGGGGCCGCGACGCGTACGTCGCGGATAGCGATCGTGACTGTCGCAAAAGTACGATCGCTTCGCGCTTCAACGGGGCCGCGACGCGTACGTCGCGGATAGGGCGGCTCAGGCGACGCGACGGGCGCGAGAAGCGATGCTTCAACGGGGCCGCGACGCGTACGTCGCGGATGCCGACGTCGTGTTCATCGACCACATGCAGCACATCGCTTCAACGGGGCCGCGACGCGTACGTCGCGGATAGTGCGGCGGCGCCGTCTTCGCGACCGAGCGTGAACGCGCTTCAACGGGGCCGCGACGCGTACGTCGCGGATAGACCACACCCCTCGTTCTCCGAAGACGAAGACGAAGACGCTTCAACGGGGCCGCGACGCGTACGTCGCGGATAGGCGCTCGAAAGCCAAGTCGCCTAGCCTCACACACTCGCTTCAACGGGGCCGCGACGCGTACGTCGCGGATAGGCCGCTATTGGCGCCTGCAGCACCCGCCGTGGAAGCGCTTCAACGGGGCCGCGACGCGTACGTCGCGGATAGGACCGAGGAGCTCCCCGAAGCGCGTCTCGCCGGCATGCTTCAACGGGGCCGCGACGCGTACGTCGCGGATAGGTCGGCCTCGCGCAGTTCGAGTCGGGTCGTGTCGTGGCTTCAACGGGGCCGCGACGCGTACGTCGCGGATAGCCCATGCGTACGGCGAAACTGAGTTCCCCGGCGTCGATACGCTTCAACGGGGCCGCGACGCGTACGTCGCGGATAGGCCGTTCGGCTCGCTCCCGGGGAAGTCATCAACAAGGGCGCTTCAACGGGGCCGCGACGCGTACGTCGCGGATAGCCGCGTCGCGGCCGGAAAGGCCCGTCGTGGCTGGTGCTTCAACGGGGCCGCGACGCGTACGTCGCGGATAGTGCGTACGTCGACCCTCGGAGAGCAGCGCGGTACATCGCTTCAACGGGGCCGCGACGCGTACGTCGCGGATAGCTCGCGCGCGGCGGACGATACCGGGTTCGCTGCGACGCTTCAACGGGGCCGCGACGCGTACGTCGCGGATAGTTCCGTGACGGCCGCGTCGAGCTTCTGAACGGGCGTGCTTCAACGGGGCCGCGACGCGTACGTCGCGGATAGGCACCCTATCATGCCAATCCCGGCCGTGCTCGAACTGCTTCAACGGGGCCGCGACGCGTACGTCGCGGATAGGCCGAAATGATGTGGCACGCCTGGGGCACGGCCATCGTGCTTCAACGGGGCCGCGACGCGTACGTCGCGGATAGGGAAGTCGCCGCGTGTGGTGGAGTTGCGTTAGCAACGGCTTCAACGGGGCCGCGACGCGTACGTCGCGGATAGAGCCGATCGCGCACGTTCCGGTGATCGAGCCGACGCCTGCTTCAACGGGGCCGCGACGCGTACGTCGCGGATAGGTGTGCGGGCGACGTTCTCCGCCCACGAATCCGACGGCTTCAACGGGGCCGCGACGCGTACGTCGCGGATAGTGAGGCGTCGGGTGCCGCGAGCGCACCGGCAGAGGCGGCTTCAACGGGGCCGCGACGCGTACGTCGCGGATAGGCAAAGTCCGAAAAGCTGTCGCCAGAAGCTCACGGCGGTGCTTCAACGGGGCCGCGACGCGTACGTCGCGGATAGGGGGATGACGGGCGCACGGTTGCGGCCCGTGTTATCCGGCTTCAACGGGGCCGCGACGCGTACGTCGCGGATAGCTGATTCGTCGCTTCGCGCGATCGCATGAAGGTACTGCTTCAACGGGGCCGCGACGCGTACGTCGCGGATAGTCGAACGCCGCGTTCGCGAGCGGGCCGCCGGTCGGCACGCTTCAACGGGGCCGCGACGCGTACGTCGCGGATAGTGTACTTGGTGCCGGTCGTCGCGAAGTTCGACGCAAGGCTTCAACGGGGCCGCGACGCGTACGTCGCGGATAGGACGGTCTCACCCGACCAGCGCCAGGCGAACGTGCTGCTTCAACGGGGCCGCGACGCGTACGTCGCGGATAGGCACCACCGCGAACGGGCTCGTGGCCGCGTCCTGGTGGCTTCAACGGGGCCGCGACGCGTACGTCGCGGATAGGCTATAGTCGCGACCATCCCAACAGCAGCAACGACCGCTTCAACGGGGCCGCGACGCGTACGTCGCGGATAGTCATGGGCCGCCGACGTCATCAATGGTGTGGCTGAGCTTCAACGGGGCCGCGACGCGTACGTCGCGGATAGTCTGGATCTGCGCGTTCGAAAGTCTCTCGAACGAGTTGCTTCAACGGGGCCGCGACGCGTACGTCGCGGATAGGGCCGAGATCGGGATCACGGGCGCGGCGTTCACAAGCGCTTCAACGGGGCCGCGACGCGTACGTCGCGGATAGTCGCTCGGGCCGCGCCCTCATAACCCATCGCGTGCTGCTTCAACGGGGCCGCGACGCGTACGTCGCGGATAGAACGGAGCAATGCGCCGGTAGCCGCCAAGACGATGGCTTCAACGGGGCCGCGACGCGTACGTCGCGGATAGGGTGATGGTGCCGGGCGTGAAAAAATACAAGACGACGGCTTCAACGGGGCCGCGACGCGTACGTCGCGGATAGCTACACCTCGGTGCAGCCGAACTCGGTCGTGACGTCGCTTCAACGGGGCCGCGACGCGTACGTCGCGGATAGCTTTCGCGGGGCGTTGCTGGCGGCAGGGCGCTGCACGCTTCAACGGGGCCGCGACGCGTACGTCGCGGATAGCCGCGAACCACAAGCCAACCGTTCGCGGCAACGATGCTTCAACGGGGCCGCGACGCGTACGTCGCGGATAGTCAACCAATCATCCTCGCGGGCGATGATGCCAGCCAGCTTCAACGGGGCCGCGACGCGTACGTCGCGGATAGACGATCGAAGCGTCGTGTACTCGCCCAGCCGCTCGCTGCTTCAACGGGGCCGCGACGCGTACGTCGCGGATAGCGCTCGGGTTTCCGGGCGTCGGCGAGATCCCGGACGAGCTTCAACGGGGCCGCGACGCGTACGTCGCGGATAGGGTGTTACCCCACCCCTTCCCGAAAGCAGACGCCGCGCTTCAACGGGGCCGCGACGCGTACGTCGCGGATAGTCTGTCGGGGCGGACGTCATGTCGGCCTCCATCCTAGCTTCAACGGGGCCGCGACGCGTACGTCGCGGATAGAGGGCGGGGCTGCCTTCGGCAAAAGCCCGGCGATCAGAGCTTCAACGGGGCCGCGACGCGTACGTCGCGGATAGCGCTTCGGCAAGATCGGATCGAGTAGAGCCGACGAGCTTCAACGGGGCCGCGACGCGTACGTCGCGGATAGTCGTGCGGCTGACGTACGATGAAGCGATGGCGATGACGGCTTCAACGGGGCCGCGACGCGTACGTCGCGGATAGCTGGGCAGGCGGATGGTTCGGCTGCGGCAAAGACCGGCTTCAACGGGGCCGCGACGCGTACGTCGCGGATAGGCGGGCGAACTGCAAACGTACGCCCCGCTGCTACTGCGCTTCAACGGGGCCGCGACGCGTACGTCGCGGATAGTCGCGCTTCTCACGGTCCGGAACGGCAGTGAACCGCATGCTTCAACGGGGCCGCGACGCGTACGTCGCGGATAGGGAGCCGGGGACGGGGTGGTCCCGCAAGCCGTGCGCGTGCTTCAACGGGGCCGCGACGCGTACGTCGCGGATAGCGGAAGCGTGACGCCACCGTTCGCGTTAGCGGGCACGCTTCAACGGGGCCGCGACGCGTACGTCGCGGATAGCGCGGGCCATTCGCGTTCTGCGGCTCGACCGGAACCGTGCTTCAACGGGGCCGCGACGCGTACGTCGCGGATAGTCGTCATCTAATCGGGACCTGCGAACGGCATCAACGCTTCAACGGGGCCGCGACGCGTACGTCGCGGATAGACCAGGCCGTGCCGGGTCTCTCGATCCCGCTGCTGACGCTTCAACGGGGCCGCGACGCGTACGTCGCGGATAGCCTTACGTCGTGTCGCCATGTGATCGCTCTCCGAAGCTTCAACGGGGCCGCGACGCGTACGTCGCGGATAGACAGACGTGAAGCGCTCCCCCGCGCGAAGACGCACGCTTCAACGGGGCCGCGACGCGTACGTCGCGGATAGCCGCACGACCGGGCGCGGGAGAAAGCGAAGCGGTCGTTCGCTTCAACGGGGCCGCGACGCGTACGTCGCGGATAGCCCAGCCAAGATGCGCCCAAGCCACACTTGCGGCTTGCTTCAACGGGGCCGCGACGCGTACGTCGCGGATAGGGCTTACGAGGAGATGGCCGCGCAGTCGGCATCTTCAGACCGCTTTTCGAGAGCCCCTTCTATGTATGAGCTTCGCATGTGCCAACGGGAC
>JAABUO010006096.1_pt1 | contig 13949 bp, 18 predicted proteins | sample 5559291 | NCBI WGS metagenome assembly JAABUO01 (sample SAMN10711878, study PRJNA513372) | rock metagenome | isolation source: Antarctica rocks | place: Antarctica: Victoria Land, Finger Mt sud | reverse complement strand
CGTTGCTGACGAGATGTTCGCTGCCGCAGTGAGCGCAGCGCGGAGCCGGGATAAGCATAGGCTCATCTTACCCGCTCAGACCAATTTGAGCCACTACCAATACTTCTTAATGTGCGGCCATTTCGGGATGCCTTTTAGCAAAGAACTTCTTTAACGTGGGCCAGACATCTTCTTTGTCGTTGATTTTGACCAGCACGACACGCTACTGCATCATATTCAGCGCGGTTCAGCTATCTTCATACGCGAATACTACTCAATTGTTTTGGCTTTCCTGCGCTTCGCGGATCATGGCGACCAGGAGGCCGACAATCTGCTCCGGCTGGGCAATCGTGTATTCCGCCTGATCCACTGTCACCGTGGTATCCGTCAGACGCAGGAACTTCCAGTTGCTGCCCGTGGTGACCACGCCGTAGATCGCAGGCAGGGCCGCCGCACGAGCGGCGTTGAACCGCTGCGCGGCCAGCATTTCTGCAACGCACTCTCCGATGCCTGCCTTGATGTTCTCGTTTTTGGCTTCTACGACGGCAACAACGGGAGCCTGCACGGAAAGCTGCAAAGGCGATAAGCTGAACAAGAAATCACAGACCCCGCGCAGTCCTGCCTCGGAGTCAACAGTGAAGTCGATTCCAGAAAAGAGACTGATCTGCCCCCCCAGTTGACGCCGCACTTCTGCCAGCATGGGAGCAATAATGAACTCGGAACGTGCTTTTTCTGTGCTGACTTCTAAAGCAAGCGGCACGGACTCAGCCAGTGTTTCTCGAAGCAGCGAACTCAGTGTCACGGAAGCCGCCTCGACAAAGGCATCCGGCTGGGACACGACCCGCAGGCCAAACAGACGGATCATCCCATCCAAAGTGAACTCATTGTAAGCCATACATAGTTTCCTTAATGCGCGGCCATTTCTGGGTGGCCTTTGGCGAAGAACTTCTTTAACGCAGGCCAGACATCTTCTTTGTCGTTGATCTTGACCAGCACGACGCGCGGGTCGGCGGAGAAGGCTTCTTCGTAGGCCTGACCCAGCGGGGCGAAGCCGAACGATGACTGCCAGCCGTCGCTGCCGATCTCGCCGTAGCCGATTAAATTGCACAAGTCGCGCATCTTTTTGACCAAATCAACGCACTCGGTATCGCCCCAGTTGTAGCCGTCCGAGAAGAGAAACGGATAGATGTTCCACTCGCGCGGGTTGTAGCGCTTGCCGATGATGTCTAAAGCCAAGCGGTAGGCACTGCTCATGCGCGTTCCACCGCTGTCGCCCAGTGAGAAAAACTGGTTTTCCGAGACTTCTTTCGCTTCCGTGTGGCAGGTGATAAAGACTATCTCGGTGTTGGTATATTTGGTCTTTAAGAACTGGGTCATCCAGAAGTAGAACGAGCGGCAGATGTACGCCTCAAACTCACCCATAGACCCTGAAACGTCGCGCATGGCGAAGACAACGGCGTTCCGCTGCGGCTCGGTGATGATCTCATAGTTCTTGAACCGCTTGTCTTCCGGGCGCACTTCCCACTTGTTTTCGTTGCCGAGTCGTGAATTACGCCGGTACGCCTCCAAAAGCGTCCGCTTGCGGTCTAAGTTAGACGCAATGCCGCGCCGGGTGATGGTGTTGAACTCCATCTGCTCCGAGAGTATTTGCTTGGAGCCTTTGTCTTCCAAGTTCGGCAGCGATAAATCTTCAAAGACCATTTGGGCCAGCTCGTCCAGCGTGAACTCGGCTTCATAGTAGTCTACGCCAGGATCCTGGCCGGCCTGCTTGCCGACCCCCTGGCCTTCTTTGTCCGACGGGGCGCGGCCCAGCACGTCGCCGGGCTTCGTGCCGCCAGCGCCCTGCCCGATTCGCTCCCGGTCATGCGGGTCAAAGCGGATGCGCGGCAGCTCCAGGCCCCGCACGGGGACTTTAACGATCTTGCCCCGATCAGCCGTGATGATGTCCTGCTGGGAGATAATGTCGCCGAGATTCTGCTTGATGACTTCTTTGATTTTGTCGTTATGCCTCGCCCGGTCCCGGTCCGCCCGGCGGTGTAGGTCCCAAGAGTCGTTGGAAAGCGAATACAGTGGTTCTGTCATAATGGCGCTCTTTTCCTTACACTCATTCACTATACTTTGCAGCCAGCTCCGGCGGCATACAATTGGCGACGCCGGATTGCTCGGACTTGCGGATGACGCTGATCGTGCCGTCAAGCTCCAAAAACGCATACCGGACATCTTCAATTGTAATCATGTTCTGGCCGCGCAGCCCGGCGTTCAGGTCCGCCCGCGACACGGCGTATTTTGTCAGGTTTTCGTCCAGAGGACGCCCGTTGTGGATTAGCAAAATCGGCTCGCCTTCCAGTATCCGCCGTGCTTTGATGCTTTTTGCCGCCCACCGGTTCAGCCCTGTGCTGAACAGCAGCAGCGTCATCGCGCCGGTCAGCGCTCCCAGTACCGAGTTGTCGTCGCCAATCAGCGCGTTCTGCACGATGTTTGAGAGCAGCAGCACGATCAGGAGGTCAAACGTCGTGTTCTGGGTCAGGTCCCGCTTGGACAGGAACCGGAACGCCAGCAGCAGCGCCATGGAGACCAGCAGCGGGCGGACAATCTTTTCCAGCCACGAGATTTTTGGGATGAGGACATCATGCCACGGAAGATGAAAAAGTGCGTGTTCCAGTTAGCTCTCCTCGGGCGCGTCGGCGCGTCCCACCAGTGCATTGATGGTCCAGACCGCGCTTGGCATCGCCAGCGGCGAAAGCGTGTCTGCGCCTGCCAATCGCGCTACATCTTGGTAGCCTTCTGGCGATGGCTGCCGGTACACGACAATAGCCCTATCGTTCACCAGCACAACCCAATAATCAGCGATGCCAGATTGTGCATATTGCAGCGCCTTCTCACCGAGGTCTTTGACCACTGTTGTATCCGCCACTTCTACGAGGACTACCACTTCTTCGGGTGCCGGATGGTGACTGAGGTAGTCGGTTCTGGCTCCGCGTGCGACCGTGGTGTCCGGTATAAGCTGGGTATCTGCGGAGAGTTGAACTGGCTTTTCTTCTCGGACGATGAAAGGCGGCTGCATCGCATCGCGCAGCATCTGAGCGATAATGTCAGCCAGCGCGGCATGGTGAAATCCTGGCGGCATTTTTTCGATGATCCTTCCTTGAATCAGCTCCCAGTTCTTGGAGTAGCCGAGTTCCCCGGCCTCATAAGCATGATAGAACTCCTCTACCGTCCAGTGGTGTTCTTGAGTGACTTGTTCCGTCGTGTTAAGCGGCGGCGACAGCGTAACGCTCATTATCTACTCCTCACGTCCCAGCAGTGCATTAATGGTCCAGGCCGCGCTCGGCACTGCCAGCGGCGAAAGCGTGTCTGCGCCTGCCAATCGCGCTACGTCTTGGTAGCCTTCCGGCGTCGGCTGCCGGTACACGACAACCGCCTGCGCTTCGGCCAGCACGACCCAATACTCGGCGATGCCCGCCTGCGCGTACAGCAGCGCCTTCTCACTTAAATCATAGTCTGCTGAAGAGTCTGCGATTTCCACGAGAAGCGCCACATCTCCGGGTTCCGGGTGACGACCCTCATATTCTTCCTGGTAGGTGAACATAATGTCGGGGATCAGCACTAAATCCAAAGCAACATGCAGCGGATTTTCGTCCCTGGTAAACAAGGGCGGGTCCACTGCCCGGCGCAGACGCCGCGATACGCGAAAACGTAAGTTGGCGTGACGATTTCCCTGCATGAGCCGTCGTAACCTTCCATGGACCAATTCCAGCCGGTCAGGATCAGCAAACTCCCCAGCCGCCGCTGCCAGAAGAAACTCTTCCGCCGTCCAGTGGTGTTCCCGGCTCTTTTGTTCCGCTGACACAAGCGTCGGCGACAGTGTCATGCTCATTTATTCTTCCTCGCGCCCCAGCAAAGCGTTGATCGTCCAAGCCGCGCTCGGCATCGCCAGCGGCGAGAGTGCCTCTGCACCTGCCAGCCGCGTCACATCTTGGTAGCCTTCTGCCGACGGCTGCTGGTGCCGGACAATCGTGCTATCGTTCACCAGCACGACCCAGTAATCAGTGATACCGGATTGCGCGTACAGCAAAGCCTTTTCGCTGAGGTCATACTCCGCAGTTAAATCGGTGACTTCCACAAGCAAGATCGCATCATCAGGATTAGGATGCCGGTCTTTATATTCAGAATGGCGTACTGTTATCACCATTATATCTACGTCTGCGTGTGTATCTTCCGCGATAGCAATCGCGTTATGCTCACGCACTTGAAACGCCGGTGTTAGAACTCTGCGAAAACAGTGTGCAATCCAATCCACAGTGTAGGCATGGCGCGGCGTTTGACCCGGATGCTCAACGATCCTGCCGCGAATCAATTCCACCTTCGGCCAGAGGCCGAACGCTCCGGCTTCAAGCGCCCGGTAGAACAGGGGAGCCGTCCAAAGATACTCCCGAACCACATTCGTTTTGGGCTGTGCCTCAAGCAGCACTGTTGCCATGTATTACCTCGTTGTCCCTTCCATGCGATACGAAAAGCCGTGGAAGGTAATGTCCGCCGGAGCAAGAGGCGGCAGTTCCTCATTGTTGGCGGAGTGCTGTACTTCATCCCAGAACAGCAGTTCAACCCCTGCTCCAAATCGGAACCGCTCTGTGGTACTGTCAAACTTCCAGTCAATGCGCTGGCAGGAAATCTGTGCGGCCTCTAAATCGCTTAGGACTTGCTTGACTGTTGCTTTTCCGCTAAGAACCCACGGGTTTAAGTCTATGGCTTCGCCGCCTTTTAATATGCGAACATGGTCAGCAAAGATAAGTACCAGCGTATTACCGTTAAAGTGGAACTCAACGTCGCCATACTTCCAAACCGCCGCCCGCGCTGGAGTGCGTGTCGGGTGGCGGCTCGAACCCAGGCTCCAAGCTTCCGGCTCACCGAGATAGTCTCGGAGCTGATCGCGCGAGATACCGAGATGCACGGGGCCGAATTGCCCCGTGCGTAGGAAATCCAGCATAGAAACAGTAGCCGTAGCCTTACTCATCGATTGAGCAGGGTGCCGACGTATTTGAGAAGTTCGTTGGCGGACTGATCGGTGTAGCCCTGGTCTTTGACGAGGCGGTCTACCACGTCGTTGATGCGGCGGAGCTGTTCTTGGTTCGGCGTCTTGGTGCTAGTCGTGATCTTGACGATGTCTTTCAAATCCGAGAACAGCTTCTTTTCTAAGGCTTCTTTCAGGCGCTCGTCGGTGCCGACGCCGAAGGAGCCGCCGCGCCGGGACACGGACGCCACGGAGCGCATGATGCCTTCGCGGAACTCGCGCTTGGCGTTTTCGGAGACGCCGATCTGCTCTTCAATGGAACGCATGAGCCGCTCATCGGGTTCGACATCGTCGCTTGTGATCGGGTCCTTGACTTTCGTGCGGTTGCAGAAGGCGTCTACGTTGTCCAGGTAGTTGTCGAGAAGCGTGGTCGCAGACTCTTCGTAGGAGTAGACAAAGGCCCGCTGGACTTCTTTTTTGGCAAGTTCGTCGTAGTCTTTGCGCGTCTCGTCAATGAATCCAAGAAGACGCCGATGCTCTTCCTCGCTGCTCGTGTATTCTTGAAGGCCGTCGCGCATTCCGCGCAGGACGTCAATCGGCGTGACGTAGCCCTTGCCGCCTTTGACCAGCGCCGCCGAGATGCGGTTGATGACGAAGCGCGGGGAGACGCCGCTCATGCCTTCGTCCATGAACTCTTCCTGCAGCTCCCGGATATGCTTCTGATCCCAGTCGCCAACCTGCTTTTCGCCGTCGTACAGCTTCAGCTTGGTCATCAGCGACAGCCCCGACTTCTTGGACGGCTTGAGGCGCGTCAGAAGCGCGAACATGGATGCCGTGCGGAGCGTGTGCGGCGCGATATGCACGGCGGTTAAATCCGTGCGCTCGTCCTGAAGCTGGGACTGGCCGATCAGCTTCTCGTAGATCTTGATTTCTTCGGTTAGGCGCAGGTTGTAGGGGACGCGCACGACAAAGATGCGGTCAATCATGGCCTCATTTTCTTTGTTACCGAAGTACGAATTGTACTCGTATTCGTTGGTGTGGGCCAGAACCACCAAGTCGGCGTAAATCAGCGCGAACCGAGAGGCTTTAATGGTCTGCTCGCCGGCGACGGTGTTCAGCTCGTACAAGAAGCGCTTTTCGGCTTTGAGCATTTCGATGAACTCGATCACGCCGCGGTTCGCGATATTCAGCTCGCCGTCAAAGTTGTAGGCGCGGGGATCGGACTCCAACCCGTACTCGGTCAGCGCTTGAATGTTGACGGAGCCGGTCAGCTCGGCCACATCCTGAGACTTTGGGTCGGCAGGCTTGAACGTGCCGATGCCGCGCCGTTCGCGCTCGGACAGGCTGATGCGCTCGACGGGCACATCGTCAATCCTGCCGCCCCATTCGTGCTTCAAACGGTGCGCGTCTACGGGGTCTAAATCGCCTTCAATGTGAATGCCGAACTGGTCTTTGAACGCAGGCCGCAGCTCTTCGGGAATGAGATGCAGCGGCTCTTCGTGCATCGGCGAGCCTTTAATGGCATAGATCGCCCCCTCGTCGGTCCGCGAATACTTTTCTAGGCCCTTTTTCAGAAGCGTGGACAGCGTGGACTTGCCGCCGCCGACCGGGCCGACCAGCATCAGAATGCGCTTGCGGATGTCCAAGCGCCGCGCCGCCGGGGCGAAGTATTCTTCGACCAGGTGCTGAATGGTGCGCTCCATGCCGAACAGCTCGCCCTCAAAAAACGTGTACGTTTTAGGCTGCCCCTCGCCGTTGTCCCCAATACCTGCCGAGACGATCATGTCGAACATGCGGGCGTGGGCCAAATCCGAAACGCGGGGGTTCTTGGAAACAATGTCCAAGTAGTCCTTGAATGTGCCTTCCCAGTGCAGTTTATCTGCCGTCAGCCGATGTTCTTCCGCCTGCTTGAGAATATCCCAGTTGCTCATTCTATATCCTTTCCTGCAATCACGTAAATTAGTGCTTTAAAACAGACGCAGCCTCGGCGCTCGTAGTCGTCTACGAAGTCACCGAGGCTGTACGCTCGAATCTTGCCGTCTCAAAACTTACTGTCTCAACTCTTGTGATCTCTCGTCAATCGCTCGTGCCTCGGAGTGCCGGACCGCGATGTGAAGGTGGGTGGGTCGGGGGTGAGAGACGCTGGTGTCCGCTCCGAAATCCCGCCTGCCGGGCGCGATGGCCCGAACCGGCGTTCTGCGCTGAACTTGGTCTACATTTATTATACCATAGGTTACGCTGATAATGAGGTTACGAAGCGGGCGCTTCTTTTGTTCCACCGTCTTCCGGCTCAGGCCGCAGATGATGCCAGAGCCAGAGCGCCAGCAGCACGACCAGAACCGCCGTCACGCCGACATCCGCTTTTTGCAGCCAGACGTGCACCTGCTGCCAGTGCTGCCCGAGCTTTGTCCCCGCCCACGCCAGCAAGTAGCAGAACGGCAAAGCACCGACAAACGTAAACGCGCAGAACTTGGGGAAGTTCATCCGGGCAATCCCTGCCGGCAGGGAAATAAACGTCCGCACAATCGGCAGCCAGCGTCCAAAAAACACGGTCCACTCGCCGTGCTTCGCAAAGAACGCATCCGACTTGTCTATGTCACGCTTGCGGATGAGAACGTACTTGCCGTACTTGTCCAGAAATGTCCGCCCGCCGGTATGCCCGACCCAATAAGCCAAAATCGAGCCGATCAAGTTCCCGAGCGCCCCAATCAGAGTCAGCACCCAGATATTTGGGTGGAAGCTGCCTATTGGGGCCGTGATCTGCGCCCCGGCAAACGGCATAATTGCCTCACTCGGCACCGGAATACAGGCTGACTCCAAAGACATCAGCAGCAGAACGCCCGGATACCCGAGCGTCGCGATCAAATGCGTAATCCCGTCAATTAAGTGCTGCACAGTTTGATTTCTTCCCGGTAGAGTTTCTTATAGAGTTTCTTACAAAAAAAGCCCGCGTCCTCAATAGGATGCGGGCTTCTTCAACGAGCCAAAACTAATCTACTAAATCCAGGCCGGTGGGTGCGGGGGCGGGAGCCGTCGGATAGACGCTGATGCGGCGGGTTTCCTTGCTCTTGCCCTCAAACTTGACGTAGCCTTCAATTAGCGAGTAGAGCGTGTGATCGCGGCCCATGCCGACGTTGACGCCGGGGTCAAACTGGGTGCCGCGCTGGCGAATCAGGATGTGGCCGGCCAGGACATGCTCGCCGGCGAACTCTTTGACGCCCAGCATCTTGGGGTTGCTGTCGCGTCCGTTACGGGTCGAGCCGACCCCTTTTTTATGTGCCATTTTGGTCTCTTTCTCTTAACTTCCGGTTCCCCTCTCCCGCTGCGGGGAAGGGGCTAGGGGTGGGGGCTATCCAGCGGAGATAGCCTCGACGCGGACGCGGGTGAGCTGCTGGCGGTGGCCCCAGTGCTTGTGAATGTTCTTTTTGGGCTTGAACGTAAAGGCGTTGATTTTCTTGCCTTTGGTCTGCTCCAAAACAGTCACGGTTACGGTGGCCCCGGCGACAGTCGGCTTGCCCCACTGCGGGTTGTCGCCGCCGAGATACAGCACTTCGCCAAGCGTGGTGGTCGTGCCGGCTTCGGCCTCGAATTTGTCGACCGTAAGAATGTTTTTTTCTTCGACCCGGTACTGCTTGCCGCCGGACCTGACTATTGCGTACATGAAACTGCGTGTCCTTTCGCGTGGGGCGAACTTCTAAAAGTTACTGTCTTCCAATAGGTAAGACAACAGGCGATAGTATGACACAGCGCAAGGCCGTTTGTCAAGCGTTTTTGAGTGCATCCCACTCCGCCTGCCGCGCTTTTGCCATCGCGCCGTTGAAGTTATTAAAGAACGTGTCGTAGCTGCCGCTGCTTTCGGCGGTCCGCTGCGGCTTAACCCGGTCGACAAGTATCTCGGTTGCGTCAGGCGTGTTGGTCAAAAGGCTCATCGTCTCGGCGATGTAGTCCGCCAGCGGCATGGCGTTCGGGTCGGTGGCCTGGCGCTCGCCCATCAGCTCCGTCTGCACATAGGGCGGGACAAGCTCGATCACCTGAACCGCCGTGTCTTTGAGCTGGTAGCGCAGGGACTGGGTGTACGAGTGAATGGCGGCTTTGGTCGCGCAGTAGGTCGGCGTCATAAACAGCGGCGCAAAGGCCAGCCCGGACGTGACTGTTATCACCGTAGCCTGCGGCTGCTTCATTAACAGCGGCAGCAGCGCGGCAGTGAGGCGGATCGGCCCGAGCAGGTTGGTCGCGACAGTGTCTTCCGCCACACTGAGAGAAGCTTGGTCCAGCAGGTACTCGTTTTTCATCACGCCCGCCATGTTGATCAGGACGTTCAGCGCCGGATGTTCTTCGGTCACTTGGCCTGCAAACGCTTTAATGCTGCCGGCATTGGCAATGTCCAATGTCAGCGACTTCATGCCGGGATTGGCCGCAGTCGCGGCGTCCAGGTTCTTCTGGGTGCGCCCGCTGATAAGGACCTGGTTGCCGAGATTGTGGAACGCTTCGGCCATCGCGCGTCCGATGCCGGAGCCGCCGCCGGTGATGAGAATTGTGTTATCGGTCATTTTCATTGCATGTTTCTCCTGTAACCTGTTTAGTTTGTCGCTGCTTTGACTGGCTTAGGCTTGCTCATTTTCACCATTTGGCTCAACATAAACTGCGGGGCGACACGGCTCATGGTCTTCAGCACGTTGCTGAGGCCAGGCCGGATTTCCAAATGGCCCGCTTCGATTCCGGCAATGGCTTCTTTGGCGAGAACCGTGACGTCCATTGCCTTCTGGCCTTTTGTTTCTTCGGCGAACTCACCGCGAAACAACGGCGTTTCGACGCCGGGTGGGGCAAGCTCAATTACTGTCACACTGGTGCCGTCAAGCTGCGCCCGCAGGGACTGGGAAAATGAATGGAGCGCGGCTTTAGTCGCGCAGTAAACCGGCGACACCGGAAGCGGGACAAACGCCAGCCCTGACGACACATTGACGATCAGCGCGTCTTTGCGGGTCTTCAAATGCGGCAAAAACTGCTGAACCATCCGCACCGGCCCGCTCAGATTGGTCTCGATTTCCCGAGTGACATCGTACAGATCCCGGTCTTGATTTAGGTTCAAGTTCCGCATGATGCCGGCGTTGTTGATGAGTATGTCAAGCGCCGGGAACTGCGCGACCACGTTTTCATACAGAGCCGTGATGGCCTCCGGGCTGCTGACATCGCTTTGGAAGACATGGACGCCGGGCAGCGCCTGCCGCGTGGCTTCCAGCTTCTCCGGGTCACGGCCCGTGACGAGGACAGTGTTGCCGCGCCCCAGCAATTGCTTTGCCAGCTCCAGCCCGATGCCGCTGGTGCCGCCGGTGATCAAAATGGTCTTGTTTGTCAGTTTCATGCGTCGCTTCCTGCTTTCTTTGCGCTTCTTACTTGCTGCGCTGAAGGCCTCTCAAGATAATCATCCAGACTTCCTCAAAAAGCGTGTCAATGTCGGGGCGAGTCCACTCGGCGGAAGAGGCAGGGTTGTGGAACGGCGAAGTGGCAACCAGTACGCCCCGAGCCGCGGCTGCCGGGTCCGCGGCCTCAAACTCGCCCCGCGCTACTCCCTGCCGGATCATCTGTGTCATCGCTTCCGTCAAATACCGCACATGCTCCCCGACAACGGCGCGTGCTTCCAGGGTAAGCGCACAGTAGGCCGCGAATAGCTCCGGGTCATCAAAAAGCCGCTGGCGCTTCATCCGCATCAGCGCCGTCAGCCAGCGGTGCAGCCGCTCGGCAGCGGGTGCGTCTTCCGCAGCAATGGCTTCCAGAGGGCTGTTCATCCGTGAGAGCCAGATCTGCACGACGGCGTCCCGCATCTCCGCCTTGCCGGCGAAGTGCCGGTAAACACTGCCGTGGCTGACGCCGAGGGCGCGGGCCACGTCAATCACCGTCGCCTTGCTTGGCCCATAGCGCCGCAGAACTTCTTCCGCCGCGTCCAGTATTTTTTCGCGCGTCAACACTGTCGCCTCGCTCATAATCTTAGTATAGCATATCAAATAACAGATTACAATATCTGTCAGCGTAAACGCCAAAAAATCTCTCCCGCAATTGGGAGAGATTTTCCGCTACGCAGAAACCGTGTCGTATACCTGAACCCGGCCCAACAAGTGCTTGCACTCGTCAATAAAGCGCAGGTGATTGGGGTGCGTGTCGTAGACATCGTGCCCGGCTTTGTCTGCGAATTCAATGAGAAGCGCGACGCTATAGGTGTTGTCTACGGGACCGCCCGCCGTTCCGGCAGGCACGCCGACCGTCAGTTTCAGGACGCCGGGAATGCCGGGCAAATTGGCCCGGCAGGCGTCCATGACTTTTTGTGCGTCTTCCGCCGTGCCGCCTTCGTTGAGCCAAAAATAAACCGAGTGATGAAATGGGCCTGCTGCCATAAATGAGTCTCCTGAAATATTGCTGTGTCTTGCGTCAAGTATCCCCGTATCAGCCTGTTTTGAGACTTATTTTTCCGCGCCTGCGGTGGATGCCGGAGGCCATGCACCGACTCGGCTCAGCATTCCGAACCAGTCTTCCAGGTGCCAGGTGTGCGTAACTCGGCCATCTTGCAGATGGTGGAACTCATGGATCGGAACGTCCAGAAATTGACCCGTCGGCGCGACCCCAAAAATCTCGCCGAGATGCGTCCCGGTAATGCTGGCCCGGACGCCGGCATGGCCCGATGCGCCAACAATTTCGTGGACTACAATCTTGAGATCGGGAAAGGCCGAGAAGAACATCGGGAACTGGTCTTTGAGGCCCTGTGGGCCGTCCACCTGTCCCGGCACAAGCGGGGTATCTTTCCAATCGGGCGTCAGCAGGTCGTCCAGTAAGTCCGGGTTCTTTTCGTCAAAAGCGCGGTACAAATTTTCAATCGTCTGAATTTCCTGTGCGGTGAGCGCGGAAAATTGCGCGTTGGCTTGTGTCATTGTTCTGTTTCCTTTGGTATTATACGTTTATTGTGACCGGCTTGAGAAGATCGCCCAGGCCGATGCTGTGCTCAAACTCCGCACGGATATGGTCCGCGACGGCGTTGACCACTTCCGCGCCGTCTGGTTCTGTTGCGATATGGACGCGGAAAGGACGCTTCCCGAAGGGCGCGTCTACGACCAGCACGACGGCCTCCGCGACTGCTGCGACATCGGCATTTGGGTCAAGAGTGGCCGCGAAGCCTTTTAGAATATCATCGCGGAGACGCGCATAGGGACCGCTGTCATATTCGGTCTGCGTCGCTTTGTCGTCGGGCGAGCCGGCATTAGAAAAATGATTCGTGCCGGATGTGTAAGCGCCGGGAACGATAATGGTCGTTTCGATGCCCCAGCGCGAAAGCTCCAGCGCGTAGCTCGCCGCCATCGCATCCATGCCGGCTTTGGCGGCGAAGTAAGGCGCAAGATACGGCGGCGTCCCGCCCCGCGTGCTGCTGCTGCCGATCCACACGACAAGACCCCTGCCCTGCTTGCGAAGCGTCGGCAACGCCGCCCGGTTCAGCCGCTGCGTACCAATCACGTTGATGTCATAAAGCTGAGCCATCTGCTCCGGCGTGAAGGCTTCCGCCGCCCCGAAAACCATGTGGCCGGCGTTATGAACGATCACGTCCAGGCGGCCCGTTTCGGCCAGAATGTGCCGGACCGCCGCGTCCACTGACTCCTGCGAAGTGACATCCATCTCCACAGTGCGAAGATCGGCGCTGTTGCCCGCGGCAAACTGCGCGGCTTCCCGCACCTGTTTGGCATTGCTGCCGGCAATGTCGCGCATACTCGCGTAGACGATATATCCGGCCTTCGCCAGCGCTCGTGCGGTCAGCGCCCCGATCCCACTGGAAGCACCCGTGACGACAACAACATCGCGCATAAGTTCAGCCTCCTGTTGACATTTTTCTTTACGACGAGTAAAGTATACCTAGAACAAAATGAAGAGTCAATAGATTTACTGCACGGAAAGTAAAATAAATTAAAATGCAAGAAAAGAAGCCGCGCGGACGGCCTGTGGGTGTGAGTGCGGTCGCGCGCGAGCGCATCTTAGATGCCGTGCAGGCCGTGCTGGAAGAGAAAACTTTCCAAGACCTAACGATGGAAGAAGTCGCCCGGCGAGCGGGCGTCGGCAAGCCGACCCTCTACAAATGGTGGCCGTCCAAAGCCGCGCTGGTGCTGGACTTGTTTCAGCAGCGGCTGGTCGCCCCTCTCAACGTGCCGGAAGAACTGACAACTGAGGAAAAAATCCGCGCTCAGGCATTGGGGGCAATTTGTCTGCTGAGCGGCTTCTTAGGCAAGGTCTCGCGGGAGATTATCGCCGCCGGGCAGAGTGACCCGGACGTGCTGCGGCAGTACCGCGAGATTTATCTGAGCGGGCGGCGGGCGATTACGCGGGAGTGGATTGAGGCGGCAAAAGCGAAGGGAGAGATGCGGGCGAACGCTGACCCGGAACTGTTGATGGACATGCTCTACGGCACGATTTACTACCGCCTGCTGATGGACCATCAGCCGCTCGATGCTGAGTTCGGCACCAAACTCGTGGATGACGTGCTGGCGCTGACACGACCTTAGCCGAGCAAAGCTACTTGGGCAGTTTCGGCGCGGGCGGCCATACGGAAGGGTCAGCGACGATGGCTTCGTTCACCGGCGCAGCAGTGCTTGCCGGCCGCTTGAACAGGCGCTCCAGCAAAAGCCCAACGAAAGCCAAAAGAGCGCCCGCCATCCCGCCCAGCAAGCCGCCAAAGAGGCCAAAAGCGACCGCATAGGGAGTGCTGCTTAGACTAGAGGAAAGCCCTTGTCTCAGACCTAGAGCGAGGACGACAACCGTTACAGTGCCAGTGAAAATTGCCCATCCGCCAAAAGCAAAACGTCCAATTATTGGTAGTGGCTCAAATTGGTCTGAGCGGGTAAGATGAGCCTATGCTTATCCCGGCTCCGCGCTGCGCTCACTGCGGCAGCGAACATCTCGTCAGCAACGGCCACGCTCCAAACGGCAA
>JAABUO010006095.1_pt1 | contig 13949 bp, 12 predicted proteins | sample 5559291 | NCBI WGS metagenome assembly JAABUO01 (sample SAMN10711878, study PRJNA513372) | rock metagenome | isolation source: Antarctica rocks | place: Antarctica: Victoria Land, Finger Mt sud | reverse complement strand
GAGGACCGCGTCCACTCCGACAACCGTTCCCGATCACCAGCCCTCAGGACCAACGGCTCAACTCGCGACATACCCCATCGTCGCAAAACTCGACCTGAAAGTGACATCCAACACGCGACACTAGATGGAAGGCAAGGTAGGTGGGTGGTCTGGCCAAGGGGCCGCGTAGGCGTCGGATCGGTTAGTGCAGACCCGCGCATAGCGGAGGAGTTCGGGCACTATTCCGGCATTTCCCATCGCCCATCCGGGACGTGGGTCCAGCTCGGGTGGAGTTGCGCGGTGCTCGTAGTTCGACCATCGGGTGCCGGAGTCATCAACCGTGGCTCGCGCGGCGAGGTCATCGACGAGGAGGTCCGCGAAGCTGAAGCCATCGCCTCTCTCGACGATCCGATCGATGGCGAGGGCGAGCACGCCTGCCGTCCCGCAGCACCGCCCGTTATTGTCCCAGAACCCCGGACGGACCCGTTGCGGCAGACCGGATGTTGTGATTGTGTACCAGCACTGGTCTGCGAGTCGTTCCCAGTCGGGGTTGCTGGTGATCTGGGCCAGACGACGAAATACTTGGGCATCACCGGCGGGCCCGTTGCACCACCCAAGGCTGTACCGCTCGATGATGTCGGGGCGGTGCGGTGGGTCGGAGTGGGGAACGAGAAAGCCATCGGGGCCTGCCTCGTTGCGGCCGACGACGTCGGTTGCGCCTTCTAGCGCGAGCTCGATCAGGTCGGAGCGGTCTGCCGCGCGTCCGACCGAGGCCAGCGCGTAGACGATGCCAAGGGTTCCGTGAGCGATGTGGTGTGATCGTGGAGGCGTTGGTCGCACGGGCCAGTTCACTCCGTGGATGGTCCTCGTGGCAGTCTGCAGGTACGGGGTTACGGCGTCCACGGCAAGGTCGATATCGCCGATGGTCAGTGCGCCGAGTCCGATACCAGCGTTGCCCGCAAGTAGCTCGAACATCTGGCTCCATCGGCCTCCTGCGCTGCGGCTTCGTACCCGGCGTAACGCTTGGCGCGCCGCATCATGCCTCCCGAGAGCTCGCAGCGCGAGCGCAACTCCGGTCAGGCCGAAGTAGAGCGAAGAATCTGTGATCTCATCCAAGCTGGCACCCAGTGCGTCAGCGCCACGGTCGACCGCATCGCCGTACCTTGGGTCATCGAAGTGCGCGCGTGCTTCCTGGATTGCGACGAGGATGCCGGCCTGCCCGTGATATAGCGAGGGCTCAGCCCAGTCGGCCCCGTCGAAACGGAGTATCCAATCGACCGCCGCCCGTCCGAGGCGCTCGGCGCGGTCGCTGCGATCGGAGCGACCCATACGACGACGTTAACGCTCGACCTACCCCAGTACCGCCGCTCGTCGGCACGGGCGCGCAGTCGCGCAGGGGCGTGTGTTCGCTGGCCGGCTACCTGGCGCAGGGCTCGGCGGCCTTGCCGGCGTGCAGGAAGGCAACTTCGGACTGTAGCCGAGCGCCTCAACGACGAGTGGAGAGTGGAGAGTGGGCAGGGTGGGCACTCGAGGACGAGTTCGCTGAGCGCGCGGTTCCAGGCGAAGAGGAGATCGACGCCGAGGCTCTGGAGCCGGGCCGGTGGTCGAGTCAAGCCATGGACCGCGGCACGTGTCGCGCGTAACCTGTCCACCGCATTTGAGTAGCCCGCCGACGGGGCCGGCACTCGCTTCGGTACGGTCGGGTCGTGACCCAGGCATCCGACGACTCGACGCCGCTTGAACGCGTGAGAGCGGAGCTTGTCGCGCGCGAACCGATATTCCACAGGCCTGAGCTGGGCACATCCCGGCAGGACTACCTGGCCCAGGCCGCCGAGGACTACTGGGAGGTCGGAGCGTCCGGGCGCACGTACGAACGCGAGGATGTCGTCAACGTTCTAGTGGCGCGAGGGAAAGTAGCGGGCGACGAGAATTGGGTCGTCAGTGAGGTGCGGCTCCGACCACTCGCCGCGAGCACGTACGCGCTCAGCTACCGACTAGACCAGGCAGGGCAGCTAACGCGCCGGCTGACGTTGTGGCGCCGAGACGCTGACGGCTGGCGAGTCCTGTACCACCAGGGAACCGCCATTCAGGACACCTGATTGCCGCGCCGGCCGGGGACTGGCTCACCCGCGCGGGAGCTACCCGGCAGGCCGCCGAACGCACAACTCGTGCACAACGGTGCTATCCACCAAACCGGATCGATCGCCGGCCACGTCTGCGGTAATGAACAAGACCTGGAGACCGTCCGACGGTCGGGTGTATTCACCCCTGCATCCCCGACCACAGCCAGCGTCTGTCGTCCCAAGAGTCAACGTGACGACAGGCCCCCCGCGCCAGGCTTCGCACCGCCTTCAGCGACGCCACGTTCTGCACCGATGGCCGAGCAGAGCGTCTCACCGTCGGCCGTCTCGCAACCAAGAGCCCGGGCGTGGCGGCGATGCAGATGCCGCCGGAGTCGCCGGTTGGCCCGTCCGCCCCGACCGGGCACTCCCGAGAGCAGGTCACGCGGGAACGGGTCCAGGCGGCAACCGTGGTGGGCAGCTGGCCGTCGCTGCGGGCAGACGAGTGTTTGCGCAGGAGGTTCGCCCTAGGTTCGCCTCGACAAGCCCAGTTTCGCTGCCAGGACAGGCACTTCCGTGCATCACCGGCCCCTCAGCCCCGCGTGTCACCCAACCCGGTAAAAGCCCGAGGTTAGGGGGCTTCAACCTCGCCGAGCCCGGCGGGCCGCTCGCGCCCAGCTGTCCTTGTAGACTGGTCGTCATATGACGAGCAGCCCTACACAGCGTCCCGCAAGCCGAGAGCGCCTGCTCGACGCCGCGGTCGAGCTCCTGCGGGTCAAAGGGCCGACCGCGAGCGGCACCAAGGAGATTCTGACGCGCGCCGACGCGCCTCGCGGCTCGTTCTACTTCCACTTCCCGGACGGCAAGGACCAGCTGGTGGCCGAGGCCGTCCAGCGAGCCGGCGCCGCCACCCGGGCATCGCTGGAGACGGCGCTGGCGGACCGCTCAGTCGCGCTGCCGCAGCGGATCGAGTCGTTCTTCGAGGCGGTGGCCGGCGGGGTCGTCGCCGACGACTACCAGCTGGGCTGCGCGGTCGGGGCCACTGTGCTGGAGGCGGCCGCCACGACGGCGGTGCTGCGGTCGGCGACCGAGAGCGTGTTCGCCTCATGGACCTCGACGCTGGTCGACGTGCTGTCCGCAGAAGGGCTCACCTCCGACCGGGCTGCAGCGCTGGCCGACACCGTGGTCGCGGCCCTGGAGGGCGCCACCATGCTGGCGCGCTCGCGGCGCGACCCGGCACCGCTCCTTCACGTCGCCGGCACGCTCAGCGCCCTGGTCACGATGAGGCTCGACGAGGCGGCGCAGGCGACCTAGTCCGGCCGCGTCCCGATGAGGCGGTTTCCGGGTCGGACGGCGGCGCGCCAGGGGGGGCCCGGCGGTTCCGTCCACCAGAGCGCTGCTCGCACCCGGGCGCGAGGCCTTCCTCGGCCGTCATCCACCGGCGAGATCGCGCCTGTGTCACGGGCAGCGGCGCCTGCCTACGCAGCCAGCCCCGTGGCTGCGGAAGCCGGTGTTATGTTCCCCCTAGACCGATCGGTCTACCGACTTGAGGGGAACTGCCATGACCAGCACCATCAGCACCACGACCACGAGCCGGGCTGTCATTGACGGGTTCGGTGGCCCGGAGCTGTTCCGCGACGACGAGCGACCGCTGTCCGGGCCTGCCGCCGGACAGGTCCAGGTCCGGGTCGGTGCGGTGTCGGTGAACCCGGTGGACCTGACGACCCGGGCCGGCAAGAACATCCCCGGCGACGCCGCGCAATTCCCGATGGTCGTCGGCTGGGACGCTGCGGGCACGGTCGAGCAGGTCGGCGACGGGGTCAGCGGGTGGCAGGTCGGCGACCGGGTCGCCGCCATGACGTTCCAGCCGATTGACCAGAACGGCACATACACCCAGCTGATCAACCTTGCCGCGGACCTGCTCGCCCCGCTGCCCGACGGGCTGGCACTGGAGCAGGCCGCGACGCTCCCGCTGGCCGGGCTGACCGCCAGTCAGATCGTGCAGTGGGTCGACCTGCCGGCCGGCGCCAGCCTGCTCGTCGACGGCCCCGTCGGCGCGGTCGGACGCCTCGTCGTGCAGCTCGCAGCCCGTCGCGGCATCCGGGTGGTCGCCGTCGCCAAGCCCGCCGACCGCGACCACGCCCTCGAGCTCGGAGCCGCCGAGGTCGTCGACCGGGGCGACTTCACCGCCGCCGTGCGCCAGCTACACCCCGGCGGTGTCGACGCCGCGATCGACCTGGTCGGCGGCGCCACCGCCCACGCCACACTGGCCTCGGTTCGCGACGGCGGCGCGTACGCCACGGTCGTCCCGCCCTACGTCGACCCGACCGGGCCGTTCGACCCCAGGCGGGGCATCCGCCACGAGGTCCTCATCGTCCACCCCGACACCCCCGAGCTCACCAACCTGCTCGCCACGCTCCGCCGGGGCGAGCTGACCTCCCCGGTCGAGCGCACCTACCCGCTGGCGCAGGCCGGCGAGGCGCACCGCCGCCAGCAGCAGGGCGGCCTGCGCGGCAAGCTCGTCCTGCTCCCCTGAGCAGGCCCACCACCCGTCCCAGGCCCCGGGTGCAGCGCACGGTTGCTGCACCCGGACAGCCCGGCACAACAACCCCGGTGGACCCCTTGAGGTGGATCTGCCGATCGACCGGACCATTCCTCGCAGGAGGCGACATGCCCCACCCCACCGGCCGCAGGCGGCTCCTGGCGACGTCGCTCGGCTCCATGGCGCTGCTCACCATCACCGCGTGCAGCACCGGCGCAGCGACCTCGAGCGCGGGGCGCCCCAGCCCCCCACCCGCGGTCGCCGGCGGCACTCTGGGCCTGGGAATCGTGGGACTGACCGTCCGCGACCTGCCCGCGTCCCTGGCGTTCTACCGGCGCCTGGGACTGGCCATCCCCACCGACGTCGACACCAGCACGGGAGCCTTCCGGCTCCCCCAGCCCAACGGCCAGATCCTGTTCTGGGAGACCGTGCAGTACGTCCGTGGCTTCGACCCGACCTACCAGCCAGGCACCGGTGACCGCCGGGTGACCCTGGAGTTCGGCTTCGCCAGGGCAAGGGACGTCGACGCCATGTACGACAAGCTGCTGGCCGACGGCGCACGCGGCCGCTTCCCCCCCACCACCTGGAACAACGGAGCCATCCGCTACGCCATCGTCACCGACCCAGACGACAACCAGATCTCACTGCGCTGGCCGCTGGTCTCCTGACCCCGCCCAGCCCAAGCTCCGGCCCTTAGCCGTCGCGAAGCCGCGGAGGGACCAGCGGCAACGCAACCCGGCGCCGCCAGCGGCGAGTCCCGAGGATCGGCTCGTGGGATGACTCGAGGCGAGCGGTTGCGGCAGGTCGACGGCCGCTTGCGTGGCAGGAGCACGCGCCGGCCGATAGCACGTCGGGGTCTTCGCATCGAGCAAGGGTCTGGTCCAGCTGTCCGTAGTCAGGACACCTAACCGGAGCTGGACTCGGCCGACAGGGCGTTGACCCAGGCGTGTGCGGAGCGGACGAGCGACTCCCAGGTGCTGCTCGCCCTCGACGCCACGCACACGTTCGACCGCCGCGCGCCGGACGGCGCCGTCAGCAGCGCGGACGACCTTGCTCGAGTCACCGCGACGAACCTGCACGGTGAGTTCGCGACCGTCGTGACCACCCGGCAGCTGCTGAGGACCGCGAACGACACAGGCGCTGCAAACGCCTCAGTGACGCGTCGGCGGCTGGTCTCCTCGGGCGCCGCCTGGGAGCCGGTCGTCGGCTACTCCCGCGCAGTTCGAGTCGGGTCCTGCGTATCGGTGGCCGGCACCACAGCAGCTGCAGACGGCGGTGGCGCTGTCGGCGGAACCGACATCGCCGCGCAGACTTGCGAAGCGCTGCGCCGGATCGCTGTCGCCTTGGAGCAAGTCGGCGCCGGGTTGCCGGACGTCGTACGCACTCGCACGTTCGTCACCGACATCAAACGCTGGGAGGCGGTGGGGCGAGCGCACGGAGAGGTCTTCGGCGCCATCCGCCCGGCCACGTCGATGCTCGAGGTCAACGCCCTGATCGACCCAGCGCTCCTCGTCGAAATCGAAGCCGACGCGGTCGTCCCGTAGCCCGTCCGCACGGTCGGAGCTGTCGCAGATCGCCGTCTCACTACCAAGGAAATGGGACGACGGGCCCGCGCCTAACGGGCGCCTTCGCGAGCACCGCTAGAGACTGGCGCGTTCCAGGCGCGAGGTGCCGGTCACGCAGCCGACCTGACGATCTCAGTGACGGTGGACGTCGGCTGCTATCAAGGGTCTGTGGCAGCGCAGCGAGGCAAGCATCCGGGACCGGTTGACCGGGGCCGGTCATTCGGGTCGGTCGCGGAGCTCTACGAGCGCTACCGGCTTGGCTACCCCGGCGAGGTTGTCGATGAGGTGCTTCGCTACGCGGGACGGCCCGTCCGGTTCGCGGTCGAGGTCGGCGCGGGGACCGGGAAGGCGACCGGGCTGTTCGCGTCGCGCGGCGTCGCAGTCACCGCCGTGGAACCCGACGCGGACATGGCCCGAGTGCTCGCCCGGACCATGCGCGGGCTGCCGGTGGAGCCGGTGGTGGTCACGTTCGAGCAGTTCTCCACCGGGCGCCGCTTCGACCTGGCGTACGCCGCTGCGTCGTGGCACTGGACTGACCCGGAGACGAGGTGGACCCGGGCCGTGGAGCTGCTTGTTCCTGGCGGCGTGATCGCCTTGTTCGGTAGCCCGGGGGAGCTGAGCGACCCGGACCTTGGCGCGGCCGTAGAGGAGATCCAAAAGCGCGTCCTGCCCGACGACGACGGCGCGGCTGGCCTGCATCCGTGGTCGATCGAGGAGACGGCAGACGTCGACGGCCTCACCGACAGGGCGCAGCTCGACCTGCCCGCGTCTGTCACGACGACAGCTACCGAGTACGTGGGACGACTCGCCACCGTCTCGGCGTACCTCACGCTCGAGCCGGAGGTGCGCGCCGAGACCCTGCGGCAAGTCCGTGCAGTGCTTCCCGAGCGCCTCGAGATCGACAGCACCGTGCAGCTGTCCCTGGCGCGACGGGTCTGAGCCTGACGGCGAGCTCGCCCAGATCGCGGGCCTGCGGCGAGTACCACCGAGGCTGGGCTGCGCCGCATTCAGACCGCAGTAACCGGCTCGGCCCTGGATCGACGCGCTCGACCCCGGCACCCGGCACGGCTCCATAATCACAAACCCCGGGCAGACCTCGCGCCGTTCACCCGCCAGGACCTGGATGAGGCCACGAGCCGGCGGAGCGTCCGGCAGTAGCCGCGCGTCTCACTCGTCGGTCGTCAATTGGGGCAGCCGAACAGGTGCTAGGCGCTGTGGGACTCAGCGAGGCGGCGCATTCAGTAGCGGAACCAATCGCTGCCGCAGGGGACCTAGACGCGGGTGGGGACGCCGCGCTTGTGCAGGTCGCCGAGGACGTCGGGGCGAACGCCGAGCAGCTGTTCGACCGGGACGGTGCCGTCGGCGTCGGTGGAGCAGCGCAGAAGGTTGGCCCTGCACGGTGGTGCCGAGTCGGTGGGCCAGCCCGCGGGCGGCGGCGTCGAGCAAACAGCCCAGCACCGCATCCGCGCGGGCGTGATTCTCGGCACCCACCGCTACCCCTACGGCCGTCCACGCCGCTTCTGCCTGTCAGCCCGAAGCAGTGATCGTCGCCCTCGTCCATCCGCCACCCCGTCGAGGCTCGCTCGTCGACCTGGTCCCCCAGCGACTCGACCGCGACGCTCGTCCCAGGCGGTCATGAGCACGGCGCCGCGTACAGCCGACCTCCCCGTCGACCGGCTCCAGCCGGCCGGGCACGGATCTAACTTGTTTCCGCCCGGCTCGGGGCCTGGTTCGCGTGGGTGAGCACGCGGTCGAGGAATCGGTTGATGTGGTGGGCGGCGGTGTCGAGCTGGTCCTCCAGGGCGAAGTGACCGCTGTCCAGCAGGTGCACCTCGGCGTCGGGCAGGTCCCGCGAGAAGGCGGTGGCGCCGCCGGGGCCGAAAATCTCGTCGTTGCGACCCCAGACGGCCAGCAGCGGGACCTGGCTGGTGCGGAAGTACTCCTGCACGCTCGGGTACAGCGGGGGGTTGCTGGCGTAGTCGCGGAACAGGGCGAGCTGGATCTCGTCGTTGCCCGGCCGGTCCAGGCCACTCTGGGCGTGGGTCCACGCGTCGGGGTCGATGAGACTGAGATCGGGCACCCCGTTCTCGTACTGCCACCGGGTCTTCTCCACCGTCAGCGCGCCGCGGACTGCGGCCTCCTTGCCGGGATTGCTGGGGTCGGCGGCGTAGGCGAACAACCCGGCCCAGAACGCATCGACGAAGCCTTCGGTGTAGGCATTGCCGTTCTGGCTGATGATCGCGGTGACCCTGTCGGGGTGGTGCAGGGCAAGCCGCCAGCCGATCGGGGCGCCGTAGTCCTGCACGTAGAGGGCGTACCTGCGCACGTGGAGCTGCGCGAGGAGCTGCTCGTGCACCTCGGTGAGCGCGTCGAATGTGTACGGGAACTCGCCGACCGCCGGGGCCGACGAGCGGCCGAACCCGATGTGGTCGGGGGCGATCACGTGGTAGCGGTCGGCCAGCAGCGGGATGAGGTTGCGGAACATGTGCGAGCTGGTCGGGAAGCCGCGCAGCAGCACGACGGTGGGCAGCTGCGGGGACCCGGCCTCTCGATAGAACACCTCGAGCCCGTCGACGGTCGCGGTGCGATGGTGGATGGCGGTCATGGCGTCCTGCCTCTGCGGGTCGGGCGTCCGGCGGGGAGAGCCGGGAGCGGTGGGTGACGTGCGGGAGTACGGGCGTGCGGCTGCTGGGGCGTGCGCTGCCGGGCCGTGCGAGCCGGTCCGGTCAGGGTTGTCCCTCCCGGTGTCACAGGTCCAGGACGAGGTCGGCGTCGGGTCGGGCACAGCACAGCAGGACCGCCCCGGGCCGAGTGGGTCCACCGGTGCCGGGTCGTGGGTCAACCTGCCCCGCGATCAGCGGGGTCTGGCAGCGGTGGCAGACCCCGGTGCGGCAGGACCAGTCGGCCGGGACGTCGCAGGACTCGGCGAGCTCGAGGGCCAGCGCTGCCAGGTAGGCGTCTGGAATGACGTTGGCGCGGGCGGAGACTGTCCGGCACAGCTTCGCAAAGATGTTCCAGTGCCGCGGCCCGGCGGTTATCGGCACGGCGGCCGGTGCAGAGCGAACCGCGGCGCAGGAGTCGAATGCACGACTGGGTGTCGACGGATCGCGGAAGATGCGGTGGTTGGTGACTACCCGGGCGAACCCGCTGAGCACCAGGTCACTCACATCCACCGGCTCTGTGCCGTCCAACCCCCCGACCAGCCAGCTCGCGACCGCCGGATGTCCGGTAGCGTCCCGCCGGAATGCGGTGACCATGACATTGACGTCAGGAATCCACGCGGCCATTTCGTGTCCCCGAGGGCGTCGGACACCGCTGCGCGATCGTCGAGGTCGGCGAGCGGCCGGTTGGCGGGGTCCCCGTCCATGGGCAGCGTGGTGCCGGGCCGCCTTCCCGCGTCGCCCCGACTGAACGTCGTCCGCAGGGAGTCGTCGATGACGTCGCCGAGGGATCGCCGCTGTGCCACCGCGAGGCGCCTCGCCTGGATGAGCAGGTGTTCGTCGATGTTCACCGTCGTCCGCACCCGCTGCATGATGACATCACGTCAATGCGCCGTGATGTATCGACGAGGCTCCCGTGTCGTCACGGACCTCCCGACGATCCGGAGTGCCCGTTCGATGGGGGCGCCGGGACGCCGTGCCGGGGGCAGGGTGCCCGTCTCGACGAGGTCGTCCAGCGCTGCGGCGAGCACGCCGTAGGCACGGTCGGGTCGCGCGGGCGGTGGGCAGGCGGCGGCAGCCGGACCGGGCGGCTGAGCGACACCTAGGCCCCCGGTCGGGAGTCGCACGGCTGCACACAACGCAAGCGCGGCACCACTCCCTGATGCGATAGTGCCGGAACGACCCCGCAGTGCCGGAACGACCCCGCGCCGTCCGAGGAGCCCCTTGTGCGCAGACTGTTGACTGCTGTTCTAGCCGCCGTCCCCGCTCTGGCGTTCGCGCCGCTGACGTTGGCCCCGGCCGCGCAGGCGTCACCAGGTGTTCCGGGCTCCACCACTGCCCAGGCAGGGCACGCCCATCGGACCCCCTACGTCCCCGGCGTCGCGCATTACAGCAAGCGCGTCTGTGCTCGTGTCCCCGCCGGCACCGCGGCCTGCGAGGCCAAGGTCTGGACCGACGCCGGCGGCATCCCGGTCGCCAACGCCGCCCCCGCCGGCTACGGACCCGGGGACCTGCAGGGCGCGTACGGATTGGCGAGCCTCGCCTCCAGCGCCGGCAGCGGGAAGACGGTCGCGATCGTCGACGCCTACGACGACCCCACCGCCGCGCAGGACCTTGCGACCTACCGCTCCACCTACGGCCTGCCCGCAGTCCCGTCCCTCCGCAAGGTCAGCCAGACCGGCAGCGCCACCGCGCTCCCCACGGTCGACGCCGGCTGGGCGCAGGAGATCAGCCTGGACCTCGACATGGTGTCCGCGGCCTGCCCGAACTGCTCGATCCTGCTCGTGGAGGCCACCAGCGCCTCCTTGACCGACCTCGCGACCGCCGTGAACTACGCCAAGGCCCAGCCCGGTGTCGTCGCGGTGAGCAACAGCTATGGCGGGCGGGAGTCCTCCTCGGAGACCACGTACGCGGGCAGCTACTCCGCCGGCCAGGCCGGTCAGTGGATCACCGCCTCCTCCGGGGACAGCGGGTACGGCGCGCAGAGCCCAGCGGTGTTCAACACCGTCGTCGCGGTGGGCGGCACCTCGCTGAGCCGAGCGTCCGGCACCACCCGGGGCTGGGCGGAGTCGGCGTGGAGCGGTGCCGGCAGCGGTTGCTCGGCCTACATCGCGGCCACCTTCAACCTGTCCAGCCCGTGCGGGTCCAAGCGGGCCGAGGCCGACGTCAGCGCCGTTGCGGATCCCAACACAGGCGTCGCGGTTTACGACAGCACCCCGTCCGCGGGCTCGTCGGGCTGGCTCGTCTTCGGCGGCACCTCCGCGTCGGCTCCCCTGGTCGGCGCCGTGCACGCCCTTGCCGCCTCCAGCTCGTCCTCGGCAGCGTCGCTGTACTCCGGGGCGAGCGTCAACGACGTGACTGCCGGCTCCAACGGGCGCTGCCGCCGGGCCGTGCTGGTCGTCTGCACCGCAGGCCCCGGGTGGGACGGCCCGACCGGCGTCGGCACCCCGAACGGCTCAGGCGGCCTGCGCGGCTTCTGAGGCTGCGCAGGCTCCCGACCCGACGGGGGAACTGCGCCGCGGGCGGTGGGCCAACGTCGTGGCTCTGGTCGCCGAGGTCTACAGCCCGTCCACGACCATGCGGAGTGTCCGTTCGATGAGGGGCCCGGGATCGGCGCCGGGGGAAGCCACCACCCCGTCGAGCAGCAGCAGCGACAGGCCGTGGACGGCGGCCCACGCGGCGACCTCGGCGCCGGGACGCTGTCCCGGTGGTAGGGCGCCCGCCTCGACGAGGTCGTCCAACGCCGCGGCGAGCACCCCGTAGGCACGGTCGGGTCGCTCGGGCGTGGCGCAGTCGGCGACGGCTACCGGGTCGTTGGCACTCGGAACCCCGAGCCCGGCGAAGCCCGTGCGGAACAGTCCCGGCTCGGCGAGCGCGAACCCGACGTAGGCCCGGCCGGTGGCCTGCAGGCGGGCGACCGCCCGTCGGCGGCCCGACCGTCCGGGGACGTCGGCGGCCGCCGCCTCCATCGCGTCCGCCAGCGCCCCCCTCGCCCGGTCACCGACCGCGGCCAGCAGGCTGCCCCGGTCGGCGAAGTGCCGGTAGGCAGCCGTGGCCGACACCCCCACCCGGCGGGTCGCCTCTCGCAGGACCACCCCGTCCGGCCCGGACTCCCGGGCGAGCTCGACGGCGGCCGCGAGCAGAGCCGGTCCGAGGTCACCGTGGTGGTACGCGTCGGCCATCCGCCCATCCTCGCTCGCCGGGCGACGGTGTGTTGACGGTGTTGACATCGCGCCGCCGGTGGTCCATGTTGAGCCTGTCAACATGACCGGGGCGGAAAGGGGCCAGATATGAAAGCTGTCCAGCGCGGGCGGTTCACCGTTCCCGAGGGTTCCGGGGTCGTCGTGTTCCTCATCGGGATGCGGGTGAACGACCTCCGCCGCGTCCGTGCGTGGTGGCCGCCGTTCACGGCGATGCCGCGGATGCTGGCCGAGCTCGCACGCCGGCCGGACTCGGGCTTCCTCTCCGGGACCACGTTCGTGTCCGGCCGGACGCTGATGGTGCGCCAGTACTGGCGCAGCGCCGAGGACCTCATCGCGTACGCGAAGAAGCCCGATGCGCAACACCTGCCGGCCTGGCGGGCCTTCAATACCCACGCCCGGGCTGCTGGCGGTGCCGTCGGCATCTTCCATGAGACCTACGTCGTCGACGCGGGAAACCTGGAGGCCATCTCGGTCGACATGCCCGAGAGCGGCGTACTCGCAGCGCTCGGGTCGGTGCCGGTCAGCCGGGCCCGGGCATCCGCGCGGGAACGGTTGGGGACGACCCAGGGCCGACAAGGTCCTCCGGGTGAGTGACGGCCACCGGGTCGGTGTCGGTGCGCGGGAAGTGGCAGGCGACCGAACGACCGGCGACGATCTGCAACACCGGCTTCTCGGTGACGCACCGGTCCCGGGCCCACGGACAGCGGGTGTGGAATGTGCACCCGCTCGGCTTGTCGATCGGGCTGGGCACGTCACCGCGTAACACGATCCGCTCGCGGCCGGCGTCGTCGCCCTCCATTCGCGGAATCGCGGAGAGCAGTGCTTCGGTATACGGGTGCGCCGGCCGGCTGTACAGCTGGTCCGCGGTAGCGACCTCCACCAGCTCACCCAGGTACATGACCGCGATCCGGTCGCAGAAGTGCCGCACCACCCCGAGGTCGTGGGTGATGAACACGTACGTCAGCGAAAGCTCCTCCTGCAGCCGGGCCATCAGGTTCAGCACCTGGGCCTGGATCGACACGTCGGGGGCGGACACCGGCTCGTCGGCGACCAGCAGCTTCGGCCGGGTGGCCAGCGCGCGCGCGATCCCGATGCGCTGGCGCTGGCCGCCGGAGAACTCGTGCGGGTACCGGTCGACCGCGTCCGGGCGCAACCCGACCAGCTCGAACAGCTCGGCCACCCCGACCCGACCGGCGCGCTGCCCAGACCTGCCCGCGGCAGACCGGTTGTGGATCTCCAACGGGTCGGCGACCATCGAGCCGACCCGGCGCCGCGGGTTCAGCGAGGCGAACGGGTCTTGGAAGATCAGTTGCACGTCGGCTCGGATCGATCGCAGCTCGCGGCGGGAGAGCCGCGTGATGTCCCGGCCGGCGAACTCGATGCGACCGGTCGTCGGGTCCAGCAGCCGCACGATGCACCGGCCCAGCGTCGACTTCCCGCACCCGGATTCCCCGACCACGCCGAGGGTCTCCCCGGCGACGACGTCGAAGGTCACCCCCTCGACCGCGTGCACCACGTCACGTCGCCCCACCCCGCCGGCGGACCGTCCGGCCGGGAAGTCCTTGCCGACGTCGGTCAACCGCAGCAGGGGTGCACCGCTCGGAGCGGTGCTCACGCGACATCCCCGGCCCTGGCTTCGGCGGCGCGAGCGGCCGGCCGGTCCAAGGTCGGCAGCCAGCAGGCGTCGACGTGATCGGCGGCGTCGCCGCTCGGGTGCAGCGGCGGACGCTCGTCGCACCGGTCGAACCGATGCCGGCACCGGCTGGCGAACACGCACCCGCGCCCTGCCTCGGCGGGCGTGATCGGTGCTCCGGGGATCGTCGGCAACCGCCGGCTCCGGGGCCGCACCCCCGCGGCTCCGGTGGTGATGCGCGGCACCGACTCCAGCAGGCCCCAGGTGTAGGGGTGGCCGGGAGACCGGAACACCCGCGACCGCGGCC
>JAABUO010006094.1_pt1 | contig 13952 bp, 18 predicted proteins | sample 5559291 | NCBI WGS metagenome assembly JAABUO01 (sample SAMN10711878, study PRJNA513372) | rock metagenome | isolation source: Antarctica rocks | place: Antarctica: Victoria Land, Finger Mt sud | reverse complement strand
CGGGTTGCCTGCTCCAGTAGCACCTGTCCTCTCATGTACATTGTGTTCAGTAACAGTCCCTAGGGATGCAGAATTTCCAGTTGGGGTTGGTTGACTGAGCTTTCCGCAGCTCATGTGAATTTTGTAGGATCAGCTTTAAGACGCGCGGGTTCTCGCACACTTTTTGTGCACGTGCATACCATAGGTCATGCGCAACAGGTGCATCTTATATTGTGATGCAGCTTGCATCCCAGCAGATATTGACATGATGGCATGTGACACGTATACACACGCGTATGAATGGCTGTCTGGAAAAGTCTCAGTGTATATCGAGTTGTACATGTAACTTGTGTAAGACCACAAAGCATTCATGACTGCAACATGCCAGATATGAATGCTACTGCAGCTGCATATTAAGCAAGGTGTGGCAGTAGCACAGCAACTGCGCAGACTGCTGAATCATGTGCTAATCTGCCACCAGTGTTCTGCCAGTGTTATTGCAGGCAGGTACTTTGCATGTGACTCAGTCATTTGCTCCTGGACTAAAACGTGAATGCCTGTGTTCGGCAACGCTGTTTGCTTCACATATTACTTTTAACAAACAAAATAGCGCATGAGACAAACACACGCTGCAGCTGACTTTGCATGATGTACCACTGGTACCACTGCTACACTGGCATTTATTGGTGCTCCCTTTGTACAAGCTCCCATTGTACAAGCTGACATTTTGAGCTTAACTCATCTCCTCACCGCAGTCAACACCGACATCACAAAATCAAAGGGCACCCTGCAAACTGTGAAGTTCTCTAAGACAACACTACCCTTCACCGAGGTTCAAAGCTGAAACCACGTATGTATTCAGCATACTTTGCTCTGCACAGGACTCTGTATTATTCTGTAACTTGCACTGGGTTCTTTAGTATGCTTCGCTTCAATACTTGCTTGGCTTCATCACTGTGCAGGGACATCCACTAACTAAGGTGACGTAGGGTGGGTAAGGTGGGTGATCAGCACTTTCTGGATGGGTGATCAGCACTTTCTGCCTGTGCTCAATGCAGCACAGTCATGACCTCATTTGACCATAGTCAAAACAAAGTGTGTCGCCAGCGATCATGCGTTGCGTGAGACATCCTTCTTTCCCATCTTCTATGATTGTCCATGGCTATAACACCAGTTCCTGTCAAGTGCAGGACATGGTGTGATCCATAATCAGCGAGTCCACTGCGCAGTTTATCTTCTGACACTTTCCACGGCAGGACTGGCTCTACAATCTGTTGTTTAAAGTTGGTAGCAGGAACATCCCCAGGCCCATCCAGCTTGTCTGCCAGATGCTCCTTGGAGTGGTCAGGTGACACATGTACACAAATGACATCAGCCTGCACAACCCCTCTCTGTGTTTCAACAATGCCTTGTAACAATGTAATAGGTCATGTGCAGCTGCGGTACCAATCTGTGGCATACAACACTATTATGACATATGCAACCTAGATTCATGCCTTAGGCTGCCTGATGTATACAGTTGTGGTAACAGCTTGGTAGCTCCTGGAAGATCTTTGTGCATAAGGTCACATATGCCATTACAACAAGTCCAAAGTGACAAAAGTGCAGGCCATGCAAAGCGAGACCATATGGCTGCTGGATGCTGGTAAAATGGCAGCCGAATTGCAGCTGGCATCAAACCTTGAAACTTTCTGGCAGCTTGGGGCTGTTCATGAGGGTGCTTTCCCTGTAGTGGACTGCAGTTCCATGCTGGCTGGGCAGATCATCCAGTTTGGGGTAGTTCAACACGCTGTCAGCTGAGCAGTGGAATGGCAGTGTTTGCTTGACAGCACCAGGGTACCGGCATAACCACTGGGGGCTGACTTCCAGGGACAGGTGCCACTGCTCATCACAATAACACATGAAGCGGGGCAGGATCAGCACACGACTGAGAGCGACCGCCACTCCAGCTGCATACCAGAACTGCACAACAGACTCATTTGTCAGGATCAAGGCTTAGGTGTCCTGCACTACCTGGCATGATTGCAGCTCTGATGAGCATGAATGTACGCATGGCTTCTTCATGGAAGTTGATTGTTGGTGCAAGCGGCATCAATATGTCAGAATGTTTTAGAAAGGTTTATACCTGGTCCAACTGCATTGCCATGTTCTTCATATGGAATTGCACCCTGTCTTTGGAGGGCAGCTGCTCCCAGTCTGCAGGAGCATCAAGTTGGCCTAGATCAAGCATCAACAAGCCTCCCGGAGTGTAATAGTCAACATCATCAGATAGCCACAGCTGTGCCTCACGCAGCCTGTGCCGCTTCAGCATGCCCTCTGCATATGTCGCGTGCACAGCGTACGGCTTGAGTTCTGCTTTCTGCACATGCCAATCATGAATGTTAGTTTGACGGCTTTGCTGTCTCAGGGCTGGAATCTCTCAATCTTTCTGCCATGACTGTGTCTTTCCAGGGGACTGCATCCTGTGAATGGCTGTGGCAAATGGAAATACATCATAAGCAGCTCTACATTATCCAATCAGGGTTGACTGAACAGCATAAGCTGGCAATGCAACAGCTGGAAGAAGTGGACAGGTGGCAAACGTACCTCATGCAATTTCTGTGTAAAATATACATGACCATTGGGAAATAAGGACAGGGGCAGGGCACCGACGCTGACAGAGTCATTGAAGCCCCGAACAAGTCTGCGATTGCTAGGTGCTGGCAGTAATGGCCTGTACTGCCTGTATGGTACACCAATTGTTGGGACCCAAAAGAAGTAGTGACATAGCTGCGGGCCCCAAGCAGGTATGTACAGCAGGTGAGGCACAATCTTGCCGTGACTGCAAGTAATGCGTATGAACACTGTCTGGCATGGATGATGAGCAACATTCACATGAGAACACGCCAGATGCTTTTGGTGGTGAGAGGCAGTGTATGCAAACACTCAAGTGCCCCTTACCGCTCCCAGCGATCAGTGTGGTCCCACCACGAGATGTCATTCTCAAACATGCCAGCTTTGATCAAGCCATTAAACTCTGCCTGATCCCAAAGTGGCATGCCTGGCTGCAGAAGGATCTGCTGCCACTTATCCACAAGGTGAGTCACGTTCTTACGATGGCGCAAAAGCATCAACCCTGATCAAAACATACATCATGTGTGACTGTACAGATATGTTGCATCAGTTGGGAGCAGCCATGAACGCAGCCGCTGTAGCTGATGCATAAATATGGTCTTTGCAACCTCAGTGGCTCAGTATCTGAGATGCTTTGCTCATAGCAGGGAAGTATAACATTGATGTCTTACTATCAATCAACAGGTGAACATGACTTGTGGAATGCTCCTTGTAGCCAGCACAACACACAAGTGCTGATGTTGACAGCAATTTTGCACTTTCGGTGCAGATGACTTGCCCATTGTACAAAACAATGACATACCAACATTCAGGTCATAGCGACCAATGACATCAGGATTCTCTAGGCCACCATCATCATGGGTCGGGGCCACGCTGTCTGTGCTAGCCAACACATCAGCTTCGAGGTAGTTTGCAAAGTAGAGCTGGGGGTTTTCCAACCATACTGCACGCCACAATGAGTTATCAGAATACCAGTGAGCACACTGTTTGTATATTACTTGTTGATTAATGTGCATTGTGCACACATGTGCATCTTGATTTAGCTACTTCAAGTCCCTCGCGCTGTGTAAACAGAGCTGAGGCTGCCTTACTGCAACACAGTTGCCAAATTTGAGGTTCATACAAAGTGTGCATGCTTCAGCTGACACTGTGTAAAGAAGGCAAACTTGCCTGTATCGACGTCTGATACTATAAGGTCCACATGGCAGCTCAGAACTGCCTTGATCAAAGCTATCTTGTGCAGACCTATAGACAGGAATCCAGCAGACATGAACATCAGATCCCCTGCAAGCACCTCGCAGGATCAGTTGCCACCCTGCTTTTTCACTCGAATCAAATGAGTGCTCACTGAAGCGAGTGCTCATCAAAGCTGGACTTGGTTCAGCGGACCTGCCAGCAAGCCAGTCACTGCACTTGGCGTGTCGTCAAACATGGTAAAGTGATGAGCCCCAACTCTGGCCAGAGCGTCTGCTGTCGTGCTGTCCATAGCACCAATAAGGTAGTTCGTGATCTGGAGAAGGTCTATGTAGGCCAGCCAGTTGAAGGCGTACTCTAAGTGATTCGCGTTTGCAAAAGCTATGATGATAGTCTCGTTGACAGCATGCTTCTGGACCATGGTGTCTAGCCGGGACAAGCAGTCGCTGTTCAAGGAGAAAGGCGTCCGTTGCTGGTCATCTGTATGTGAGTGACACCGTGAGTGGTCACCATACAGAAGAACATCGCCTGACATAGCTGCACCTACCGTACGATTGCGGGTGTTGAAATGACGATGAAGACACCGTGGCAGGTCTCAGGCGAGAGTCACAGTCCTGTTCATAACAGGTTGACCTTGCACCGTCAGTCGAACTCAGCAAAGTAACAGGGCGGGCTATAGCAGAGAAAGATACAACAGCTACTGCCCCAGAAACAGAAACTCACCATGGGAACAAAGTGTATGGGCACAGAGTATGTATATATTAGCACGGCGCATGGCAGAGCGAAGAGAAGTGCCACGACTAAGGTTGTACGCTGCTGGTGCGTCAGCATATCGTTGACGTCCAGATCCAGGCCTAAACTGCCCTCAACACGACGACACGAAAAGTGAAGCTTTGCATGCTTCAAGTTGCTGCGGGGGAGTCTGTCCTTGAAGCAGGAGTACCCTCTTAAGGTATACCGTGGTGGCCAGATCTGCCTTTGAGCAGCTCAACGTTGCGTTGGCTGAGCCGAGCATTGAACCATTGACAGCTGAACTGTGCAGCGCTCGTGCAATGTGTACGGAAGCAGCAAATAGTACTGCCGGTCAGTCCGCCGCAAGTTGGCTGAAGTGCAGAAATTCGGGCTAATTGGTAGTCAGATATGTTCACATGGAGCACAGACCACCCTGGATTAGTCACCTTCGAAGCTGTGTCAGAGGATGCGTCGATTCAAGGATTGAAATCGTATTTTGAGATCCTTAGGTGCCAGAGTGCAGAGCATTTGCGGGAAGCACATGGTACCCACATGGCATATTGCTGCCCTGTGGTCCACTCAAAACACACAGCTCAAGCGAAGGCAGCTCAGCTTACGCAAGATGATGAGTAAACAGATGCATGAGAATCGACGGATCAAGGGTCAAAATGACCCTAAAGATGACAATGCGGTACAATCACCCCGGGCATACCGCACTGTAATCTCTCTCTCCGCGTCCCCCTGCGGATGTAAAGCTGTTTTGTTGCTGAAGGCCTCAACGTGATCAGTCGACAACTGTAGCAACTGCAGTGACTGCCGTGGCCAGGCGACCCCAGTAGGACGACTACAAGATGTCACCAGGGTGGAAGCTGGTGTGCTATGTAAGCTATATCACCGTGTTGATATATCAACGCGCAGGTCAGGACGCAAGCTTGTCGCACGGCAACGTGATCTTTATTACGCTTTTGAGAAGCAAGCGAGTCATGTCGTGGTCCCAACGCTTGTTTGCTTGCAGCGTTGCCAGTGGCTGCGAGCCCGAGAAGCCTTTCGGACAGCGCTGTTACAGGACATCGATTCCTGAAAGCACTTGAGCGGGCTTCGAACAACAGCTATGTCGTCATTACAATGGTCAATGCTGAAGCTGCAACATACTTTCTGCCCCTTTACCTCAGATCTATGCGAGTGGCTGACAGCGATCTTGCTGAACGAGCACTTATCATGACATTAGACGACGAAGCTCAACGGCTGTGTACCTCTATGCACCAGCACAGCCTGTGCTGTCCCTCGGATTCCCTCGTTCACGACGACGGGGCTTCTTTTGCAGACCATTTTGTGGCTCAAGATGGGGTCAACACCGAAGCATATCAAGCGATGGGATTTATGAAAGTCAAAATCATGCTCGAGGCTGTCAAACTTGGTTTTCACGTCTTGTTCCTAGACGTCGATCAGGTTATATTGCAAAACCCACTGGCTCACATCGATTTACACGAGGATGTTGTAGCGGCCAGAGATTGCAATCTTGTGGGTCACACCTGTTATACCAAACTTATCAACCTTGGAGTTATTTACTTTCGAGCAACATCAAGGGCAACAGAAATTCTTACAGACTGGTACTCCAGGCGACACCACGGCTGGGATCAAGCTGTTTTCATCTCCATGGTGGTTCAAACAGAAGATGGTAATGAACCACCCTACAGCGCAGCACGCTTGAATTTTGAGGCATTTCCAAATTTTTGTTAACAGTACTGTGGTGAGATTGTTGTCCCATTGTATCATCGTGCAGCCAACTGGCGTGATGTTTGTCCCAAGCAGGAAGTTCAGAAGTGGGTCACCTTCCATGTAGCTTGCGCTCAGGATGGCAACGGCAACAATAGGTGGGACATGAGCTTGAGTCAGTGGTTTGTTGTCAATGATGTTGTCATGATGAAGCGCGACATGTTGCAAGCTATCTGGGAGTTGAGCTTGTCAACTTCTTTACCCAACAGAGCATCAAAGTAAACAGCGTGAAGCCTGTGTGGCAATTGTTGAACGCAACTGCCAGCACTATCTTCTTGGACCAAGTGCCAGTCCACACATGCTGTTCTGCTGTACTTTGGCAATTGTCTTTTTTTTCAGTTGCTGTTAGACATGCTGGCCAAGTGTACATATCCAACAGTTTGTGGGTGTTGACTTTAGTTAGGTGTGGGCTGTTTGGCTTGTGGGTTAATTAAATCAAAATTGAGCATCACTGAAATTGTTGAAACCTCGAAAGTAAAGTCATACCAGATTGTAGGATGTTATTGTGCCGGTTGCCAAACAACACAGCAAATATGGTGATCTAGCAGGTATTGAGCTAAGCTTTCTGTGTGGGTTGCCGTCATTTTCCATGTTTTCACGACAAGCCCTGTGGCAGATTCTAGAAGTGTTAGTGTAACATCTTGCTTGGTGAGACTCATTGGATTGATTTGGGCATGCGCATGCGCATGCACGCTTCTTGTGCTCATCAGCATGTCAAGACTGCCAGCACGAACATGTGCATACATATTACACTTTGGAACACAAAGCTTGTGAAGCCTTGATTGTGTTTGCTGCGACGTCCTCATTGGTAAGCCTCAATCTACATCATTGTGTTTGTTGCCTGCGCAACCATATCAGCGTGTATACTCTCAGCCCTGATATTCTGCAGACTCCTATGCAATGTACATCCCCAAGTTTGTAAGTCTCCGCTAAGATCAGCAAAATTTGAGCAGCTATGAATTGCAACAAGGCAGGACTCTGTGCTCAATACACATACAGTGATGGGTACTTGGTCTGCAAAATTACAAGCAAGAGCTATGCTGTCTTGTGTGGAAACAATCTGCACCTTTGTGAAAAGGCCTGGAACTGTGTGCTTCTTAAGACACCACATCAACCCTGCAACTACACACCTGCTGTGCTACACAGCTTTCCGTGCTGCTAAACTGTTACAATAAGTTACCACGGTCACATGCTCAGCTTTCACAGCCTTGCAGATATCTAACGCCGACACGCCTGACTTTGGGTTGATACAAAAGTGTGAACAGTAACGGCTGTCTGATGCTGAGCTTGTGAACTGCGTGATGCAACAGGTGAACTGAGCATTGTTGCACAGCGTATCACTCAACCTACAGGAGGCAACACACCTGTTGTTTGCGCAACATCAGAAACTGTCATAAATCAGCCTGGGACAGGAAGCATGCGCATTCCTGCCTGGATGCGTTGCTTTCCTGTTGGTATGTTGCTGCCAAAATCGCATGATTTGTGCTTGTACTTGCAGAGGCTCTGCAAGACGTACAGATATATATATTTGCTTAACTGACTACTGACCTTAGGGTATTTTCTGTGATTTGTCAGGAAATGTTCATAAGCAGCTAGGGTAAGTGTGTGAGTAATGCTTACAAAAGGGCCCTTATTAGTAAGCAATGTTGTAAAGTTTGAAATTAGGGTCCCGGTCTGTCAACCCAAAACCTCCTGCTATTTAGGAGCCTAATTGGCTAATTCAGTACTTTGGTAGTACCTAATTCCCTTTTACTAATGTACTATACTATCTAAAACTCTTATAGAATAGGGAGTAACCTAAAGTAGGATTCTTGAGGAGGAGTTGATGGTGCATGGTACAGTGTGACTAACCTGGCACGCACACACGCACTACCCCTGCTTGCCCTTAAATGTTGGGACCGGGGGTGAGATCCCTGGATTATGACTAATAATCTGCAGATCATGACTCAACTCTATCAAAACCTACATTTTTCTAGAACCTTCTTCTGCAGCCCTAGACCTACAAAACTCTGTGCACAGACTATTCTTCTTCTGCATGCAGACCCTACAGGGATGTGAGGCAGAAGCTACAGTCATCTAGGGCTGATCCATAGATCATCTAGGCCTGACTTTACAGTGATCTATGCCAGATGCTGCAGAAGCTAGGGCAGAACACTGCAGAAATCACAGCAGGGATAATCTGTATTCTGTCACAGTTTACTAATGGTGACATAACTCTACTTTTTTCTGTGCACAGAGTACTGTAGGTCTGCAAAACCGTTATAAAACCCTGTAATTTCTACAATTTCATGGGTAACGCCAACGAAAACCTATTGAAACACCTTGACCTAGCTCTTAAGCAACTGAACGAATTTAGCACGCGTGGCATCTACGCGATCGAAGACGACGTGTTCGAAGTCTTGGACAAAATCAGTGCTCTGCTATTGGAATTGAGTTTCCGGGATCACAGTAACAATGCAGTAACAATGCAAGATCGTTGCGACCCTGAACGGGATAATAAACACGACGTCCCTCAATACCCTATCTCCAAGTGATAAAGCCGCGATTCGATCACTTCTCGAACTCATAAACTTGTGTCTGTTCACTTCCACTTACCAAGTGAATGCCTAACTACGTGCCCACCACTAGCTACGGTTGGGCTGTTTCTGATCTGAGTGACATTGTAGAGGACCTAGACAGAATCCAGAAATACTCAGACGAGAAAATCACAGAGGTAGAAGCCACGTTAGCCCATCACCATCTGAAGCGTACTTTGGAATCATTGATACTAGCAACCAGGATCTCGAGGGCTGGATGGCCCCACTCCCTCTCCCCACAGACGCTGTCATCGATTATTTATCCATAGACGCTGTCATCGATTATTTATCCATCACCCACAGGAACATCTACAGACTCCCAATTACCCCAGACCAGCGGTGCATAATCAAGAAGTATCTGAGGCTGATAGAGAACGAGGTCGACGAGAATAGAGGAGTCGCTGGTCCCAGATCACCTTCAACTAGCCAATGAGCCTTCGTAAAAAGGCACATTGGGCAAGCAAACAATTGACAGAGTTTCTTCGAGATTTCACACAGCCGAATTTTGCCGGAATTGAAAGGATTGAGGAGCTTGTTGCGATAGTGACCGAGTACACAAAAGCCAGAAGGAAAGAGTGGCAGCAAGAACTAGACCAAGCCGAGTACTAGTAGATGAGCTCGCCCGCCTTCCGATCAGCACAACAGGCAGCCAAGACCCTAGCCAATTACTTTCTCCTGGAAAATTGGACAGCACCAGCCAGAATCAACATCGCAGAGATTCGCGAGCTGAGAGACAGCTTGACTGTCGTCCATTTTTATCTGAAAAGGAAGAGAGAGGAGATAGGAGACAGACTGCTAAAGAATGAGTCGGAGTATCGACGTGAGATTTGCGATGAACACATGGGGGTTGACATTCCAGGAGATGGTGGCGGGCAGACTACCACGTACCTCCTATCGAAGGAGATGGGGAACTTGTTGAGGTTGTTGTTTCAAGACCAAGCTGTTCTTCACCAAGTTGCATGTTGCTCGGTGAATGACCGTGGGCTGTTCAACCTCTACATCAATTTCGATTATCCTCCAGACCCTTACGTGGCGATGAAACACATGAGCAAGGCGTGTTTGGAACTGAACAGCTTACATTTTCAAGTGCACGACCCCTTGAACTTTATGTCTTACGTACGATTGCCATTCGAGATGAAAGAAGCTGATTTAGACAATGCACTTAAGCTGATTAGGGAGAACATCCCTAAGATCACTGCTAGGGTCAGCGAGGGTATGGATGTGCACGTGGAGGACATGTAATTACACTTTATTATGCCCCTTGAAGATAGGGAAAAAGTGACTTGTAGACAACGTCACTCTTGTAACGCGCCAAATTGTTCTCATACACTTGCTTAGCCAAAGCAGCATGATCAGCCACACGAGTCTTCACGTCATCTGCATCCCCCTCAGAGGTTTCACTGTCACTGCTTGGCACATACTTCCTTTTCTTCTTCGCGTGCCTCTTTTTACCCTTCCGCTGCTTCACTGGGCTGGGGCTGGGGCTGCTTTCGCTTTCTGTCATGGACTCGTCGCCTTGGTCCTTGGGTGGTGATGCAGGCTTCGTCACGGCTTGGAAGGCGGCGAATTTCTTTTCTTGCTCTGCTTTGGCTGCTGTTTTTGCGAGTTTGCTCTGCCGTGCTTTTTCACGGGCCATTGAGAGAGAAGCCTTTTGGGCACTAGACAGCTGTTTTTTGGCAGGTGTTTCTTTTTCCGGGGTGATGGGGTTCATAGGGCTACCCACCCTAGGGCTTGGGGGATCGATGCTAACATCGTGACTGGCCATTTCTACCGAGCTGCAGAGTCTCCACAACACTGCTGCAGAAAAAGTTGTTTCTGTACAATTTCTGTGTGTACTGTGAGGTATGTCTATCGTCAGTTCGTCTTACAGCAGCGGTCTAGGGGGAAACTATTACGGTTTCAGTGACGCTCCCTCGTCGTTTTCTATAGGAACAGCAGGGTCATACCTCACTAGTTACAACAGTTCGTTCGGTAGCTTCACACCTGATCTAGCCAACACAAGAGTCAGCATGTCAGGCTACTCACAATTGCCTGCTGACTGGGCAGCTGTCAGTGGGGTTACGCGGATTTTGTACAAGCCAACCTTGTCAACGGTCAGTTCTACAGGTGAATACACAGACTTGTTAAGCCTGCCGCTCATCAGCACAGCAGGCCATTCTGGGTTGTACTCTGACCTGATAGGTCAACCAGTCATAAGCACAGTTGGGCACACAGGGAACTACACTGACTTGTTAGGCCAGCCGGTAATCAGTACAGTGGGCCATTCGGGTTTGTGTTCTGACCTGATAGGCCAACCGGCCTTCAGCACAGTTGGACACTCCGGATTGTATTCAGATCTAGTTGGAGCTCCAGCTCTAGCACCAGTAGCGACAGCTGGGACTTACGCTTCACTGTACGGGACGCCTGTCATAAGCACTATAGGCCACAGCGGCAAATACAGTGACGTCATAGGTGCTCCGGTTTTAGGCACAATAGCTACTTCGAATAATTACGGGGATCTTAACAACTTGCCTGCACTTGCACCGGTTGCTACAGCGGGAACATACTCATCTTTGACAGGCCAACCTAATCTTGCCCCTGTGGCAATAGCGGGGACTTACGCGAGCCTGACTGGACAACCCAACTTAGCCACCGTAGCCACGTCAGGCAAATACACTGACTCGACAAACGCTCCGGCGCTTGCGCTAGTGGCCTGTGGCAACAGCTGGCACGTATGCTAGTTTAACAGGGCAGCCCACACTGGCTACCGTAGCCACGTCAGGCAAGTATACCGACTTGACGAATACTCCATCTCTGGCACCTGTGGCCACCGCTGGTACCTACGCAAGTCTGACTGGACAACCCGCCCTAGCAACGGTCGCAACCTCAGGAAAATACACTGACCTGAGCAATCAACCAACCATACCTGCAGCACAGGTAAAAAGCAATTGGACAGAAACAAGCACGAGTGCAGCGAATTACATATTCAACAAGCCAACATTGGCCACTGTGGCTACCACCGGCACTTATTCTAGTCTCAGTGGCACACCTGCATTGGCTCCTGTTGCGACATCTGGCACTTACGCAAGTCTGACCGGAGCGCTTGTGGCCACCATCTACAACAATGGCACCGTTACTACAGCAGTCAAGATGTGGACTGGAACGGCCGTAGCGTCTGCAGGTAATGGTTTGTTGTCCTTATCCACCATGACACATTCTTCCGTGACCTTCCCGCTGAACAAAGGCTCAACGTCGGAATCCTCTTTTCTATAGACCAACGGAATGTAGTATTTGGCCTTCAGCAGCTTTGATACCGTCATCTCCATCTCGAACAACGCTTCTGATGACTTTGCTAAAGTAGTCAACATGGCCGAGTCCACGAAGTCCAGTCCAACCAAAGTGGCTTCTGGTAGGGCCACGCTGAGGTTATGCCATGTTCCGTTCTGCCCCTCAATCTTCTTCACCCCTGTAGGGGTCGTCAGTGGGCTGACGTTCGTCCCCAAAATCAAACATGGTTTCTTGTTGTTCACCGCGATCCCCAAGTAGTTCCCAGCGTGTGGGCTCACATACTTCTTCAGGCTCCTCAGGGACCATTGGTAGGCTTGGCTGTTTGGAACGGTTTCGGTTTGTAGGAAGATCGTTGCCATCTCCGAAGAACACTTTGTCAGCAATGGCAGACCACCACTCTTCGAGCCGAAGCCTGACTTTTTTGCCTGGCGGAAACTTAATCTTATCTGCCTCTTCAGGTCTGCCGAGTTGTAGCAGCAGGCGATGGAGTGTGTACGCTGCAAGCAACCAAGAGATTTAAATACTTTTGCGTCGGAGCAACGTTGTAACGCCAACAGGAGCAACGCTCACGGTAGTTAGGTAATGACTTCCTCCCAGCTGGCTTGTTACGCTCGCTCCAATATTTTACGGCACGGTCATGGGACGCAAGCTCAGGTACCAGCTTTTCGTCCACCTTGAATCCCCTGATCAAGTCTAGCATGTACCGTTCTGGTAAGTGCTGAGATTTCGTTGTCAAGCTGATCCTGGACCAGCCTACATGGACCAATCCACGTCCATGTAGTCCACTTCATCTTGCAGGAGCAACCTCTCACACAATCCACAATCCGTACAAACTATGTCACCTGACGCCCTGTCTTCCTGGGTGAGGCCGTCGCACTCAGAACACCTCGGTATTATGTAAGGTATAATCGTCTTCTTGCCTTGTTTCTCTTTCTGGGGACTGGGGAATCTCTTGTCTGTAACGTCATGGGAATTACAGTAGTCTTACGGTGTAAGACTCAGTGTGACTATGTCAGGACGTTACATTGTCCCATTCTAAGGCTTCCTTGCTTAGCCTTGGCGGCTGCCTGCTCTGCATTGTCCAGATGAAACAAGAAGGAATCTAGCTGTGCCCGTCTCAAGGTGGCTACCCCGTCTATCCACAAATCGTCGTACCAATTTAGCCAGGTACCCACCTCTGATGGTTTACGTAATAGCCGTTGGTAAGATTCTAAAGTGACGTCAAACACTTGCTTGATGGCGACGGCACTGGATTGTTTGGTGCGTGGGTTGATCACTTGTTCGAAATGTTCGTCACAGATCACCCAAAGAAGCTGGCTGTAAAAGAAACGACTAGCGTACAACAGACGTTCCTTGCGTAACAGTTTGTCCACGTTGCTCTCGACACGCGACGTGGCAGAACGCATTCGTAATCAATTTCCTGGCAGCTACGAGGAGGACGCTTTTTATGCGTTTAAAATGCGACACATCTATAAAGAGCAACGTTTTATAGGATGGCTTCAATTTTTCGCAACCTTTTCTCAAAGGCTTCTCCTGAGGCTTCTCCTGATCCCGAGATGGCAGAGAGCAACGTTAGGGATTACTCGCCCACCGCCCACCGTCCAACAATCACGACAGGCATTCCTAGCATGTCATCCACCACACCTAGCATGTCATTCACGACCACCACAGGGAATTCTCCAGAGTATCCAGCTTTCGAAGTGAATCACGTGCGTGCCAACATGCAACAAAGATGGGTGTCAGAGGATTTCATGCCTTACGTGGACCCTTCCTTGTCAGAGACACAAATACAATCATCTATCAGAAGGCTGATGC
>JAABUO010006064.1_pt1 | contig 13953 bp, 4 predicted proteins | sample 5559291 | NCBI WGS metagenome assembly JAABUO01 (sample SAMN10711878, study PRJNA513372) | rock metagenome | isolation source: Antarctica rocks | place: Antarctica: Victoria Land, Finger Mt sud | reverse complement strand
AAACTTTTAGAACGATGATTCAGATGTATGTAATCTGTTTTACGTTATGAATTAAATAATCGTATTTAATAATAAAAAGATTTTACACGACTCAGATATAAGAATATTTAATTATGCGAGCGAGTTTAACTTCGAGCTTTAGCGTAGTCATTAATCTCGTTTAATCTCGAACTAATGTATTAACTGAAATTACACGCATTTTTCGCTTTATAATCAGATTATTATTCGTTACTTCGATTAAATAATTAAGATATTAAAGACATTAAAGAAACGTAACGATTAAAGAAATCTGAAGAATATACTATTTCATTTATAAAATAGCGACAAGAGAGATTTCGTCATTAAACTGATCAGTTCATGAATTCGTAAAGATCTTAACGATTATATCACGAATGATGATATTTCTTTTAAGCTTAAAATATTAAGAAAAGATAAAGAGATACGAGTGTTAAAAAATGAAATCTTAATCATTATTTCGAGTTGTTTCTTTTATGTATTAATTAACTAATTACTTTCATTCAGATCAGCGACATCATTCGTGCGAAGCGCTTAAAGAATAAACGTAAGAAGCAGTTGCAGAGAGACGAGTTATACATACTTAATCTTCTTACTCGTTAACGATGTTGTTACGAGTAATGTAAAAACTTTAATCGCATTTATTATCGTTAAGATATAAATTATCTTTATGAAACGATAAAATTAAAAATGATACGATATTAAGTAACAGTAATCGCGAAAGATAACGAAGAGATTAATTATAATAATTTTTCATTTAATTTAGTCATCGAACGACTTCATTCGTTCTTAAAAGATAAAGATTTATTTATGAAATTAAAGTCTTCGTTAAACAGTTAATTCATCGCGAGCATTATTTATAATGCGATATCATTAAGTACGCTCTCATTAACGTCGACGTTTATAGCAACATATAATTTATTAATATGCGCATTGTAATCGAACTCATGATTTAATTATTAATAATAATAATAAACGAGTTTAATTAAAACGTGTCGTTAAATGCATTAAATTTATTATTATTATTTAAACAAGCAGTTAACGTCACACGAAGAATCATTAAACGAAAGATTCTTTGAAACAAAAATACATTATCTTTAATGTTATCTTATCGTTAATAATCATCTTCGCTCGTTACTATCGCTTATTTAATTAATGAGCTCATCTTTACGTTTAACGATTAGCTAATTTCTTCGTTTAAATTTAAGTCTTTAGCCTTCGATACTCGAATTCTCTTAGTCTTTATTATACATTAAATAACGATAAATATAAAATTTAAGTAGCTTCGCACTTATGATAAGCTCAGAAGAAGCGACGATGAGCTTAAGCGCAATTAATATAATATTAAAAAGTTTAAAAGAAAGATGAAAAAGATAAATGCATAATCATATATCTTTCGAGTTACTCATTAAGTCACGATAAGAGCGAAATAAATGACGACGATAAGATAAAGTTTAAAAATTCTGAAGATTGCTTCGACTTAAGATATATAGCACTTTAGTAATCATTACTCTCATTTCATAAAAGATTTAAATGATCGCATTCTGAGCGATAATAACTAATTCGTAAGAATAACGATGATAATTATTCGAGTGATTATTTTTATTTCATTTACGATTTAGCTAAATATAATTTATATGATTTATTACGTATATATTTATTAAGTTAAATTTAAAGTTAATAACTTTTAATGATTCATTAACATTACGATTAACATTATTTAATTCATCTCGTTACTAACATTCTATGTACAAATAAATAATTAAGCGTAAGAAACTTTAACAATTCGTCATTTTTTCGTACAACTTATGTAACAACATTAATTAAAGATTTATAAATAATGTAGCGCGTTTATTCTTCGTATAAGACGAAGATAAACAACATTAACGAGCTTAAACGTTATCTTTATTATTGTTATATACGCTTACATAATTAATCGCGAAAGATTTCTTAATAAAAGTTATTATTATCATTAAATCGTCGTTATGCGATTTAATACAGCTTATTTAACGAGATCACGAGACTGCAGAATAAGATTTAAACTCGAATAATTTTCATAATGAAAGCGTTTAAACGAACATTAAAGACGAGAATTAAAAATGCATGTTAATAAATGATTTCGCAAAGAAGCACATGAATACTAAAATGAATAGCGCTAATATAAATTAAAATGTAAAACGTATATCGTTAAGAATCGAGACGATATAATTTTAAACTGAACTTTTCTTTACATCGTTAACGCTTCGAATTAAAATCTTCGTTAAAATAATTAATCGTGATGTCGAGATAACGATTAACGTGTTAAAGAAAGTATCAGAATCATTAAGCTCGAATTTTTAAACGATTAAGAACATAAATAATAATTAATATTATTCATTTCAGTGCGAAGCAGATTACGCGTTCGCTTACTGACTTCATTAAACGAAGATTATTAAAGATAATGTTAAGCGATTTTTTCGAAACCCGCGCTTACGAATCTTACATTAACATGTTAGCTTTCACGACGCGAACGAGTAATAAACATTTTTACATTAGATTTCGTATAATGTTAGAAATAACGAATAATATTCTTAAACGTTTATAATCGAATTCAGTTACGAAAAAGTTTAAGAAGAGCAGCATTATATGTTATATCGCGATATCATTAAGACACTTTAATTCTTATTAAGTTACTCATCATTTTAAAACGAGTTAATTTATATATTAGTTTAACATTATAATATTAATAACTGTCGAGTTTACGACGAGATGCATATTACTAATTAATAATGAAAGACGTAAAAGAAGCTTTTTAATGATGCTATTATAATATTACTATTAATTTTCATTAATAAGATAATCTTAATTAAGCATTAAAGCGATTTATCTGCATGATTTATATATTTAACGATAAAGAATTTAAGTCGGCGCATAAGGCATGCTTTGTTACGAGTGTGTTAGAATTAACTAGGGCTAGATCGAGCTCATCACGGGCAAAAGTTCTAACCTACCCTAACATCATTTTAACACATATCTTAACACTACTCTAACTAATAATTCTGAGTATCACATCTTCTCTGTGTCATGACTTCTTTTCCCTTAAGAACTAGCGCGAACTCTGAGTACATAAATATCGCTTCAGAAACTTACTTTCTTCTGTATTCTTAAACTTTTAGTTATCGCTATCTTTATAAATTAAACATTTTATTAGCTGTTTTATTAATGATTTAAATTCTAAACACGATTTTAACATTAATTTAAGAATTCGTTAATCATACGATATTAATCCTTATACTCATTTAAGATACTCGTTTAATACGAATCGAGTTTAAAGAAATTTATTTATCTAATGATCGACGAAATTAAAAGATAAAATAACATTCAAGAGTTAATAAAATTAACAGAATTAAGCTTAAAGGGCTTAAATTACTTTTGAATTACTAGAGAATCTAACGCTCATTCAGTACGCATCGTTTACTCGATTAATAAAATTAACGATAAAGAATCTTCGTTAAATTACTAAAGAATCACAAAAATTCTTTTAACAAAATTAATATTACTTCGAAGTCGTTTCTATTTTAATAATATTACTGAGCATCGTTCTTCGCTCAGAAAATTTATTTATCTTTTGAAATTTATTTACTTAAAATTCTAAACGGTCGTCGTTTCTTAATCGTTCTTAAATCATGACTCGATTTAACGAGTTTAATTAATTTAAAAATTTTAAAGTCATTAATGAATTCTCTTAAAACTCATTTATAACGAACTTTATCATTTATTTTAAACTTTCTGCTTAAGTTCTAAAATATTTGCGATTCGATGCAGTTCGAAAATAACGTACATTCGTGTCTGCTTCTACAGCTTTTAATGAACTTAACGACGTTAACTCGCTCTGAAACATTAAAAACATTCATTAATTAAAGAGATGAATTAAAGAAGATTCGAACGAGATCATAAGAGTTCTTAACGAGCTACGAGTTTAACGCGACTTAAGTGTTAAAGCCTGTGATCGTTTTAACGAACTCTTTCGTTACTTTAATAAGATTACAAAGTAACTAAATGAAGCGAAGACTCAGTTAAAATAATAATTACATTAGTTTAAAGAAGTTACATCTTCAGTTTTCGCTTTCTTTGATTTAATTAACCGCTCTTAAAAGCTTTCGAATTCATCTCAGTTAATAAACGACGTTAAATCTTTTTAAGACGACTGACATGAAAAGATTCAGAATAAGCTGAAAATAAACGCGAATCACTATGAGAATGACCGTGCTCGACTAGCTTATGTTCACTTCAGAATTATTAAAGAAACATTAAAGATAATTCTGACTCGAAGATAACGAGATTTAATGAATCTTTATTTAATAATTAATAAACTTCTTAAAGAGCTCGCTCAGCTATATAATGATTTAAACAAAGAGATTAACTTTCGAAGAGAATATAATAATCTTACTTAAGAAGTTAAGAAGTTTAGCGAGTTTTATTTCCTATTTCAGCGTCTGTCTTTTTACTTAAGATATTAAGAAAAGTAACTGATAGTCGATCTGAAGAATAAGATAATTTCTCGCCTTCGAGCAGTTCTGAGTAATTAAGTGATTTAATTAAGTTCTCTCGTCGAAATTCGAAATTATTTAGTACGTTTAAACAACGAGTATCGAGCTATGCGAGAAATTAAGAAAAAGAAATTCATTAAATTAAAGTTAACTAAGTAAATTATCTTTGCTGAAGATCTTTCTAAATCTCATTATTAGAAAAAACCTAATATATTAATGAATTAGTTAAAACAGCGCGACGCGGTTTTAACTAGCGCGAAAGAAATAAACATGCAGAATGAAAATTGTTTCGTTTATTATAAGCTTAATCATATTTTTAAAAAATGTTCTCATTAAGTCACAAAGATTAATGCTTTAAATGATGATGTAAATGAGTTTAATCGTTTCGGTTCTGATTCGAATTTCGACTTAAAAAACTAATTATTTCTTTAAAAGTCATTAAGAAAATAAAGATAATATCTTTATATGTTTAAAGAGTAGGACGAATAATACAGCATATGATGAAACCTCTTTAGATTTTTTTAAGAATTTACAGACTGCTTTACTTATATACTATCATACATGACTGAGCCGCGACTAGCGATCTTATTCCTAACGCTAGTTTATGAAGAGCTGCTAGAAACGAGCCTGTCATCGCACTTCTTAACACTCTCACTTAATGCTTGCGAGTTTCTTAACTCTCATTACTTTTCAGTCTTAATTATTTAATGAATCTCTTAAAGTTCTGTCGAGATAATGACTTAATTAATTCGTTTATTATCATGTCTTAACTAGAAACGAAGTTTACTGAGATTTAATTCTTCTTATATAAATCTCGAATGTGATGATAAGCGACGTTAATATGCTTTAATCTTTCGTGAATATAAGCATTCTTAATTAACATAAGAAATACTTAATTATTTTTCTTAATCTGTGTGAGTGAGACGAATTAATGAGTAATCTTCTTAAGAATATTCACACGACTATGACTAGCGCTTAAGTACTTTATTAAATTCATGTTCTTAAGCATTTAATTAATTCATAAATCTTTCTTAGCGCAGATTAATAAAGTTATATATTTTATCTCGATGATTAATGTAATAACGAACTTTTACTTTTAACTCATTCAGAAGATTAATTCTTCATTAAGCATGTAAATGTAAGCGAGAATTAACTTACGATTTAGTCTGTCTGAGACGTAATCTGAGTTAGAGTAATTTATTAACTTCATGCTTTTACTGATCTCGTACGTGATGTTTAAATTAATAATGAAACGAGCGTAACGTATTAAATTCTTTAAGACGTGTTCATAATGTTCTGTAAAATCGTTAAGATATTAACTTAATTAATTAAAAGCAAAAGTGATGTTAAGCCGAATGTGAATTGCAGCATACATGAGGCTTTTAATAACTTGTTAATACTCGTGCTAATTAATTCTTACGTCATTAAATTCAGCTGAATAAAGAGCGTCGTATTCATTCATTAAAAGATTTATTATCTTGTGCTTATCTTATCTCATGTTAAGTCTCTTAAGAACGTCGTGAAGATAATAAGTTTAATTCATTCATAAGATTCGTGTCTTTCTATTACGAGTGATTTAAATGTTAAAAATCTTCTTCATTTTCTTCAGATTCTTAACTTTAAAAACATCTTAAAACTCATGTTTAAATCATTTAATGTTGCTTAACGATTTGCAGACGATATTTATGTCGTTAACGTACAATAATAACATAATTTCTTTTAATTTATGAATTAAAAGATATAAGTTTACAGCACATTAAACGAAGCCGAGTTTAAAAAGCGCTGTTACATAGCGATCATGTTAATCTCGTGCAGCTTACTTAAGATCATAAAGACTTCGAAGAACTCTCAGAGCATAATTAAATTTAACTTTCACTTCTGACGAAGAAAACATGTAAATAATTTCTTTAAGAAACGACTCAGTAAACGCATTATTTACGTTAACTTAATGAAGTTCGAGATTCTTCATTATCGCGATAACTAAAAAGACTCGCAGAATATGAAACTTAACGATTAACGCGAAAGTATTCTCATAATTAACTTCATGAATTTAAGAAAAGCCTTTAACTATTAATCTCGTTTTCAGTTTGTTAAAAGAATCGTTAACGTGCATCTTTAGTTTAAAGACTCATTTGCTTGTCACGATGTTAGTCTTTTTAAGCGACACTTCTTCTTATCAGATTTCGTTAGCGACTAGCGCTACAAGTTTTACGTTAATCGCTTTCTTTTAAAGTTTTTCTTAAACTGAGTTCTGCACTGTCTCTTTATAAGTGTTTAAAGTGAAAATTCTTATCGCTTTCGAAGAGTTAAATTCATTAACGTTAAACAGTGCTCATGACATGCTTACGTTAACATCGCTTTCATCGTCATTAACTTCTTTTATAATTAATTAAATCGTTATGACTCGCGAGATCTTAAATGCGCGGTTTTTCATTTATTAATTCTCGTTATCTCTTTTTCTCTTTAAGATGATTACATGCAGAAATGTTTAAATTATTAACTTAAGCTTACTTAACGCGAAGATTTCTTAAATAACTTAAACATTCGTGTAAATTTCGCGCTCGTCTGACGTTTATGACGTGATTTTAAATAGCATATTTAAGTTAATCGCGATAATCTTCAGTGCATTAATTAATTCGAATGAAACGTTAATCATGAGAAAGTCAGATTTTAAAACGTTAATTAAAACGTTATTCTTAAGTGATCTTTTCACAGATCTTCGCTTTAAAAGAACATTAAATATTTACTTGCGAAGTCGTAAGTTCATGTCTTTATTCTTTTCATCTTTAGCGAACTTAATAGCGTGACTCTTAATGACTCGATAGAGATTTAAAATTTAGAGATAATATTGCTTATCGATGTTTTTCACATATCTCATAAAGACGTCGAGTCTGTCTCTGTTCATGAATTTATCTCGTCTTTCTTTAATTAATAGTAACTTAAGATTAACGTGTGAATAGCATTTACATTCTTACACTCGTATATAATTAATTAAAAGCTTAATCTCGATGAATGTTTTCTTTAACGTCGTAAAAGCTTCGTTAATTAAGAATCTCGTAACAGTTTTATTTCACAGATAAGCATTTATCTTCGCAGCTTCTGTTCAGAACTTAATAAGAAGTTCAGCATTCTTAATCATAACTCGCATCAAGTTTTTTATAATGCGTATGATTTTTTCGATTACTTCGTTTTAAATTAACATATGTGAAATAATATATTAAGAAGTAATGTTAATTAATGAGCATTAATTATTTAAGATGATTTTAAGTTTCGTGACGTTATCGCTGCGTACTGAGAGAAGTTTAACGTCGCTGTAAAGTTTTACGTCGAGTTTTCATTTTCGTAAAATATTTAATGCATTAAATCGTTACTTTAAAGAAATACATTAAGTCTTTTTAAAGTAATTATTAATTATCTTTAAAAAGTACGACTCGTTATTAAGAAACGATGATAATAATTCACAGATGTTTATGAAAATGAAAGTTAAGATATTTATTTTTCGATCGCTGACATTGTGTTCTCGTTTATTAATGAACTTAATGAGCGCACATACTTTACATACATTCTCGTGATTATCGTTAATAAGAATAAATTTTTTTAAAGTAATGATTTTATGAAGTTAACGAAGCTTTATTAATTCGAAGTGAGCGAAACGACGATGTTACAGCTTATATAACTTAAGACTTTTATTATTTACGAAATTAAGTTAATCGTGATTAACTTTAATCTCGTTCTTATAATGAATCACGTTAATGTAAAACGTAAAGTAATTTAAATTCGTTAAATCGTTAAGATTCATTAAACTATACATCGTTAAAAATGCTAATGAGACATCACGCTGCATTATTAATAGTAATGCGAATTCATTAAGATCGTTTATAATTCTCTTTATTATGTAAACGCCTTCGCATTCTAAAGTCTTAATCATTTACTTCTTTCGCTTATCGTGCATATACAGGCCTTTGTTATTAAAGCTTTCTTGTAAATCTTTCTTATACATTCTTCTTTCAGAAAGAAGATTAATCTCGAGCTTAAAAACATGAAGAACAGAAAACAGCTTAATTAAGTTTTCATGACGATTTCGCATGATTACTGTGTCATAATAATTAACATACAATTTTTCTTCTTTAACTTTAATGATGCGTCTCTTAATGCGAATTAAAGAGTTATTAAAAAATTAAAGTTAATTAATTATGTGTAAGAAGATATCAGAATTCGTAACTTAGTCGAATTCAGAAATCTTATTAATAATGTTCTTTAACAGAGCTATAATATTCTCGCTCTTATCGTTCTTATCTTCATCATCGTTAAAGATGTTAAAGTCATCGCTTTCGACGTTATAAACTTTATATTTCTTATGCTTACTTTTCAGAAGATTAATAAGAATTTAAAAATCATTAATGTTCTTGTACTTTATTTTATCTTTGTCTTTACGTTTCTTCACGAGCTTTTAAGCTGCAGATAAATAAGAGTAATTAATTAAGCGATGTTCGTCTTCATAAAGAAAACATTTCAGAAATCATTACGAATGACGTTAACGAGATTAATCGTTATTAAAGCTTAAGAAACTTTTACGACGATGATTAATTTTACGTTTATTCTTTTAATCAGTGCGATCACGTTCGTTTTCTCGCTTAACTCATAGCGCAGCTTTTGTTATCTTTAACTGTACTTTCTTCTCTTATAGCTTTTAAAGTCTCTTCTCGACGTCTGATTTATTCTGAGCATTAATAACGTCTCGAATAACTGTGTATTCATTTAATAATGATTAAAATAAGACTTAAAAGCGACGTTCTGACTTAAATAAATCGCTCATGTTTTTTTATGTTGCGACGATCTTTCGTGTTAACTTAGCGAGATGTGTTCATGCCTTTTTAATGAAGGTATTCGTCGACATTTTATAATTAATGAAGTTCGCTAAATATTATCTCTCAGTAATTTATAGCTTCTCTTTATATTTATAACTTAAAGCATCTTAAATCTCTTTCGCTAACGTTTTATCTGTAATGTATTCTTAATCGTTAACGATGATACAGATAATTAATCAGTAATAAGCTTTCGCGTTAATCTTTTAACTTTCGAAGTTAAGAAATTAAATTTCGCTAATGATGTTAATGACGCTATCGAATGTGTTCGAGCTAAGCTTATCTTTAATAACGAATTATAAGTCTTCTTTAATGAATTATCTTTTCATGAGAGAAAATCATTAATCGCAATTCTCGCGAGTGAGAATGAGAACAGATCGTCGTTTAGTGAAAGAGTCGTCGAAGTTCATAACGTGCGATGTAAACTCAGCTTATTATTAAAATCGTAGAATAAAATAAAAATATTAAATAAATTAACGAGTAAAGTGAAAAGACTTTTTAATCTCGTTAATGATAATAAAAGTTTATACGTTCTTCGACGCGATCGAGTGTGTGTTTATTTATTCGCTTTCTTAAGAACTCGTAGTAAACTGTCGTTTTAATGTGAATGCTTATTTATTTTCTCGTAAGATGCGTAGTAAGCTATCGAATTTTACTGAACTTCTTTAAGTTAATATACTTATTTATCTTCTCGTGAGACGCGTAGTAAGTGATCGCAAATTACTCGTTTAAATAAATCTCGTATCGAGTCGTTAAGTATTAAATATTAAAGTTATTTCGTTTTAATTATAATGAAAGCTTCGTGCTATTCGAGCTCATAATCTGTTTAAAGAATAAAGCGAACAGTACAGCATATGATGAAATCTTTCTAGATTTTTTTAAGAATTTATAAACTGCTCTATTTATATACTATCACACATGACTGAGCCGCGGCTAGCGACCTTATCCCTGACGCTAGTTTATGAAGAGCTGCTAGAAACGAGCCTGTCATCGCACTTCTTAACATTATATAATAAAACGAAAACTCTTCAGAAAGATAATTACTTCGAAAAACTCTTTCTGATTAACACGTTTCTTATCTCGCAAGATCAGTCTTTTAGTATTTAATCTTCAGTAAATAGCGAGTCAGCTGCTTACATTTTAATACATATGAACCTAGTCACGAAAGTCTGCAAGAAGCTCGATTTATAACCTATTCCGCTATTAAAAGAAAAGCTCATACGCGGCTACGATGAAAAGCTAGCTAAGAAGGTAATTACTTATAAAATTCTTTCTATTCTATTCATCAGCGATCATAAGAAACCTTTAATACTAATGCTAATTACAGACATCGAACATCACGAGGCAATATTAAAAAAACCTTAAATGAATAAAAATGAAATACTATTAAACATGAGTCGCGATATCATCGTTTTTTCTAGTTAACTAAAAACGTTAATATTCGTGCTATTAGTTTCGTACGAATTAAAAACGACAGGTTTAATGAACGCTTCTAAAGCATTTAAGGTTTTGCAGCGTTCGATTTCGACCTCAGAGAAAGAAATCTGTTCAATTTACAGTATAAGCGCTGCGACTTTTCAGACTCTAGCTAACCGTTCAAAGAAGAATCACATCGAGGTTTTTATTATGTCAGTTAAAAACATTAATAAAGAGCTAGCTTATAACACTCAGTGTAATTTAAATTTAGTCAGTTTATTCTTAATTAACGAGACGACTTAAAATTTAAAAGACATTAAGATTAAGTTATTCGCGGAATATCAGGATTTCTTAAACGTCTTTAATTAAGCTTAGGTTAATAAGCTATCTTCGCATCGTTTCTATGATCACAAGATAAAGCTTATTAATGACGCCGTTTCATCTCGATATCGAGCATATCGAATGTCTTTTTACAAGCTTTAAAAAATAAAGAAATATTTAAACGAGAACCTTTTCAGAGATTTTATTATTCTCAGCAAAGCTTTTTATTTCTCACCGGTTCTGTTCGCTTTAAAAGTAAATGAAGATTTACGATTTTACGTGAATTATCGCAAGCTTAACGTTATCATTAAAAAAAATCGTTACTCGCTATCTTTAATCGAGAAGATTATTAATAAAATTGTAAGTTATAAACATTTAACTCGATTAAATATTATATTAGCGTTTAATAAACTTCGAATGCATCTTCATTATCGCTTTAAAAGCTTACAAATCACGAGTTCTTTTCTTCGAGCTTATTAATGATTCTGTCTTTTTTTAGCAATACATGAATGATGTTTTATGAGACTTTTTAAACGACTTCTGTTAAGTTTATTTAAATGACATTTTAATTTATAATAAGACTTAACGAGAACATCGAGAACACGTTAAGACGATATTAAGTCGCTTACGAGAAGCTGACTTACAGATAAACATTCGAAAATGCGAATTTAATGTAAAAGAAACGATCTTTCTAAAAGTCATCGTGTTCGAACAGGGCCTACGCATGAATTCTATTAAGATGAAAGTCATAGTTAATTAAGCTATTTCGATTAATTTAAAAGAGATTTAAAGCTTCGTGAGATTTGTTAACTTCTATTAACGATTCATTAAAGACTTCTTAAAGCTAACTAAACTTTTCACTCAGCTAACTCGAAAGAACACTTCTTTTATTTAAAATTAGGCATGCGTTTAAGCTTTCGAGAATCTAAAGAAACAAGTCAGTTCGGCTCTCATACTACGGCATTTCGATCTTAAACGTTAAACTATTTTAAAAATTAATGCATCTGACTACGTTAAAGATGATATTCTATCTCAGTACGATGACGAAGATGTTCTTTATTCAGTAATCTTTTACAGCAAGAGCATGATTTTTACCGAATGCAATTATCATATTTATGATAAGAAATTACTAGTCATTATTCGATGCTTTGAGTACTGAAGGCTCGAGTTAAAAGACACGAAACTGCTAATTCAGATATTTACTAATCATTAGATCTTAAAGATCTTTATGAAAAATAAGCAGTTAACTTAACGTTAAGCTAATTATCTGAATATTTTATCGAAGTTCAATTTTTAAATCATTTTTCGATCAGATAAGAACAATATTAAAGTTAATGCGCTGATACGTATGCTTATAATTAATTCTTTCGAGACCGTTAAACGTATCGAAAATCGCTATCAGATCATTTTAACTTCGAATAAAGTAAATATTCTAGTAACGAAATCAGAAGCTGATCTCTATTAACGAGTATTGAACGCTAATAAAATTAATAAGCTGTGCATTAAATATTGACAAGCAATAAGCGATAATGAGCTTAAACTACATGACATTAAACTAAAGAACTGTCAGATCGTTAACGAAGCTTTATTCAGAAAGGGTTTACTGTGAGTTCTCGAAAATATGCATACGAAATTGCTACAGAAAATTCACGATTAGCCGTTAACTTTTCATCTCGATAATTAAAGAATCATAAACTTAATTTAACGATTCTACTATTAATCAGATCATTAAGCTACGGTTAAATAATATATTCGAAACTGTCATGTTTATTAACGAAGTAAGACGCTTCGAGACGATATTAATGAACTTCATTAATTCCTTTTAATTTTACAGAAACGCTGAAAGAATATAATCATGAACTTCATCACGAGATTATCTTTATTCGAAGACTATAACGCGATCTGCATCATAATCTGTCGTCTCATTAAAGAACGTCATTACGTACTCTGTCATTAAGAAGACGATAAAACCTCAGCTGAAGAAACGGTTTAAATCATGTTATGAAACGTTTATAAACTTCATAATTTATTCAGTTTTATTGTTTCTGATAAAGACTCTTAATTCATATTAACGATGTAATAAAGTCTTTGCAAGCGACTAAGAATTAAAGTTAATTTATTAACGATTTATTATTTCGAAACAGATGAATAATCGAAGCGAGCTAATTAAAACGTTAAACGCGGGTTAAGAATCTACTACAACTACATGCAGAATGATTAAGCAAAATGACTTTTAATGATGAAATTCAGCGAAAATTTCAATATCTTCTCGACTATCTTAATGACTTCGTTTTACTTTAATAAGAATTTTCATTCACGAATGAGTTTCGATTCAGATACGACTAATTACGAAACAACTCGTGCACGCATTAAAGCTAAAAAGATTAACGACATTGCAGTTAAGATGAAAGAGCTTCTAATTTTCGATCGTTAATAATTAAAAAAGATTAAGATAATCATCGAAGCACAGATTAATAAGCATCGCCGAGACGTAATCTATAAGATAAACGATTGAGTTTAGCTATTCTCTCGAAACGTTAAAACAACTAAATCATGTAAGAATTTAAAAGATAAATAACTAGAATTCTATTAAATCACTGCTAATGTAAAGATCTTTTATTAGCTTCGCTTATTCGAAAGTATGAAACTACTTCACTTAATCTTCAGCCTTAAGCTACTGCGTTCTTATCATTAAGACTCTTTATTAAATTAACATTCGAAGTCATCTTAATCGTTAATAATCGAAGACGAGAATTACTGAAAGATAAATGACATTCTGAACTTCAGACGCTATTAAGACCGATTAT
>JAABUO010006091.1_pt1 | contig 13954 bp, 6 predicted proteins | sample 5559291 | NCBI WGS metagenome assembly JAABUO01 (sample SAMN10711878, study PRJNA513372) | rock metagenome | isolation source: Antarctica rocks | place: Antarctica: Victoria Land, Finger Mt sud | reverse complement strand
GTTTTAATGATGCTTTTACTCTTTTGCGAAGATTATTACTTAAACTTCGCTCGAGTTTAAATGATGCTCTTACTTTTCTGCGAAGATTATTATTTAAACTTCGCTCGAGTCTTAATGATGCTCTTGCTCTTCTGCGAAAATTATTACTTAAACTTCGCTTAAGTTTAAATGATGCTCTTGCTCTTTTGCGAGAATTATTACTTAAACTTCGCTTGAATTTAAATGATGCTCTTACTCTTTTACGAAAGTTATTACTTAAATTTAGCTCGAGTTTTAATAATGCTCTTACTCTTCTGCGAGAATTATTATTTAAACTTCGCTCGTGTTCTCGTAATGCTCTTGCTTTTCTTTAAAATTTACTGCATAAGCTTTAATTGTGAGTCATGATGATTCTTACTTTTAAAATTAACGCTCTGTTTTCATAAAATTTATTAAAAGGGTAGGCCGAACAGTATAACATATGGTGGAATCTTAATTGATTATGAAGAGAAGCTACAGGCTGCTCTACCTATATACTGCCACGCATGGCTGAGCCGCGGCTAGCGGCCTTACCCCTGACGCTAGTCTATTAAGAGCTGCTAGAAACGAGCCTGTCATCGCACTTCTTAACACTTTCACTCGATGCTTGCGAGTTCCTTAGCTTTCATTGCTTTCTAGTCTCAGTTATTTAATGAATCTCTTGAAGTTCTGTTAAGATAATGACTTAGTTAATCCGTCTGCTATCATGTCTTAACTAGAAACGAAGTTCACTGAGATTTAATTCTTCTTGTGTAAATTCCGAATGTGATGATAAGCGACGTTAATGTGCTTCAATCTTTCGTGAATATGAGCATTCTTAATTAACATAAGAGATGCCTGATTGTCTTTCTTAAGCTGTGTGAGTGAGACGAATTAATGAGTAACCTTCTTAAAGATATTCACGCGACTATGACTGACGCTTAAGTACTTTATTAGATTCATGTCCTTAAGCATTTAATTAATTCATAAACCTTTCTTAACGCAGGTTAATAAAGTTATGTACTCTGTCTTAATGATCGATGTGACAACGGACTTTTACTTTCAACTCATTTAAAAGACTGATCCTTCATTAAGCATGTAAATGTAAACAAGAATCGACTTACGATTTAGTCTATCTGAGTCGTAGTCTGAGTCAGAGTATTCTATTAACTTCATGCTTTCACTGACTCCGTACGTGATGCTTAGATTAATGATGAAACGAACGTAACGCATTAGATTCTTTAAGACGTGTTCATGATGTTCTGCAGAATCGCTGAAATATTAACTTAATTAATTAAGAGCAAAAGCGATATCGAGCCGAGTGTGAATTGCAGCATACATGAGACTTTTAATGACTTGTTAATACTCGTGCTGATTAATTCTTACGTCATTAAGTCTAGCTGAACGAAGAGCGTCGTATTCATTCATCGAAAGATTTATTGCTTTGTGCTTATCTTGCCTCATGTTGAGTCTCTTAAAAACGTCGTGAAGATAGTGAGTTTAATTCATTTGTAAGATTCGTGCCTTTCTGTTGCGAGTGATTTGAATGTCGAGAATCTTTTTTATTTTTCTTAAATCCTTAACTTTAAAAACACACTGAAACTCATGTTTAAATCATTTAATGTTGCTTAACGATTTGCAGGCGATGCTTATGTCGTTAACGTACAGTAATAACATGATTTCTTTTAATTTATTAATTAAAAGACATGAGTCTGCAGCGCATTAAACGAAGCCGAGCTTGAAAAGCGCTGTTACACAGCGATCATGTTAGTCTCGTGCAGCTTACTTGAGATCATAAAGACTTCGAAGAACTCTCAGAGCACAGTCAGATTTAACTTTCATTTCTAACGAAGAAGACATGTAAATGATTTCTTTAAGAAACGACTCAGTAAACGCATTATTCACGTCGACTTAATGAAGTTCGAGATTCTTCATTACCGCGATAACTAAAAAGACTCGCAGAGTGTTAAACTTAACGGTTAACGCGAAAGTATTCTCATAGTTAACTTCATGAATTTAAGAGAAGTCTCTAGCTATCAGTCTTGTCTTCAGTTTGTTAAGAGAACCGTTAACGTGCATCTTTAGCTTAAAGACCCATTTGCTTGTCACGATGTTAATCTTTTTAAGCGACATTTCTTCTTGTCAGATTTCGTTAGCGGCTAGCGTCACAAGTTCTGCGTCGATCGCTTTCTTTTAAAGTTTTTCTTAAACTGAGTTCTGCACTGTCTCTTTGTAAGTGCTTAACGTGAGGATTCTTATCGCTTTCGAAGAGTTAGATTTATTAACGCCGAACAGTGCTCATGACATGTTTACGTTAGCATCGCTCTCATCGTTATTAACTTCTTCTGTGACTAATCAGGCCGTCATGACTCGCGAGATCTTGAATGCGCGTTCTTTCATTTATTAATCTTCGCCGTCTCTTTTCCTCTTTAAAATGATTACATGCAGGAATATTTAAATCGCTGACTTAAACATGCTTAATACGAGGATTTTTGAAGTGATCTGAACGTCTGCGTGAGTTTTATGCTCATCTAATGTATGCGGCGTGGTCTCAGCGCCGTGTGCATTTAAGTTAACTGCAGTTATCTTCAATGCGTTAATTAATTCAGATGAAATGTTAATCATGAGAGCATCAGGTTTTAACGTGTTAATCTTTAATGATCTTTCTACAGATCTTCGCTTCGAAAGCATGTTAAACGTTTACTTACGAAGCCGCAGATTCATGTCTTCACTCTTTTCATCTTCAGCGAACTTAACAGCGTGACTCTTAATAACTCGATTAAGATCTGAGACTCAGAAACGATATTGCTTGTCGATGCTTTTCACATATCTTATAAAGACGTCGAGTCTATCTCTGTTCATAAATTTATCGCGTCTGCTTTCTGTTAATAATGACTTAAAATTAACGTGCGAGTAGCATTTACATTCTCATATCCGTACATGATTAATTAATAACTTAATCTTAATGAATGCTTTCTTCGAGATCGTGAAAGCTTCGTTAATTAAAGATTCTGTAACAGTTCGATTTCGCAGATAAACATTTATTTTCGCAGTCTTTGCTCAGAACTTAATAAGAAGTTCGACATTCTTAATCATGGCTCGCACAGAGTTCTCTGTAATGCGTATGATTCTTTCAGTTACTTCATTCTGAATCAACATGTGTGAAACGATATACTGAGAAGCGATGTTAATTAATGAGCATCAGTCATTCAGAATAGCTTTAAGTTTCGTGACGTTGTCACTGCGTACTGAAAGAAGTTTAGCATCGCTTTAAAGCTTCACGTCGAGTTTTCACTTTCGTAAGACATCTGATGCATTAAATCGTTGCTTTAAGAAAATGCATTAAGTCTTTCTAAAGTAATTATTAATTATCTTTAAAAAATACGACTCGCTATTAAGAGATGTTAAAAGTGATTCACAGATGTTTATGAAAATGAGAATTAAGATACTTGTCTTTCGATCGCTGACATTATGTTCTCACTTGTTAATGAACTTAATGAGCGCGCATATCTCGCATACATTCTCGTGATTATCGTTAATGAAAATAAATTTCTTTAAAGTAATAATCTTGTGAAGTTAACGAAGCTTTACTGATTTAAGATGAGCGAAACGGCGATGTCATAGCTTGTATAACTTAAAGCTTCTGTCATTTGCGAAGTTAAGTTAATTATAATTAACTTCGATCTCGTTCTCATGATGAATCGCATTAACGTAAGGCGTAAAATGATTTAAATTTATTAAACTATCGAGATTCATTGAACCGACACGATTCATTGAACTGTGCATCGCTGAAAATGCTGATGAGACATCACGCTGCATAGCTAATAATAATGCAAATTCATTAAGATCGTTTATAATTCTCTTTATTATGTAAACGCCTTCGCATTTTAGAGTCTTAATCATCTGCTTTCCTCGCTTATCGTGCATGTATAGGCCTTTATCATCGAAGCTTTCTTGCAGATCTTTCTTACACATTCTTCTTTCAGAAAGAAGATTAATCTCAAGCTTAGAAACATGAAGAATAGAAGACAGCCTGACTGAGTTTTCATGACGATCTCGCATGACTGCTGTGTCACAGTAATTAACATACAATTTCCCTTCTTTAACTTTAATGATGCGTCTCTTAATGCGAATTAAAGATTCACTAAAAAGTCGAAGTTAATCAGTCATGTGTGAGAAGGCGCCAGAATCTGCAACTCAGTCGAATTCAGGAATCTTACTGATAACGTTCTTTAACAGAGCTGTAATGTTCTCGTTCTCGTAATCTTCATCTTCATCGTCGTTAAAGACGTCAGAGTCATCACTTTCAGCGTTATAAACTTTGTGTTTCTTATGCTTACTCTTCAGAAGCTTAGTGAGAGTTTGAAGATCATCGACGCCCTTGTGCCTTGTTTTATCTTTGCCTTTGCGTTCCTTCACGAGCTTTTAAGCTGCAGACAGATGAGAGCAATTAACTAAGCGATGTTCGTCTTCATAGAGAAAACATTTCAGGAACCGTTACGAATGACGTTAACGAGATTAATCGCTGTCGAAGCCTGAGAGACTTTTGCGACGATGACTAATTTTGCGTTTATTCTCTTAATCAGTGCGATCGCGTTCGTTTTTCCGCTTAATTCATAGCGCAGTCTCTGTTGTCTTCAATTGTGCTTTCTTCTCTTATAGCTTTTAAAGTCTCTTCTCGACGTCTGATTTGTCCTGCGCATTAATGACGTCTTGAATGACTGTGTATTCATCTGATAATGATTAAAGTAAGGCTTGAAAGCGACGTTCTGACTTAAATAAATCGCTTATGTCTTTCTGTGTTACGGCGATCTTCCGTGTTAACTTGAGAAGATGTGTTCATGCCTTTTTAATGAAGGTATCCGTCGGCATTCTATAATCAATGAAGTCCGTCAGATATTGTCTCCCAGTGATTTGTAGCTTCTCTTTGTATTTATAACTCAGAGCATCTTAAATCTCTTTCGCTGACGTTTTATTTGCAGTGTGTTCTTAATCGTCGATGATGATGCAGATGATTAGTTAGTAATAAGCTTTCGCATTAATCTTTTAACTTTCGAGATCGAAAGATTAAATTTCGCTAATGATGCTGATGACGCTGTCAGATGTGTTTAAATTAAACTTGTCTTTAATGACGAATCATAAGTCTTTTCCGATGAGTCATCTCTTCATGAGAAAGAATCATTAATCACAGTTCTCACGAGTGAGAATGAAAACAGGTCGTCTTTTAACGAAGAAGTCGTCGAAGTTCATGAAGTGCGATGTAAACTTAGCTTGTTATTAGAATCGAAGAATGAAATAAGAATATTAAATAAAATAACGAGTGAAGTGAAGAAAGATTTAATCTCGTTAGAAATAATGAAAGAATTGATGCGTTCTTCGACGCGATTAAGTGTGTCTATTTGTTCGCTTCCTTGGGAACTCGTAGTAGACTGTCGACTTAATGTGAGTACTTATTTATCTTCTCGTGAGATGCGTAGTAAGCTGCCGAATTTCACTGAACTTCTCTAAATTAGTGTACTTATTTGTCTTCTCGTGAGACGCGTAGTAAGTGGCCGCAGATTGCTCGTTTAAATAAGTCCCGTATCGAGTCATCGAGCATTAAATGTTAAAGTTGTTTCGTTCTAATTATGATGAAAGCTTCGTGCTATTCGGGCTCATAATCTATTAAAAGAGTAGGCCGAACAGTATAACATATGATGAAATCTTAATTAATTATGAAGAGAAGCTACAGGCTGCTCTACCTATATACTGCCACGCATGGCTGAGCCGCGGCTAGCGGCCTTACCCCTGACGCTAGTCTATCAAGAGCTGCTAGGAACGAGCCTGTCACCGCACTTCTCAACAAAATTAATAAATTCTTGTTAACTGAAGTATTCTCTGTAAACTTCTTTAATCGAGAACAGATTTTAAACATGTCATATCATATATAAATTGCGAATATAATCGTGCTGAAGTTCATTAAAGTTACATAACATAATAAACAAGTCGCGAGCACGGCTGCAGACAGTCAGAAAACGATTAAAAATAAACATAAAGTTAAGTTTTCTAATTCTCATTATATATAAAATAACGATAAAAGCTTCTTCGCCTTAAAAAGAATTAATCGTGCACGCTTTAACATCTCGAACTTTCGAGTTTAAGACTAAGCTTTTCTTCAGTAACTGAACTTGTGCAGTATATTTCGTAAGAATGACGATGTTCTTAACAAATATTTTAACTTCAGCATAAGTCTTAACTAGCTTAATTATTACAATGACTTTAATCTTATTCTGCTTAAACTGAGACGCATTAACTCTTATATCGATCTCATTAACGTTAAGAAATATTAATGATCGTTTTATTTCGCAAAATCTTCTTAATACGATGATTACGATAATAATATTAAGTCGAAATAAGAAATCGACTAAAAAGCGCATTTAATCTTTGTATTAAACAGTAAATATGATATCATTTATAATAAAAATTACGCGATACTATTTAATAAGAAGAATATAAGAGTATTCGAGCGTAACTAGTCGTTTAAATAAGCTTCTGTTTATATAATGCGCGAAGTAATTATTCTTAATGTTTTCTTTCGTCGATTAAAGTTACTTATTATTATTAAATAAATGCATCGAATCGTTATTATGAGTTATAATAATAAAGATCTCTGCGTTCTTAACTCTCGCGACTTCTTAAACGATAATATGATCTTCTTTAAATTTTTTTAACATAGTAATGTCGAAGTTAATCAGTGTGCAAATAACAGCGCTCACGTTATGCTTAAAAATATTTACACTTAGCTTAATCTCGATGCGCTGAAAGAATTTCTAATCTTTCTTATTAAGAATTTTTTTTATCTCGATTCGTTAAAAGTACGAGCGAAAAATCTTAATAACAGCGTCGCGCTCGATCTCATTATTTCTCTTATTTAACTTAACATTAATAATTCTCTGAAGTAAATAACGTTCGAATGCGTAAGTTAGCTTCGAGAATTAACGTGTAACACGATAATTAAGATTATCGTAATTCATATTTATCGAACTCTTATCGCTTAAACTCTCATCGCTCGAACTTTCGTCGCTTTTAAAATTTTCGTAAGTCTTATTAATTTCTTCATTATCGATTTATATAATTAAAGAATCTTATATCTCGTGTTGCTTATCATTCTGATTATTTTATTCATTCTGTTAACTCTGTAATTACGTTTTATTTATAAAACGATCGCTTAAACTCGTAACGTTTAAAAGCAAAGTGTTAAGATTAACATGATGCAATTTGTATCAACGATCTTTAATGTCATGTAAAGTTTTCTTACTTTAATTAATAATCAGATATGTTAATTAATCGTAAAAGACATTTAATAACTAATAAAAGACATTTCATCGTCGTTAAGCGAGATCGTCGTTTACTAAATAAGACTCGCGATTATTTTAAGCGATTATTTAACGTTCAGTAATCTGCGAGTGAAAACGAACGATCTTCTTATTCGTTACATTAATGTCTTTATTTTTTAATCGCTGAAGCTATTCGTTCAGTTTAAGAACGAATGTATCAATTGTGTTATTAAACGAGCTCAGAACTTTAACTTTCTTACTTAGCTTTAAGAGTAGCATTGTGATAACGACATTCATTAATGTTTTTTCTATCTTAAAGAGTTTCTTAATAAGATTAAAATCGTTAAAAAGTTTCTAAAAATATTACATGATCGACATTTAAGACTTATTCAGCTTAATATTTCACTCGACAAGAATAGTTAAGAGATTTAAATCTTAAAAGAGAATTAATGTGAATTTAATACGAAGATTTTAATTTAGTATAATATTACGAAAGCGACTGTTATGTTCATATTTTTTCTCGTTAATATGAGTAAAATTAAGAATTTTAATTATCGCTAGTTTAATTCTATCGAGCTTATTAAATATGATTAAACGAACTAAGATTATAATTAATTCGTTAAAAAGATAATACTAAAGTACATTCTTATTATCATTTTATTAATTACGCTCGCGAAGATTAAACGTTAACTGTAACTTAATCGAGCTTTAATCTGTCTTAATGAAAGAATAATAAAGAGCTACGCTCACATTCGTCGTGTTAAAGAAAAGAAACGATTTAATAAGAATGATAACAGTTCATTTATCATTATTAAACTTTACTTAAAAGTGATTCTTCGAATTAAATTAATAATTAAAGCGATCGAGAAAACGCAGTAAATTAACATACTTCTTGTTTATTTTCGCGAATGTGATAAGTGCACGCAACTCGCAAGATAATGTTTAAGCCTTTATAACAAGTGCTTACTGTGCCTTCATTAACTGTAATTTAAAGAAATTTTTAATAAGTTAATATTTCTTATCATCGCGGTAAGTGCGTCGATACGGTAAATAAATAGTTAAATAATCATTCTTTAAAGTCACTTATTTTACTTAAATGATATGCTTATTAATTTTAAACAGACTGAATCACATGTTAAATGTTAAAAAGACTCGCTTTATATTAATGCTGTTATTAAACTTTCGATACTGATTCATAAATGTATCTTGTTTAATCGTTAAGATGAAAGTACTCAGCTTAACTGTATAATCTTTTAACAAATCGAAGATATCTTTAAGTGTGTTCTTTATATTTCGAAGAATTAATGAATCTTAATAATTCTTAAGTAAAATTAATTAAGTATGAGCTGAGATCGATTTAAATGTAAATTTAAGAAAAATCATTCATTTTACTCGACGCAGATCGTTAATCTTTACATTTATAATATTATATGTGAAATACATGCTTTCGAAATATAAAGTGCGCGATTAAAACATGATTAAATAATTTATAACGAGAACGTCGCGAATGTCAGAATTTAAATGTAAGCGAAAGACTTAATTATGTAAGATGTTATGAATTAAAAAACAGCTTTCGAATAATAATAATGTGACTTAATATAATTTAATGTTAAAGCGAATGCTGAATGCTTAATTCATTAAGATCTTCGTTATAATCTTGTAAGTAACGTAAAGATCATTATTTAAAGCATTAAACGAATTAATTACTAATTTAATTACTTCATCGATGTTAAAAATAATCTTAACTTAAAAGATAATAAACTTAATGCTATAATACTCAGCTATGTTTACTTTCTGCGTCTTTTTCTCATCGTCTGAAATGAGATTAATGAAATTATTATTCTTAAGCTTCATCGCTCGAGATGTGTGATACACGACGTTAGTCGCTGCATCTTTCTCTGTCGTTATCGCTTTAAACTTTTCTTTAAGCATCGTAATAAAATGTTTATTAAAAGACGTAAAGTAACGACGTAAAATGACGTTAAGCTATTAAATGTAAAGAAATAATAAGATACAGTGAGATTGTAAAATGTACGATGATAAGATGAGAAAAGATTGTAAAATGTTAAATTCTAAACTGATGTGAGTTTAAATTAAACGATTAATCTTAATGATCTTAGCTCGAATTAAGATTATTATTTAATTATAATGAAAGATAAGAATGATTCTGATTAAAACGATTAAAAGATAAAAGTTTATGTGAGCGATTAATTACTGTAATGTCTTCGAAGTTAAGTTTTTAAAAAAAGCATATATTTAAATAAAGTGAGCAAGATTTCGTTAATGAATTGTTTAATCATAACATAATAAAGCTATTATTCATCTTTTAGTGAATCACGCTTATTTATCTTATATTCTTTATTATATTTAAGTTAACGATTTAAAAGAAATAATATAATAAATATCGTTTACATCTTTATCGCTTATCATGTTTCGCTTTAAACACGAGTAAACAAGCTGCATCGTAAACATCTTAGTTATATCTTTAATTATTTATATATTCTTCACGTTAAGTCTTTTCGCGATGATCGTTTATTAACATTCGTAATAAAACGTTCTTCGAAGCGAAAAAGACGAATGTTAATTAAATTATATTATTAACATCGTTAACAGCGAGCTTGCTCGCTATATTTACGAGAATTCTTAGTAAAGAATATTTAACATCACTGTCTTTATTAATTCAAGTATTTATTAATAATATAAAATTCTTTATAACATTAAATTTAAATCGATCTGTTTCGATTAAATATACTCGTATTACGTAAACTTAAATCGTTTTTTATTTCGATAAAAGATATAATAATAATTATTAAGATTAAAGAACGTCGTTCTCGAGTTAATAAAATGTTTTTTAATAATAAAACGACATTAAACATGAAAAGTCGTAATCTTTTCGTCGCGAGAATAATAATTTATTAAAAGAAAAAAGAGTATCGATTAACATACGTCGTTAATAATAATCTTTCACGCTTTTATCGTTAAGTCTTATGTATTTATATACTTATAATAAACAATGTAATTAAACAGAACGATAGTTATCGATAAAGATATTTTTAATAACTTAATTCATAATGAAAATACGATATGTGTCTTCGTAATTTAATTAAAATCTGTTAAAATAATCAGTCGTTTATATCGAATCGAGGTTTTCTTTACTTAAAAAGCATAACTGATTGTCTTTTAGCATCATGATGTTTATTAACTAAATTAGTATCGTATTACAAGTCATAATGCTTTTAAGCGAATCTGTTTATCACTCTCATTATTGCGACTCGTGAAGATGTAATAGTAAGCGTTTTTATAAGAGCGTCGCGAATTACGACGATTCATTTATTATTAATAAATAAATCAGTTATGTAATTTAATTAAAACGTGTTACACTTACTTATTTAATGATTACATAACTTTCACATTATTATTAATCGCTTCTTAAATATAATCGCGAAGATAAGCTTTCTGTTCGAAGTTTTCATGAATAGCACGACTTTAACATCTTGTTATAAAGTTACATTTAAGCGTTTAACGATGCGAATCATAATTTACATAATTAAAAGACGAGATGACGATCGTCGTAAAGTTATTAAAATGTGATATCGTTGTTAATTCAGCAGCAGAGAAAGTTAAGAAATTTTATTCGAGTTAAAACGTTAAAGAACGACATTCTTAAGTTAAAGCAGATTTAAAGAATCGTCATTCAAGTTCATTAAATCTTACACACTTTAATTTTTTAAACGTATTACATAATTTCACTTTCTTCTTAATCGCACTTTGCGTTACTTATAATTTATTAAACATTAAGTAACATTATTATAAAAATAATGTTAACTGAACGCATACGAAACATTACGACTAGTGTTAAATAAGCTTTCATTACTTAACATGTTAAGAAAAAGAGAGATATTACTTTTAAACTTCATTCATCTTTCGAATCTGTCGAAAAAGCAGTCGTAAAAAGAATATTAAATGTTTTAAAGTAAATAAATAAAACAGAGTCATGAAACAAAAAGTCTAATTTAAAAAACATTAAGTATCTTCTTAAAGATATTATTTTATTTACTGATTTAAATTCACGAATTAAACGCGACACATAGCATTAATTTAAAATCGTTTTAAATGTTAACGATAATAATTAAAAGAACAGAATTAATTCTAGAATATATAATAAAAAGAAAAACGAGAACGTGATCGAGAAGTCTGTAAACTTTCAGAACAATGATTCAGATGTATATGATCTGTTTTACGTTGTAAACTAAATAATCGTACTTAATAATAAAGAGATTTTACACGACTCAGATATAAGAATATTTAATTATGCGAGCGAGTTTAACTTCGAGCTTTAACGTAGTCATTAATCTCGTTTAATCTTCAACTAATGTATTAACTGAAACTACACGCATTTTTCGCTTTGTAATTAAATTATTATTCGTTACTTTAATTAAATAATCGAGATATTAAAGACGTTAAAGAGACGTAACGATTAAAGAAATTTAAAGAATATACTGTTTCATTTATAAAATAGCGATAAGAGAGATTTCGTCATTAAACTAGTCAGTTCATGAACTCGTAAAGATCTTAACGATTATATCACGAATGATGATACTTCTTTCGAGCTTAAAGTATTAAGAAAAGATAAAGAGATACGAGTATTAAGAGATGAAATCTTTATTATCATTTCGAGTTATTTCTTTTATGTATTAATTAACTGATTACTTTCATTCAGATCAGCGACATCATTCGTGCGAAGCGCTTAAAGAATAAACGTAAGAAGCAGTTACAGAGAGACGAGTCATACATACTTAATCTTCTTACTCGTTAACGATGTTGTCACGAGTAATGCAAAAACTTTAATCGCATCTGTTATCGTTAAGATATAAATCATTTTTATGAAACGATAAAATCGAAGATGATACGATATTAAATAATAATAATCGCGAGAGATGACGAAGAGATTAATTATAATAATTCTTCATTCGAATTAGTTATTAAACGGCTTCATTCGTTCTTAAAAAATAAAGATTCATTTATGAAATCGAAGTCTTCGTTAAGTAATTAATTCATCGCGAGCACTATTTATAGTGCGACATCATTAAGTACGCTCTCATCGACGTTAACGTTTGCAGTAACATATGATTTATTAATATACGCATTATAATTAAACTCATAATTTAATTATTAATAATAATAATAAACGAGTTTAATTAAGACGTGTCGTTAAATGCATTAAAATTCTTATTATTATTTAAACAAGTAGTTAACGTTACACGAAGAATTATTAAACGAGAGATTCTTCGAAACAAAACTACATTATCTTTAATATCATCTTATTATTAACAATCATCTTCGCTCGTTATTATCGCTTATTTAGTTAATGAGCTCATCTTTACGTTTAACGATCAGTTAATTTCTTCGTTTAAATTTAAGTCTTTAGTCTTCGATACTCGAACTTTCTTAGTCTTCATTATACATTAAATAACGATAAATATAAAATTTAAGCAGCTTCGCATTTATGATAAGCTCAGAAGAAGCGACGATGAGCTTAAACGTAATTAATATAATATCAGAGAGTTTAAAAGAAAGATGAAGAAGATAAATGCATAATCATATATCTCTCGAGTTGCTTATTAAGTCACGATAAGAACGAGATAAATGACGATGATAAGATGAATTTTATAAACTCTGAAGATTGCTTCGACTTAAGATATATAACACTTTAATAATCGTTACTCTTATTTTATAAGAGATTTAAATAATCGCATTCTGAGCGATAATAACTAGTTCGTAAGAATAGCGATAATAGTTATTCGAGTGATTATTTTTATTTCATTTACGATTTAGCTAAATATAATTTATATGATTTATATATTTATCGAGTTAAAATTAAAGTTAATAACTTTTAATGATTCATTAATATTGCGATTAACATTATTTAATTCATCTCGTTACTGACATTTTATGCACAGATAAACAGTTAAGCGTAAGAAACTTTAACAATTCGTTATTTTTTCGTACAAGTTATGTAATAACATTAATTAAAGATTTACAGATAATGTAACGCGTCTGTTCTTCGTGTAAAACGAAGATAAATAACATTAGCGAGCTTAAACGTCATCTTTATTATTATTATGTACGCTTACATGATTAATCGCGAAAGATTCTTTAATAAAAGTTATTATCATCATTAAAATCGTTATTATGCGATTTAATACAGCTCATTCGACGCGATCACGAGACTGCAGAATGAGATTTAAACTCGAATAATTTTCATGATAAGAGCGTTCAGACGAACATCGAAGACGAGAATTAAAAATGCATATTAATAAATGATTTCGCAGAGAAACATATGAACACTGAGATAAATAGCGTTAATATAAATTAAAATGTAAAGCGTATATCGTTAAGAATCGAGACGATATAACTTTAAGCTGAACTTTTCTTTACATCGTTAACGCTTCGAGTTAAAACCTTCGTTAAGATAATTAATCGTGATGTTAAGATAAAGATTAACGTATTAAAGAAAGTATTAAAGTCGTTAAGCTCGAATTCTTAAACGATTAAGAACATAAATAATAATTAATATTATTCATTTCAGTGCGAAGCAGATTACGCGTTCGCTCATTAACTTCATTAAACGAAGATTATTA
>JAABUO010006090.1_pt1 | contig 13955 bp, 17 predicted proteins | sample 5559291 | NCBI WGS metagenome assembly JAABUO01 (sample SAMN10711878, study PRJNA513372) | rock metagenome | isolation source: Antarctica rocks | place: Antarctica: Victoria Land, Finger Mt sud | reverse complement strand
CGCAGAGATGACATTGGCCAGAGCCATGATGAAGCACACAGAAGTGTAGCTGCGCTCTCCTCCAGACAGGCTCTTCATGTCTTTGACCACGCTCCTCCTGTTGCTGCTGCCGCCATCCATGTCCACCTTCAGCTCTAGCTTTTCGGCATCGTGGAGCAGCTTGATAGAGCCTCTGTGACCTTTCTTACTCAGATACCTGCATGTCAGTCAATGACAGTGTTGTGTCCATCTGACTGACAGTTACTTGGGTTCTGCGTGCATCTCTGGCATCTGCAGAGCAATATTGCTCTGGATTGATGCATGCGTCAACAACATGACTTGATAGACATTTTGCATACAGGCTGCCGTTCCAATCTTGCACAAGACTAGTGCAGCATGTGTCATGGCGCTGACTGCAAATCAGGCCTGTGGCATGAAAGACTTATATGCAATGCTGCTTACATGTTGAACAGCTGACTGATCTGCTGCTCTGTCAAGTTGCGGATCCTCTTGCTGGTCGTCTTGCGCCTGTCGACGCCATCAGTCAGCAGCTCATGAGCCTGCGCCACTTTGGTGAACTTCAACTCCAACTTCGCCACCTGATTCTCAAGCTGGTGGTGTTGAACCTGCATAGCAGGCGACAACTGTGTTTAGAACAGGGACAGAATCAAGCACAGTAATTCCTCCAATGGGAGCACCTGATTATGGTTGAATGACCAGGCGCATGTGCAGCCCAGAACTTGACATGTTGTCATGCATAGATTGGTGCATGGAATGGCTTAATGAGTTTGTCATTGCAGATGTGGGGCAAAGCAGCCTCGACAGAGGCTTACTTGTTGAGCTGGATGCAGGAGATGCCAGGGCATCGGCTCCAACATCGAACCATACGACACAGCTCAGACATGCAGTTACACGCAACTGGTTTGGGCAACTGACACCAGACAGGACTTGCGTGTTGACAGCCGCCAAAGTGTCAAAGTAAAATATCAAATCAAGCATTTGCATGCATGGAGTGTGCAATACAAGCTCAAGAATGTTAAGTACAGCTTGGAGTGCAGTGTGATGTGGCATGCATGAGGACAAAACAGGTACCTTGAGGGTGGCCAGGTCTGTTCCTGCAACTCTCTCCTTCTGAGCGATCTGGGCTTCCACCTTCCTGAGGCGGTCTACCAGCACATCCACCTGCATTCCACCAGGCATGCACTTTGAGGCTACAGAGCACAGTAATCTAGGTACACTTGCACATGTCCCATGTGTTTATGTATGAGGCAAATGTACCATGGGCTGTGAGCGCATTGTGCTGATGCATTGTGCAAGCAACCCAGAAAAGACACAGCAATGTCAAGTTCAGTCAGTATAACTCAAGAGTCCAGTTGCTGCCAGCAATGAGATTATTGGACTTTTGAGTTGTGCTGACTGAACTTTAGCGTGTTGCTCTCACTGCTGGTCGCCTGCACACAACCAGTGTACCACCAACAGTGTTTCATAGCAGTCCACAACCACAACAAAGGAAAATAGGAAATGCTGTCACAGGCAAAGGTTTTTGCCATAGCGCCCAACATACTGATACACCACATCTGCTGTCATAGCAGGAGTTGCGCCTGTTCACCTGGAGGCAGTTCTGGATCTGTTCTGCAGTCCAGTTGTCCTCTTCCCATGTGCAGCACAGCTCAGCCCTTGCAGCAGCCTCCTCCTCAGGAGTCGACATCTGCAGGCCACAACAAGGTGTTACAAATGCAACATGCTGCATCATTTTGGTAAGTCCAGCACAAGCCAGGGAACCAGCCTTTGAGAAACCACAACAGATGCAGGTGAGGATGGCATGAAGGCTTCATGGCGAGGTAGCAGCTGACATGTGCACATCACCCATGTACGATGGGTGCATCACCAAGAGCACGAGTCTCCTCACACCATCTTTGCTATTGCTGGTACAGAGTCGTCATGCAAGGCAGGCTTTCTTGGACACATCACAGGCAGGCTTTCTTGGACTTGCATGCTACGCTACCCTACAGCGCAATGTTGCAGTGCATCCATCTACTAAGAATGGCACCAACCTCAAGAGCCCTTCTTTTCAAGTCGTCCTGCTGGACCCTAAACTGCTCGAGCTGCTGTTCTGCATTGACCATTGCATCATGCCGCTCTTGCTCCTTCTCTGTCAAGTACTGGACATACTGCCTTGCATGCTGCACAGAAAACCACATGTTTTGTCAGCATTGCTCTAGCAGTCTTGATACTCTACCAATTGACTCCCAGCAGGCGATTTCAGACATGCGTCTTGCAAGTACAGCATATGCCATGCATAGCAAAGATTGTGTGAGAAACGCAGCATGACTGTGCCATATATAGAGCCTTACAGCATCAACATGGGAGGAAGGAAGGGGTGACCAACCCTTGTGGGCAGAGCGTAACAGCACCAGCCAAGCATCAACAGCAGTGCCTGCAGGAGCGCATTTCGCAAAAGTTGCCAGCAGTAATACCTGCTTCCTGTCCATGACATCAGAGATGGCAGCTTCACAGGCTTCATTGTCTCGTATCAGCACCTCCTTCTGCTGCAGCAGCTCAGACATGGCAGCTTTGGCACGACCGTCCTCGGCAGTAGCAGTCTGCAGCGCCTCTTCACGCTCTGCCATCTGCAACACATGTACTTCTCATAAGTCATACAAACATACCGCCAAGCCCAAGTCCTTCGAAACAGCTAAGGGCAGCAAGCAGTGGGTGCGGCAAAATTGCTCTGTTGCAACCATGGGGATGCCCATCAATCCACACAGTAGGCTTGGGTGAGCTGAGGGTGTGCTGCTTGGTGATACCAGCTTGAAATGAATGAGGCGACAAATTGCAAACAGCAGGCAGATGACATCCATGGTGTCTAGCAATTGTTTCTGCGCTGGCTGCTGGACTTGCTGCGTAATCCATGTGTGATGCAGAGGTGGGAGCGAGCATTGGGTGTCCGTGTGGCAAAACAGGATAGTGCAATATGAATCTTGAGGAGTTGCAGTCACCTGACGCTGCAAGTCTCGAATCTGCAGATCCTTATCTGCAATGTCATTCAGGGTGTCTCGCAAGGCAGCATTGGCACCTTCTGGATCATCCGCCTGCTGACTGTTCAGCTCATCCAGCTGGCTGTCTGCAGTGTTCTTCGCCCTCTCTGCTGTCTGTTTCTCCCTGATTGCCCGCTCACGCCACTGCATGGACACTCACGCTGCTTTCTGCCAAACCATGATCCAGTACATTCCAGGCAGGCAGGCAGGCAGGCAGGCACACACACACACAAAAAGCACACACACACACTCTCTTACACATACATGTTACACCATTTCACATTGTCAAATGAAAGCCTTTCAAAGCTGTGTCTGCAGCGCCCAGTTGTCGCAAGCAACACATTACACATCTGCCATGCCAAATTACACATAGTAAGCTTCTGGCTATGGCTGGATCACCTGCTTGACCTCTCGGTCATCTGCTCTGGCTGCTTCCACTTCCCTGGTGGCGGCACCTGCAGCTGTCTGCGCAGATGACAGATCTGCTTGCACCTGGGCAATCTGCCCTGCTACATTCCTGCATGATCAAACTGCATGACTTTGCCAGACTGCTGATGAGCATAAGTCTGCGCACCGTGAATGCGCAGCGTCACCCAAGGGTACGCAATCACCTGGAGCCTGCGCACCTGGCCTTGAACTCACTGAGATTGACCCAGATTGCACTACCCAGAGACAATTGACATGCATCTAGAAAGCAATGGGTAGCAAAGTGAGTGATTCACATTCTATGCTGGTCACAAGCAGGATGTCTACCTTGAGAGGCGTGCTTGTGGTGTCCTGTTGGATGGGATCCAGGTCTCTGTCATCTTTCTGCCATATGCCTGACCGCCGTCTCGTGTGAAGCAGCGATTGACAACAGCCCCGCCAGGTCCCTGAAGCAATTGAAGCACAGGCCTTCTTGAACTGCTTGTAAAGTCAGTCAACCAAGGGCAATTGTACAGCTGTACCCTTACATTGTATGTTTGTAGCTGGAGAGCTAAGCACCATCGGCCCTTTGGCAAAGCAGCAACTTTTGCACTGCCAGGTCACTCAAGCATTTGTGCAAGGTATGTACAGGGGAGGGGGAATGTCGTGCATTTATTCACTGCATATCTTCATTTTTGTTCTCAGCTTTGTTGCATGCTGCTCGGAGGATTTCAGTGCACTGAGCGCTGGGCAGTGGTCAGATCTCTGCAAACAAGGTGCGCAGCCTGGCAGCTGCAATCATTCTTCATAGCTGCCGCAACTATGTTTGCTGACAAATACATAGTCAGCTGGACACAGCTTCACCATAACCATGGTTAACATAACATGGCGACCAAGACCAATCTCCAAGACAAATTGTGATATCAGGGTGTGCAAACACACTGCACAGCAGTGCAGGTAACAGACCTGGATGCCTGTCTGTGCCCTGATGAGCTGCATGGCTTGAGGCTGCTCATCAACCAGCACCAGGCGCTCAATGGAGTGCTGTATGATGAGGGCATTCTGAATAGCATGCCCTGCCTCTGCTGGAAAGCTCAACACCTGTTCATCCATCCAGAATTACTTGACAAACAGCTTGCTCGTGTAGTCACCCCACAGTCACACATCATGCGTCTTGGGGTGAGTACTGCAAGAACCTCTTGCACAAATGGTCCAGGGTGACCTTTCCCAGGCAAAGCAGCAAGGCCATTGCAAAGATGACACATGAGGTGAGTCAGATGCTTCCATACTCAAATCCCAGCAAGTTACAGCCTTGCACCAAGAAGAGATTGTGCACTTACCTGCATGACAGTGAGGAGGTGGGCAGGTACAGGTGGCACCCGGCCTGCCCTGATGTCTTGCAGTGGCAAGTCAAAGTTACAGATGTACACGGACAGGTTGCGCACTCCAGATTGCCTAGCAAGCTCCTGCACAAAGGCACATGTCTGCTTGAGCATGCAGACAAGCTTGCACGTAACAATGATGCGCTTGCAGGTCAGTGCTTTCCACGCCATGTGTGCCAAGTCGCGCTCAAATTGACAAGGCTCATGCCCACGTATTGTGACTTGCTTTTTGTGCCTGATGCACAAGCAAGCACAGCTATACATGTGTAGTCATGCGCGACCCCAAGCTTTGACTGAACTTACATTGAGGGTGCGCTGATCACTGAAGTCATGCACCACAAATGTGCTGAGCGCCCGCCCAATTGCAATGTCAACGGCAACTGCCCATTTGTCATCAGTGAGCGTGAGCAGGGATCCTATAGGCCCTACTGGGGCCCTGTGGAATCGCCCTGCTGAGGATGCTTGTGCCACTCGAGCCAGGAAGTTACTGTAAGTGGATGCAGTACAGCCATTTGGGGTGAAGGCAGTTACTGGGTTCTCTGCAGGCACATGAATCTTATTCAGCCAATGCACACCTGTCAATCACTAGTCTGGGTGGATGATCTGAATGGGACATCGATCTGGGTGGTTGCCAGATGACTCTGCTGATGAGGAATAGGGACAAGCTGGCATTCTGCAGGAACTGCCTTGTTTTGAATGCATCTGGGGTGTGCAGTCAGCCTTAATTGCCATAGATGTCTAGGTCGCGCTGGGCAGAAGCTGCAGGGCATGACAGTGCTCTGGACAAACGATACATACCGCAAAGTCAAGACACTAGACCGCCAGATTCATCCGTGCTTCCGTGATGTCTGGTCTAGTCACCTGGGCCTCCACATGCCAAACCGTATGGCTCTCAATTTGTACATAGTGAGGAAGGAAGCACAGCAAATAGTTTTGCTGACATTTCAGTGCCAGCAAGAGGAAAACTGGTGCTCACGTTGACTTTGCCGCAGGCGGTTGAGGTCACCGATCAAATCCTGCACCCTTGCATTGCATTCTCGCTGTGCACGCTCCTTGGCTCTGGTGGCTCTGGTGGCTTGATCAACTGCAGCATCAGCCTCCTTCACTGCCTGCGTACAATAAAGACGGCTTGTTGTACATTAGCACCTTATATGGCAAAGCTTTATGCAGCAAAATAAGCTTACTTTCTACCATTGTTTTGTCTAGATGAGGCAACCAGGTCATTGTTGTTGGTCTCAAGTTGTACAAACACGCTCAGGACAAGCCAGGCTGAAGCAAGACTGGCCCCACATTGACCTCACTGGCGCTGATATAGCTTCTAAAGATGATGACACATGCAGCAAACAAGTGAGGGACGGTAAATAAAACAAAGAAAGATACAGAAGCACTGCCAAAGCCTGTGTATGTGACATGTATATGTACGCAAGTTTTTCTGTCGGGCATGTTCCATGAGATAGGAACACCACAGAGCACAGAACAAACCTTGTTGGGCATGTTTGATGGGGTGCAAGCATCACAGAGCGTAGGGCAGACGCCCATATCTGACACATAGACAAGGTACAAGGCTAGTTGAGACAACCAAGGAGCACGTCATGCCAGACGGATTGGGACAATGAAAGTGAGGCCATGTCTCCAAAAAGTTCACCTGTCTTGTCAGACTGGCTCTAGCGGCTGCAGCCTCACTTTCCCGCTCCTTCACTGCAATTGCCGATCTATGCCTGTCCACTGCTGCCTATACACATGCAAGACATAGTCAGCAAAAGCAAGTAGACATTCTTGCCAACAAGGTGCGTAACGCAACAGGACTAAGGGCAGGGCCAAAGAGATTGAGCTAGGATATCAGCCAGAGACAGTGTCAGCTACTCTGACTGCTGTAGACATTGACCTCATTTGATCATTCATGCATGCATGCATGCATGCTGATCAAGAGATTGCTGGCTGATGAACCCATGCTTCACCTGATTGCTTGGCAAAATGGTTGCCTGACCAGCCGCTGTATTGTTGCATCCAGACGTCAAGCACGCAAAACACACTGCCATGGAACTGCATGAGAACGCAGGGATTAAGCGATGTGACCTGAGAATTGGATGCAAGCTGCTGCTGCATCTCCTCAGCTGACTGCTGCAGGGAGCGCTTGTCTGCCTCCAGCTCAGCAATATCAGCGTTGCCAGACTCCACTGCTTGATGCGCCGTGCGCGCAGCGCTGAGGGCTGTCCGTGCTGCAGCGTGCTGCTGCCGCTGTTGCTCCTCAAACTGCGTCATGCGTGGAGCAAAGTCCTGCAGTGCTTGCCTCTGCATCAACCCAAATTGCGTCAGTTGCTGCTGTCACAGCACACAGGTCAATGTTCACCCATCAATGCACATCACGGGTCAGCTGGGCTGTAGCTGACTTGTACTGCTTTGCCGAAAGATGATAATGGCTGCTGACCCACTGTCAGGAACATTGCGGCCAGATGTGTGGGCATGAGGTGATGGGAGGCAAGCTGAATGCGGTGCAATGCAACCCAAAAGAAGCCAAAGGATTGACACACTGGCCTGGGCTTGGTGCTCTTGATCTATTCTGTTGTACTCCTCTGCAGCTGCCGACAGTTTCTGGGTGACCTCTGACAGCTTTCCAGGCATGAGCCCATACCGCCTCTGCTCTTCTTGCAACAGCTCTGAGATTCTATAGTACTGCGCAGCAGAGACATACCATATCGTGTCAAACAAGCAAGTGTACTCACTGCATGGATCAGCATCAGTGCGCATGGGCATACACTGCTTAGCTGGTGTTGGAGTCGGCCAACATGCTTTGATGCCTATGCAATGTTTCCAGAAGCTGTCATTGACATACGTCCAGACAGAACGCCTACAGGGATTCCATGATTGCAAGATCCAAGGCATTGGTGGATTTCTACAAGGGCTGTTCAGTTAAGCGTCATGCACCAAGATTTGGCTCAACAAGTTCATATGTTTCCAATTTTTTCAGCCGTGCTTGCCAGTGGCAATATTGCCCGTTACAGTCGCACCTGTTGCCACGCAATGATTTTGCCGTACAACTCATGCAGGATCTCCCACTGCTCGACCTGACGCATGTCCTCTACCTTTTGCGCAATCTCCTCCAGCTCTGCTCTTTTTGCCTGGAAGCACACAGAGCTGGATGAGCAGATGGCTTGGCTTGGCTCATGACACGGAATCCTAACACTGGCAATAACTGGTTAACACAGATGCACACACAGCACAGACGGTGCCCCACACATACCGTTATGTGTGACCATGGTGCACAGTGAGTAGAGCATGTGACGAGTAATGTCAACCTCTTTCATCACATCATCACTTCTGCATTGGTCTTGATGCTTTGTTGTCAAATGCCTCTGAACATTGCTTAGTATGTGTTACTTCCCCAGTTCTTGCCTGTTGAATCCCAGCATGAGTCTCAATGACATATGAATACATTGACTGATTAACATGCTGACGTTGCTTCAGAACACTACAGAATGAGCAACTTGATCTTAAGGCTACACAGATAACTGAGCAGCAGCACCACTGCTGAGGTCATGCAAAAGATAATCTTGCACCTTGAGAGACTAAAGCCATATCCATATTTTTGTCATGCCAGACACCACAAATTGCAATGCCTGCTTGCTGACCACAACAGAACAGAACAGGTTTAGCTTTCATGCAAATATCATGATCATTGAATCCGATGTGACGCACTAGCTTACCCTGAAGTGCCGCCCTTGATTGTGTAGGATGTCCAGCATCTGGGTGATCCGGTACTCAGCGTCGTTGAGGTTCTCAATGGTCTCAGCAAAGTGTGTGGCTTCCATATACAACTGAAACTTGGCTTCATCACTCTGTTTACCAGCAAACGAGCGAGCTGTGTCCTGCATGGGCGTGTGCTGGTGACAAAGTATCCCTGGCATATTCAACAGTCCTGACTGATAGCTGCTGGTCTTGTAGCTGACATTGCATCAGCAATGGGAAGTAACAGTAACAGCAGCAATGCTTTTGTCTTGGCAAATGTTTACATGCAAAAGAATTTGTTCTTCCAAAACAGGACATCGTCAAGGGAACATTCTGATTCACGTTCATTGGTCCTACACACAAAATAGCTTAGCATACAAAACATGACAAGTTATGTGACACCTTTCAGAGGGAAGCCTGCTGACACAAGAACAGAGGAGTATGTGGCGAGACCGACCTGTGTCATGCAGATAGCAGGGTTGCCTGCATTGATGTTGAAGTGCTCAATGATCTCGTCAACTTGGCTTTTGCCCTCTCCAACCTGCTCACAATCCATACAACTATACTGGGGATGAAATTGAAGCAATGGGCAGGAGGCGTCTTTGACCACTCATAAGCAAGCGCAAGCCTGCACATGACTGAACTTGATGTGCAAGAAGGCAACAGCTTTTGACCCAGGTAACAACACAATCCTGGCTTGTGGGCATCAAATGTACAAGCAAACTGCACAGTTTCACTCTCAGACAAGCATGCAAGCCTGGCTGCAGCATCTTGATTGAAGGTCATAGACCCTCAAAAGTCAATGGCATACAGGGTAGTGCACCTTTCTGCCTGCAGCATCTTTGATGCTAAAGGTTGATGATGACTTGGTGATCCTGCGCTCGATGGTGATGGATGACCCATACAGGCCAGGATTGAGTGCGTCACCACCAGTGTTCCACAGAGATACAGCTGCTACAGCATGCGAGCAGCCTGTCTTGATGAACTGCTCAGCTTTGGTGGCGCGTCCTGTGTCCCGTGCTTTGACACCTAGGCAGCATTGCAATGCCTGCAGGCTAGCACTCTTGCCACTACCGTTGCTGCCTGAAATGAAGTTCACATGTGGCCTGCAGCACCGCAGGGCATTGCTGGGACATGAGAAAGAGGTGTGGCTTTGTAGACAGAACAGCCAGTTGCGCACAGGGTAAGGCCTGTCATCTGAGCAACTGCCCAGTAAGGTTGCATGATTGCAGAGGGCAATGCGGAGCTTGACCTAGTATGGTTGCATGGCGGCAGACTGCAGATGGCAATTGCATGACTGCAGACTGATAAAAGGTCTTGATCTGCAATTACAGCATGCCGACAAGCAATCAGGACTAGGCTTTCAGGAGCAACGCTGAGACATGACAACAGAGAGTGTCTCTACAGGCATGGTGACACATGTACAGCAGTGCATGGTGTCAGTAAAGCAGCCTCATACATACGTGAATTCAATGAGCAGATTGTCGTGGCACATGAAGTTCTCCAGCCTGATCTTCTTGATCTGCCCAGATGTTCCCACGCCAGGCGCAGGCTGCAACACCTGCAATGACTGACATATCATACCAATAAGAGGATTCTTAAGCTGCTCAACAGTAGCTGCAATGCTGGATGGCATGAAGACACTGTGCTGCAAATTTCATTTACGCTTGAAACGACATATGTCATATTGTATGCATAAGCTCTCAATGTCATGCTTGTGTTCCTCTGTGGAAAGGTACACTGGACGTTGTTGGAGGAAATTTTGGGGTCCAACCATAGCATATGCATTTTGACAACACCAGGGTTTGAGACACACATAGCACACCTAGCAAAAAGGAACAAATGCTGTTTGGGTGCTGCTGGCACAGATGTCTGTTCATTCTTGCACCAATTTCAGCCTTGCCTGGTGGTATCTGGGTTGCAGAGCCTCTGCAGATGGTCTCTGATCCCTCCTGCTGTCGTTTGATTGAATGCGACGCCTCTTGTTGGGAGGTACAGCCTGACTTGGGCCAGGTCCATCCCAGCTGTCTGACTCCTCGCCGACCTGAAAATCATCCAGCCGCAGCTTGCGGCTGCTGTCAGTAGCCTGAGATTGGCTGCCTGAGCCATGACTGAAGCCATTCGCCTGTGGAGGACTGTGTGACTCATTGCTGACTCCATGCGTGTTTGCTGCATTTCGGTGGCTGCCCTGGCTGTGATGTTGAGAGGGGTCAGCTGATTGGCCAACTTCTGACATTTGCATCTGGCTGGCAGATTTGCTGAGGTCTGGATTGTGCTGCAAGGTGCCCAGAAATGCTAAGGCTTCGCTGTTCCACTCTCCTATGATGTCAATTTTTTCGTCCATCTCTGCTCCGTTGAATACTTGATCCCATTCCAGATCTTCTTCATCATCAACATACCTGAGGTTCATAACAGACAGACACTGTCACACTTGGCGTCATTTTTGATGATAGTGCCCTATTTGCTGAATTGCTTTGCCGACTCTGGACAGCAAAATCTATGCGAATCACGCTGTGCTTCAGAAGCCTTCATGAGTGCACACATGAAGGCAAACTTACTGTATCCAAAAGAACAGCTTGTGAGCTCCCTCCCCTGAGACTCTGTGAACCTTTGTTACTTTTGCATCGTACCACCCCTCCGCAAAGTCACTTCCTAAACTTGGCTTCCAGTAAAGTTTCACAGGTGCCCCTACGAACACTTGAGCTTGCTTGACAGAAGCGGGCCGCTTGTACTCGATAGGCATTCAAGTCCCGCGACTGGTACTTTGCTGCCGAAGATCGTGTTGGGAAGCTCAGCACACAAAACGTCTTTGCGGACGCCTAGGTGGACTACGGCCGTGCTGGGAGCTGAGACACACCGTGCTGGGCTTGGACTGTGCTGCTGCGAGTTAACATCGGGGGGGCGTGACTAAACTATTACTAAGTGGCAAACTTCGTCAAGCCGATAGAAGACAACCTGATGCCAGACTTGATGCCGTGCTTCGGCACGGCACATCAACACCCAAGCGCAACTCTTCAAAAAGTAGCATTGGCGCATGTGCTCGCATGCTGTGCCGAGCCAGACGTCCCAATATAGAGACCGAGCTGAAGTTGTAAGAGGCTTTGTGACAATATATTCTTACTGACACTGATGAGCAGCCTTCGGGACAAGTGCGAGATTTTCCAGCATGAAATATAAAAGTACAGAAGCACCTTCTGGGCATGCCTAATTACTAGTGCTGGCGAAGCTGGGGAAACGGCCTCATCCGGCAGTCAGATCCTCACTGGCAAAGAAAGCGCAAGCTGGCTACAAAATAGTACCTCAGCAGAATGGACAAGTTTGTATGTGGCAGCACGAAGCAGACCGTGGCATACAGAATGGCTGCCCATCTCTCATTGCCTGCTAAGGTTGACAACTTAGGGCTTGTCTCAGCAGTGTCATCAAACACCTAGTCTTTATATAGCAGGCTCTAAAGACAGCGTAGACAACAAATGTTTCAATTCTCGCCTATCTGCCATCCAGCGTGCAAAGGAGACTTCCTTGACACTGCTGCTTTCAAGATAGACCACAAAGGTGATGAGGTAAAAATATCTCTGCATGTAGTGCAAGCCCAGCCTCCGTGCTGCTGCAGCATTGCTCTGCCCAGCAGCTTTCTCAAACGGGCTCCCAAAGGTTGTGACCTCTGCTGCATCTTTACACCTGCAACATGCAGCTGCCATAAGGACGTCTTTTGAAGCGCCTGACGTTGCCACATTTTCATGGCATTGTCGCAGTTGCAGTCACAATTCTAGTGATCAGATCAGCAATCTAGTGGTGAGAAAAGAGTGATCTTGCACTATGCAACACTGTGCAACAGGAAAGTGCTGTTTATCAGGCAGCACCATCAAAGCTCAAAGAGGCACCGAGGAGCCAACTGTGTTCTGGCAACAAATTACAAAATGCAACATGATTTTCTCATGAAACAGCCTGTTGAACAATCTGCACATGTGTGCATGGGTGCTGCTGCAATCAATGCAGTGCAGAACAGAGGGAATTGAGACAAGACAAGCAGCACCTTTGGATGTCTTCCCTGATGCTGCCAATAGTTGACAGCCTGTCTATGGCTTTATCCACGGCAAGCTTGGCAGCTGTGCCTTGAGGAAGCACCCTACACAGGTTCATGATGCCCCTGTACTCCCCCATGCTGGATGCCGACCTGTACAGCATCACAACGTGACGTTGCTCATACAACATTCCTTAAGCAAACCAAGTCAATTGTAAACACGTCAAGTTGGAATGTGACACCTCATCAGAGCTTTGCCTTCAAGTTTGAAATGGTGCTGGCTTTTGCTACTTACTGCACCTGCAGGGCTGTCCTGTTGCTTTTGGTTTTGATGTCAAAACAAATTGGTTGTAGACTATTGTATGTTGCATCAATGTAAAGAGAACTGTCATCATATTACTAATCCATCCAGCACAAAGCCTGTTACCTCTCAACTGACAAGTTGTCGTCATCCTGACCAGCAGAACTATCAAGGCTCCCAAAAGAGCTCACATTCCTGCGGGGACCAAGGCCCCCCCACCGCCTGGGGGACCCTAAGGGGGAGGAGGGCAGGGAAGTGGTGGGGAAAGATCCTCGGGACCCCCAATTGCTGCTTATCGAGTTCCCGTCCATTTCACCCAGCAGGCCTGAGGCGGCTCGGTGCCTTAGTGAGCTCTGAGTGAGCTTCAGGAAGGCTACTGTGAAGGCAGCTACAAAGCGGCAGCTGCTGCCTGTGGCTGTGCGCGACACTATGAGATGCACCACCTGTTGCCCTGTGCCAACAGAAGCAGACAAGTCACAACAGCACATCTGTGTGCCACTACGGTTGCAATGCAGTTGAGGCATGAGAGCTAATTCAAGCATGATACTGCACACATCAAGAATGGGCATCACTCTCCAAGAAGAAATCTGCTTATGCATCCTGAAAGCGCAAAATAACAGGGACAAGGTGATGCGCGCTGTCAAATATACATGTTTAGGCAAAACAACAGGCTATCAGAGAAGCTGCTGATGGGTATATTGAGAGGCGGACACATCAACGGGCAAGGCAGCAATGACACGAAGCTGCAAGGGAGCCTCAGCAACAGCCTGTCAGGCTGTTGGGCATCAATGGGCGTTCTCAATCACTGAAGAGAAAGGGACAGAGCAGAAGAACTTGAAGGCAGGGGGGTCTCACCCAACGGTGCTATGCGCTGCTGTAAGGCAGACACAAAGACAAGCAGCAGTGAACGCAGAGGCAGAGCAAGGACCTGTGAGGTACAGGAACTGACCAGCAGGCTGTGTCACGAGCTGCTGCAAGGCAAATCCACTGGCAAGCAGCAGTGAAGGCACAGGCAGAGCAAGGACATGTGAGGCATCGAAAAACTGACCGACAGGCTGTGTCATGAGCTGCTGATGCAGTACATCCAGGTCTGCAGCCTCAGG
>JAABUO010006089.1_pt1 | contig 13955 bp, 11 predicted proteins | sample 5559291 | NCBI WGS metagenome assembly JAABUO01 (sample SAMN10711878, study PRJNA513372) | rock metagenome | isolation source: Antarctica rocks | place: Antarctica: Victoria Land, Finger Mt sud | reverse complement strand
AGAGGGGGGAGGGGAGTGGGTGGAAAGGGTGGGGGAAGAGGACGGAATTGTGTGAGAGTGCGAGGAAGGGGAGGCCGAGGAAGACGGCGGCGGAGGTGTGATAGGTGGGATTGGGTTGGGGTAAGAGCGGTGGAGGGGTGTGGTCCATGTGCATATATATTGTGTTTTATGATTGCGTCGAATACTTCCCAAGTGTCACTTCCGTTCCATGAGTGTCATTCGATTGTACAAAGAAATTTCTGGAGCCCTAGCATATTTCGCCTTGACCACCCCATGCGAGATTCCTCTCTTCAACCCACCGGACCTCGAAAAACGAACATATCAAAATCCATCAGAAGCCAGCCATCTATTCCGCAGCCGTCACAGCCCTCGCTACATTACTCCGTCAGCACCCATATAGCTTATATTACCTCCCCACGGATTCCGTCCAAGGGTCACCTACTGTAGATGCTCAACTTGCTGTGCCCAACAACCTTCTTGATCTGGCCCTTCTCTTCCAAATCGCTCAATGCCTGCCTCGCCAAGCTGCCATTGATCTTTAATCTGTCGACGAGCGTGGCGACAGTGATGAGGCGGTAGGATTGGACGTCTTTGTAGAGTTTGTCCGAGGTGGCTTTGTCGAGGACGACGGCGTGGTTGGCCTTTTCCTTGACTGTAGGGCAGATCTATGATTAGTGATTTTTTCGCTCGGATTTGTATAGGTGTTGAGATAAAGATGACGGAGATGGGTTCGAGTGAAGATGTAGGACGTACCCTTGCCCTTGGACCACTTCTTCTTTTGCTTTTTGCCGCCAGCGGAGGTTGCTGCAGGAGCCTGGGAGGTGCAGTGTCAGCCTACAATCCAGAGCGCAAGTCAAGAACCGCTGAGCTTACCATGATGGTCGATAGAAGATTTGACGATAGTTATCGTGCGCAGCAAGAGTAAGAAACCCAGTGTGGGGCTTAAGCGAAGCTAGACCGGAAATAGGCTTAGGGTTGCCGAGCCTCAATGAAGCTGGAGGAACACAGAATTCACACTGGTCTCTGCTCAAAACAAAACAATCGTATGCAAATCGTGGCTGTCTCTTGCGACTAGCTTCAGCAATGCTCGGGAATGGACCTATCAAAAGCAGGTTCATCGATCAAGCGCCTAACATCTATGATATATGGATGGAAGAGAATCTACTCTAGTGACCGGCCTTTCTTTTGGCGATCTTTGACGCGAGAGTTCTGCTTTGGGAACATCTAACACTATCCGTGCTTGAGATGGCGCTTTATAATACAGAGCGCTATGGACGGCTTCAATCTTCAAAGCTCCTGTTACATATCTGCATTCCATGCATCATCACCATTTGCGCAAATGCTGTGGTTTAACGCAAGGCCTTCTTCTGGTACTTTGACAACAAATCGACAAACAATTTGGAGGCATGCACCAGCACACAAGAAGCGACCCTAGTCCTTGATGGGGACGCACATTTCTTCGTAAGAGCACTTGTGGCTTTGCTGGTAAGACGGAGACGAAGGAAGGGAATCACTCCCCGTACATCCCATCCCCATAGCTTAGCGACGGGGAAGATGATGAACATCAATCATTATCCCTTAGAATTAGGTAGTATCTCTGCTATATCTCACGTAGGTACTCGGAGCAGATGATTTGAGTCAAGTTATACAACGTTTTATCGCGGCTGTGACTATATATAAAATATTGTAAAGAAGACAGCTTCGTTCGAATGGACGAAGTGCTTTTTCTAACGACGACGACGACGATGACGATAACGAGCTTCGTCTCTTTTCTCGTCCCTGTTCATCTTTTGTGCTTTCTTTTTTCTTTCTTCAGCTAACAGTAATAGAGACAGTGATTTTAGAAGATTTTTATGTGTTTTACCAGGTATTGATGATATTGTAGGGCTTGCTGCCTATCTCGATGTCATTTCTTTCTGATGTAACTATAATAGATTAGGCTTTATTTCTGGGATTGTCTCTATTTACTATAGCAAGTATAATCCTAGAAGTAATTGAAATAATGAAAGACGAAAATCAATCCTTTGGGAACGATTCCCACAGCTTGCCTAGAGAGTTTTGGGATTTAATATTTGCCATTGATTTGCCCATAAATGTCGTCGACCGTCAAGATATGATACTCTAGTACCCACGACCTGCAACCACCTTCCTATATAACCCTTTCCTCTCCTCATCCTGTTTGAAAACAAGCTCCAATCGCTGATTCTCCTCCGCCTCGCGCACACTGATAAGCTTTTTAAATGTGTTTGTCCGTTGAATTCCGCAACTCGTATGCTTTAGCGCGGCGCTCGGGGTCGAATTCATTGCCAAGGCCGTCAGATCGGAAATCGAACGCCATGTTGTCGAGCTCCGGCCAGTGACGAAAGTGTACAGCACGTAGGCGATGGTGTAGATGCAGTAGAGAAATAGGATTGGCAAAGCCAGTTTAATGGGGGCGCCATCGAGGCTCCACGCGTAACCCAACAGCTGACCGTGTAGTACCAGAATGATGCCGGGCGGGACTGCTTGGTTCTTATTTTTATTAAAATAAGAACTGTAAAAGGTCCAGCGGAAGTTGGGGTCGGAGTTCGCTGGGTCCAATTCCCATTCTTCTGTCACGCCGGCGGCATGAGACATTCCATTCGCAACCAAGGATGCTAAAAGCCTCTCGTGCATAAACGGTCGCGAGTCAGGGAACTGAAGTACTGGTAGGTCCTGAGAGTATGAACCATTGGCGGGGCATATATTGTTGGTTACTGGCAGCAAGCGTAGAAGGTTGTCTGCTACGGTGCGATTCTGGACATCTGTTAGAGGTGATAGACTTTCAGCCCATGCCTTCGAAAGCTGGATGGAAGGTAGCAACCATTGCGGCAGGGTACTGGGTGACTGAGGTGATATGAAGTTTTCAACGACACCAGCAGTCATGTAGTTCAGTCCATCAGATGACTCCTGTATGAAAGATGTCGTATTGACCCACCTTCCTCCTATTACACATGCAGAGGTTGTGAGGAAGGTACTAGTCGTGTTGCAAAATTCTGGCTGTACAACTATGGCCCCAAGTGCTATTTCTGGGACAGGGGTGGACAAGTTCATATCATCTACCCAGATAATCCGACCTTGGGGGTTACTCTTTGCCTGATCCCAGATCTGTCTTCTGGTGATTGCAGTATAATTGGTAACGCCTGCTTTGTTCAACACATTGTTGAGAGTACAGTCATTCTCACTACCACAGCCAGCAACATAGGTGTTGGGAAACTGGATTGGGCGGGTGTCATTCTCGTTCATTATTGAATTGAGTTCACAGAATACACTGGTAAATGGCTGTGCCGTTTCGATGCTGACAATGTCTATCCCTGGACGATCACTTAAATATCCGGAGAAGTGCGAGGCTGCATTAGCCAAGGCAAGCGCTACTGGAACACTCTGAGTTGTGGCAAATGTGCTGTTGGGTGCGTATTGTACGTATAGTGTTCGGGCCACAAAATCGTTGAGTCCGTAAGTTTGGAGCTGTGTTGAATATATTTCTGGCATAACTTCTTCGGTAGTTCCGGTCGAGGGACTAAGGCGCACTACTTGTGTCTGTAGGCCTGTTTGGGTGCCTCTGTTGTCGCTGGTGCCATACCCACTGCCTACTGCTGGAAGATTTGGGAGATTTTGCCATCCTGCAGCTGGAGATAGCTCGTTTTCTGCGACATGCGTAAGCATGAAATCTGTGGCCTAGGCCTATGCAAGTTTCTTCCCAGAGATACTCACGGTATCTCTCATTGAACACTAAAGCGGGACCTGCTATGTCGAGGGCATTGGGAAAGAGGATGTTAGGGGTGACATTCAAGGCGAGACGCAAATCTGGCACGGTAAAGTTCACTCGTCTTGGCTGCATAGCAATGGCACTAGAAGGCCCAACGCCAGCGGTAAGGAGAATGCTGAAAGGAACAAATAACATAAAGAGCAACTTCATAGATCCAGCGAAGCCAGATGCAGTGGCAGCTCCGCGGAACTCGGAAGACCACAAATAGCTCATCGAGGTAACCTGGTAGGCAGAAAAGAGGGCCCCAAAAGGCACCGATTTACTATGAACGAGCAGATACTGGAGATATGCAGTCATGACAGTGACGACCGAGAACTGCATCAGCATCTCGTGGGCTTTGGCTGCAAATTGGAGCGCGGCTATCAACCTGCCATCGCTCCCATAGAATCGAGCCTTTATGTTCACAATTATGAGTGCCATCGCTCCGCCAAGAGGGATGGCATGAAACAGCAGGAAGTGTCCAAATGCCTTGGCACGATTGCGGCTCAGTGGGATTTTGGGCGCTTCCACTTTCTCTTTCTTGCCCTTTTTCTTGCCCTTTTTTCTACGATTTCTTCTGGCCGCGTCCGATTGCAGGATTCTCCGGTCTGTGATACTGCTTGCGTCGGAAAGGGGGCTTTCGGCGCCATTACTGAAGGAAAAGTAGCCGGTTAGTATATAATATATTCAACAGCGTCGGGATAGATGAGGTTACTTGTCGACTCCCTCAAAGTTGAGAATAGTCGAAGAGCCCTTTCGCCACACTTGTTTCAGCGGGATTTCTTGGTCATTGGCGCCATCCTGTAGCCCAGGATTCATTTTCCTTAGGCGGGTCCTTCGTCCTTCAACGTGCTATGGTTAGCTACAGAGAGTCCCTTTCTGTTCGCGGCGGCGTGAAAAAACAGTTGATTTTGCGTGTCTCCTAGGCGCCCCAGTTCTCAAGCTCTCAAGTGAAGTCGAGGCTGTGAGCTGAACCTACCAGCGAGGGCCAAAACGCTATCGAGGCACTAGCGCCGAGCGAAGGATGCGGCTGAAACATAGTTTTCAGCTCCAACATTAGGTGTCGCTGAATATAGATTTGCATAGAACAAGTGTTGGCGATGCCTAAGGAAGGACTAGGCTATCGCCACAATCGTTGTGAGGAGTTACTACGGTTGACTATCTTGCCGAGATACAATAAGGGGCCCCGCGTCGCTTAGTAGTCAGTTACCCAGCTCTTTTTCCATCGTTGAATTCGGCCTCTCAATCACGATACAGCAAATCAGCAATAGGCCGGTAACGACGCGTTGTGATTTGGGCTCTGTTCGACTACCCAAAAGTACCTCCTGAGTTTCTTTTACAAAGTTACATCACATACTCTTCAAACCCATCATGCCTAACAAATATCAGAAACATGAGGAGCGAATTCAAGCTGCGTTGAACGCGTTAATTAATCAGAGAACGCGTTAATTACAGCAGCAGAAGCCTTCAATATCGTGAAAGAGACTTCAAACGTCCCTATTTACCCCTTACTTACCAGCAAAGCCCCAAGTGACCTCACCAGGAAATTATAGATACCCGTCTTTGATGCAGTCATGCACACCAAGAAGGCACCTGATAATTCAGAATTCATGTTCTCATGTCTTACAAGTCCCAAATTTTTAGATTCCCTGGCCCTCAAAACCTCCCACCGTAACTCTCTCACCCTCAATCAAATACCCTTGTCCTTCACCTCCTTCGGCTCCCCCAAAGTCAACACCGCATCTTCCAACCACAACCCCACCTTCCACCTCCACAGCCCCGGCCACCAATTCTCTCCCGCCCCACTCACCCCCTCCTGCCTCAAATCAACCCAGCACACCCTAGCGCTCCGACTGCTCAGCACCGGGCTACAAGCCTTCCAATTCTCTGTGCCCACCTCCACATCTTTGAACTCCCCCCTGCCTTGAGGTAGAGGTGGTTGCAAAAGTGTACTGTCAAAACCAAGGTAGGAGGCCCAGGAGCTGGAGAAGGGGAAGGGGAGAGAGAGGAGGGTGGGGAAGGGATAAATTGTGAAGGTGAAGGCAGGGTTGGAAGGGGTGGAGGTGGGGGTGATCATGACTTTAAGGGGGAGCGGGGAGGAAGTGGTCGGGGTGAAGGTAAAGTTTGCGAGATGTCTGGGGGAGTGGGTGACGAGGTTAGAGACGTTTTGAGGGACGAGGCAGAGGAAAGCATTACTTTGGAATATTCCAGTTTTTACGACCTGAGATTTAATATCAGATATTCGTTCACAAGTTGGTTGTGTTCCCTGGTAGTAGCCTACCATTGTAACATGTATCGTTCTGACTAACGTAAATCGCCGTGATTCTCGTATTCTTTCCTCCTTCAGGTGAGTCGAAATACCCTGGTAATAACGCGAATTCATCGTACGCTCCTACTGGAGTGTCTGTGTACCGAATAATTTGTCCCATGCAGAGCCCGCCTCTGTAAGCCCCGACTTCGGCTTCGGCACTGAAAGCTGCGGAGGATTCAAGGGGGGCATAAGCCACATCGCGGGGCAGACCGGAAGAAGCAGAGTGAAAGAAGGCAAAAACATATGCAGTACACTTGCAAGTCCATGGCGGGGGGGCGATGTTTATGCCATTGGGAGAGGCTTCCATCCTTTTAAACGTACGGGAAAGCAGCGAGTATCCTAAGTAGAATCTTGCTGATCAGATTCTTCTGAGAGAATGCCCGGAGAGTGATATTTGAGATGTAATTATCGACGAGATTTAAGGTCTGACATCGTTGATTAAGCGCGCCTTGACGCGCTCGAGGCGGCCCAGTCAGTATTTCACGTGATAAATTGTGATACTTCCAAGTTTCTTCACGAAGCTGCAGCCTGAAAGTTGTGGTGCTTATGTAGATGTAAGCTGCGAAATAAGGTATGGATCACACTAAGTGTCTGTCATGGCGCTTGTAGTGGAATGTATCATCAACGTCTTCTGAAAGATTCCATTGTCCAGTTTGATCATGGCCCGACGAACCCTCCAGAGAATTTGTCAGTGCTCCATCAGCAGAAATCTTAATAGGTGACAAGTTAAACGAATTGCCTTCGTCAAACATGTCTTCTGGGCCAACACCGAACGATTTCGCTTTGAGAGGCTGGAGGATTCCCTGACCATTACTCATAACATGTGCTGTTGTATAGTTCTGTGGGGAACTTAGCATTAATGAAGCTGCATCTTTTATTTCGCTGTGTAGCCAGCAAACTTCCATTCTGCCCTCCGAGTTGACAAGTTGAAGGTGAATCACTTGTGGCATTTCCCAAGTAGATTTCCAAAGATGAACGACCGGCTCGTTCACGGCACAATGCATCAGAAGCAGGTCACCAATAGTCGGATGCCATTGGATCTTTTTGACCGGAGAATGGTGCATCATGACGGTAACAGCGGCCGAGGACTTTACTGACCAAATCCAGATTGTAGATGGTATTGAGTCACTTCTTGTGGCAAGGAAGTCTCCTTGGCTATTGAATTCCATTAAGGATATTCCAATCCTCAAAGTTTCTGCAGCCGAGGTCGAGGCTTTTGTTGGTGGGCATGCAGGTTGCGGTGCAGAAACATAGCTTCGCTCCTTAGCAGCATTAATTTGCTCTTGCCACACAGTGCCCTGAAAAAGTGATATCGGTTGCAAATGCTCGAACACAACGGTTAAAGACAACTGTAATACTGTCGGCGAAGGCTAGGAAGAAATGCATTATTAAACTCACGGTGTTCGTGTTCAGCAGAGTGACATGTCCGTTGTAATCTCCGATTGCCAAAAGTCCAGCGGTCGGGCCCCAACTCAAGCTCTTAACACCCAATCCTATGTTGTGCGCATCTTGCCCACCCATATAGGTTTTGAATAGATGTCCGTCAGCGGTATAGATCAGGACCTTATATCCGCTACTGGCAGCATCCCAGATGGCCAGCCATCGGCCGTCAGTACTCCATTTTAGTCCTTGCGCTTCTACAGTAGGTAAGTCAAAATTCTTGGACAAATCATAAGATCCAGGATCAAGCAACATCACGGTATCGTGCGCAGCGGCTCTAGTTAGAACGGCTAAATGTCCGCTCTGCAACCTATAGTCGTAGCCATTTACGATAGTCTTAGGATCTCTAATTTCCACACCTCGGTTCGTGATCAACGACCAGATTGTGACTTTAACTCTAAAGTCAGAGAAAACCAAAACTTCATCAGGGGTATAGCCGAAATCAATATTAGCTATGCTTCCAAGATTACTCGAGGCACCAGTGATTTCGGCTTTCCACTGAGCATCTTTTGCACTATATATGAGTACAGTATCATCATTTGCCAAAAGCACGCGTTCGGTCTTTCCTTTATGTTGAATTTCTGGTACTGTCGTCTTAAAACTATATCCTTTGTACCAGCGAACATATCGACATTTTTCCGGAAAATCTTGAGGCAATTGAAAGTTCTGGCATATATCACCGGTCGTCGACGAACGAAGTATCAGACGAGATTGATGGACTGTCGCAATGAGTGTCCCATTGGGAGATGCAACGGCAATCCGAGAAGCTAATTTAAATGTCAGTAGTTGTATCGAATCCAAGAAAGTGTTGGTTTTACACGGAAAGCATTGGGAAACATTCATGACTTCAAGTCTAGCATACTAGAGAGATATTGCGAGATCCAGATAGAGCAAATAGTATGACGGTGGGAGAGATCCGAAACGATAGCCGCGTAGTAGCGCCAAGCGCATAACACTATCTACCACGATTGGTTGAGATTTGACTTCAATTTGGGCTTATTGGCCTCATAATTCTGCCACAAGGTTCTATCATCAATGATGCCAGAAACGTCTTACCGGATCCTTTCAATTCTATGATTCTAAACTACGTATAGTTGTACTCTAGTAACCCGAGCGCTCTACTTGTGCTGGAAAGCAAGGTTCGTCTAAATTCGATTGACACGATTGTTTCCAATTCTTTGGCGTAAACTTGTCAGCAATCGCCTTGAAGGCTTCCTGGACGACTTTCAGCACATAAGAAAGTAAAGTCATAACTGGAGATACTTACCAGAGTACAAAAGCTCTCATTACCCCGAAGATGATTTCCAGGGAGCCTACATCCGGGTATAACCATTGCACGATCATTGTATATGACTCGGACGTATTTCCCCTTGAGCTTTCCCTTCTCTACCGGGGTGAGCTCATTGATTGGCTTTCTCGCGATGCTCTCCGAGGCCAGGATATCCTTCTTAGTAATAGCGAACAGGCCACTACGTGTCGTAGGCTTCTGAGCTGCAGCTCTTTCTTCCTCAAGAAAGACCTCTCTGTCGTTGTCACTGTCACTGAAAAGCTCTATGGCCACATGGCTTGTGTATGGAGGCCACTTTTCTCCTTCAAATGCGCCCAAGCTACAAAGCATCGCCGCTAACGTAGTATCATGGCACCCGCTCATAGCGAACTTGATGAGATTTTTACCTCCTCTGCCGCCACCTAAATGACCATTCTGCCCCCCAATCTCAAGCGTTCCATCGTTTCCGTTCTTTTCTATATTGCCGATCATGCGTGACACGATATCGCCGACTAATGCGCCTATACCAACTCTCCGGTATTCTTCACTTTCATTGTAACCGGAAAACCATTCTTCAACTCCAATTTGGTCTATTATCCCCCGAGCTTTAGAATCGTAGAACTGCGACGGCAGGCGAGTTTTAGGCCCATGTGCCAAAGTCGAGTTGATAGTGTCCATAACTCCAGACAGACGAGGATGAGAGTCAACTGCTACGCGCTTAGAGTCTTCTGGCATCCATTTGGAGATTACAGAATTTATATAGTCCATTTCTTTTGACTCATTCCCTGGACTAAATCAGCGGGTTGCATTTCAATCTCCAAAGCCCAGTGCCGGCTTGTTTGTAGGCTCACATCGATCAGCTGTTCGCTGTGCAAACGCTCTACTTAGCTGACTGAATCTAGCACAATTACTGTAATTGGGAAATAAGGTCTCATCTACATGTGTCCTTGTGATTATAGTGGGTGGCGGAAAAGAAGCGGTCCTGGCTGAAAGTGGATACATTCCTGAAAAGCTTTGCTGGACCGATTCCAATGCTCGAGCCATAGGGGTGGCTCGTAGATAGATCATGTCCGCATCGGCAATGATCTTCGGCATGAACCCTAATTGGTTCACGTAAAGATGGCGGAGGCGCTGGCCAAGTTCATGGGTAGTTTCACGACCCTTATCTGTCAGTTCACCCAATTGACTACGTGCTCACGGTGGTCAATCAGCAAAAGTAATGTGTTGGTGATAATTCAAGAGCCCGTTTACCAGATGCCATCGACTTCTCCGTTAGGACCCGCAGATAGAACAGGGGTATCTGGCCGTGGTTTCTGGGTCAGTAATTCACTCTTCATGGACGAGACAGCACACAACAAAGGATGGCACAAAGGGAAAGTAGATGTTCCATGGCTACCGGGGGCATATGTTATGACCCCAGATGATGTACAAATTGAGATAAGACAATCCAGAAGCCACAAACCATTGTCGCCAAATGTTTCCAAGCGTCGCCGCCATCGAAGTTCGCTCCATCTCGACAAGTCTGATTTGGTCATCAAGACGCTCGATAGCCGTCTTGCTGCATTGCAATATGGCCAGTCTACCGCAAAGTTTAGAAGTTTATTCATTCTCGCAAATAGGCTATTTCAGCACATACACGGAGGCAAACCCGCCTAAGCTTACTGTCAACATAGGGCAGACTGGTATTGATCAATTCAACTTACATTCTTGAATCTGGCTGAAACAGGAGACCTTTCACCTATAATCCCAACTCAACCTTTGTTCTTAAGGATGATGGATATATTCTCAATATGGTGTGCTTACCATGTCTTAGTAGTACCTGCACCAATTGAAGTTTCAGATTCGAAGGATACAGCTGTAAAAGTTCCTCTTCTGAGTATGGTCCGCGAGGAACCCGGGTCGTCATTATTCAAATGAATACCTTAGTACCCAAGCTGACTTGTATATCTACATCGAGAAGTTATGGGTATCATGAGAACTATCCTTACACCGTTCCATTGTTAGAGGTCCGGAATTCGGCATGACCAATCATGTTCGAGCAGGGATTCACGCTGTTTTGAAACGGCGCTAATTAAAGTTCTGTATGCTTCGATACGTCACCCCCTGCTGCCCAACTGCAATTTATCAAACTCTGCAAGTGAATGAGTGGTGTTTAATAGGTGTGGTGGGCATGCGCACACAGCCTGGTTATCCGCACATTATCGAAGGAGCTGTTGATGAACACCCCATATATATGCCTGCGATGTCGACTACGAATCGCTCGCCACGCCTCCAACCTTGGAAAGGCAAGCTTTGTCTCTCTTGGCACGCTGGTGAACAGCAACGATAACGGCGCCTCAACGGCTCGGGAGCTCGCACAAAAGAAGAAGATTGATCCTACGCCCCGTTCGGCTGCCAAGGCTATCCCGCGGCGTCAACAGTATCCCGAAGCACCACGTCCGCAACACACAGGAATAGACAATGTGCTCGAGGCTCTTTTTGCTTCAAACCAACGCAATGCGCCCCCGCCGTTAATCTCTCGGTATTCTCAGACCCGGGCGGAAAAGTCATCCGAGGCCATCGATCTTCAAGGCAGCTTAGAATCACGGTTCGAAGTATTGAAGCAGAAATTCTATGTCGAACAGGCACCACTTGGAGAAGTGTGGACGTTATGCCTGCAACTCTTGGGGGATGGTTCAAAAGAAGACATATCAAATGATGAGCTTGCACAGGTCCGGAATAGCTGGGTTGAGAAAGCTTTTCAGGATATCCTTAGAGTTGCATCTCGAAGCCGCCTTAGGGGTATGACATATCCGTCGATCCCAACTCCTGCAGAAATCATTCGAGTGTACAACAAGCACGGTTTGAAGCGATATTGGTGGGATCAAATACTGTGGGCTCAGCTGGGGAGTCTGGTTGGATTGAGGTCTCCCAGCCTAGCGCACACGTCTACTCAAGATCTTCCACAACAAGCTCAAAGGCTCATTGGGGAGATCTTGGACGTCTGGAGGCTCTTTTTCAAAAGACATGGAAGTCGCGAGACGTTACCTGTGCATCAGAAAGTGATGGATGGTCCCACTTCAGCTGATAGCCCTTCCCGAACTCTGCCGATGTCAGGTCAGAGCCTCTGGCAAGGCTTGCCCAGTTCTGATGATTTGGTACCAGCTAGCGGCAGTCTCCCTTTTGAGGCAGTCGAGCGATTTCTCTACCTTTTGCCGCGTCATCCGAACAACCGCCAGACCGTTCGCACTTTAGCCGCCGCTGTTATGACCGCTGATTGCCTTCAATGGCTTTCCGATAATGTCAAGATTGAGAAACCAGAACTAGAGAATGTAGAACCCTTTGTGGAGTTTGTTAGCTACCTTGGCCGTGAAAGTAAGGTACAACGTGCGGCTGCTACCAAATGCCTATTAGATGAAGGACTGCATCGCGAGGTTGTTACCAAAGTTCTGACTGGATGGGGTGCAGTGCCGAGAACGGCTCCTGAAGACAGACATTTGAAACCAGACAAACAAAGCAACCACGAGGTAGACGCCAATTGGCCAGTAATTGGGGACAGATCATCCAAGGGTGAAGGAGCTCCTGAGGCAGATCTATCTCGACATCATAGCATTGAAGTCCCAGCTACCGGCGCCGATTCATTATCGGAAGATACTGCTTGGAAGAAAAGTGAAATAACCTCACTTTCGATCGATCTGCATCAGGCAATTGAGAGGTTCGATACCGGCCGCGCAGTTAGTCTCTGGCAGACCTTCCAGGGCAAGCTGAAAGTTGAAAGCGTCACGGAGCATGTGCGTGAGGAGCTCTTTGCTCAGTTTCTCTCTGCGTTCTTCGCGCTACGTCGCTCGGAGCCAGCCGTTGATGTATGGAACTATATGGTCAGATCAGGTCACAAACCTACGCCGAAACACTGGCATGCCATGATAGTGGGGTGCACCAAGTCGAGGGATCTCGTTTCTATGCTGACGATTTGGTCAAATATGCTTGCTGCAGGAGCCGAGCCAGATATGTTGTTGTGGACAGCTCGTATCAATGGCCTAATCATTTGTAGGAAGTGGCAGCTAGGCTTACAGGCTCTTGAAGAATTAGGTAGGTTTTGGAGGTCTGAGGCAGCCAAGGCTCCAGAGCACAAGTCCAAACATGATGCATCATCACCATCTATCATCCCTATCAACGCTGCGGTTCGGAGCCTCATCTCAATCGGCAAACCGGACATCGCCCAAAGCGTCCTTAACTGGGCCAAATCTCAAAACATCCCCCTCGACACCCAAACCTTCAACATCCTTCTTCGTCCGGCCGTCCGCGCTTCCGACACCTCCGAGGTCCAATCCATCTTATCCCAAATGCACGCCCACTCCTGCCCTCCGGACGTTGCCACCTTTACTATCATCATCAACGGCCTCCTCAGCAACCCCTCCCCCTCTTCCCAACCCCAATCTCCGGCCGTCCAACAATCCGCGGTCTCCCAGATTCTCGCCGATATAGAAGCCGCCGGTTTGAAAGCAAACGCTCACACTTACGGTACCATGCTCCATGGTCTACTTGATGACCCTCTCAAAATCCCCGCCGCTCGCGCGGTGCTTGATCATATGGCCGCCAATAAAGTCAAACCCTCGCCGCACGTCTACACCATCCTCATAACCCACTACTTCTCCACCTCTCCTCCTGACCTCCTCGCTATCGAAGGCATATGGCGTCGCATAAAACTCGAAAGGGCGATCGTTGATCCCATCTTCTATGACCGTATGATCGAAAACTACGCTCGCATTGGCGAGGTGGAAAAGATGTTGTTTTTCCTGCGGAAAATGCCACAGGAAGGGAAGAGCCCAGGATGGCGGGCGCTTGGAGCGGTGTTGGGGGCGTTGGTGAAAGCGGAGGAGTTGGAGAGTGTAAGGGAGTTGATAAGGGATGTTGAAGATGAGACCGAGGGGTTATTAAGGTATGGGACGGGAAGTTGGAGGGGAAGGGAGGAGTTCTGGGAGATGGTGAGGGAGGTTCGGGCTATGCCTGGGATACAGGAAGTGAGCGATGGCAAGCGGACCTGATGCACCTGTTGTTTTGAGGGTTTGTGGTAGGGGCAGAAGTAGATGACTCTTTTCGAGAGCCGGCCTTTCCTAACTGGAAATGTCGAATATCAGACCCCATTATTCGTCCTCAATAAGACCAATTTTTCTCCTTGCAATTCAGATCAA
>JAABUO010006087.1_pt1 | contig 13959 bp, 11 predicted proteins | sample 5559291 | NCBI WGS metagenome assembly JAABUO01 (sample SAMN10711878, study PRJNA513372) | rock metagenome | isolation source: Antarctica rocks | place: Antarctica: Victoria Land, Finger Mt sud | reverse complement strand
CGGGCTCGTCGGCGGCGGGCCATCTCCGCGACAGTGAAGATGGTTAGCCGATCCATCTCTTTAGGGCTCAGATGCATGTGTCCTTCCTCCTGTCGGTTCAGACGCCGGCCCTATGTCCAACATCGCTAGCGCCCGTACCAGCCCTATGTCCGACATCGCTAGCGCCCGTACCGGCCTGACGTGGGATTAGCATACAATGGTGGAATAGCGATTGCAAGCGTTCAATAGCTTTGTGGTTTTGCTTGGTGGCGCCTGTTTGCGCCCATTCCTATGTCGCCAACTCGTCCTGCCGTCTCGTCCGCGTTGACGGACACGGCGATCTGGCGACGTTTTCACGGAGGGTACGATGTCCGATGACGTTTTTGCCGCCCTGTATGACGACCTGGCCGATCTAACGGCGTTGCATGGGCCGTCGGGCGCGGAGCAGCCGGTTGTCGCGCGGCTGCGCGACCTCTTCGCCCCGCTCGTGGATAGGGTCTCCCTCGATCACATGGGCAACCTGACGGCCTGGCGGGACGGGCCGCCAGACGCGCGCCACATCGTCGTGTCGGCTCACTCCGATGAGATCGGCGCCGTTGTCGCCGCCGTCGAGCCGGACGGTTTCCTCCGCCTCGGGCCGCTTGGCGGCGCCCAGGCGCGCTTGCTGGAGGGGCGCGCCGTCATGGTCGGCGACCATCCCGGCGTGATCGGCGCGCGGTCGGGGCATCTCTTGCCGCGCGAGGGTGTGGCCGCGGCGGCGACCTTCGAGGACCTGTACGCCGACCTCGGCGTGGACTCCGCCGCCGCGGTCGAGTCGATGGGCGTCGCCATCGGCGATCCAGTCGTCGTCGTTTCCGAGTTGCGTCGTCTCGCCGGAACGCGCGTGGCGGGCAAAGGCATCGACAACAGAGCTTCGTGCGTCGTGCTCCTGCATCTCCTACGCCGGCTACACGGACGGTCGGCGCCATGTCGCCTCACCGCCCTCGTGGCCGTCCAGGAGGAAGTGGGACTGCGCGGGGCCCACGCCGCCTTCACGGCGCTGCGGCCGGACCTCGCCATCGTCGTGGACACCGCTCCGGCGGGCGGTACGCCGGATACGCGTGGCGCGGCGTACCCCGTGCGGATCGGCCACGGCGTTTTGATCCAGCCGGCTAACGGCGGGTTCGGCGGCGGGTTCCTGCAGCCGCGGGCGGCGCGCGCCGCGCTGGTCCGCGCGGCGCGGCAGGCGGGGGTCCCTGTCCAGATGGCCGTCGGAGGCGGCGGGGTGACCGACGCGGCGGCGGCGCACCTGGCCGCCGGTGGCGTCGCCACGCTACAGGTCCAGATACCGCGCCGCTACTCGCACTCCCCGGTCGAGACCCTTGATCTGCGCGACCTGGATGCCGCCCTGCGCCTCGTCGAGGCCCTCGTCCTGCGACCGCCCAGCGGCGATGACATGGCCTTTCTCCCTCCCATCTAGGATAGGATCGTCAGGCGCTCCAGGTCACGCGGGTAATACGTGATCATCTCGAGGCCGTCGTCGGTGATAAGCACGGTGTCCGAATGACGAAAGCCGCCGAGTTGGGGGGCGTAGAGCCCCGGCTCGACCGTGAACACCATCCCTGGCTTGAGCGTTGTGTCGTCGCCCACGTCGAGGAATGGTCCTTCGTGGTAGCGCAGCCCGACGGCGTGCCCGGTATGGTGTTTCCAATAGGGCATAAGATCGTGCGCCTCGTAGTATGCGCGCACGACGCGGTCGACGTCGGAGCAGAGCGCCCCCGGCCGCAGCGCGCCGAAGGCGGCCTCCTGCGCCGCTAGCATATGTGCGAACATGCGGCGCTGCTCGTCCGACGGCTGTCCCACGATCATGGTCCGTTCGAGTTCGGAGTTGTAGCCCCACATCACCGCGTTGGCCCCCGTGACCAACACGTCGCCGCTCTGGAAGGCGATATTGTCGGCCAGAGCGTGCGGGATGGCGGCGTTGCGTCCGATCTGCCCCCGGTAGCCCGCGGACGCCCCGTCCGGGAACAGTCGACCCTGACCCCGGTACAGCGGCCCCAGCGTGTCCATCAAGGTCAGCGTCGCCTCGGCGGCCGCCCTCTGGCTGACCTCCGTTTCGGTCGCGCCCACCCTGGTGTACCGCTGCAACAAGCGGTGGGCCAGATTGCCCCACGTGGCGCTTTCGCGGATGAGCGCGATTTCCGCCGGGCTCTTGATCGCCATGAGATCCTCGATGAAGCTCGTCAGACGCTCTGTCGCGGCGCCCGTCACCTCCGAGAGGGCGGGGCCGCGATAGCCCAGGATCCAGGGATAGCCGTCGTTATCGACGCCGAGTCGGCCCATAGCTCCCATGTCGGCGAGGGTGTCCCGCAACAGGGTCATGGGGTGCGGGCGATAGGGATACTCGACATAGTGGTCGACGCGGTCGAATCCCGTCTGCGCGGCGGCGTGCTCGACCTCCAGGCGAGGGACGAACATGGCCTTCTCCCCGCGGGCGTTCATGATGAAGGCGATCGGCCGCTCGGTGGGGATGAAGGCGAAGCCGGTAAAGTACAGGATGTAGTCACTGTCGAACAGCACGACGCCGCTTAGGCCCGCGGACTGGACGTGCGCGCGCAACTTGTCGGCGCGAGCGTCGAACTCCGCGCGGGAGATGGCGAGCGAGGGCAGTACATACGCGTCCGCGCCTGATACCCCTGATATCGTGGTCATGATCCAATCCTCCTGATCGGGTATACGGCTGTATCACTCCTCTATCCAGTATGCGCGTATCCAGTATGCGCGTTATTGACAGCGGCGGCGCCGGCCATGATATAGTAGGCGCATAGTCGGACCCTGTCGCCTTGGCCGGGCTCCTCATGTAGTGAGAGGCTAATCCCATGGCGCGGAGGCCATTGCCATCCGCCCCGGCGCGGCCCCACCAAACGCCGCGCCTCGAGCGCGGCGTCCTGTCCGTCTTCAACGGCGTCGCCCTGGCGGCCGCGGCGATGGCGCCCGTCCTGGCCGTGGTGCTCAATGCGCCGGCCGCCGGCCCCGCCGCGGGCGCCGCGCTCCCGCTCTCGTTCCTGCTGGCGTTCATCGCGTGTCTGTTCGTGGGGAACACGGTGGTGCAGTTCGCGCGCAGGCTCCCCTCGTCGGGCTCGTTCTACACCTTCAACAGTCACGGCCTCGGCCCCGCCGCGGGCTTCTTCACCGGCTGGCTATTCTGGATCGGCTACGCTATTCTAGCCCCCGGCCTGTGTACGGCCCTCGGGGCTTTCGCCCACGACTACGTCCAGTCGACCTTCCACGCCGCCATCCCCTGGTGGATCTTCAGCCTGATCGGGATGGCCATTGTGCTGTTCCTCTCGATTCGCAGCATCAAGGCCTCGGTCCGGGTGGACCTTACCCTGCTGACGATCGAGGTCATCGTGTTCCTGCTGCTGGCCGTCATCGCTATCGTCAAAGGGGGTAGTGGGAACAGCGTGGCCGTGTTCTCGCCGTCGTCGTCGCCGACCGGCGTTTCGGGCGTCGGTCTGGGCGCCGTCTTCGGTCTGCTCTCTTTCGTCGGGTTCGACGCGGCCGCGACGCTGGGCGAAGAGGTCCGCAACCCGCGCCGCGCCGTCCCCCGCGCCGTCGGGGGCGCCCTGATCGCCGTCGGCGTGTTCTACGTCTTCGTGATGTATGCGCTCACCGCCGGCTACGGGTTGAACAACCCCGCGCACCTCAAAGCCTTCCTTGGGGACGCCAACCCCTTTGTCACCCTGGCCCACCGCGACGCGCCGTGGCTGGAGCAGCTCGTCGACCTGTGCGCGGTCGCCGGGATCTTCTCCTGCTTCCTCGCCATCCACAACACCACCGTGCGCATCATTTTCTCGATGGGGCGCGATGGCGTGCTTCCGCCCACCCTCGGCCGCGTCCACGCGCGCTGGTTCTCGCCTGACGCGGCGATCTACGTGCAGACCGTCTTCACGCTGGCCGTCGGCCTCCCGCTCGGCGCGTGGCTTGGTCCAGGCGCCACGGGCGCCTATGGCTTCACCGGCGCGATCGGGACGGTCGCCATCGTCATCGTCTACATGCTCAGCAACGTCGCGCTGATCCGCTATTTTCGGCGCGTCGGCGCGTTCAACGCCTTTTCGCACGGCCTCATCCCGGCGCTTGGGGTCGCGGCGCTGGCCTACCCGTTGTGGTCGACCGGTCAGCCCGGCCAGGCCTCCCCCTATAATCTGGTCCCGTACGTGGTGCTCGTGTGGCTCGTCGTGGGCTTGGCGACGTTCCTCTATCTCCGCACACGCGCGCCCGAGAAGCTCGCCGCCGTTGGATCGTTTCTCGCGGACGACGGCGACGAGCGCGCGCCGGTCCGCGAGGCCGTACCGAGCGCCCACGGCGTGAGCAGCATCACGTAAGCGGTAAGCGTGGTGGGAGAGAGGACACGACGATGGAGGATGAGGCGGCCATGACCGTGGTGCGAGACGCCGGGGTGCGCGTGGTCCGGTTTCTCTATTGCGACTACAGTGGCGTGACCCGCGGCAAAGCGATCAACGCGGCGCATCTGATCGCTAAGCTCCGCGAGGGGGTCGGGCTGACGCGGGCGCAGATGGCGATCAACCTGCTCGAGCAACTCGTCCCGATCGAGGGGATGGAGCCGGTGGGCGAGATCCGCCTGGTACCCGACCCCGCGTCGTTCTCGGCGCTCCCCTGGACGCCCAGTAGCGCCGGCCTGCTGTGCGACCAGCTCGACCACAACCGCGAAGATTGGGGCGCCTGCCCGCGCTCCTACCTCAAGAGGATGGTGGCGCGGGCGGAGAGCCTGGGCCTCGCGGTCGAAGCGACGTTCGAGAACGAGTTCTACCTGGCGCGCGAGGAGGACAATGCTTATGTGCCCTTCGACCGGGCGCCGGTCTACAGCGCGATCGGCCTGGACCTCTCGGCCGCGGTGATGGACGATATCCTTACCGCCCTCGACCGGCAGGGCATCGTGGCGGAGCAGGCCATCAATGAGTACGGGCCAGGACAGCAGGAAATCTCCATTCGCCACGCCCCGGCCGTCCGCGCGGCCGACACCCAGATCAAGTTCCGCGATACCGTGCGCGGGGTGGCGCTGCGGCACGGCTTGCTGGCCAGTTTCGCGCCCAAGCCGTTTTCAGACGCGATCGGGAGCGGAAGCCACGTCCATCTAAGCCTGTGGGACGGCGCGGGGGACGGCGCGGGGGACGGTGCGCGCAACCTGCTCTACGACCCGCGGGACCCACGCGGCCTGAGCGACACGGCGCGACACTTCATCGCGGGCATCCTGCGTCATCTCCCGGCTCTCGTCGCGCTGACCTGCCCCAGCTACAACTCCTACCGGCGCTTGCAGCCGCACGCCTGGAGTTCGGCCTACACGGCCTGGGGCTTCGACAACCGTGAGGCGGCGGTCCGCGTGGCCTCACCCTTCTGGGGGCGCGAGGAGCAAACATACAACGTGGAACTCAAGTCGGTCGACGGCAGCGCCAACCCGTACATCGCCCTGGGCGGCCTGCTCGCCTGCGGGCTCGACGGCATCGAGCGGCGGCTCGACCCCGGAGAGCCGTGCGAGCACGACCCGGCGACCCTAGATGAGGCCGAGCGCGAGCGCAACGGCATCCGCCGGCTGCCGACGACGATGGCGGGGGCGCTCGACGAGTTGGAGCGCGACGGCGTGCTCATGGACTCGATGCGGCCGTTGATGCGCCGCGCCTATCTGGCGATCCGCCGCTCCGAGGAGGAGGCGTTCTCCGCGCAGGACGAAGAGTTCGAGATCCGCAACCATTTCTATAAGTTTTAGGACGAGGGGGAGAGATGGCGGCGATAGACTTCTCGGATGTTCCCTTGATCGACAACCACTGCCACGGGCTCTTGCGCCGCCAGCCGGCCGACGCCCTCGCGTGGCGCGCGCGGTTTACAGAGTCGCGCGACGCGGGTATGCGGAGCGAACATGTAACGACGACGCTCCTGTACCGGCGGATGATCCGCGCGCTCGCGGCTTTCCTGGATTGCGCGCCGCGCGAGGACGCGGTGCTGGAGGCGCGGCGCGCGCGGGGCGGCCCGGACCTGATACGGGAGTTGCTGCGCGCCGCGCGGATCGAGGCGCTCCTGCTCGACCGGGGATATCCTCCGCCCGACGAGGTGCTCCCCGATGCGGAGGTGGAGGCGCTCGTCGGATGCCGCGCTTTCCCTATGTTGCGGGTCGAGGTGCTGATGCAGCGGCTCATCGCCGCGCACGATACGCTGGACGCGGTGGTGGAGGCGCTGCGCCTGGAACTCGTCGATGTGCGCGGCCAGGGATACGTGGCGCTCAAGAGCGTCGTGGCCTATCGCACCGGGCTCGCCATCGCGACGTGGCCGCCCGACGAGGCGCGCGCGGCGTTCCGCCTGGCGCGTCGCGAAGCGGTCGAGACGGGCGCGCTGCGCCTGGCGCACAAGCCGCTGCTGGATACGCTGCTGCACGTCGTCTTCCGCGAGGCCGCCCGGCAGGAGGTCCCGGTCCAGTTCCACGTCGGGTACGGGGACGCCGACGCGGACATGTTGCTGGCCAACCCGCTGCGCCTGCGCGCCGTACTGGAGGAGGACGCCTATCGGGCGATGCCGGTGGTGTTGCTGCACCAGTGCTACCCGTACACGCGGGAGGGGGCGTACCTGGCCGCGGTGTACGAGAACGTCCACCTCGACCTCTCGTACGGCATCCCTTTCCTCGGGTACGGCGAGATGGCGGCCTTCACCCGCGCCGCGTGCGGCGTCGCTCCGCTGTCCAAGCTGCTCTACAGCTCCGACGGCGTGGGGATACCGGAACTCCATTGGATCAGCGCCCTGCACGGCCGGCGTATCCTGGGGGAGGCGCTCGGCGACATCGTCGCGCAGGGGGACCTCGGGGCGGCCGAGGCCGAGGCGGCCGGCGCGGCCATCCTGCGCGACAACGCCGTGCGGCTGTATCGGCTGGAACGCGTGTGATCGGGTCCGCGGCGTTGACGCCGTCATCTCTCGTATTGTGTTAGACGTGGCGCGCGGTCTAGTCCGGAATCAGGGAACTTTTTGATGTGGCGTCCACTGGGACCGTCGCAAAGGGAGCCCGCTGACGAAACACGAGACGACGCGCGACGCGATCTACGGTCGTGGTTAAGAGGGCTGAGGGGTGCGTGAGCGTGCGTGAGGGGGACGTGGCATGGATCGGCTGCGGGGAAAGGTCGTCTTTATTACCGGGGCGGGAGGCGTCCTGGGGAGCGCCAGCGCGGAGTTGTTCGCCCGTGAGGGCGCGCGCGTGGCCGTGATCGACGCGGTGGCGGCGACGGCGGAGGCGACCGCGCGCCGGATCGTGCGGGACGGCGGCGAGGCTCTGGCCCTACAGGTCGATGTGACCGACGAGGCGCAGGTGCGCGACGCCGTGGCGGCGACGGTGACCCGGTGGGGCACCTTGGACGCGCTGTTCAACAACGCTGGGATCATGCCCCACCAGGACCGCTCCGTCCTGGAGATGGACGCGGCGCTCTGGGACCAGATCTACGCGACCAACGTGCGCGGCGGCGCGTTGTGCTGCAAGTACGCCATCCCGCACATCATCGCCGCGGGCGGCGGCGCGGTCATCAACATGGGCTCGTTCGTCGCCTTCATGGGCAGCGCGAACGCCCAGGAAGGGTATGGCGCCAGCCGGGGCGCCGTCGTCGCCTTCACCCGCTCGCTCGCGGTCCAGTTCGGCCGGCACAACATCCGGGCCAACGCGTTGTGCCCCGGCCCGGTCGAGACGGCGCACGTGCGCGCGTTGTTCCCGGACGAGGACGCGCGGCGGCGGCGGCTGGACCGCATACCGCTCGGGCGCTTCGGTCGGCCGGAGGACGTGGCCGAACTGGCCCTCTACCTGGCGTCCGATGCGGCGAGTTGGCTGACGGGGCAGGCGATCGTGCTCGACGGCGGTATCTCCTGCCACTACCTCTAAGCGATTCTCCCACGGCCTATAACCGCGGGCATGCCCCGACTCCTGTAGCGACACTGCCGGCCGCTCACCACGCCGCATCACCCTCAGCGATGTCGGCTGCCGCTCGGTACGGCTCCTGTTCTCGCCGGATCAAATCCGGGTTGACGCCCGCCCGCCGCACCAGTCCGAGCGTGACCAGTTGCAGGGCCACGGCCGTCCCCGCCAGGGAGGCTAGGGGGTGCGGGAGACCGGCCCCGTCGGGCAAGACCAGCCGACCCGCGTCGGTCACCTCCGGCGGGAGCGATGCGGCGATCTGGGGCGTGACGATGGCAGCGACGCGGACTCCGACGCGGCGGGCCGCCTGGGCGGCCAGGATCAGGCGCCGCGTCGCCCGCTCCCCTCCCCCTGGATCCGTCGCAATGAAGATCAGCCCCGTGCGGTCGTCGCAGGCGGCGAGGTGTCCGTGCAGCAGCGTCTCCACATCCCGCATTGACGCCGGCATACGCGCGCCCTCCTCGACTTTGAGCGCCAACTCGCGCGCCGCGACGGCGTCGCTTCCCATCCCACACGCGATCAGTCGGGTGCTGCCATGGAGCGCCGCGGCGCACCCGTCGGCCTGCTCGCGCCGCGACAGAACCGCATCCAGGTATACCCCCAGGCTGGTGGTATCGAGCGCTGGCCCACCCAACGCCTCCACGATGAGTCCGCCGAAGAGGATCGGCGACAGATAGGCGACGGTATGGCACCAGGACCGATCGCGTTGCGGCGTCACGCACACCTCGTCGGCCACGGCCGTCGCCGGGGCATCGGCCCGCGCCGTGATCAGCGCCGTCGTCCCCCCGGCTGCGCGGGTCGCCTCCAGGGCCAGGATCGTGGCGCGCGTCGCCCCATCGTGTGACACCCCCAGGCAGACGCCGCCACGCGGGTCGAGGGCGGCCTCCAGGGCCTGGCGCACCTCGACCCGGCCACCGCGCCGGCTCCGCAGCCTAATCGTCGCATTCAACAGGTCGCCGATAGCGCGGGCGGCGTGTTCGGACGTGCCGCATCCCGTGACGACGACCGGATCGTCCGCCGCTACGGCGGCGCGGAGGCGGTCGGCGAGGCGCCCGGCCGCCTCCCCGCACGCGCCGATCGAGCGGGCGAGGGCGGGCTCGGACGCGACCATCTCGTCCATCAGCCACGGCGGCGCGGCGCGCCACTCCGGGGTCTCATCTGTCTGCCACATCATCCTCCTCCGTAACATCACTGTGGGGAGCGGGCCGCGACCGTACGTGTGCGCATCGGGAAGCGCTCCATGATGCGCGGATCGAGGCGCAGCCGGTACGGTGTGACGTTCATCCTCTCACTCCACGACCCGTTAGAGCGCATAACTCGCCACGACCCGTTAGAGCGCATAACTCGCCACGACGCGGGCGAAGAGAGGGTCGTCGCGCCGAAAGCTATCCGCGTCCGTGCCCCGCAGGGCCGCCGTGTGGGCGGCCAGGAGCTGCAAGGGCAGGACGGCGAGGAGGGGACTGAGGGCCTCGGGAACCGCCGGGTAGGGGATAATGGTGCGCGTGGCCGCGCCCTCAGACGCCGGAAGCCCCGAAACGGCGCGCTCGTCGGCGACGATCAACAGATGCGCGCCCAGCAGGTCTAGAGCGCGCACGAGATCGGCCGTCCGCTCCAGGGCCGGCCCGTCTGTCGCGATCACCACCGCGATATCGCCTGGGGCGAGGGCCTGCAGGCCGCCGTGCAGAGCCGTCTCCAACTCAAAGCCCTCAGCCACGAGGTACGACGATTCCTTGACCTTGAGCGCGCCCTCCCGTGCCGTCGCGGCGTTGGGTCCGGCTCCCATGAGGACGAGACGACCGCGCTCCGCGAGCGCCGCCGCGACGGGGCGCACGGCGTCCTCGTGGGCGAGGACGGCGGCGATGTGGTCGGGCAGATCGACGAGCGCGGCCTGTAGCGGCCCCGTGGGCGTGCCGGCGCGCTCCCCCCACGCGGCGGCAATCATCGCCAGCGCGGCGAGGCTCGCCGTGTAGCTGGCCGTGTGTGTGGCGGAGCGCTCCTGTGGAACCGTGCGGATCAGCGCGTCGACGCCCTCCATCGACGCGTCCTGCCCCGCGATCCCGACGACCGGCAGGCCGGCCGCGCGCGCCTGGCGCAGCGCCTCCGCGCCGTACCGCTTGTTCCCACGATGGCTGATGGCAATGAAGGCATCGCCCGCGCCGAGCGGCCGTGGATACATCACGGCGTCGAAGTTTGTCGTCGCATAGGCGTCGCGCCCGACGAAACGAAGCAGGTGCTCGCCCACCATCGCCGCGTGGCTGCTCGTGCCGGTGCCCGCGAGGAAGACGCGCCGCGCGGGGGTGAGCGCGGCGACCGCCTGCTCGACTGAGGCGTGCGCGCCCTCCAGGACGGCCCGCACCGCCGCGGGCTGCCCCAAAATCGTCTCGTACAAAGTCGATTGCATGGTCGTCATACCCTTCCTCTCACTCCTCGCCTACGGCAGCCCGTGTCCAGTGACTAGATCGTCGAGGCCGCCGTGCATTGCCTCTCAGCATAGGGGATCGATGGTATGCTAACAAGAGCCATATTGCGCAAAACATGCAGACCACTATGGGCGCACGGGCGCCGCGTCAGGGAGGCGAGCTGGTGGCAAAACAGGCGACAGTGATCCCACTGGTGGTGGCGCCACTCGACCCCGCGACGGCCCTTCCGCTCCACCGGCAAGTGTATGAGCGGTTGCGTGCTGCCATCCTCGCGGGTCAGGTAGGGCGTGGAGCGCGGCTGCCGGCGACGCGTGCCCTGGCGGAGGATCTCGGCATCTCGCGCGCCACCGTGATTGCGGCGTACGCGCAGCTCTTCGCGGAAGGCTACGTCGAGGGCAAAGTCGGCGCTGGGACCTATGTGGCGACTGCCCTCCCCGACGACATGCTGCAGGCGCCCGCACGCTCCCGCTCATCCCGGCCACACCGGCCACAGGAGCGCGCCCTCTCCCGCCGCGGCGCCCTTCTCGCCACCACGCCGGTCAGTACAGCGCCCGACGAGGGGGCGCCATGCGCGTTCCGCCCCGGCCTCCCGGCCCTCGACGCGTTCCCCATGGGCCTGTGGGCCAAGCTGTTCGCGCGGCGCGCCCGGCATCTCCCCTCCGCCGCTCTGGCTTACGGCGCGCCAGCCGGGTATGCGCCGCTGCGCGAGGCAATCGCCGGCTACCTCGGCCCAACGCGTGGGGTCCGCTGCACCGCGGATCAGGTGATCGTCGTCACGGGCTCACAGCAGGCCCTGGATCTGGCGGCGCGTGTGCTCCTCGATCCGGGGGATGCCGTGTGGGTGGAAGATCCCGGCTACCGCGGGGCACGGGGAGCGATGGGCGCCGCGGGCGCCGTCCTCGTGCCCGTGCCGGTCGACGACGACGGCCTCGACGTCGCCGCCGGGATCGCCCAGTGCCCGAACGCCCGGCTGGCATGTGTCACTCCGTCGCACCAGTATCCGCTCGGCGTGACGATGAGTGCGGCGCGGGGCCTCGTCCTCCTTGAGTGGGCGGCGCACGCCGACGCGTGGATCGTCGAGGACGACTACGACAGCGAGTATCGCTATGCGGGACCCCCGCTTGCGGCGCTCCAGAGTCTAGATACAGCCGGCCGCGTCATTTATGTTGGGACGTTCAGCAAAGTTCTATTCCCGTCTCTGCGCATGGGCTATAAGGTTGGCGATGTATCAACGATTCTGACGCGCCCCGCACGGAATATAATACGTGCCTACAGCATGACGTCGCCGCCGTTGGGGCCGAGCGTTTGCCCGGTATAGTAGTCGGACTCGGACGAAGCCAGGAACACCGCCGTCGGCGTGACGTCGTCGACCGTGCCGAAGTGGCGCAACGGGAGCGCGGCGCGCAGGCGGCCATCCGCATCCTCGTCCCCCGGCGCGATCCCCGTGCTGATTGGTCCGGGCGCGATACAGTTGACGTGGATGCCTGCCGGCCCGACCTCGCGCGCGAGCGCCTTCGTAAAGGCGATAATCCCCCCTTTGGCGGCCGCGTAGTGGACCCACCCTTCCCGCCCGATCTGGCCGAGCTGCGAGCCCATCGTAATAATCTTTCCGCCGCCGCGCTCCCGCATCGCGGGCAGGACATAGCGCGCGCAGAGGAACGTGCCGCGCAGGTGGACCGCGAGCATGCGGTCCCACTGCGCGGGCGCCATCTCGTGCAACTCGACCCGTTCGGCGAACCCGGCGTTGGTCACCAGCACGTCGATGCGCCCCGCTCGCTCCAGCAGCGTTTGCGCCATCGCCTCGACCGCCGCGGCGTCGGCGACATCGGCCGGCAGCGGCCAGGCCTGACGGCCCAGCGCGGCGATCTCCCGGACGACTCCGGCCAGCCGCTCGTCGTCCAGGAGATCGTTCACCCCGATGTCGGCGCCCTCGTGCGCGAAGGCCACGGCGATCCCCCGACCAATGCCGTGGGCCGCCCCGGTCACCAGGGCGACCTTGCCGTCAAGTCGGCCCATCCGCATGCTCCTCCGCGTGTGTTCTTGGTGTGTTCCTGTAGGGGGACGCGCCCCGACAGCTACCGATGGCGACGCCGTCAGGCGCCGTCGTCAGGCGTCATCGTCAGGCGTCGTCTATCGCCATCGTCAGGTTAGCGGGCGGATGGGTCGGGGTTGGGGCTATCGTTATCCACGTCGGCGCCCTGAGAACTCGCCGTCGACGCGTGTACGACGAGGCCGTTGTCTAGCCCGCGCACGCCGGGCGCCGTGGCAACATGGCCCAACACCCGGTTGAGATGTTCCTCCGTGATGTCGCCGTCGAGGGTTACGCGGCCACGTCGCACCGAGACGTGGATCCGCGCGGCCTCCTCGAACGGGAGCACGCTTTCCATGCGGGCATTGATCTCGCGCCGGATCGTGTCGTCGGGGACCATGCTCTCGCGCACGCGCCGCATCGCCTCCCGCGCCGTCCCCCGCAGGCGCTCTTTCGCGCGCTCCCCTTCGCGGTCGATCGTTCGGTCGACGTCATCCCGGTACTGTTCCACGCGGCGCGTCAGCAGGACACGACGACGCTCCCCGTTTTCTCTATCTAACAAGTACATCGCGGCGGCGCCCATCAATAGCCCCATCCCCCAGAGCGCGGGTCCGCCGCTCGACGGTCCGGTCGGGCGCCGCGCTCCAACGTTGGGGGCCTCTCCCTCGTGCGGGGGGCGAGGGGGCGCGGCGCCGGGGCGTGGCCGATTGGCGGTACGCCAGACTTTGTAGAGCGTCGACGCCATGTGACGCGTGTCCATGTTTCATCCCCCCAACTCGATCCTTGTCCCTGTCTCCATCGATCGATAGCGGATACCCGGCGGCGTATCCGCTATCGATTATCGTTGCCTCATCTAGTATTGTACCGACACGGCGGCCGCTAGAACGAACGCCTCCACCACTATTTTGCTATGTTCGCGGCCTTTGTGCTATCGTACCTGTAGATACGGATATATCAGGGGAGCCTGTTCGTCGATGAACGCCGTGGGACGCATGCCTGTCGCTAGGACGCCAAGGGTCGTTGCGCGTCTGACAACGGGAGACCTGTGCCCATGAACTGTTGACATAATTAAAGACATCGTCAACGCTGGCGGGATGCCAAGGCCGTGGGACAGGAAAAGTCCTACGGCCTTTTTGTTTGTCGTCCATTTTTAGCTAGAGGAAACACTATATGTCTATCATCAGCGCCCATAACCTCGGCCTGGCGTTCGGAGCGCGCGACGTCTTCGGCGCCCTCAGCATCGACCTGCCCGACGACGTCAAAGTCGGGTTGGTGGGACCCAACGGCATCGGCAAGACCTCGTTGCTGCGCATCCTGGCGGGGGTGAGCGCGCCCACGACCGGCAAGGTTCACCGCGTCCAGGATAGTCGCCTGGGCTACTTGCGCCAGGAGGCGGTGGAGGCCTTCGCCGGGCGCGAGCACTCGGTCTACGACGAGATGCTGACCGTCTTCGCCCCTCTGCAAGAGACGGCCGCGCGGCTACAGGAGATGGAAGGGCGCATGGCGGCGGGAGAGGTCACGGACGAGCTGTTCGCGGCCTACGGCGAGGCCCAGGAAGGATTCGAGCGGGGCGGGGGCTACGACTACGAGGC
>JAABUO010006086.1_pt1 | contig 13960 bp, 14 predicted proteins | sample 5559291 | NCBI WGS metagenome assembly JAABUO01 (sample SAMN10711878, study PRJNA513372) | rock metagenome | isolation source: Antarctica rocks | place: Antarctica: Victoria Land, Finger Mt sud | reverse complement strand
TCTTAATTTTATATTTCTTCATCGCTTTATTTACATTAATCTTCTCTTTTTCTTTCTTTATTCTCGCTTTTTATAAATGTATAAATTTTATTACTAACTTCTTTTTAATTATATAAGATTTAAATTACATGATCGTAAACTGAATTTAAGCTTTAAAAATAAAGTATCTTTCTGCATTCATTTTTTTAAAACGAATAACGTTTTCATTATTTAATTTAACTTTTACTTCGTAATATTTTTTATCACTACATATATATATAGCTTCGTTTGCAAGCTTCTTTAAGATATGCTCGTAAAATTTCTTTCTTTACTGTTCATGACTCTTATTTATACGAGACTTCGTGACGACTCTTTCGCGAATAATTTTCTTAATTAATTAATCATCTTTATCGACGTAAGTATGCTAATGCTGCACTCGTTTAATTAAAGCTCGCGAAGATATTTTTATAATCGAAACGTCTCGTTTTATAGCTTTTAAAATTATTAAATTCTTTTTCTCGAATACGACTCTATAAAATTGCGTGTAAGAATGCTTTAGCATTACATTTCGAACGTCTGTAAATAACTGACTGTCGTTCGAAATACGAGGCAATTAATCTCGTGTATCGAGGTTTTCGACGCAGACTAGCATCTCATGAAAATTCTCGTTTCCCGCACGATTAATGGCTCTCCGCATAATAGCGACCGCAGTATGTGCCTGAACATCTGTTTTGCGCTTAATCTGATTAAATGTTTAATCAAATAGAAGTCTGCAAGTGACAATGACATGACGTAAAGGGATAGAGACCTCGTTCCTGTGTGAAGGCATTGAAAATAGTGGTTTTTAGGTGGGTTTTGGACGTGTATCCCAAGCGGGCAATAACCGTGCTAGCCCGAGGGGGCTAGCGCCTTGGCGGTAACTCTTCAGGGGGCGACACAAGTATAGCGGCAGCTTAGAGTCACTAGTGTGCGCGGTGACTAGGTGAAACCGAGTAAGGTTGAGTACCGGGCCGGAAGTCCGCCCGAAGCTCATACCCAATGACATAAATTTCGTGAATCGAAATGCTTACAGGTAATCATAATGTGGAAGAGAATTGACGGTCTGCTTTTAATCTTGTACCATTAACATTGTAACAAATTCTTGAATCCGTACTTTTTGGTCTGGGTTAGTCTTGAAGCTCGCGAGGTCCGGTCTCATCTGCAAAACCCCAATTACGGTTGATTGGGTCTTGCATGTGATCGTTGCATGCATGGCTATTTTGTGGCACTGATACCGAGATACTGTCGAATACTGAGATTCTTGGAATGTACTACACCGTGGTAGGACAGTAGCTACTGAAGCCATGGAGGAAGATCCACACTCCTCAACGTCTCCGCTAATAGATGCAAATGATGGTAAACCCGCTAGCCAAGACCAGACCTCTGTCAAGGCTGCTTCTCAGTCGTCAAGCTCTGAAATACAGTTCGAAGTGAATGCAACGTCGACGATCGCGAAGACACCGCAAGAAGAGGAGCCAAAGGCCAAGGCTGAGGCCGGGAACAAGAAAACTACGTCGGGACAAGATACTCTATCGTTCCCCCAATTATCCAACAATATACAAGTTGCTCATAGATTGAACCTGAGGTTTCACTATCCAGGAGGTGACGATGTTGAGCCTGCAACTGCGAAAGGCTTTCAACGTTCCACCAGTCCCGCTTCAGCTATACAGAGGAACAAGGGGGCAGAGTACCAGAAAGTCGGCGAAGAAGGAGTATGTAAAATGCACAAGCTCTCGCTGTATGAAACAGCCACCCGCTACTATCTTGTTGGAGGTGATATCGTAGACCAAAAGTTCAGAATCTTGAAGATAGATAGGACGGCTGAGTCTGGTGATTTGAGTATTGCTGAAGACGATATCATATACACAAAAAAGGAAATGAACCAGCTCTTGGATGCCATTGATGAAGGTAATAAGATATCTGGCGGGCTGAAGCTCAGGTGCAGCACTTGGGGCCTCTTGGGATTCATAAGGTTTACCGGTGCATTTTACATGCTCCTCATTACCAAGCGAAGCCAAGTGGCTATGATTGGAGGCCACTATATTTATCAAGTCGATGGTACGGATCTTATTTCTCTGACCACGTCGTCGTCGGCTCGTTTCAAGCTTGACCGAGAGTCTGAGGAATCTCGTTTCATTGGAATCCTTAATAATCTTGATCTCTCACGTTCTTTCTATTTCAGCTATTCATATGATATTACACGTACTCTGCAGCACAACATCATCTGTGAGCGACAAGCCTTACAAGAAGGTCAGATTAATACACCTCAGCAGTTTCGGAATCCAATGTTTGTATGGAACCATCATCTGCTTGAGCCAGCATTGAAGACATTGAAGAATACATATGACTGGTGCCTACCCATTGTACATGGGTTCGTCGATCAAGCCAGTAAATGAAAACCTACTCCTCTCAAGGTGCCTTACTGATTTAGCGATTAGCTTTGTCGATATTTGGGCGAATTGTCTATATCACCATCATCGCCAGGCGGTCGAGATTTTTTGCAGGTGCAAGGTTTCTGAAACGTGGCGCCAATGACCTCGTATGGTTTTCAATCGCCAATGCAGTAGTCTAATACTGAAATTTGAGGTCAGGGTTACGTTGCCAACGATGTTGAGACTGAGCAAATAGTTTCAGAGATGCTAACAACATCATTCCATGCACCCGGGCCACAGCTATATGCTAACCCAAGTTATACTTCATACGTGCAGCATCGTGGCAGCATTCCTTTGTACTGGACTCAGGAAAATACTGGGGTGACACCAAAGCCAGATATTGAGTGTACGCAGTACTCTCTTTCGAGTCGGAGGTGACTAAAAGCTGATAGTGAACCTCGTGGACCCCTTCTATAGTGCTGCCGCTCTTCACTTTGATGACCTCTTCGAGCGGTACGGAGCACCCGTTTTTGTACTGAACCTGGTGAAGGTGCGTTCTTCTGCAGAGCCACGAAAACTGGAGATGCTGATATAGACAGTCACGGGAGCGAACCCCGCGGGAGTCAATTCTCCTCAAAGAGTACACAGATGCCATCATTTATCTGAACCAGTTCCTACCCGAAGGTAAGAAAATCATGTACCGGGCGTGGGATATGAGCCGAGCTTCAAAGAGGTACGTCAACGCTCCTTGAAGCTTAAGACTATTAATAGATTGAATTGATCTTTAGCCGAGATCAAGATGTCATTGGAACACTGGAGTCCATTGCAGAGAAAGTAATGATATCGACTGGCTTTTTTCGTAATGGAGACGGTCAATCTCTTGAAACGAGGATCCAGAATGGCGTCGCAAGAACCAATTGTATCGATTGCCTAGACAGAACCAACGCCGCTCAATTTGTAGTAGGTAAATGTGCTTTGAGTTATCAGCTGCATGCTTTGGGTATCATCAACGACACGTCAATTGATTTTGATACTGACGCAGTAAATCTCTTGACACATATGTGAGTCCTCTTACCACTTGCAGGGGCGAGAGACGCTGATCGGGTTGAATAACTTAAGGTATCATGATCATGGCGATACCATTGCCATTCAGTATGGCGGCTCACATCTCGTGAACACGATGGAGACTTACAGGAAAATAAACCAATGGACGAGTCATTCTCGAGACATGGTGGAGAGCTTTAAAAGATACTATAATAATTCATTCCTTGATCGACAACGACAGGAAGCGTACAATCTGTTCCTCGGAAACTACGTCTTCATCCAAGGACAACCGATGTTATGGGACTTGTCTACAGATTACTACCTCCATCATGCAGATCCACGGGCTTGGCATGCGAAGCTGCGGAAAAGCTACATTGATTGGTACACTGCTGATAACCTCTTGCCACGGGAGATGCCCAGAACCACGCAGCCCCAAGGACCGCTTGCCGACAAGGCTCTCCCATTCTTCGACGATTACTGGCTTGAATACTACCGCCCCCTCGCTCTGTCTTCCTTCGAGAAAATCTTCTCCTTTAGGATGAATTCTACGCTTCGGTACACTCCATTTAAGTCTACTCAAGAGGGCAGGTACGATTTAAGCCCGTTTCGCGTTAGGACCAGTAATAAGCATGACTCTCCCTTCAGAGGACGCTCAAGGAAGGGAGTCACTATTGTAGACCCTCGGGAAGATTCTCTCAAGCAAGAATCCCCTGAAATTTTGCACGAGACCTTGCAATCAAAGCGCCCGGCGTTACCAGGGTGGTTGCAGACCCAATTAAATGAGCAATCGCCGCTACATCAAAGCATCCTGAAAGACCCTTCGCTTGATCATGCCCGCGAGCCTTGGGATTCTGCGAAGCCGCTAAAGGCGGACAAAATACCAAAAGACAAATCCGCAGTCACACAATGGACCTTTGACCAATTCGTCGCCAATTCACTAAACCCCTCGGTAGCTGACAATGAGGCCCATGAATACCAGCGCTACATCAACCACCCTCAAAATCTTCCCTTGGTAGTCTCAACTGAAGTACCGCCGAACACGAACTTGGAATTTCTTGGCTATATCACCAGCATATTGCCAGAGGCTGTAGCAAACATGCATTCCACAGAGGATGATATCGCAGACTACACTGAATTTTTGGATGTGGGAGAGGATCCCTTAACTGTCACCGATGTGGATACGCCGAAGAAGCGGTACAAGGCTTATCGGCAATGGTTGAAGGGAAAGTCCTTATTCAAGCAGCAGCGTACAGATACTTGAGACGTCGGTTTTGGGGCTGTGCAAGCTTTAGTACAGCTGTTGACGTTGATTGCCCCCGCTTTCTTGACACGGGGTTTTCAGAGCCGTGCGACAGACTGAGTAATTTTTGCGCTCCCCTCGAATACTGCTGAAAGTATGGGACTGACTCGTGGTTGACGGCTATAGATAGGTCACTTGGGACTAGCGTGGTTAGCGAGGAGGAGCTCGAGTTTGAGTAGGTGGCTAGCCGAACATCAATCCTAGATTACCATTCATCTCTCGTAGATGACCATTAATTTTTGAAGCCGGCTGTCACTGTCTACTAATAATCGACATTCTTCACTCATATCAACACTATCCAATACGACATCTGTAAGTATGTTTACAGTCTTTGCTATGCTCTCTAGCACCGTCTGGAGATCCGTAGACAATGATTCTTCATCTTGCATACTACACCAGCATGTGATCAGTCCTTCTAGGATTTCACCTCTATGGTATGTAATTCGAGGCCAGTCGTTTACTATGACAGCATTGAGTGCTTGCACTGCCGCTAGTAGCAATGGAGGGTACGCAAGTGCGAAAGGAGCTGTTAGTATGCCTGAGAGTAGAGGAAGTAGGTGCTAAGCGTTAATGTCAGCGACCTTTTCGAGAGCCTGACTTATATTTGTTGCCCTTACCTTCAAATGCTTAACAGACGCGATTCCCATTTCGTTAACCAGATCTGTGATACTTTTGACCAGGAGCTTCGCAATTGTAACATTCTCTCCGGCGTGAGCGTAACCCTTGAAAACTCCGTACCGGAGTATCTGATCAAATGCTTTCATTCTCGACGCCCGGTCCTTGTCGCCGGTGAACCGGGCGTTCACAAGGGCTGTTAGCGTTGGATACACCGTATCCAACAACCGCAGAGATTCATCTTCTGGCGTTAGAGTTGGTAAATAAAGAAGGCAAGGCATCAAGGTGTTTTGAAATACTTCGCCAAGACCGGTACGTTCGAGGATCTGGGAAGGAGCTGCTTTCAGGAATGTGACTAAGAGCTCGCAGCCTCTGATCTTACAGGTTGTTGAGACGTCGTCGATTAATGCAAGTAACGGGGGAATGATTAGGGGCCAATTTGCTTCTATTTGCAATGCCTGTTCTCTAATATTAGCCTGGGACGGAGGGGCACATAAGATTGGTTTCAGTTCGTACATCTAGTTGTTCTAGAACCCATTTAAATGCAGTGACAACATACACGTCATGGTATTTCCAGGGTTTATTCGTAGCCTCTAGATCGCTGGGCACAAAAGGTCCTGGGGGCGGCCTTATTGCTTTGCGCCCCTGCGCTGTGATATTCTTGCTTTTCGATTTAGCAAAGAGAGGTTTGATCTTCTCTTGAAGTAGTCTAGTTAGTAGGTCATTAAGTTTCTTCGGGTTACCTCTGATGACGTTTAGGTATTGGCCTAGGAGAAGGTTGGCTTCTTCGAAGGTTTCTTGGCTCGTCCAAGGGTCTAGTGGATCTGTGAAGGACGAAAGACATAGGAGAGCTTCTACCGCTGTCTCTGGCCATGGGACTGCTCGTGGCCTTTGTAGGTGCCTTAACAGTTTCAGACCAGACAAATACATCGCTCGAAGTCTCCTTATTTCGGAGAGATCTGGTGTGGAATCGCCATCTGTGACGGAAAAATTAGCTACCCAACGTTCTCGTTCTTTCTCTCTTTAGATATTAGTTCTACCGATAGAGTAAGGTGCCTTTTCGGCAAAGACCTCGCCTGGAAGTATGGCATTTGCTGCCCATTGCTGCACATGCTGAAGCGTCGAGATCTCGTGTCTTGCTTCGGAATAATGCAGATATGTCTCGAGTAAGATAATATCTCTATGTAACTAAAAGCAAGTTAACATGTTTGCCCTGCTTAGGAATAACAAAGACTCCTGTACTGGGACACTGCTCTTGTCGTGCGATGGATGGATACTTTCAACCACAACGTCCAGATTTATGAATTTGGAAATGTCCACATTTGAAAGGCAAGCTGGCGCTTCTTCCGCTTGAATGATCTGTTGCACATGGTTTCGGACGGTGCCTTGTAGAGCGTCTAACTCCATGATATCTATTCAGAATTTCTCACCGGTCTCTGCCTCGAACATTTCTCGTATCTCGTGCTAGTTCATAAGGCTGTTTGTCGAGGCGTTCATTTCATCACAGTGAGCGAATATTATGGGACATTTCACAACTCATGTTCTTGTCAATCATTTAACTCCCGACTAGACATCGTGTTGAATAATGGTCAAAGCGACTCAGTGCATAAGTGAGAGAAGCGAGCACTAGTTGAATTGAGCACCAGGGGCGCTAGTTGCACATCAACTACGTCTCTTAGTTTCACTTCATTCATCTCGTTCTACTTGAGCATGATCTAACAGACTACTATGTCCCGCCCTAGCTGTGGCCACGACCCTTATATCCCTGCTCTATCACCACCAGGTTTTTATCATCGACTAATTTCTTCAACGCTCTATGACAGAAGTCTATATAACTCAAGTGATCGGACGAGCCGAGTATGTCACAGCCGACCTAATATCTTTGGTGGCAATACTGTACTTACATAATTAAAGCTACAACTAATTTTGGAACTAAACCGTTTCCTTGACATCGAATCGACGTTGGAGCTGACGCACTCTATGGAGGAGGTGCTCGGTATCTTACAGACAAGCTAGCACTGTTTATAGCATGAGGGATTAATCCTGGGATTCGTTCTTGGCATTCCAAATAGCATCAAAGGAATAAACCGTCATACGAGCCCTGTCTCTTTCTTCCTTCGCTTTACTTCTTCAATGGCCGCTCTAGCATCAGTTTCATCTGGATTTCGAAGCTGCCACTCTATCACAAAGTCAAGAGCCTTCTTCAACCAAGGACCATTCTTTGCCCCGAAGGCATCGCAAAGCTGCTTCCCGTTAACGATTGGTTTTAATGAAGGAGCGTCTAGCAGGCCCAACTCCTTGATCGTTGATAGCCATGTAGCGTAGCCGTCTACCAATATTTGGCGATCTTCATCAGTTAGCTTTATCGCGTCCATGGGCAGAAGTCCAACATACCATGCACTGCTTCAATTTCTGTTATTTCTACTAGAAGAGCATATATGACGTTGCTCCGCCAGTGTACACCCCAGCGGCGGACTGCCATACCTTGGACCTCGCGCAAAACCGAGTCTCGCTTTCGTTTGCGAGTTGAGGCGGTGGTGCCTTCTCGTTCCTTGATGGCTTCTCTTATATCCCTGATATCCGGAAGAGATAACACTGCATTGTCAATAGCCTTGATTGTTATCTTATTTAGGTCCACCCCCTCTCGAGCGACCGTGGCTGCCACCGTTGGCGGAGGCTTAGCTTTAGATTTCTCCGGGGGTACTAGTCCTGCTTTAGCCCAGGGTACAAAGGCGCAAAGAAGCCAAGCTACATATACGTGCTTCGGATCCGGTAACAGTATCTGACGAATTGAAGCAAGAGAGGAGGATTCATCTTCTGCCTTCGATGGGGCCCGATTAATGGCTAAAAGCTGATCATACGCTACATTCCAGTGCTCGGTGTCCGCCAACTCAAATCGTTGAATTTTAGGATTCGTGAAAATTGTATTGTACAAGCCCAGGCGATCGATCAGGCATAGCGCCATATGAGGGTCTGGGCCTAGAGAGCAGAGTCAGAGCAGCTATGACTATCAGTCCGGATACAAACGAACCCTTTAATATTTTAGTAATCTCAACACCTACCCTTTCGCGTGTGATCTTAACCTTCAAAGCTTCCTTGATGGTCTCATCGCTCATGGCTTGCTCATCTTCTTGAGCTATTCGGTAACCCAATCTGCCGGCAAAACGTATGCTCCTCAATACCCGTAGAGGATCATCCTTAAAAGTTTGAAGTGGCGCAAGTGGTGTTTTGATGACTTTAGACTCCATGTCTTTAAGGCCTCTTCCTGTGTAGTCCTCAACGCTAGAGGTAGAAAGATTATAGAACAAAGAGTTCACCGTGGCGTCACGACGTAAAGCATCGTCCTCAGGAGTTCCGAACTCCATACTAGGGTTCCTGCTATTTTCGGCATAGGTTTCTTTCCGTAAGTTCACTAGGTCTATGTCAAGACCAAGGATTTTTGTCGTTATAGTCTCAAGATGTTTCGATTTTTCTGGATTCGCTTCTATCTTAGCTAGACTACCGACGATACCTTCATCATATTTGGCTCTGCTCTCAGCTCGAGCTAGATATCCCTTCATTAAAGTTCCGAATCTATAACCTGTCATTGAACTAATGCTGATATCGATGTCATTGCTCGTAGAGCCTAGAATTTTATCTCGAACCCATCCTCCAGTAAATCTCAATTCTGGTTCCGTATATTCCCCAAGGGTACCAATGTACGAGGAGACATCAAGTAGGAGTTGACGCAAGAGCGCCTCTTGATCTGTTAATTTAATGGTCCTAGCCATTGCTTTTCCTTGTGAAGAAGAGTGCCTCTTTTTGCTTGCATATGAAAGCGTTAAGCTTTTCAAATTTGCTTGAAAAGGACGCATTCACGGTTGGATCTTTGACACTTATGACTAACGACGCACCAATAGTAGATGCTGAAGTGTATCCTAAATGTCTGAGTCACTATTCATGACAACCAAGCTACATCGCACAGCTGTAGATCAAGATAATCTCATAGTGAAGTGATTCACATGATAGTTGTTGCACTCTCACAAGGAATGATAAGGGTTCACGCGGCTATCGCGCTACAGAACTAAGCGCGGGAGCTCCGAGAAAGCGAGCTCGGTGCTCAACTACTATCTAGATCACCCTCATTATTCTTGAAACAAAAACGGATTCTACGACATGGCTGTAGCAGCAGCCCAGATGGGTGCTATGAGCGCTCCAAATTCGACGTAGGTCACACTGTTGTCCCTTGCACCTCGGCTGATTGATAACAGTGTCTACGTTCGTTTTCATTAGCTAAGCCTGGCTCTATCAGTCGGACTGACAATCAGAACAGGTGAAAAATCTGGAAGAGAGCATTAAGATTGACTCGCTAATAGAGGCACTCACCGAAATCTTCTCCGAATATGGCAATATTATCGACATAGTAGCCAGGAAAAACCTGAAGGCGAAAGGTCAAGCCTTCATAGTCTTCGATGGGACTGAAGCTGCCGAGCGTGCCATCAAAGAGGTACAAGGCTTTGACCTTTTCGAAAAGCCTATGGTGCTTGATTATGCCAAGACAAAGAGTGACGCTACGGTCCAGAGGGAAGGCGACTTGGTGGACTTGGAGTCACATAAGCGGAAGAGGTTAGCTGAGAAGGGTGAGTGTCCACATGCACAATTGGCTTATTTTACACGCAACGCTTATCTTTACTATGACAACTTAGAGAGAAAACAGGCTGCAGAAGCTGCGGAAGCGCAAAAGAAGCTCAAGCGGCCAGCAGCGCCAAATGGTCCCGATGCTGGCAACGCGCGACCTGTCAAAACGGCTCGTGGTGCCGGTCTCAAACCATCCAATCCTGCAGCAGGGGCTGTTGTGCCGGAAGAGTACCTTCCGCCGAACAAAATTATTTTCGTGCAAAACTTACCAGACGATTTCGAGGTTGAAGGGCTCACCACGATATTTGGCAGATTCGAAGGCTTCAGGGAGGTGCGACTGGTGCCGGGAAGAAAGGGAATTGCTTTCGTTGAGTATGAAACTGAGGTTGGAGCTATTAGTGCTAAGCAAGCTACTGCTGGCATGTCTTTAGGAGAGGAGCAGAAGCCTATCAAAGTTGTCTATCAACGTCAATGAAGCATTGGTGTAGAGTTCAATCTTTCACGGTTGCTTTGAATTTCTTTGTAAAAATATTGGGAGACCACTGCTTCGGAACAACCCATCGACCCGTCTCCCCTACATGTGGCGGCTTTAGCACCTGAGGATAACTCTTACATATCGCAAAGGCGCAATTTTCGCCTTGCTTCAATTCTCAGCCCTCGGAATTTAGGGAAATCTCTATTTGCGACTTAGATTATTTGAGTACAGGGTCGGTCATTCACACTGATGACAGGTCACACACTAGAAGATAACATCATGGTCCTCTTCTTCACCAAGGACATCTGCAGGACCGGCGTCTTCGTCATTCTCCTTGTCACTCTCACGTCGTTTAGAAGCATTCTCCTGATCTGCCCTCTCATTGTCGCGTGTCTTATTGTTTTTCACCTGAAGATCAGTTACGTTAGCAAGCACCCCCAACTTGACAGCTGGAAGTGGTTGGGTTTAATTTACCTTTTTCAACCGATAGAATTCTTCTCTGTCAAGCTCATCCAACTCCGAATTGATATCTGCTGGCCGTTAGCGAGCTAATGCGCATTTACACTGAAGGGCTTCCTTACACTTAATGGTGTTCTCTGTGCGCGGTATGATGACCTGTAGGTGATATTAGGACATGGTCTACACTATTTGTGAACTTGAGTACGAACGTGTTCACTAACTCGCGTTAGAAGCGGCAGTTAGTGGATGTCTTTACACTGCAGTAGGTATTTCAACTTACATGGCGTTCACTGCGTAAGGCTTGTGTTAGCAGTTTCGTCTCAAAACACAGGAAAAGGAGCGTATACCACGCCTGTTAACAACCTTAATAACTTCGTCCAGGATTACAAATGCTGTCTGAGAGGGCATTATTAGTATCGATAATACTAAAGGCTGTGGATTACATACTTGCAAACTAGCTAGCTCCACCAGTGTCTCCACAGCTCTTGCGTAGGTCTCCCTGCAACGCTGAACTTGCTGGCCGCCTTTACCCAGACCCGTCAAGCCGAAATCATTGTTGCTTTCTGTAGTGTAACTTTCGAATTGAGGTAGGAAGACACCAGAAACGTTTTCTTGTTTCGTCCGTACTCGGAACCGTGCAGATTTCGCAGATTCCTGGATCTGATAACCTATATCCCCACCGACAGCATATGTGACTTCTGCCAATGAAAAAGCAGCTATTTGCATCACCCGGCCCATCTTTCGTTTGGCCTCATCGATGCGTCTTGTAATCACTGCCATGGTTTAGCACGATCAACCTGTTCCGATTTTCGTTATAGTACCTCGGAATCGTCTTCAAAGTATAGTCAGCTTCTACGCGTGAGGATTTGTCATCGAACATACTTCGTCAAGGCCTCGCTTTTCCTTTTAAGTAGACTGTGGCCTATCTCTGCACCCTTCAGCTTGCTCTTCATAGCTCCCAATGACTGCCGTGTTGGGAACACAGCTTCCCTATCCTATGACATGTTATGTTATCAGCATCAGCTTAATCTCTAGAATTAGCATGCTTGACTTACCCCGGCGCCGGACATCTTGAAAGAGACTTAGCAGATCAAGAGATATAGTAATCTTCGAATTGTGAAATTAGTTCTATAGTTTTAGGTCTAGCAATTCAATAGCACTCTAATCCTTTCATGTGTTAGCACATAGGCTTTGTTGGTGACCACATCACGTTCACTTGATAGCTTGGCGTGGAGCACTAGCGGCCCGCAGCTTTGCTTAGGAGTATGCCCGGCCCGATGCACGTTCCGCTCCCGTGCACACCCCACTTTACTACTTTCATCTTTCTTTAAAAATCAACTACAAATTCAATATGACTTTAATTAAAGCAGCTCTTACAGATCTAGCTTTACAAGAATCATTTAATTACATTACAACTGTAAAGAAATTTAATATTAATCGAAGCACGCTGTCGCGACGACATAGAAATAAAACGATCTTCGTTAAGAAAAGCAAGCAAATGACGTTAATTCTTTTAAATTAACAAGCTTATTAAACGTAATATATCTTTTCTTAATGTAATGATTCGTGTTTTTACGTATAATATATTTAAAAAACAGTTAAATAAAAACTGATCTTATGAGTTCGTTTAACGTCATTTAAATATATTGCAGTAAAAATTTTTACAAGAAGCTAATTTAAAGCGAAAAAAAGTCAATAATGCATATTAATATTAGCTTTATTTTAATTTAATAAGTGTTTTTATTACGTTTAAATTCATATTAATATAAGAGTAAATAAAGCAAAAAATTAAAGAATACGAGATTCTTTCTTTAAATACATATAATATGAACAAAAAGAACTTTTTATTTAAACTGCTTTAAAAGACTCGAAGAGTCTTTAGTTTAAAGCATTTAAATAATAATAAATTATTAAGTGCTAATTAAAATGATAATAAAGAATGAATTATTTTAATTATAATCATTTGCATGAATATAATTAATATATTTTCTTCGATTATTTATTAAATGATATTAAATAATATTCAGAATAGCTAGCTTACTGAATATAATCTTAAAGAGTAATTCTATTTCTTTACTTTCTTCGCTACTGATTAAATTAACGATGAATTAAATTATTCTTAATTTATTATCGTATTTAATCGAAATACGAGATTAAAAGTTAAAAATTTACGCGATTATCGCCTTTTATTCGTTAACGAGCATGATAATCATATTAACATGAAGTTTCTTAACTAATGTAAGTAAAACAAGACGCTCGTGACTTTATATTCTTTTTATTTTATTCATCGTCTTTAATCTTTAAATGTTAACTTATTTAATTCTTTAATTAATTATTACTTTTAAAACCTGAACGATTAAATCTTTAAGAGTTAAGAACTTTTATAAATATTAAAAAAAAACTTCTTTAATTTATTTTAATCTGCATATTAAGCTGCTTTCACGTCTGTTAACATAAAAAGTGAATGAAAAAAAATAAAATTATTATTTTTCGATTCGTCACAGATCATAAAGCAGATTAAATTAAACGTAAAATTTAATTTAAGTTATTCTTTTTCTTCAGCATTATTTAAAGCTAATTAAAGACCGATTTAACGATTAATGAAGTTAATTATAAAGAAAGTATTTAATTTAAAAGCTTAAAAGTTAAATAATACGATGAAAAAGTTTACTACAGATGTTATTCTTCTGAAAGCAAAAACGAAAATCACATTGACACCGTTTATCACATTGACACGAATTATCAAAATGACACGAATTATCAAAATGACACGAATTATCAAAATGACATACTCGACAGCAAATGTTCCGTTTAATGCGCAATATTTTATCTTTTTTTAACATTAAATTAATCATTAAATTAATTAATGAATTAATTATCTAACTAGCTATTTAATCATTTATTTAAACGAATTATTAACTATGTAGGGTGTTTGGTAGGGAGCTATGGAGGGAGCTATGGAGGGAGCTATGGAGGGAGCTATGGAGGGAGGCATGGAGGGAGGCATGGAGGGAGGCATGGAGGGAGGCATGAAGGGAGGCATGGAGGGAGGCATGGAGG
>JAABUO010006085.1_pt1 | contig 13961 bp, 8 predicted proteins | sample 5559291 | NCBI WGS metagenome assembly JAABUO01 (sample SAMN10711878, study PRJNA513372) | rock metagenome | isolation source: Antarctica rocks | place: Antarctica: Victoria Land, Finger Mt sud | reverse complement strand
GCTCACTACGGTCGCTCCGACGAGCGCAGACATCGCCGCGGCGAACGCCAGCACGACGAGCGCGACGTCCTTCTGGAATACGAAGACCGCCCCGTACCGCGGCGGTGGCTCGACGACGAGCCGGGTAGCGCCGGCCTGGGTGGCAGGAGGACTGGGCGTGGCGGTCGGAGCCGGAGTGCCCGGTGCGCGGCCGGCGATGACTCGGCTCGGCGAAGTCACCGGCTGCCCGGAACCGCCGGTGGGCGGATCGGCGCGCGGCTGCGAGGGCACGCCGCCGATGACCGGACCGGAGCCGGTTTCCGTCCCACTCGACTCGCTGGTGGCCGGACGGCTCGGGTTTCCGCTGACCGCGCCCACCGACTGCGATGCCGAGGCGGACGGCCGCGCGGCAGATGGCCGCGGGGCGGAACCGCTGCCCGGCGTTGACGGCAGGGGCCCGGACGTACCGGACGGCGCGGGCGCCGAAATAGACGCCGACGGCGCGGTCGGCTTGCTCGGCGGTGCGGTGGTGGGGGGTGCCGGCGGTGCCGTGGTCGGAGGTGCCGGCGGTGCGGTGGTGGGGGGCGCCGTGGTCGGAGGTGCTGGCTTGGTGGGCGGCGGGGTCGGCGTCTTCACCGGCGGAGCGGGTTGCGTCGCGCTACAGCTCAGCGAAATGTCGGTGGACGTCACCGTGCCGTCCACGCCGATCACCCGGACCTGATACGGGGTGGGCGTCGTGGCGGCGACCTGGCTGACAGTGGTCGATTGGGTGCTGGGCTTGTCGAAGGACAGCAGCGTGCCCACCGGATCGGCGAGCTGACCGTCCTCACGCACGAGCAGCACTGTGTAGTCGAGCTGCTGGTAACCGATCCGCTGGATCGAGGAGTCCACCTCGTTCGGGTTGTGCAGCGAGACGCTCACGTTGGCGAGCGAGCCGTCCGTACACGGTTTCTTGGCGACCTGAACCGACGGCTTGTCCAACCCGAAGTTGATCGGCGTCATGTTCCGGCAGGTCGAGTGCAACGGCAGGGTGACAATGTCGGGCTGATCGACCTGATGGATAAAGACGTGGTCCGCCTTGTCGATATCACCGGCCAGGCGGACCTTGGTCGTTCCATCGCCCACGGACACCAGGCTGGGGCCGCCTTCGAGGAACACTCCGGTCGCACCGGTGGACTCGGCACCCGCCAGTCCGACCTGGAGCACCGGCTTGTTGTCCTCGCCCGATGACGATGACGAGCTGGACTGCAGGGCCACTTCGACGAAGCCGTCCTTGAGACCCTCACCAGGACACCCGTACCGCACCGATGCCGTGATGGTCCCGTCGTTCCCGGACGAGGCCGCGGCGGAGCTGCCGGGGTGGGCCAGCAGAGACAGCGACGCCCCTAGCGCGGTCAGCAACACTGCTGCCGCAGCCCGTTCAGGATGCCGCCTTTTCACCGCTTACTGACCCCCGTCACCCACTTGAGCTAACACTGAAATAACTGTAGCGCCTAATCCTTGACGCCGGTGAAACACGTCAGGAGAAACGCTTATCCTTGTCCCATGGCGCAAGCATCCGCAGCTGGAAAGTCTGGAAAGAACGGCAAGCCGAAGGTGAGCAGAGCCGACAAGAAGGCCGTCAGAGTCGCACGCAGGCAATCCCGGCGCGACACTTTCACCCAGATGCGTCAGGCGTTCACCATGACGCGCAAGAACGACGCGAAGCTCGTTCCGTACCTGGTACTGGCTTTCGTCGTCGTGGCGGCGGTCGTCTACGTCGCCCTGTTGTTCGCTTTCAGCAGTGTCTGGCTGCCGATCCTGCCCGCCATCCTGCTCGGGGTGCTGGCGGCGCTGTTCCTGTTCTCCCGCCGCGCCCAGTCCTCGGCGTACAGCCAGGCCGAGGGCCAGCCAGGTGCTGCCGCCTATGTGCTCGGCCAGCTCCGCGGCGACTGGCACAAGACCGACGCGGTCGCCGGCACCACCCAACTCGACGCGGTGCACCGCCTGCTCGGCCGGCCCGGCGTCGTGCTCATCGGCGAGGGCGCCCCGCACCGCGTGAAGCCACTGCTCGCCCAGGAGAAGAAGCGGGTTGCCCGACTTGCCGGTGACGCGCCCATCTATGACATCGTCATCGGCCGCGGCGAGGGCGAGGTACCGCTCGGCAAGTTGAATACGCACCTGATGAAGCTTCCCCGCAACCTGTCCAAGGAGCAGGTCGTGGCGCTCGACCGGCGGCTGTCCGCCCTGGGCGCCCAGCGCACACCACTTCCCCGGGGCCCGATGCCCGCCGGTGTGAAGATGCGCAGCGTCCAGCGCGCCGCCCGTCGGCGGGGATAGCCGGCAATGGCCGCCCCCGGAGCGCCTGTCCGCCAGCGTTATCGAGGCGAGCGGATCGGCCTGCCGAGCTCCGGACCAGGGTCGCTGGCCCCGTTCGGACGGCGCGCCCTGGCCTTCGTCATCGACGTGGCGCTCTCCGCCGCGGTGGCGAGCCTGTTCGTCAGCCGGAACGATCTTCCGGGTCTGGCGTCGCACCTTCCCGGCCAGTGGAGCCTCATCCCGCTGTTTCTCGAGTACGTCCTGGGCCTGCTGCTGCTCGGCCGGTCGGTCGGCATGTGGCTGACCGGGCTGCGGGTGATCCGGATCGATGCACACGAGGCGGTCGGGCCACTGCGGGCGGCCGTGCGGACGGCGTTGCTGCTGGTCCTCGTTCCGGCGCTGGTTGCCGACGCCGACTTCCGGGGCCTGCACGACCGGCTGACGGACACCGCGGTGATCGTGCACTGAGGCGTGATCGTCCACTGAGCAGGCTCCTCAGCGGTCTGCGTAACGTCGATGAAACGTTCGAGACACCGGGCAGCAACCCTCTCCTCCTAGCTTTGGCGTCATCTCATGTGCTCCCACCCACCCGACTAATGTGGTCCCACCCACCTCGACTCACGCGGCTCCCAGCCACCCGCCGAAGCACAGACAGAAGGATCGCCGATGTTCAACAGCTCCGACGAAGTCCTCAACTACATCAAGAACGAGGGTGTCGAGTTCGTCGACATCCGGTTCACCGATCTGCCTGGTGTCCAGCAGCACTTCAACGTCCCGGCCTCGAACTTCAACGAGAGTTCCTTCACCGACGGCCAGATGTTCGACGGCTCCTCGATCCGGGGCTTCGCCGCGATCCACAAGTCGGACCTGAAGCTGATCCCGGACCCGGTGACGGCTTACCTCGACCCGTTCCGCAAGGCCAAGACCCTCAACATCAACCACTCCATCGTCGAGCCTCGGACGGGTGAGCCGTACGGCCGCGATCCCCGCCAGGTCGCCTCGAAGGCTGAGGAGTACCTCGCCTCGACCGGCATCGCCGATACCGCCTACTTCGGTCCCGAAGCCGAGTTCTACATCTTCGACGACGTCCGGTACGAGTCCAAGATCAACGGCTCATCCTACTCCGTCGACTCCGTCGAAGGCTCCTGGAACACCGGCCGCGCCGAAGAGGGCGGCAACCTGGGCTACAAGACCCGCGTCAAGGGCGGCTACTTCCCGGTGTCGCCGTATGACCACCAGGCCGACATCCGCGACGAGATGAGCACCGAGCTCATGAACGCCGGCCTTGAGCTCGAGCGGGCCCACCACGAGGTCGGCACCGCGGGCCAGGCCGAGATCAACTACAAGTTCAACACCCTGACCCACGCCGCCGACCAGGTACTGCTGTTCAAGTACATCGTGAAGAACGTGGCGTGGCGCAACGGCAAGACCGCGACGTTCATGCCGAAGCCGCTGTTCGGCGACAACGGCTCGGGCATGCACTGCCACCAGTCGCTGTGGAAGGACGGCGAGCCGCTGTTCTACGACGAGACCGGGTACGCCGGCCTGTCCGACATTGCGCGTTACTACATCGGCGGCCTGCTGCACCACGCCCCGTCGCTGCTGGCCTTCACCAACCCGACCGTGAACTCCTACCACCGGCTGGTGCCGGGCTACGAGGCTCCGGTCAACCTCGTCTACAGCGCGGGCAACCGTTCGGCCTGCATCCGGGTGCCCATCACCGGTAGCAACCCGAAGGCCAAGCGCATCGAGTTCCGGGTGCCCGACCCGTCGGCGAACCCGTACCTCGGCTTCTCGGCCATGCTCATGGCCGGTCTGGACGGCATCCGCAACAAGATCGAGCCGGCCGACCCGATCGACAAGGACCTCTACGAGCTGCCGCCGGACGAGGCCGCGGCGATTCCGCAGGTGCCGGGCTCCCTCGGTGAGGTGCTGAACCACCTCGAGGCCGACAACGAGTACCTGCAGGAGGGCGGCGTCTTCACCTCCGACCTCCTCGAGAGCTGGATCGACTACAAGCGCAACAACGAGATCGATCCGGTCCGGCTGCGCCCGCACCCGTACGAGTTCGAGCTGTACTACGACATCTGAGGTCTCGTGAACCACGAAAACAGCCCCTGACCTGCGGTTCTGCAAGGTCGGGGGCTGTTTTTCGTCGGCGCAGATCCGGCCAAATTCCGCAGGGATTCCGCAATAAATTCGGGCCAAGGGCTCAGAACTATCAAATGACGTTGAACTCGACATCCATCGTCGTCCACTCAGTGACCTGCGCTAGCGCCCGGCGTTCGGGTTCACCAACCCTGCTGTGCCATGAGGTCGAGGCGCGCCCATCCCACGAAACCTCGGATCGTCGCGGCTACGTCGGACTCGCCAACGTCCTCGGCGCACGCTCACAGCATTCAAAGCCACTTGAACCTCTCGACCGTTTCCAGGCCCATCGTCTCGGTTGCCTGAGTGGCGCATCCTCTCTGCACGACCGGCGTGGTCAGTCAGTTCGTGCCCTCGGCTGTCCGCGCCAACCAGCTTGGACGCGCATGAGCGCAACCTGCTTCTCGAAGTCATCGGATGCCGTTCTGAACGCCGCAGCAGAGCAGGGGGCCGAGCGTTGGGATGTGAGCCACTAAATCAGCGACGACACTTGGAACGTATCTCCGGGATAGATACGTTCCAAGCATGAAGTCCACTGAAGCGCTGCGCATCCTCGCGGAGCTGACGTCGTTCCAGTGGGGCATGGCGACGTCGGCTCAAGCCAGCATGCACGGAATCACTCGCCTGGACCTGTCCCGACTCGCCGAAGCCGGGCATCTGACCCGCCTCGCTCACGGCGTCTACATGGACGCCGGCGCCCCTGGTGACGAGTTCGATGACCTGCGCGCCGCATGGCTGAGCACCGAACCCCAGCGGCTCGCCGAAGAGCGCATCCGCGACCTGGCTGGCGGCGTCGTCATTGCTGGCGAGTCCGCCACTCGACTCCACAAGATCGGTGACTTCCTCGCCTCCTGCCACGACTTCGTCTCCCCCACGCGTCGCCAGAGTCAGCGCCGGGAGATCCGCTACCGGCAGCGCGCCCTCGACTCACGCGACGTCGCCCTCGTCGAGGGGATGCCGACGATGACGATCGAACGCACACTCGCCGATCTGGTCGAGGACCTCAACGATCTGAGCCTCGTCGCCGACGGCCTGCGGGACGCTTCACACAAGCGCGTCCTCGACCTCGATCGGCTCCGGAATCTGCTCGCACCGCTCGCAGAGCGCAACGGCTTCCGCAAGGGTGACGGTGCGGCACTCCTGAATCGGCTCATCGAGATCGCTGGCATCGACGTCGACTCCCTTGCGCGCCTTCTCGCCAGGTCGCCGTCATACGGAACGCTCGCCCAGATCGCACGTCAGGTGGCCAACATTGGCTGAGGTGGAGCCCTATCCGACCGCCGCCGGCGTTGAAGCCGCGATCAGGGACGCCGCCAAGAAGGCTGCCGCCGCCGACCCGTCGCTGAGCATCAACGTGCGCATCCGGCTGGAGTACTTCAACCGCTTCCTCAGCCGCGTGTTCTGCGAAGGCGCCGACTCAGAGTGGCTGCTCAAGGGCGGCACCGGCATGTTGGCGCGGCTGCCGTCAACGCGCACGACACTCGACATCGACCTCTACCGAGACGGCTTCACGCTCGACCAGGCGCTCGCCGATTTGCGACGGCTCGCCAGCACAGACCTTGGCGACCACTTCCGCTTCGAATACGCCGGTCACGAGAAGTCGATCGGCGGTGAGGAGCAGCCGTACACCGAGGGGTACGTCGTCAGCTTCGAGGCCTTCATCGGCCCACGGAACAAGGGATCGCTCAACGTGGACCTGGCGGTCGGTGTAGGACTCACTGCCCCGGTGACCACCACGGAGCCGGCGAACGCGCTGGACCTGCCGAGGCTGGTCCGCCATGAGTACCGCCTCTACCCGGTCGTCGACCAGATCGCCGACAAGGTGTGCGCGATCATGCAGACCTACCACGAGCGCCCGTCGAGCCGCGAAAAGGACCTCGCCGTCCTCGCCGTCACTCAGAACGTCGACGGCACTGCTCTCGGGATCGCCATCTCCACCGAGGCGCGTCGCCGCCTGATGGAGCCCTTCGATCACTTCGCCGTTCCGAGCGACTGGGGACGTCGATACGCGAAGCTAGCCAAGCCCGTTCCCTACTGCGCCGACTACTCCACGGTCGACCTCGCACGCGACCTCGTCACGCGCTTCATCAACCCATCGCTCGACGGCGGAGCCGCTGGCAAGACATGGGCTCCCGAGACGCGGTCCTGGTCCTGACTCTTGCTCCCCTCAAAGGGATCCGCAGGAGATCCGTTCGAGGCCCAATCAGCCAACATCGTCCGACAGCCAGATTCTGCGTTTCCGCAGGTCAGCCCGTGTTTTCCGAGATGACCGGAGGTCTCCAACACTCCCCTCCGGTGTTCGAGCTGTACTACGACATCTGACGTTCGCCGGGCCCTCTCTCCCTGCGGAAATGCAGTCATGAGGTCTGCCTGGTCCGCACGGGCCACAAGTGGGCGTAAGCGTCCAGCGTGGTCTTCGCCGACGCTTGCCTCATCCGGGATTGAACGACCTTGACAGCCTCCGAGGCGATCAGCCGCGACCAGGTAGTGCCGAAGGTCGTGGAACCGGAACCCATCGGGCAGGCCATCCAGTTTCGTGCGGCGGTCCGAACGGCCCGCTCGACAGCCCAGGGCGACCCCCGCCGTCCATTACCCGTCCGTGATCAGATAGTCAGTCCCCCAGTGCTGCATCGCCCCCGACAGCTCGATTGCCGGCTGGGAGGGGGATCGACACTGGCGCCGGGGAGGTTCCCGTCTTCAAGGCCTTGCCCAGCCACTGCTGCTTCATCGAGCCGCTCCACCGTAAGAGTGGCCCATGCCCGACTGCCCCGAGCACCTGTTCTGGTCGCCGCAGATCAGGGCTGCCGAGGACCCGGCCCGGCTGGCCCGAGGACGCTGGTGGTCGGGTGCGTGGTCGGGTGCTGCCTGTGGGACAAGCGTGAGCCTGGCGGCCCAGGTGGTTTAGGCCGTGGCGGGGTGACCGGGCTCAAGGCAGTGTCTCCGGGCGTCGATGAGGATGAATACCCGGCTCATGCTGAACGCGCCGCCGCGCCGGGATTCGAAGTCCCGGCGCGGCGGTGCCTGCGTCGCGATGAGGCGAGTTGACGGGCTAGGACCGCGGGTTGAGCCACGCGTCCTTGCCTGCCACCCCGAAAGCGGCTATGGCGGTGGGGTCGTTGTCCAGAGCTCCCCAGCTACCGCTGGAGAAGTAGCCGAGTGAAACCAAGGCGGGGAAGTTCCGCGCTTGGCTCGGGATGGCCTTCAACCAGTCCGCCCGGCGGGGATCGGCGATGCAGCCGTACTCAGCCAGGCCGAGGGGCAGTCGCTTGGCGCTCGGGTCGACCCGGTCGAGGACCCCGCCCCGGATGGCGTTGTAGAACGGCGCGACGATCTGGCTGAAGCTACGCCAGCTGCTCGCGCTGTGGTTGTAGGGATCCCACATGATGACGTCGACGTAGCCGGCGCCGGGCCAGAGCTGCTCCAGGGACCAGGTCTTGCTGGCGTCGGTCGCGTACCAGCCCGAGACCGTCCAGGCCCACGTCACGTTCGTGACACCTCGAGCGCGGAACCGGTCCACGATGTGGCGGTAGGCCGCCGCGAACTCGGGCCGGGTACCAGCCGCCGCCCGGAGCTTTGCGGTGCCGCCGACGTCGGGGCGGTCGTCCATCTCGGGGTCGATGTCGACGATGAACTTGTACGGGGCGGCCTTGACCTTGGCCGCCACCGCGTCGAGGTAGCGGTCGAGCGAGCCGTTGATGACCTGTGGGTAGGTCCACGTCTTCATGCTGTTGCCAAGGCGATCGGTCGAGGACCCCGCCGGTGCCGGCTGCAAGGCCGAGTCGTAGCCACCGCCGTAGGACGCGAGCTCCCAGCCGACGTGCACGGTCCGGCCCTCGGCAGCCTGCGCGAGCATTGCGGACGTCGGCCACATGTTGTTGGTGGCGTTGAAGTCCTTGTAATGGTGGATCAGGTCGAACTTGCGTCCGATCTTGCTCTCCATGGGGCGGGGGTCTCCGCCGCCTGATTGGTAGTAGCCGAACAGCGCGCCGGTGCCCTCCGCCGGCAGCACCCCGGAACTCGTGGTGCTGGGAGGCGGAACTGTCGCCGTGAGCGGCACGACGCTGACGTCGTCGACAAGGAAGGACTGGCCGGGGGCAAGGCCCCAGACGAGCGCGTTCACGTCGATGCTGGCCCCGGTGCGGGTGGCCACCAGGTCGACCGTGATCTGGTGCCAGGCGGTGTCGGTGGCCCAGTATTCGCCCTGCTCGCTCGATGCCAGCGCGTTGTTGTCGCCGAACTCGAGCAGGCGCAGCACCAGGGAGGTGTCGGGCTGGGTCGCGCGCAGCCAGGCCGTCGCCCGGTAGGTCTGACCCGCGGTCGTGCTGGGAACGCTGTTCGGCGCGTCGTTCAGGACCGTAGTGGCCGCGGTGGCCGACGTGTTGGACACCCGGGCGGCGTAGCTGCCGGTGTGCCCGCCCGAGACCCGCGAGAGTGCTGCGGGGGCTGAACCGTCGTCCTTCGGAGTGGCGAGCCAGCCGCTGGTGCCTGTCTCGAACGTCCCGTTCTGGACCTCCTCGACTGCCGAGGCAGTCTGCGCCAGGACGACACTGCTGGCGATTACGGCGGTCAGGGAGGTCAGCACGGCCAGGCCCCGACGAAGGCCCTGGCGCGAGCCTGCCGCGGACGACGCGGGCCGACCGGCGTGCCGGGGGGTGCCTCGATCAGCCCGGTGCGCGGGCCTGTGCACTGCTGCCGTTGGGGCATGACAAAGCAAGGGGAATCCTCTCCTCACGCCTGCGGGGTGAGCTGTCGGGTTCGGGCGGGAGGTGCCCGGCCGCAATTCCGCGGCTTCACCCCTAGGTCGCGCGAGCGACCGTCACATTGGTTCCCCCGCTCCTGCCGAGCGATTTCGAAAGAATGGTCACGAGCGGGGCAGGACTCGGCGAGCCGCACGGACAGCACGCCCTTCGGGCGCGAATTCCCAAACCCTAGGGGTTCCAGTTGCGGGACGGCAAGGGGCCGACCGGCCAACTGATACAGAAGGCGAGATATCGACACCGAGCGAACTCGCACCGACTGAGGTCACCTCGGGGGTCGCCGCCGTGACCGGTGAGCACGGAGCGCGCCGCATTCCGCGCTTAGAAACCTCCCGTACCGTCTGGAGTTCGATGGCCGTCCCGACACCGGGCCGGCCGCTGCCGTTCGGAGGTTGTCGCGTGGTGCTCAGAGAGGCCGGCGCGCGTCCCGCTGAAGCGTCGAGACCGGCGCCTGAGCCACGTCACGTCACCGGCTGGCGCGAGAGTTTCGCGTCCCTGTGTGGACGCGTCATCGTGCTCGGCGGCTTCTGGTCCCTGGTCAGCCTGATCCTGCGGCCGGTCCGCTGGGTCCGCCGGCTCGACGACGTGTTCGGCCTCGTCAACCTGCCGGTCGGCCCCAGCCTCTTCTCCGTGGTGCTGCTGTTCGTGGTCGGTGGCGCCGTCCGGCGACGGATCCGGGTATCGCTCTGGCTGCTGCTCGCGTTCCAGGCGCTCGCCGGCCTGTACCTGCTGGCGGTGCTCGGCCAGATCGTCCTCAATCGCAACGACTCCGGTGACATCAGCGTCTCCGACGCCGTGGAACTGGCTCTCAACGCCGGCCTGACGATTGCGCTGGTGGTGCTGCTGTACCGCAGCCGGGAAGCGTTCTCGTCCAGGCTGGAGCCGGGCGCGCGCTGGCGGGCGTTGGCCGTCCTCGTCGGCGGCCTGGCCCTCTCGCTCACCGCCTCGCTGGCGTTCACGCTGGCGTTGCCCGGCCACCTTCGCGGGCTGCCGCACAAGCTCGAGTGGGCGGTCCGGGTTCCGTTCGGCGTCGAGCCGTCCACCACCGAGGTCGGCTGGCACGGCGAGCACGGACATCACTGGATCGCGGCGCTGGCCGGCCTGGTGTCGGCCGCGGCGCTGGTGAGCGCCGCACTGGTCTTCCTGCGGTCCGCCCGGGCCAAGACCTACCTCACCGCGCAGGACGAGCTGGATCTGCGAGGGCTGCTGCTGCACGCCGGTGACCGGGATTCCCTGGGCTACTTCGCGACCCGCCACGACAAGTCGGTGATCTTCGCTCCCGGGCACACCGCGGCCGTCACCTACCGGGTGCTGGCCAACGTCAGCCTGGCCAGCGCCGATCCGGTCGGGCCGCCGGCGGCCTGGCCGGCGGCCATCTCGGCCTGGCTGTCCGAGGCTCGCTCGTTCGGCTGGTTTCCCGCCGTCCTGTCCGCCAGCGAGGACGGCGCCAAGGCCTACGTCGCCGCGGGCCTGAAGGCGTTGCCGATCGGGGACGAGGCGATCATCGAGGTGGACACCTTCACCCTCGAGGGCCCCACCATGCAACCGGTCCGGCGGGCCGTCCACCGGGTGCAGCGCGCCGGCTACACGATCACGGTGCACCGGCATGCCGACCTGAGTCCGGACCAGCTGGCCGAGATCGAGCGTCGGGCCGAGGACTGGCGTGGTGACGACACCGAGCGCGGCTTCTCGATGGCGCTCGGCCGGCTGGGTGCCGCCGCCGACGGCGACTGCGTGGCAGTGCTCGCCCACGACTGCGAGGGACAGCTGCGCGGCATGCTGTCGATGGTTCCCTGGGGTCGCCGGGGGCTGTCGCTGGACCTGATGCGCCGGGACCGGACGTCGGAGAACGGTCTGGTCGAGGCCATGGTCGCCAGCCTGGTGAGCGCGGCTCGGGACGACCTCGGTGTGCGGTTCATCTCGCTCAACTTCGCAATGTTCCGGGGCGTCTTCAGCGCCGCCGAGCGGGTCGGCGCCGGTCCCGTCGTCCGGCTGACCAGCCGGGTGCTGACGTTCGCGTCCCGGTTCTGGCAGATCGAGAGCCTGTACCGCTCCAACGCCCGCTACCTGCCCCGGTGGACGCCGCGCTATCTGTGTTACGACTCGTCCCTGACCCTCACCCGGGTCGCCCTGGCCGCAGGAATCGCCGAGGGCTTCTTGCCCGCGCTCGGCGGCAGCCGCGAACGCGACCGCGACGGCGACGTGCTGTACGACGGCGCCACCCTGCCGTTCGCCGAGGCAGTGGCACGCCAGCGGCTGTCCACCCGCAACGGCGCCCGGCCGCTCCGGCGGCTGAGCCAGCAACAGCGAGTCCGCCACGACAAGCTGCAGCGGCTGCGGGACGCCGGCCGTGACCCCTATCCGGTCTCGGTCCCGCGCAGCTGCGAGGTGGCGGAGCTGGTCCGGTGCTTCGCGGGCCTGGCCCCGGACACCGCGACCGGCCACCGGGCCTCGGTGGTGGGGCGGGTACGGGCGCTGCGCGACTTCGGCGGCCTGACATTCGCGACGCTGCAGGACGGCGACGCCGGCATCCAGGCGATGGTCAGCACCAGCGCGCTCGGCGAGAAAGAGCACCGGCTGCTGCGGACCGCGCTGGACCTGGGCGACTACCTCAGCGTGACGGGCGAGGTGGTGACCTCACGCCGCGGCGAGCTCTCGGTGCTGGTCGACAGCTGGCAGCTCGCGGCGAAGTGCCTGCGCCCGCTGCCGGATGCCCGCGCCGGCTTCGCCGACCCGGATGCCCGGGTGCGGCGACGCCACGTCGACCTCATCGTCAACCCCGAGGCGATGGACATGCTGGTCAAGCGCAGCGCCGCAGTCCGAGAGGTTCGCCGGGCCTTCGATCGGCGCGGCTACCTCGAGGTCGAGACGCCGATGCTGCAGTCCATCCACGGTGGCGCGAATGCCCGGCCGTTCGTCACCCACATCAACGCCTACGACGCGACGCTGTACCTGCGGATCGCACCGGAGCTGTACCTCAAGCGGCTCTGCGTCGGTGGTATGCGGCGGGTGTTCGAGCTGAACCGGAACTTCCGCAACGAGGGCGCCGACGCCACCCACAATCCGGAATTCACGTCGATCGAGGCGTACCAGGCCTACGCCGATTACCTGGACATGCGTGAGCTGACCCGGGAGCTGATCCTGGAGGTGGCCACCGCGGTGCACGGGCGTCCGATGGCGCGCCGACCTCGTCCCGGCGGCGGTTACGACGAGATCGACCTGTCCGGACCGTGGCGTTCGGTGACGGTGCACGAGGCGGTGTCCCAGGCGTGCGGGACACCGGTGAGCATCGACACCGGCTTCGAGGAGCTCAGCGCGCTGTGCCGAACCCATGGCGTCAGCCGTCCGGCCGAGGCGACGCAGGGGCTGCTGGTCACCGCGCTGTACGAGGCGCTGGTGGAGAAGCAGACCACCGAACCGACGTTCTACCTGGACTTTCCGATCGAGACGTCGCCCCTGACCCGCGCGCACCGCAGCGACCCCCGGCTGTCCGAGCGGTGGGACCTGGTCGCGTTCGGTGCGGAGATCGGCACCGCGTACTCAGAGCTGATCGATCCGGTGGACCAGCGCCAGCGGCTCACTGTCCAGTCACTGCGAGCCGCCGACGGCGATCCCGAGGCCATGCAGGTGGACGAGGCATTCCTGTCGGCGCTGGAGTACGCGATGCCGCCGACCGGAGGTCTCGGCATCGGCGTCGACCGGTTGGTCATGATGCTGGCGGGCGCGTCCATCCGGCAGACCCTGGCATTCCCCTTCGTCCGTCCCGGGGCGCGCTGAGGCCGCACGGTCAGTTGATTGCACGGTCAGTTGATTGCACGGTCAATTGATGCACGAAGACGCGCTGTACGCCTTGGCCGGTGACGGGGCACTCGTCGTGGGCGCGGGCGTCGAGGCTCCGGACGAGGCGGCCGTCCCTGGCGCCCTGACCGGCAGCCGATCCACGCCGAGCAGGATGGTGACCGCGCGGACCCGCGAGGACACCGCCACCCCGGCGCCCGGCAGGCTGGCCGCCACCGTCTTGGCCTGGCTCTCCATTCCCGCCGGGTACTGGATCGTGGTGGTCGTCGTCTTGGCGCCATTGCCCGCCTGGCCAGCTCTGAAGCCCAGCCGCTGGAGCGCCGCGACGGTGGTGGGGCCGGCCGATGCGACCCCGCTGCCGTTGACGACACGCACCGAGACCGTGGCGGCCTCGACCGTCGCCGCCTTCTCGTAGTTGGTCGGCCGGCCGATCACCTTCGCGACGAAACCCGGGATCGCCGCCATGTTCACGGCGACGATCGAGACCTCGGCGCCGTGCACATAGATGGTAGGGGTGCCGAGCGTGGGAATGGTGGCGAACGTGACGTTGCCGGCGCTCAGGCCCTGCACCTGGCTCGCGAACTTGCCCAGGTCCAGGCCCGGGTCCTTGGTGATCGAGGAGCTGACCGCCCGCAGTAGCTTCTGGATCTTGAACAGCGACCCACCGGACGTCAACTTGCGGAACTCGGTCGACAGGAAGTACTGCTGGCGCACCTCGCGATCCAGGTCGCCCCGCGGGAGGTTGTGCCGCTGCCGGACGAAGGACAGTGCCTGGCTGGCGTTGAGGGTGGACCGGCCGGCCGGCAGATCCGTTCCGGAGTACGGGTCCTTCGCCGGTTGGTTCAGGCAGACCTGGATGGGACCCAGGACGGAGGCGATCCGGTAGAAGCCGAGCATTGACACCGCGACGTAGTGGTCGATCGTCAGGCCCGTCAGGTTCTGGATGACGGTGATCAGCAGCCGGGCCCCGCCGGACGCGCA
>JAABUO010006084.1_pt1 | contig 13961 bp, 14 predicted proteins | sample 5559291 | NCBI WGS metagenome assembly JAABUO01 (sample SAMN10711878, study PRJNA513372) | rock metagenome | isolation source: Antarctica rocks | place: Antarctica: Victoria Land, Finger Mt sud | reverse complement strand
GGCGAAAGTGGCCGAGGCCCTCGCCGCCGACCCGGAGGACGCGGCTATCATCGAGGGCTACGCTGCGCTCGACCCGCGCGTGGAGGGCATCGCCGTCTATGCCACCGGCGCCACCACCAAGCGCCTGCAGGCCGCCAAACGCACCGCTACAGCGGCGGCGACACCATGAGAACCCAGGGCGCAAGTCTCTCATCTCGCGCTTTCAGGCACCGAAGCATGTGGCAAAACACTTGCGGGGCAGCGTACCCACGACACACGGCATACCGGCTACAGTTGTGACTCTCGTCGCTGCGCCGGCTATCCGTCGATCATCTCGTGTGTGATGACCCGTACAGGCGGGAGAACGACCAGCGCGACGGATTGGTGTCTGTATGAATATACAGAGATTTGTTGCAGCCTCGACTGCTTTGTGCAACGGACGCGGGAGGAATCGGAGAGAGGTGATCGCGACCGTCGAGCTTGAGATGCGCCGATAGTGTCGAATGATATTAGTGCTAATAAGTTTTTACCGCACCGCTCGCCACAAGGTTGCAACGACCTCGTTGGTTCAAGCTTGTACGGCGTACACACGAGCTATGGCGTGGTAGATTAGTAGTTGACCACCTTTGGGCAATAGGAGTGGCCGATGACTAGCCAGGTAAGAGGGGAGGGGCCCAGCCTGCGTCCGACACTGTATCCCGACGTCAATGCGGCGCTGCACCTCCTCCGACAGGAAGCGCGCACTATCCTGGGGGACCACTTCCACAGCATGTATCTCACGGGGTCCCTCGCTTTGGGGGATTTCGACCCGCACCGGAGCGACATTGACTACATCGTGGTGACCGACGTCGATGTCGCGGCCGACCAGTTGACGGCCCTGCGCGCGATGCATGCGCGCTTCAATGCGAGCGCGTCCCCCTGGGCGACGGAGGTCGAGGTCGTCTACATCGCCCAGGACGCCCTCCGTCGCCACGATCCCGCCCGTGCGACCCATCCACACATCGAGCGCGGGCCAGACGAGACACTGCGCATGGACGAGCTCGACAGCGGGTGGGTGGTCCAGCGCCACATCCTGCGCACGCGCGGCGTCGTCGTCGCCGGACCCCCGCCGCGCACGCTCATCGACCCCGTCGATCCGCGGGACCTCCGCCGGGCCGTCGCGCTCTTCATGCGCGCGTGGTGGGGCCCGATGATCCATGACCCGTGGCCATTGGAACGCCCCGGATATCAGGCCTACGCCGTCCTGACGATGTGCCGCATGCTCTACACGCTGGAGCACGGCGCCGTCGTGTCGAAGCCGGCCGCGGCGCGGTGGGTGAAGGAAACGTTGGGCCAACGATGGGCGCCCCTCATCGATCGCGCCTTGGAGTGGCGCAAAGACCGCCCCGACGCATGCGGCGGTGACACGGGCGAGACACAGGGCTTCATCGCGCACACCGTCGAGCAGTGTGAGCGCTCAGAGTCTTCAACCTGGGATAGCCATGTGACGTAGCCGTGGCGGGGACCGATCGGCGTCGCCTCAGACGGCGACACGCGGCGTCGCGTCCAGGGCCACCTCTAACGGGGCGGGCGCATCCTCTGCCCGACGGTCGTGGTCCTCACCCGTCACCCCCGCGGGACGCGCGTAGGCCAGGTACCGCGTGGGCGTGACCGCGATAGACTCGCCGGCGCGCATGTCCGCGTCTTTACCCACGATCATGGTCAAGGCGGGGCCGGGTACGGGGCCGGATATGGCCTGCAGGCTAACCTGGCGATAGTGTCCAAGCTCCATCACGACCTCGACCCGCGCGCGAAAGGTGAACCCGTCGTCGGGCCGCGCCAGGCGCAGATCCTCGGGGCGGATCGCCACCACGAGCTCGACCCCTGCGGGCCAGGGTGCGTCTGTAGGGGCCGGCGCCAGGCCGATCTCCAGTTGCAGCGCCCCGTGGTCGCGCATGTATGTCGCGGCGAGCAGATTCATGCGCCCGATAAAGTCGGCCACGAAGAGCGTGCGCGGCCGGTTGTAGACGGCCGTGGGCGTGTCGACCTGCTCCAGCCGTCCCTCGTTCATCACGGCGATGCGGTCGGCGACCGAGAGCGCCTCCTCCTGATCGTGCGTCACGAAGACGGTGGTGATGCCCACGCGCCGCTGGATACGCTTGATCTCCTCGCGCATACGCACGCGCAAGCGCGCGTCAAGATTGGAGAGTGGTTCGTCGAGGAGGAGCACACGGGGCTCAAGCACGAGCGCCCGGGCCAGGGCGATGCGCTGCTGCTCGCCGCCCGAGAGCTGGTGGGGGTAGCGCCGACCCACCCCCGGCAGGCCGACCAGGTCGAGCGCCTCCCCCACCTTACCGGCGATCGTCGCCCTGTCCAGGTGGCGCAGGCGTAGGCCGAACGCGACGTTATCGGAGACACGCATGTGCGGCCAGAGCGTGTATTTCTGGAAGACCATCGCCGTCGGTCGCCGATTCGGGGGCAATCCGGCGATGCTGACGCCGTCGAGGCGCACGTCGCCGCCGTCGGCCTGCTCGAACCCGCCGATCACGCGCAGGGTCGTCGATTTCCCGCACCCCGACGGCCCCAGGATGCAGAGCAACTCCCCGTCGGCGACGGTGAGGCAGACGCCGCGGACCGCGGGCGCGCGGCCGTAGTTCTTGACCAAATCGACGATTGCCAGGACAGCCATGGGCGACTCTCCTCCTCCTACCTATGCGCTATGCGGTCCCCGGGACGAGCCCTCGGCGCGCGAGCATGCGCCGCGCCACGACGAGGACGATCAACGAGGGGATCGAGAGGACTACCGCGAAGACGCCCCCGACCGGCAGCGGATAGCTGTTGATCACGTCGTACATAAGCAGGGGCATCGTCCGATAGTCCGGCAGGCCGACGACTAGCGTCCCCTGCGCCTCGTCCAGGGCGGAGACGAAGGAGAGCAGCATGGCCACCCCGATCGCCGGGGCCGCCAGCGGCAGCGTCACGCGCAGGAACGCCCCCAGCGCCGTGGCCCCGGCGTCGCGCGCGGCCTCTTCCAGCGCGCGCGGCACGTTCTGGAACGCCGTGGTCGGTATCCATATCATGAACACGAGCGTCTCGAGCATCTGGATCAGCACGATCCCCTGCAAGGTGTCTATCAGGCTCAGTTCGTAGAACAGCGTGGCGATGCTGACGTACAGGCCGAACTTGGGAAAGGCGTTGGCGGCCAGGAAGGAGAGCAGGAGCGGTTGCTTGCCGCGGAAGCGGAAGCGGGCGAAGGCGTAGGCGGCGGGCACGCACACCGCCGTCGCGGCCAGGGTCGCCGCCGTGGCCGCCTCGAGGCTCAGCTTGATCGCGTCGCCCATGTTGGTATGGCTGAACACCCACCCCCACCACTTGAAAGACCATCGCTGGGGGATGATGTACGGGTAGGACCAGGCGTCGGCGAACGCCCACATCGCCATGGACAGGAGCGGCCCGATGATAAAGGCCGTGAGCAGGCCCACGCCGCCGACCGACAGGGCGGCCGTGAGCGCGCGGCCGCCAGCCGCGCCCGCATTGCCCCTCATCCTGCCCCGCGTCGCCCCTCCACCGACCACCACCGCGCCCCGTCTATCCACTAGTCCCTCCCCGTGGCCCCGGCACCGGAGCGGCGCGAGACGGCGACGACGTAGGCCACCCCGACCAGGGCCGAGAGCAAGAACATGATCACCGCAAGGGCGTCGGCCCGCGGCGGCTCGCGGTAGGTGGCGAAAATGGTGTCGAGCAGCGGCCCGAGCATCTGCGGCGCCGACGGCCCCAGCAAATAGGGGATCGTGAAGCTGCCCAGGACGCCGAGGAAGCTCAGCGTGAGGGCGACGAGCGCGGGTCGCATCGTCAAGGGCACGACGATGCGCAGGAAGATGGCCCGGGGGCCGGCCCCCACGTCGCGCGCCGCGTCGATGAGCGCGTCGTCGATGTCGCCAAGCCCGGCGCCAAGCAGGAGGACCGTCACCGGGATGCTGTTCCACAACTCGCCCAGGACGATGCCCACGCCGGCGTGGTCGTTGATCGGCTCGTTGTAGGTGAAGTGGAGCGCCCGCTCGATGCCCAGCGCGCGCAGGAGGCTATCGAGTACCCCCTGATTCTGGAAGAACGTGATGAAGGCGAACGCGGAGATGATGGTCGGCACGAAGAGCGGGACGATGCACAGGAAACGACACCAGCCTACGAGGGGGCCGCGCGCGAAGCGCAGGTAGAGCGCCAGCGCGTAGCACAGCGGCAGCAAGAGGCCCACGGTGACCACCGTGATACCCATCGTGAAGGCGATGTCGTGGCGGGTGATCGGGTTGCCGAGGAGGGAGGTGTACAGGCGCAGGCTCACCGGGGGGCGCCCGACGGCCCCCGGCGCGGCGACCGAGTCCCGCACGACGGCAAGGGCGGGTAGGACAATCATGGACAACAGGACAATGAAGACCGGCAGGATCAGCGCGTAGGCCATCGCCGTGTCGCGCAGCCCGACGGCCCGGTGGCGTCGCGCGGACGCCGCCGGGCCGATCGGCATGATGGGCGTTGGCGGCGCGGCCATGGCCTACCCCTCGGCCCCGGCTGCCGTGTCGCTCACCGGCCCGCGGGGACGTTGGCCGCCCAGCCCTTGGCCAGATCGGCGTCCCACTGGCCGCCCGGCCAGGTGGCGAAGCCTTTGCTCAGGGACCCATAGCGTTTGATGAGCGTGGCCGGCATGTATTTGAACGCGATGCCAGGGAAGCCCTCGATCGCCGTGGCGATCTTGGCCTGCTCCTCCGGCCTCAGCACGAAGTTGAGCAGCGCCAGGGCCCCCAGCCTGTTTTGCGCTGCCGTGGGTATGGACGTGAAGCTGGGTCCGCCCGGGAACGGGGGGGTGAGCTGGGTGAAGGCGATCGTGGCCGGCAGCGTGCCCTGGTCGCGCGCCTGCAGCCCCTGGTCGGACCACGCCGTGGCCATCCAGATGGTGTCGCGGCCGAGCAGGTTGAGCACCGGGGTATTCCCGGCGGGGTGGAAGCCGCCCTTGTAAAGATCCGGCTCGATGGAGCGCAGCAGCGCCCACGCCTTGGGCCAGTCCTTCTCCGCCGCGGTGTTGTAGGGCTTGCTGAGCGCCCGCGGGTCCATGTAGTTGAGCAGGGTGCGGGCGATGAAGTTGTTGCCGCTGCCGCCGTCCTCGGGGCGGCAATAGGTGAACTTGCCGGGATGGGCCTTGATCCAGGCAATCAGGCCATCGAACGTCGTGGGCGGTTTGGCCACATGGAGCGTGTCATAGGCCAGCGTGACGGCCGAGGCGCGGTAGGCGAGGCCCAGGTTGCGGCCCTGAGCCTGGACGGCCGGGTCGATCAGCTTGATGTTGGGCACGTCCTTCACCGTGATCGGGGAGAAGTAGTCGAACGCTGTTTTTCCCGCGGGGAAGTTGTAGGCGAACGGCACATCCTCGAAGATATCCAGGTCGAGCGCCTTCTTGCCGGCGGCCTGCGCGGCCACGATGCGATCGATGAGCCCTTGCGAGCCGTTGCCATGGAGGAGATTGACGAACTTGACCGTGTACTGCGGGTACGCCTTGGCGAAATCCGGCAAGAGCGTCCCGGTCCACAGGTCGGCCACGTTCGTATCGTCCAGCCCATAGAAATAGATAGTGCTCTGTACGGCGCGCTGTCGCGTCGCCTGGGCGGGCGCGAGCCCGACCCCGGCCACGACGGCGGCGACCATCACGCCGCGCGTCAACGGGCGCGACGCCAGCTTTAGCCTGCCAAAAAGACCGCCAAAGGTGTCCGCGAGAAGCATCGTCCCCCCTATACCTATCCCGTCCCCGACGTCGGGCCAGAGCCCTCGGCGTCACACCACGCTCCCGGCGACCCGCACGACTGCCTCATCATACCGAGGCGCCATTAAGGCGGTATTAAGGCAACATTAAAAGGGGGTTAAATTCTCCCAATCCAGCCATTGTCGCGGTGGTCGGAACGCCTGATGTGCGATATCCCTGCCCGCTGGCGGGGGGCTAGTCGCCGGCCGGCCGGTCGGCGCCGGCCAGGTCGCGCCCTCCATCAAGGCTGGTCAGGAGATCGATGCGGTTGGTCGTGATGCCGTCGATGCCCGCGTCGTGCAGGAAACGCATCCGCGGGCCGTCGTCCACGGTCCAGACCAGGAGGCGTAGTCCGGCGCGGTGGCACAGGGCGATGGTTTCTGGCGTGGCGAGCGTCTGCTCCACGGTCAACGCCCCGACACCCGCCGACCGGGCGGCCGCGGCCAGCCACAGCCCGTACGCCTGCCCAACCGGCCGCGGCCGTGCGCGCATGAGCGCGTACAGAGGCGCCTCGCGCCGGTGGGCGGACCGCGTCAAGGCCGCGCACACCCACGGCTCCCGGGCCCGCACCGCGGCGAAGGTCGGCGCCGCATCTCCCGTCAGCAGGATACCCTCGCGCCGGCCCGTCGCGCGCAGCGCCCGGACGAGGGCCGGGGCGAGGCCGGGCTCCTTGATATCCACGTTGAACGCGAGCGGGGCGCCGTGATGGCGCAAGTCGAGCGCCTCGGAGAAGGTGGGCAGCGGCCCGCCGGCCAGAGGGAGGCGCCGCAGGGCGGCCAACGGCGTGCGGGCAACGTCGACCGCCCGCCAATCGGGTGCCCGCAGGAGGTGGTCGTGCGCCAGCGCCAGCGCGCCGTCGGCCGTGGCGCGCAGGTCTGTCTCGACCATGTCGGCCCCGAGCGCGGCGGCCAGCAGGAAACCCTGCAGGCTGTTCTCGGGGGCGAGGCCGGGTGCGCCGCGATGCGCGATGCGCAGGAAGGGCCACGGCCAACGCTGGATGGTTATCGCCATATCATGGGCGTCCCGTCGACTTTTTACGAGCCCTGCTAGCGTAGGAGGGCGACGAGATCGGCGTGGAGAGCGGGGGTCGCGGCGGCGATGAGGGCTACTGTGCCGGCCATGTACGGCTCCCCCGAGAGATCCGTCACAACCCCGCCGGCTTCGCGCACGAGGAGGACGCCGGCGCCGTAGTCCCAGGTGTGGGCCGCTCTGTGGACGACCGCGTCGAGCCGACCCACGGCCGTGTACGCGAGCCCGAGCGCCACCGAGCCCAGCGATCGCGTCCGCGAGACGTGCGGCGCCAGCGCCGCGACATCGTCCACCCCGACATGGCGACCCTCGTCGTCGACATCGATCGTCAGATACACGCACGCGTCCTCCAGGGGGACGTCCGCGCGTCGTGGCACGGGCGTGCCGTCCCGCCACGCACCGCGCCCGGACACAACCGTGAGCGTCTCGCCATGGATTGGGTCATAGATGATGCCGACCAAGGGGACCCCATCCCCAAAAAGCGCGATGCTCACGCACCACTGCGGTATACCACGCGCGTAGTTGACGGTGCCATCCAATGGGTCGACGTACCAGACGCGTGAGGGGTTAGCCGCGACCCTACCCCCTTCTTCGGCTTCGACGCTGTCGTCCGGGAACGCCTCCGTGAGGCCGCGCATCAGCACCGCCTCGCTGGCTATGTCCGCTGTCGTGACGATGTCGCGCGCGCCTTTCTGGCGGCTCTCGAACCGGCGACTACGAAAGTGCGACAGCAGGATAGCGCCGGCACGGTGGGCTAACGTTGCCCCGATGTCACGCTCTCGCTCGAAGTCCATATCGCCTCCGTATCTCTGTTTCGGCCATGTGGCGCAACCTCGTCGCGTGAACGGCACCATGTGTCCGGTGCGGCGCCACACATAATCACCCTCACCGTATTCTAACGTATCCACCCGTGTCATCGGTACCACGACGCATGACAGGCATGGCCGGGTCTCGTCGGCCTATAGTGGGAGCAGGCATCCCCACCATGGCCTGCACGCTAGGACAGCCGGTCGATGATGACCACGTACGGCGAGGACGAGGTCCCGGACCGCACGCTCGTCGCCGCCGCCCAGGCCGGCGACGGCACCGCCTTCCTGCGCCTGGTGGCGCGCTACCGCACCCGGCTCGAAGCGGCCTTGCGCGATGTGGGGAACCCCGCCCGCGCCGCCGACCTGCGCGATCCCGAGGAGTTCTATCCATGGCTGCGTCGCATCGCCACCAACCGCATGCTCAAAGACATCCGTCAGCGGGGGCGACGGGAAGCCGCGCTCGACCGGCTGCGCCACCATCTGCCGCGCGCTGCGGACCCTCTCGTGCAATTGCTGATCCGCGAAGCCGCTGCGGAGTTGAGCCGCGCGCTGCGCGTGGTGTTGGTCTTGCACGACGACCGGGGCTACACGATCCCCGAGATCGCCGCCTGGCTCGGCATAGCGAGGACGCCGCCCAGAAGCGCCTGACGCGCGCCCGCGCGGAGTTCCGGAGGCGGTATGCTGATAAGTAGCTGAGAAAGAAAAGGGGGACACGATGCGGGAGGCCACGCTGGCCACGGCGCACAACTTCACGCTGGACGAGCTGCAAGCCTACGACGAGGGGACCCTGGCCCCGGACCGGACGGCGGTCGTGGCGGCGCACCTCACCGCGGGCTGCGCGGCGTGCCGTGCCTGGATCGCCACCTCCCACGAGGTCGGGCGCCTGCTCCACGCCGACGCTGACGCGCGCCTGGGCGACCCCGATGCCTTCCTGCTGAATACGCCCCCCGCCCGCGCCCGGCGTTGGCTGCGCCGACGTCTGCGCCCCCGGCGGTTTGCCGTGCTCCTCGTCGTCCTACTGCTCAAAGGGCACCTGGTGCGCCACCTGTTCCGCACGCCGCAGACGTGGGAAGCGCGCCTGAGCGCGGTCGTGTCCTTGGTGGCGCCGACCGTGGCCACGCTGCGCTTCGTCTTCGCGCGTCCCTCCTGGCCGGCGCGGCCGGCACCGGTGCCCACGATGCGCGGGGCCGATGCGCACGGAAACGGGGACAGGGGTGCGGAGAGGGGGTGCCGATGACCGACGGCCAGGGTGCTGAACTGGACCCAGGGTCTGTGAAAAGTCGGTCGTCGAGGGGGATGGTCGCCTGATGGTAGGGTAAGGGTGTTGAACCAACCAGACTATCACGAGGAGACCATCCCCTATGCAGGATACGCCCGTACCGTCCTTTTTTGCCGACCTGAGCGCGCCGGAGCGCGCCGCGTTGTTCACCGATGCGCGCTTGCGCACGCTGCAGGCGGCCTTCGCGTCGATCCCCGACCCACGCAAACGGCGCGGACAACGCTACGATCTGCCCTTCTTGTTGATCTGTTTGGTGGCCGCGCTGTTGTGCGATTGCAACTCGCTGGAGGCGGTGGGCCGCTGGACGCGCGATCAGCGCACGGTGCTCGCGCGGGTATGTGGGCCACGCCGCCATCTGACGCCGACGGGCTCGCTCTATCGGCGTCTGCTGCCACGGCTCTCGGTGGCGCATATTGAGCGGGCGCTGGCAAGTTGGGTGCAGCAGACGCGCCCCCTGCGCGATCGTGAACCCCTCGCGCTCGATGGCAAGGTCGTGCGCGGCGCCCGCACGGCGACGCAGGTGGCCCCCCAGTTGCTCTCCGTGTCCACGCACACCACCCAGGAGACGCTCGTGCAGGTGCGTATCAGCGACAAGACCAACGAGATTCCCGTGGCCCAAGAGCTCTTGCCCCATCTCGTTCTGCGCGGCCGGGTCGTCACTGCGGACGCCTTACATACCCAAACCGCCCTGGCCCAGTGTATCCTCGCCCACGGCGCCGCCTACCTGTTCACCGTCAAGGACAACCAGCCGCGTCTGCGCGCCGAACTGGCCGCCTACTTTGCCGATCCGCACGCCACCATGCGCACCGCCCAGACGATCGATCGCCGCCGTGGCCGCACCGACACGCGCACCCTCTGTGCGAGTACGCGCCTCAACGGCTACCTGCGCACCTATTTTCCGTTCCCCCGTATCGCCCAGATTGCCCGCCTCGTCCGTACCGTCCGCACGACCGAGAAAACGACGACGGAAACCGTCTATCTCATCACCAGCCTCTCCCCCCGCCACGCCGACCCTGACCGCCTGCTCACGCTCATTCGCGGCCACTGGCGCATTGAGAGCCGCCACTGGCTGCGTGACATGACCTTTGGCGAGGATCGCTCCCGCCTGCGTAGCGGCCCGGTCCCCCAGATCATGGCCGCCTGCCGCAATCTCGCCCTCACCCTCATCCGCCGTACCGGCACCACGGAGATCGCCGCCTTCCGGCAGCATCTCCGCTCCCGCCCCACCAAGGCCCTCCGCTTCCTTGTCCCCAGGACCCGCTCTGCCTGACTTTTCACAGACCCTGGAACTGGACCGGCCCAACGCGGCGCGGATCTACGACTACCTCCTCGGCGGCGAGCAGAACTTCACGGCCGATCGCGCCGCCGCCGAGCACGTCCTCGACAACTATCCCGACGCCGCCCTGGCCGCCCGCGCCAACCGTGCCTTCCTGCGCCGCGCCGTCGCCTATCTGGCCGGCCAGGGCATCGCCCAATTCCTCGACGTCGGCTCTGGCCTGCCCACCGTCGGCAACGTCCACGAGGTCGCGTGGCGGGCCAGCCCGCGTGCGCACATCGTCTATGTGGACAACGACCCCGTTGCCGTTCGCTACAGTCGGGAGTTGCTGGCGGAGGAGGGAGAGGGCGCGCGCGGCGTCGCCGCGATCGAGGCCGACCTGCGCGACCCGGCGGCGATCCTGGGGCATCCTGAGACACGCCGCCTGCTCGATGCCCGGCGGCCGCTGGGGCTCCTGCTCGTGGCGGTGCTGCATTTCGTCCTCGACGACGACGAGGTGCACCGCGCGCTCCGTACATTCCGCGAGGCGCTGGCGCCGGGGAGCTATATCGTCCTCTCGCACGCGACGCTCGACGGGCTGCCGGCCGACGTGATCGCGCGCTTCGAGGCGATCTACCGTCGTTCCAGCAACCCGACGATTGCGCGGCCGCGCGCGCGGATCGAGGCGCTGTTCGAGGGCCTGGACGTGGTGGAGCCGGGCCTTGTCTTGACGCCGCGCTGGCGCCCCGACGCCGCGCGCGACCCGCTCGCGGATGAGCCCGTCCGTGCGGCCGTCCTCGCCGGGGTCGGGCGCACGCCATGAACCGTAAGGGCGCGCATATCGGAGGAGGAATGCAGGGACGCTCACCCATCCGAGAGGCCGACCAGATGCGCGGCTTCACGCGGGGGCGAGGAGTGGCGCATCATCCCCGACGCCCGCTCGATACGGACGACCCGACCACGTCGGCGGGATAGGCCCACCAGCTGTGCTACTGGATGGGCGGACATCGGGGAGAAGGGACACCGGCATGAGGGAGCCGACGCGCCGGCCGCCGGTCAGCGGGCCGGGCTGGAATGAGCGCGCCGCCGTGGCACTCCTCGTCCTCGTCGCCGGGCATCTGCTCGCCGTCGAGCCCGCGTCGGCGGCCCATCCGCTCACCCCCGACCGCCTGGCTCGCTTCGTCGCCGCCCACGATCTTCCCGCGCTCGTGGCCGTTTGCGAGGGGAGCCCGAGCGATCAGGTGCGCCACGGCGCCCACCAGCTGCGCCGCCTCATCCGCGCCGGCCAGGCCCAGGTCTACCAGCGCGTCCTGCCGGGTATCCCCGTCGCCCTGGCCGACCCCTTCTTCCGCCTCGACCTCGCGCGCGCCGCCCGTCAGGCCGGTCTCGACCTCTTCCCGCCGACGGGACCGGGCGGGTAAGCGCGCGGGGCCACGAGCGCCGCAGCAGATCGTCGGCGGGGGGGGAGAGGGGATCATCGTCGCGCGGTTTGGGACCGCGCCCCTTATCCCCATACGACCACCAGGCACGCGGGCCGGCCTGGTACGCTCTGTGTAGAGACCCTGGACCACACAGGAGCCCGCATGATCCCGCCACCCGCGCCCATCCCCGCCCCCGCCGTGCTCACCGCCGCCCCCGCCGTGCTCACCGCCGCCCCCGCCGTGCTCACCGCCGCCCCCGCCGTGCTCACCGCCGCCCCCGCCGTGCTCACCGCCGCCCCCGCCGTGCTCACCGCCGCCCAGGAGCGCGACTTAGCCCGGCTGATCCGCGCCGGCCGCCGTGCCCGCCTGCTGGCCCAGCGCCACCTCGCCGCGCGCCTGCGCCGCGACCTGCCCCCCGCCGTCAACGCCCGTGCCGCCGCCGCCGTCCTCACCGCCCTCCTCCCCCACCTGCCCCTCGCCCCGGCCGTCCTCCCCGCCGTCGTCGGCCCCCTCTTGCCCCCTGCCCTCGCCGCCGACGCCCGCGCGCGCCTCCTCGCTGACCTGGCCGCCTGGCCCCTCGACCAGGAGGCCCTCCGCGCCGGCGACGCGGCCCGCGCCGCCTTCGTCGCCGCCAACGGGCGCCTCGTCGTCGCCCTCGCCCGGCGCTACCAGCACCGTGGCCTCCCCCTCGACGACCTCGTGCAGGAGGGCACCGTCGGCCTCCTGCGCGCCGTCGACTTGTTCGACCCCGCGCGCGGCTACAAGTTCTCCACCTACGCCGTCTGGTGGATCAAGCAGGCCCTCCGCCGCGCCCTCGCCCAGCAGGTCCCCCTCGCCCACGTCCCCGACAACGTGCAGATGGAGCGCGCCCGCCTCGCCCGCCGTGCCCACGCCCTCCACGCTGAACGGGGCCATCCGCCTTCCCACGCCGACCTCGCCGCCGCGACGGGCCTCCCCCGCGCCCGCGTGGACGCCCTCACCGCGCCGCTGCCCGCCCCCGTCCCCCTCGACCAGATCATGGGCGACGGCGAGTCCACGACCCTGGGCGACCTCCTCCCCGACCCCGACGCCGACCAGCCCGACGCGCTGGCCGAAGCCCACGCCCTGGCCGCCGCCGTGCGCGCCGCCCTCGCCACCCTGGACCCCCGCGCGCGGGCCATCCTCGTCGCCCGCTACGGCCTCGACGGGGCGCCCCCGCGCACCTTGCAGGAGATCGGCCAGCAGCTCGGGCTCACCCGCGAGCGCGTGCGCCAGGTCGAGGCCAAAGCCCTCAAGCGCCTGCGCGACCCCACCCTGCACCGCTGGCTCGCCGACGACGCCACCCCCGCCGCCTCCTGATACGTCCCCACCTGATACGTCCCTACCTGCGATACTGTCGGTGAGGCCCCACGCCGCCAGGGGGGGCGCGTGTGATGCGCGGCGCCGTGCACGGGACAGACGAGCCAGGGGAGGGATACATGACCGACGCTCAGGCCCGCGCCCATATCTGGACGCTCTGCCTCGCCGCCCTCATTCTCTGCGCCCTCACCGGCCCCGTCGCCGCCCTGCTCACTCCGCTGGCCCATGCCTCCGCGCCCACCCTCCACGTCGTGGCCGCCGTCCTCGCCGCCGTCCTCGTCGGCGCGTATGTGGCCCTCGCCGCCCTGCTCATCGTCGCCGTCCTGCGCGTCGTGCGGCCCCGTCTGCACGGCCGCCACTAGCCCTCATGGGAGTGTGACCGCAGCCCTTCAACGTGGTGCAAGCGGCCCTCCCACCTCCTCAGATCGTAGCGCTACTGTAGCGCTATTTTGGTGCTACTGGCCCTCAAAACGTAGCGCTACTCCTAGCGCTAGTGCTAAAGGCATGGCGCTACGATAGCACCACGTTTTGAGCGTGAAAACGGGGGATTGGCGCTACGATGGCGCTACTCTTTATCCTGGGCAAGGCGCTATCCGTAGCGCTAGCGCCATGGTCACGCTAGCACCGTCGGCGCGCCAGATGCCCGCGCAGGCCGTGCGTGAAGCCGGCCCCGCGCGCAGCGACGGGGCACAGGGTACGGGGCAGGCGTCCGGACTCAAGAGTGAGCGCCGGCGACGGCGAGGGACGCGTCGCCGGCGCACGAGAGACCGCCAGGCCGCCGGGATCGCGAGCGCCTGCAATACTGCGAGGAGGAGGAGGGGCGGCGCGGCACCACCCGAGGCCACGGCGCGGGCAAGAAGCGAGAGCGGGGCGGGGAGCATGGCACGGACGACGGTCGAGTATTGGCAACACGTCGGCACCGGCGAGGTGTTCGCCGTGCGGGTGGACACCGCCGGCCATATCGTGAGCGCCCGCGGCCCCCTCACCGCCGCCGCCATCGGCGCCGTGCTCTTCGGCGATCCCGCGCGCGGCGCCGCGTGGCGCGATCTGCCTATACCCGCCGACGCACCCGCCGACGAAGAGACCG
>JAABUO010006083.1_pt1 | contig 13963 bp, 12 predicted proteins | sample 5559291 | NCBI WGS metagenome assembly JAABUO01 (sample SAMN10711878, study PRJNA513372) | rock metagenome | isolation source: Antarctica rocks | place: Antarctica: Victoria Land, Finger Mt sud | reverse complement strand
CTAGGCCGCGTGCAACAGGCGCTGACGCAGGAGATCGAGTTTGGCCCGGCCATACATACCCCTTTTTAGAGCCTTGAGCCTGTTAACCTGGCCTTCGACTTGGCCGTTACTGCACTGGAGGTAGTAGACGTTCAATACTGGGAGAGGCGGCTCTGCAGGCGGGCAATGCGCCGGCAGAGGTCGACGAGGGTGCGCTCGTCCAGGGTCGGCCGTCCGCGCAGCAGCGCCAGCGCCTCGTTGCTCTCCGCGGATGTCAGGCCCGCGCGCCGCGTCGCCTCGGCCACGATCTCGGCGTCGGCGCGGCCGCGCAGCCCGCCCGGCCCCGCCAGGCTGCGCCGCAGGTCGTCCTGCCACACGGACAGCACGCGCGCGCGCAGTCCCGCCCGGCGGAAGATCCCGGCCATGGAGATGACGTACTCGGCCAGCGAGCGCCCGCGCTCCGGGATGGGGCGCAGCGGCCGGCCCAGCCGCCGCCCCGTCAGCACGATATAGAGGAACACGGCCGCCACCGCGTAGAGCAGAGCGCGCCCCCACGACGTGGCGAACAGCACGCCGGTGAGCGTCGTCGGCCCTCGCGCCGCGGCGTGCGCCACCAGATGGTAGTCGTCCAGCCCGACCGCCGCGCCGGCCGGGAGGCCGGCCAGCACGTTCGGGACCAGGCGGCGGTTGTCGCCTACGCCGATGCGCCCGTTGGCGAGCGCGCCGGGCGTCGTGCCGGCGTAGACCCGCCCGCGGCCCAGGCGCTCGTACAGGAGCGCAGGCGTGGCAGGGTCGGGGGGTGGGACCGGCCCGCGTCGCCCGGTGTAGCGCAGGCCGCCGGCGCCGAGCACGGGGATCGCCGCGGCCCCCGTGCCGGTGACCGCGGCGGTGACGATTGTGTCCAGCCCGCGTAGCGCCGGGTGCGCCAGCAGCGGCTGCACGGGCGCGGCGCCGTAGGGCGTGGCCCCCGTTACGAGCGCGCGCGGATCGAGGCTGTTCGCCATGGGGAGGACGCTCAGGTTGAGCCCTCCCAGGAGGGTCGTCTCGGCGCCGTTCTGGTCCTCCAGCAACACCAGCGTCCCGCCGCCCCGCACCCAGCGCAGCGTCGCCCACGCCTCGGCCGGCGAGAAGTCGTCCCGCGGCTCCAGTACGAAGAGGGCGCTGAGCCTGCCGGTCGGCAACGGGCTCGCGGTCAGCCGGCGCGGCGCGTAGCCCAGCGCGTCGAGCCAGCGATAGAGCGCCAGCGCGCCGTTTGAGGCCGCAGAGGCGCTGTCGTACGGAGCCGGCGCCGGCAGCGCGCCGCCGGAGGCGAGCCCGACGACGACCAGGACGGCCAGGGCCAGCCCGGCGATGACGGCATTGCCGCGCGCCCTCATCGTACCCCCATCAGGGTGTCGCCGCTGCGGGTGGCGCGGGCGCCTGCGTGGTCTGCTGAGGGGTTTGCAGCACGCGCTCGCTCAATTGGCGGTAGTGCTCGTAGTCGTCGCGCGTGACCGGCGCATGCCCGAACAGGAACAGGTCGAAGAGGCGTACCACCGGGCTCAGCGCCTCGGCCAAGCGCGGCGTGGCGCGGGCCTGGCGCAGGATGTCGCGGTTCCCCGTCGCCTCGTCGATGCGCAGTCGCCCCGACTCGTCGAGCGCGAGCAGCGTGGCGAGGTAGAGGTAGCGCACTGCCTCGCGGTACTGGCCCGCGGCGGCGAGCGTGGCGGCCCGGCCGCGCGCGCCGGCCGCGTCCACGCGCGTGAGCCCAGCCTCCAACCCGAGTGGGTCGTCGGACTCCGTGGCTAGCGGCGCGAAGGGGTGGAACGCGCGGTTGGCCACGAAGACGAGGGCGACGGCCACGATCAGGCCCGCCGCGATGGTGATGACGGTGGTCGCGGCGCGGCCGGAGCCTGGACCTGAGACCAATCCGCCGAGGAACCGCGAGAGGGCGTCGAGGATAGACCCGAGCGGACTCCTGGATAGCAGGCGATCGATGAAATCGGCGATGCCGGTCCACAGGTTCGGCGTCGAAACGAAGGGTGGGGCGTGCAGGATGCGGTCGAGCGCGGCCAGGTGGCGGGCATCGGGCGCCGATGCGCGGGCGGACGGGGTGTCGAGGGCTCCGCGCAAGGCCTCCAGGCGGTCGACGGCGTCGTCGAGACGGCGGGCGTCGCGGCCGGCCGTCGCGAGGTCGTCGCGTATGGGCGTGAGGTCGGGTTGCACCTCGACCGTGCCCACGCGCACGACGGTCCCGCGCGGCAGCAGGGCGAGCGCGCGGGCTATCTCCGTGGCCCGGGTTGTCCCGGACGCGTGTCGCGCCGCCCGCGCGGCGGCGAGGGCGTGCGAAAGGCGGGAGGCATACCCGCCCGGGGCCGCGGGGGCCGCGGGGGGCATGTCCGCTCGCGCGATGGGCGCGAGGAACATAAGCGCGAGCACGGCCATCAGTATTCGGGGGGCGCGCGCCATCATACGGCGGCCGCCGCCAGTACCGCGTCTATTGATAGGCAGTCTGTCTGCTCCCTTGTCCCTCTGATGTGGCCATGGTCTCCAGGCCGATGCCCATGGGGCGTAGCCGGTCGCGTAGACCGAGCCGATACAGATTCCGATATCAGTAGCGCGTAGGAGCGGCGAAGCCGGCTTGCTGCGCCATGGTCTCCAGATCGAAGGCTTCTTTGCGGATCTTGAGGTCGTAGAACAACAGCGTCGTCGCGACCGTCTGGATCGGGCGCACGAGCAAGGAGAAGATCAGGGTCGCGAGCCCGGTCAACAGGCGCGTACCCGTGACCCCCGCACCTGCGAAGATCCCCGCCACGACGGGCACGAGGATCACGAACACAAGGAGATAGGCCAGGATAGCCACGACGATGTACAGGCCCAACGTCTTCCACCAATAGCCGCGGATCAGTTCGCGGCTGCGCCCGCTCGCGCCCCTGTCGACGTTTTCCAGCATCACGACTTGCGGGAGGAGCGACCAGGCCACAGCGAAATAGATAAGGAACGGTATGCCGATGATGACCACGCAGGCGAAGCCCAGCAACACCAGGCGGATGCCGGCCCAGATGGTCGTCACCAGGAGCGGACCCAAGCGATTCAGCGTAGCGCGGTAGGCCTCGCCGACGGTGGTGAGGCGACCGAGATAACGGTTAGAAACGACGACGGCCAGGGCGGCGGTGATGAACACGCCGGCGAAGGCCGTGATCAAGCCTGCGACGACGCCGATCAGGCCACCGGTCGTGGCCGCGCTCGTCTGCGCGGGCGTGATGCCCTGGCCCGGTACGATCGTCGTGACGGCCGGTCTGGCCAACGAGAGCAACGTGTTGATGATCTGGGCCGGTACTTCGAGCACCGCAGCGGTGGCGAGGAAGAGCAGGAAGTTCTCTCGATACAGGCGGAATGTTTCGTCGAGAATGTCGCCGATGCCCATGGGGCGCAGGCGCGCGCGAATATCCGCCATGCCGGAGTGCGGTGGCGTCGGTTGACTGAACATGACGCTGTTCCCATCCTTAATCATCGCTACAGGGTCATAGGGCTGTCGCGCCCCTCGCGCGACGGCCGGCAGCTTGCCGGACGCGCCTATTGTAGCACGGCGCGCCCTCAGGCCGCCCTGCCGTCTTGCTCGATGTCCCCGGCGTCCCCGGCGCCCCCGGCGATAGCGGGGAGGGTGAAGGTGAAGGTGGTACCCTCCCCCGGCTGCGATTCGACCCAAATGCGGCCGCCGTGCCGCTCCACGATGCGTTTGCAGATAGCCAGCCCGATCCCGGTGCCGGGGTACTCCTCGCGCGTGTGCAGGCGCTGGAAGATCACGAACACGCGCTCTTTGTAGGCTGGGTCGAGGCCGATCCCGTTGTCCTGTACGCTGATGGCCCACATGCGGTCCTGGCGGTCCTGGCGGTCCTGGCGGTCCTGGCGGTTCTTGCCGTCCTCGCGGTCCTGTAGGCGGGCCGAGATGGTGATGTGGGGTGTGCGCCCCGGCGGGCAGAACTTGAGCGCGTTGCCGATGAGATTCTGGAAGAGTTGGCCGAGCGTGCCCGGATCGGCGGCGATGGTGGGTAGATCGTCGTAAGTCACGGTCGCGCCGCGCTCCTCGACGGCGGCGCGCAAGTTGGCGCAGGCGCCGTCGACGACGGTGCCGAGACTGGTGGGCGCGAGCTCCTGGGCGCGGGCTCCGACGCGTGAGTAGGCGAGAAGGTCCTGGATGAGGGTTTGCATGCGCGCGGCGCCCTCGACGGCGTAGCCGATGAAGGTGTCGGCGTCGGCGTCGAGCGTGCCCTGGTAGCGCCGGCGCAGCAACTGGGTGTAGCTGGTGATGGTGCGCAGGGGCTCCTGGAGATCGTGCGAGGCCACGTAGGCGAACTGCTGCAGTTCCGCGTTGGACCGCTCCAACTCCTGGTTGCTCGCGCGCAGGCGCTCCTCGCGCAGGCGCAACGCCTCGGCAGAGGAGGCGAGGTCGCGCATCATGCGGCGCTCGCGCGTCACGTCCGAGAAGACCGAGACCGCCCCGTCGATGTGGCCCTCGTCGTAGAGCGGGCGCGCCGAGGCCTGCCAGGTGCTGTCCTCCTCGTCGCTGGGGCGGCGGCAGACGAATTCGAGGTTCTGCACGGTGGCCCCGGCGAGAGCCTGCCCCAGTGGCGTTTGGTCCGGGAGCAGGGGCTCGCCCGATTGCGCGTCGCGCAAGTGATAGATGTCGGACTGCGCGGCGACCGCCCGCGCGAGGTCGAGCCTGTCGCCGCGCAGCCGGCGCGCGACCTCGTTCATCACTTTGACGCGGCCGTCGCCGTCGACCACGATCACGCCGCTCGGCATCTGTTCGATCACGGCGGCCAACTCGGCCGCCCGCGCCCCCGCCGTCGCGTGCTGCTCGGCGATGCGGAGGCGCATCCGGTCCATGCTCGCCGCCAGCCGCCGGAACTCGGCCGCGCCGTCGACCGCGACCGGCCGCGCCAGGTCCCCGCCGCCGATAGTCGCGGCCACCCGTTCCAGGCGCTCCAGCGGCAGCGCCACGGCGCGCGTGGTCCGCCAGCCGATGGCCGCCAGCGAGAGGACGGCGCCGGCGAATAGGAGGTCGAGCAGGATGTTGACGGCGCCGAGGGCGGCCACGCTGTCGTCGAGGCTGCGCTGTCGTCGCGCATCGATGCGCGCGGTCACCCGGGCCGAGGCGGCGCGATAGCTGTCGAAAAGCCTTTTGCCCACGTATTGTTGTGCGATGGCGGCGCCCGACCTGCCGAGGAGGGCGCCGGGGCGCCGGACCACTTGTCGCGCCCAGCGATTCCACTCCGCAGAGCGCAGGCGCATAGCCACGAGGTAGGGTGCGAGGCCGGCGGCGGGGTCGCGGGCGGCGAGCTCTTCCGAGCGATGGCGCAGCGGGGGAAGCTGTTGCAGCGCGCTATTGTAGGGTTGCAGGAACTCCGCGCGCCCGGTGAGGAGATAGCCGCGCAGGCCGGTCTCTTCGTCGTCGGAGAGCTTGATACGCTGGAGCACGAGATTCGACAGCTGGTCGTCGACGGTCACCGTGCGGGTATAGCTGGCCCGCAGGGCGTTCGAGCCCGCGGCGGTGAGGCCCCAGGTCAGCGCGAGCAGCGCGGCTACGCCGAGGTAGCCGACGAGCAGGCGGGTGCGGATGCTGCGGCGCATCAGGCCTCGCGCCACGCGCTCTCCATGACACGGCCCTTGATGAAGGTGAGGCGCTCGGCCTCCTTGACGTCCTCCTCGGCGGCGAACTCGAGCACGAGGCCGGCCGCCTTGAGGGCGAGGTTGCGGGTGAGGGGATTGGACACCTTGAAGCTGTCCATGATCAGTTCGGCCTCTTGCCGCGAGACCACGAGATACTTGATATCGTCCATCTGCCGGGTCCTCTCTGCTGCACTCTCAGCCGGCCCCGCGGCCCGACCGTTGGACTTACGGTAGCACGCGCGGCCACGCGGCCACATAGCACGGTAGTACTACCCGATGGCCAGCGCCAGCAACCGCGTGTCGTGACGCGCCTTACAATTCACGATCGGCATGCAACGGCGCCTCATGAAGCGCGCCGGCCTCGCGGAAGACGATGTGACGATGTGTAGTCGGACATGCGGATGTGGTAGTCGGGCACGCGGATGTGGTAGTCGGGCACGAGAAGGAGCGGGCTACGTTATGCGGCCCTCGAGGTCGTCCAGCGTGTTTTTGACGACGACGAGCGGTTCGATCTCCTCGGGGGGCGTGGTGAAGAGGGTGAGCTGTTCGCCGAAGAGCTCGGCGAAGTGCTCGGGCGGGATCGCCTTGGCCAGGCGCGCGCAGTACGTGTCGGTCGGCGTCGATACTGGGTTGGGAAGACGTGGCTCCGGGCGTACCCGCGATCCGCTGGCGTACGCGACAGACGACGGTCTGGGACGGGGCGAGTAGTTGCAAAGGGCCAGGGCCGACGCAGTGGGAAGAAAACTACTGGCTCCTGCCCAATCTACCTGTGGAGGGCGGCGGCGCCGCGCCCGCGATCAAGCGTACGGCGGGGGGTAATCTCGAGCACCCTAGTCGGGACTGGGACATTTGGTTCGACCAATGGAAGCGATTCACGACCACGGCCACCGTCACGCCATCTCCAAGCGCCGCTACCGCTACTCCAAGTTCTACCAACATGGGTCCCACGCCGCCGCCGACGTTGCCATCGACGGCGACGCCAACGGCACGAGTGGCAGACACTGAGACGCCGACTAACACCACAAGTGGGACACCAACGGCGAGCGCAACGGCGACAGCGGCCAGCACGCCGCCACGGACCGCCACGGCGAGCAGTACGGTGATGCCAACCAACACACCACCACCTCCGACGATGACGACGACCACCCCATCGCCCCCGACGGCACCGCCAACATCTCCGCCTCCGCCGGTAGCTCCAACCAGCACAAGCGCGCCGCCCGTCAATCCGCCGGCCGCGACAGCGATGTCGGCCGCGCCCGCCCCGGTCAATACGGTCGCGCCACCTGCCCCGGTCAACACGGCGGCGCAGGGTGCGTCTGTCGCGGCCACGGCCACACCAGTGCGGCCGGCGAGCACGCCGACCATGCCGACTACGCAGGTCAGCTCGCCCCCGCCCCCACTCATGGGTCCGATAGCACTTGTCCCACCCGCGCGGCGTCCTTGCGCGCGCCCAAGCGGTCGAAGATCGCCAGCGCCGCCCCCAGCTGCTCGCGCGCCGCCTCCACCTTGCCGCGCGCCAAATGCATGCGCCCATACGCCTCGAGGATGCGCGCCTCGGCGTAGGGGTAGGGCATCGCCCGCGCCACCTCCAGCCCCTCGTCCAGCGCCGCCGCGGCCTCCTCCCACCGGCCCTGCCGCGCGGCGACCATGCCCCGCACCCACAGGGCGTCGGCCAGCGCGATGCGGTGGCCCTGCGCCCGCCCGACGCCCTCCTCTACTATTTTGGTGGCCCGATCCAGGTCGCCGAGCCCCAGGTGCGCCCAGGCCAGGCGCGGCAGCAGCGCCGACACGTCCAGCTCGTGCCAGCCCGCCTCGCGCATCTCCGGGCGGTCGAGCAGGGGGAGAAGGCGGTCGCGGGCATCCGCGGGACGCCCCTCGCGCAGGTCGCGCTCGGCCAGCCACGTCTGCGCCCGGCGCAAGGCTTCCAAGTTCCCTATGCGTGTCGCCATTTCGATACCCCACTCAAGATGCCGCTCCGCCCGCTCCCAGTCCCCCTCAAGGAAGCACGCGATCCCGAGTGCGATGACGGGGTAGACGAAGACCCACGCCCCGCCGATGTGCCCGCCCGGGGAGGACACCCAGTCCACGTCCGCGTGCGCCTGTGACCAGTCGCCCTCGTGGAGAGAGAGGACGGCGCGCCTGAGCTTCGCGACCATGATCAGCACGGCGTTGCCCAGCCGTTCCGCGGCCGCGATGGACAGCCCGACATAGCGGCGGCTACACGCGAATTCGCCGCGCCACATGTGGGCGGCGGCGAGGTTGCCGCAGGTGGCGGTGAGGCAGTCGAGGTCGCCCACCGCCTCGGCCAGCGGGACAGCCTTTTCGAGGGTCCGGCGCGCCTCGTCGAGCTGCCCGAGCAGGAGGAGCGCATGGCCGCGCGACGACTCGGCGTTGGCGACGATGTCCCTATCCCCAGTCTGGCGGGCGAGCGCGGCGGCGCGCGTGGCGGCGGACAGCTGCTCTTGGTAGCGCCCGCTGGCGACGAAGAAGCGCGCCAGGGTCATGTGGAGCGCGGCCAGGCCCTGCCACGCCTCGGCGTCTTCGAGGTGCGCGATCGTGCTCTGGACGCGCTCCGTGGCCTCGCCCGGAGTCCCCCTATCGACATGGACATGCCCGATCTGCGCCGTGACGCGCCCCAAGCCGACCCCATCCCCCGCCGCCCGATAGCTCTCCACGGCCTTTTCGAGCACCACCAGCGCGTCGTCCTCGGGCCGCCCCGTCGCGGCGACGAGCAGGGCGACCGGCGCGCGGCGGCCCACCACGGCGGCCGCGCCGAGCACTGCCTGTGCATCCGATGATAGGGCGGCCACGCGCGCAGGCCCTGCGCCACGTCCCACGGCACCGCCTCCCCCTCATCGCCCGATGCGCCCCGCTCGCCTCGGCGCGCGGTCTGCGCGAAGCTCACCACGTAGAAGGGGACGCCCTCGGAGCGCCGCACCACCCGCTCCCGCACCGTCTTCTCCGTAGCGGCGTTCCTGGTAACGTCCTCAGTCAGCGCGTCGAAGAGTTGCCCAGTCTCCCCCGGGGAGAGGGGCGACAGCGCGCGGTGGGTCACGAGCCGGGCTGCCGCGAGGTCGGCCAATAGGACGGCGAGCGGACCCTCGGGCGGCGCTTCGTTGTCGCGGTACGCGGCGACAGCCCTCACCCCCTCTCCCTGACGCGAGAGAGGGGGTGCCGCCCCAACTCAACCGACACACCCTGATCAACATGCGGGGTGTTCGGACGCCGCGGACGGCGCCGGGCGTGCCAGCAGTAGTGCGACGGCGGCGGCCGCGGTCAGGGCGTCGGCCCAGATGAAGGTGTGCCGGTATGTCGCGGGGACCGCGCCCGTCACGAGCAGCCCGGCGCAGAACGAGCCAGCCGGCTGCACGACCGACCAGACCAGCTGGCCGAGCCCGATGACCTCGCCCATGCGCGCCGGCGGGGACAGGTCGGCGAGCAGAGGCGTCGCCAGCGCGAGCGGGCAGGCGTTGCCCGCCCCGATCAGGACCATAGCCGCGACGGCCCAGCCCACCGTCGGGACCTGTGACCCGGCCAGCGTCCCGGCCGCGAAGACCGCCAGCCCGCCGGCCAGCACCGCTCGCTTGCCGACGCGATCGGCCAGCAGCCCGACCGGCACGGCGACGACGGCGCTGCTCAGCACGAGGGCGATGAGCAGGAAGAACGCCTGGCCCGCGGGCACGCCGAGCGCCTTGGTGGCGAACAAGGTCACGAACGGGACGGCCCCGCCAACGCCCAGGTAGTAGAGCGCCAGCGCCACGACGTAGCCGACCAGCCCCGGTTGCCCCCGCAGGTCGCGTGCGTACCCCCGTATCCTTTGTAACCGTCGTACCCCCTGGGACCGCCGGCTCTCGCTGGCGCTGCCAGCCGGCACACGTACCCTGTGGAACCGCCGGCGTCCCGCCGGCCTACCGTCGGGGGCGCGCGTGTCGGGCGTGGCCGACGCCGGTGCATCGACCAGGGCCGGCGAGACGCCGGCGCTCCCAGAGGGTACGACGAGCGCATCGGTCTCGGAAGGGACCGCAACGGTCTCGTCGGGCGCTGCCGGTTCCCGCACGCCGGCGAAGGTGATGCCGAAGGTGAGCGTCAGTCCGGCCGCCGTGACGAGGAAGACGAGGTATTCGTGCGTTGTCCACAGGAAGCCGGCGGCGAGGTTGAGCAGGATTGCGCCGGCCATGGACGCCACCGCCAGTGCGGCGCCGACCCGCCCGCGCTGCGCTGGTGGCGTGATGTCCGCCATCATGGCCAGGTACGGATCGTAGGCTACGAACAGGAAGAACCCCACCGCGAGCACGGCCAGCACCATCACGGCGAGCGGCGGGTGCAGCCCCAGCACGAGCAAGGAGACGGCCGTGAGCGGGGCGCCCGCCAGGAAGAACGGCCGGCGGCGGCCCAGGCGCGTGTACGCGCGGTCGCTCAGGCGGCCGACAAGGGGCTGGATGAGGCCGCCGGCGAGGGATCGCTCGTTGGCCAGCAGCCCGATGATCTCGGGACGCAGGCCGTAGCTGTCTAGGAACTGCGGCAGGGCGAAGTTCAGGAAGCTGAAGACCAGGCTGACGCCGAGGTTGGCCGCGCTGAACAGGGCCGTCGTGCCGGCCGGGACGGGCGGGATGCCCTCGCCCTCGCCCTCACCCCCGTTCCATGGGGATTGGTCTCCCACCCCGTGGCCAGGGCCGGCATTGGGACCGCCTCTTCCTGACCGCGGGAGAGGGGAGCTATCCTGCATGCGCCACAAGCCTCTTTGTTTAAATCCTATGGCCAGTTCCGAGATGTGTGGATGATGCGCACGATCTCGACCTCTTCGCCCCCTATGCGATAGACGATTTTGTAGCGGTAGCGCGACATAATCTGTTCGCGCGTGCCAGGGAGAGCGCCCACGCGGCCCAAGAGGGGGAAATCCGCCAAGCCCTCGGCCGTGCGCGTGATGGCGCGCACTACGCCCTCGGCGCGCTCGGGGCTGTCATCGGCGATGTAGGTGTAAACGTCTATCAGGTCGTCGAGCGCGGCCGGTGCCCACGTGACCGTCATGCGCCGACAGTTCGCGCCCGGTCGCGCTCCAGGCGCTCGGCCGAAAGCATGCCCCGCTCGATCAGGCGCGACACGACCTCATCGTGCGCGATGCCCTGGCCGTCGTCGAGTTGCGCGATGCCCTCCTGGATGAGGGCGATCTCCCGCATCTGCCGCTCGATGTACTCTTCCAGCGCTTCCGCCATGAGGCCGTTGCGCGCGCGTCCCGTGAGTTGGGCCAGCCGCTCGTACCGCTCGCGGGTGTCATCGCTCAGGCGTAGGCTGGTGGTATGGCTCGTCGCCACAGTCGTCTCCTTCGTCTACGGCGGATGTGTTACATTTTGTGTTAATGATACGTCAGGCCCGCCATGCCCGTCAAGGAAACGTCCTACCCATTATCGTGCGGCGTCTGCTCGACAGCGATCTTGCGCCACGCCGTCCCGTCTTCCGCCGCGATCCCGGGCATCAACGCCCGCAGTTGTCGTCGTCGGGCATGGACGGTCTCAAGGTCGGCGCGCGACGGGTCCGGCGTGAAGGCGCGGGTGTGCCACCACGGCTGATCCGGCCCTCCCCCTCCCTCTTGCCCTCGCCCCAGGAATGATGAACACATTGCCCGCGAAGCGCCCCTTGCCGGGGGTGTCCTTATAGGCGTTGCCGACGTCCCCGATGTCCATCCCCGTCACCGCCCGCAACTCGTCGACCTGCGGCGGCGTGAGCGCCGATGCGAACTCGAAACAAGTCCGTTGCCACCTTACTGCTACGAGATGGCCCGCCACTTCGGCCCGGACGCGGCCCACCCCCAGGGCCGCATCAACCGCTGGACGCTCTGGAACGAGGTCAGCATCCCCGGCGGCGCCGTCTGGACGCAGTGGAACGACCCCGACAAGGCGCGGTCGGAAAAAGACTACGCCCGCCTGGTCGAGGTCGCCGACGAGGCCATCAAGGCCGCCAACCCTCAGGCCCAGGTCGTCCTCTACGGCGACCCCTACTGGTACGACCAGGGCCAGTTCCTCACCGGGGTCCTGGATGCCCTGAAGCGGGACGACCCCACGGGCGCGCATAACGGCTACTTCGACGTGGCTAACCTGCACCTCTACATCGGCACGCCCAGCTTCTACTGGATCATCACCAATCTGCGCAGCGAGCTCGCGCGCCACGGCTGGGCCGACAAGGGGGTCTGGGTCAGCGAGACCAACGTCGAGCCCTACGACGACGCCAACGCCGGGGCCAACGCCGCCCGCGACGGCGCCACGGCGTTCCGCGTGACCCAGCAGGAGCAGGCCGGCTTCCTCGTCGACGCCTTCGCCACCTATATCGCGGCGCGGGCAGACCGCTTCGCCATCTACCGCATGCTCGACGGCGCGGGCATGACCTCCGGCGTCGCGCCGCTCGGCGTGATGGACAACACGGGCTGGGAGCGTCCTTACGGCCACAGCTTCCAGGCCCTGGTCGCGCTGTTCCAGGGCACCCAACCGGCCGTGGACACCGCGGCGTACCACGCGGGCGAGTTCTACCCCGACCGCACGGTCGACGGCCGCCCTGTCTACAAGGCCGGCGTCTTCAAGGTGGTCGCCGAGAAGCTGGACACGGCGGGGCGGCCGGCCCAACGCCTGACCACGGTGTGGAACCAGTTCGGCCCGCTCAACCCGGCCATCGAGAAGACCTATAGCAAAGTGCAATACTCCTGGGACCACTCCTGGCACTTCAACTACAACACGGCGGACCACCTCTACCACGACGCCAAGGACATGATCGTGCTGCCGACCGTGGACAAGGACGGCAAGCCCGCCACGGACTGGGCCGGCGTGTCCTACGATGTCCACGCCACGGCGACCTACACGTTCAAGGCGGCGCCGGGAGTGGGTACGGCGACGGTCTACGACAAGTACGGCCACGCCACCACGATCCGCGCCGGCGACAAGCCGGTGGAGATCAACCGCCTCGACTACGACGGCCGGCCGCTCCCCCATGTCACGCCGGCCACGCGCATGACGATCCAACTGCGCGGCGGGCGCTACACGGTGCGGCTGCGGGGGGGCACGACCTACTCGAACCCGGCGGACCCGCGCATCCCCACCGTCGGCGGCGACCCGGTCGTCGTCGTCGAGCAGATGGGCGCCGGCCGCTAGTACACGCTGGCTCACATACGTTTGGGTCGGCGACGGCCTGCGACTGACGTCTCGGAGCGATGCGTACCGCGCGCAAAGAGAGGCGCGCGCGGGCTATCGCGAGATCGGCTGGCTCTTGATCAGGTATCGGATGGATCACGGCCTCACACAGCAGGAATTGGCGGACCGCGTGGGCGCGAGTCACTCCCAAATCTCCCGCATCGAGGGCGGCCGGCATAAAACGAGTCTCGATACGCTCCTCCGAATCGCCCACGCGCTCGACCTGAAGATGCTCATCGGGTTCGAGGGCACGTCGCGCGACGGTTCGCCGCGGCGCCAACTCGTGACGCTGTAAGTCACGGGACGAATGGTGGGCACGGAAGCTGCCTTGGTCGGGGGCGACACGCGAGGAGGCCACACGCGAGCGTGTCCCAGAAGCATGGGGGCGTCTCCCCCTCTCCCGCGCTCAGGGAGAGGCCGGCCAGACCGTCGGCGCAGCCGAGGGGCTGGTCCGTAGCGCGGGGTGGGGGTGAGGGTTATCCTCCAGAGATCGTGCGAGGAGGGGCAGCATGGCGCGGGGGACGACGCGGCGCGATGATATCTTGGGGCTCGCGGCGATCGCGGGTGTGACGGCGCTGACGGCGACGGGCAGCAGAGTCAGCACCGGGGTGCGCCACGCAAGGCGAAACGTTCGAAGAGTTACTGCAAAACCTGTACGAGACGGTCGATGCCTGCCTCTCCGTCGATGTCGCGCCCTCACCCCTCTCCCACGGTTAGGGAGAGGGGTGAGGGTATCCTACGTCATGCGGCCCTTGAGGTCGTCCAGCGTGTTCTCCACGACGACGAGCGGTTCTATCTCCTCGGGGGGCGTGGCGAAGAGGGTGAGCTGCTCGCCGAAGAGCTCGGCGAAGAGCTCGGGCGGGACCGCCTTGGCCAGGCGCGCGCAGTACGTGTCGGTCAGCTTGCGCACGTAGTACTCCACGTCGTAGTCGTCGGCGAAGTCCTCCACGGGCTTGCGGCGGCCGCGCGAGGCCTGGTAGTAGGCGACGCGATCGCCCGGTCCCCAGCGCCGCCCGGCGGCCTTCATGACCTCGTAGGCCTCTTCCTTGCGCCCCGTCGCGCGATACTCCTCGGGTGTCTTGGTCAGGCGCGCGCTGATGCAGAGGTCGCGCACCGGCATCGCGCGCGCGCGGACCTGGCGCACCGTCTCGATATAG
>JAABUO010006081.1_pt1 | contig 13963 bp, 16 predicted proteins | sample 5559291 | NCBI WGS metagenome assembly JAABUO01 (sample SAMN10711878, study PRJNA513372) | rock metagenome | isolation source: Antarctica rocks | place: Antarctica: Victoria Land, Finger Mt sud | reverse complement strand
CGGCGGCGCCGCTGCCGCGGGACCGCACCGCGGTCTGCCCCGCGCGGCGCGGCGCGCAGCCCTGCCGCTGGCGGCACGAGGCGGCGGGCGTGGAGCCGGTGGTGCCGCCCGCGCGCGCGACGCAGCTGCGCCTGAAGGCGCTGGTGCGCACGGCCGGCGGCGGCGCGGAGCTCAACGCGCTGGAGCCGAGCAGGCGGGCGGCCGAGCCGCCGCCGCGCGGGCTGCCGCCTCTCAGCTGACGCCCTGTGCTGCTTGCCGCCATACGTTGTGCAGGTTATGGCAGGATCCATCAGGTTTGCAACGTGACAGTGCACAAGCAGCCTATCGGCTGGTCAGGGCTCCTCGTGCGAGTCTGCGAGGCCGCCAGGGCAGGGTAGCTCGTGCTGCGCCATTGCCAATCAGGCAGGCAGCTAGCAGTGGATCCACTGCTGCAGTGCCGCAGAGACTTGCGCCATGCGCTAGTCTTTTGGATGTAGGCACCTAACGCCTCAAGTAGCCGTTGTCCTCGCATGACTAAAAGGGAGTAAACAAGGGATCGTCAAGCAGACGTATTCAAAGTGCGCTTTGTGCTGGTACCAAGACGTCAACCGTAAGTGCACCACTGCGCGCTGCCGCCTGCAGCAGCCGCACCTGAGCGCAGGCAGGCGGCAATGTACGGCACTAGAAACATCGACTGGAAGGAGGCTTTCTCTGTTAGCCTGCTGCGCAGCGACGGCACGCCATTTCTGGTTATCGAGGACGATGATGGTGTGCAGCACGTTGCGGCACCCCCCGGCGCGGTGCGCACTGGCGCTCCAACGAAGCGCAAACGCTGTCCAGAACAGCTGTGCTTCACGTGAAGGGTCGGTTGCCGCCCAGCGCGTGGTGCTGGAAGCGACATTCCCTGGATGCCAGAACTTTGCTGCCTGGCTGCAAGACATCCGTTGTCCTGGCTTTGTTCCTTGCAAAATGTGGCGCAACCCTGACGTGCACTCTTAAGCTGCGGGTGTCCCCGCAGACCTTTAAAATCTGCGTCGAGAGGCGAGCTGACTTTGCTCACGCACGCCTCCCGCACGATGCTGTCGCAACCGTGAAGCTGGACGGCCGGTCCCCCGGGTCTGCCAGGCCGCGCGCTTGCTGTGACTGCGGTGCAGTGTGTGCCAGGTCTTGCTGCTGAAGACAGTCATTCATGTGCTGCGTGGCAAGCACACCACTTGTGCGAGTAAACCTGGCTGTCGACCAAGCGTGACACACTCCTACACCGACCAGTGTTATGAACCGCGACGGTGCTTATCTAAGGCGTTGCGCAGGTATGGTGTAAACTTGACCAAGAGCTGTCCAAGGTTCGTGCTGGAGGGCTGGTTGGTGAAAGACGCGAAGCTGGGGTCGCGCCTCGCCGCCTTCAAGTTTGCACGACCTCAGGCGCGCGGCAGCAGCAAGCGCTGGCTCTCCGGCACCCATGCCCGCGCTCGTGAGCGGTCTCACAGTGTGCTGGCGTGAGCGCAGAGCGGAGGTGAGGCTGGCCCCGGCCGGCCCGCTGCGAGCCCGGCCGGAAGTGTCAGCGCGACGGTAAGCTTTGTGACACTGGGCGGCGAGAGCACATCCACTGTCAGCGAGTATGCGCCCGCACCAACGGTGGCCACGCCTGCTGAGGGGTGCGTACGGCGCATGGTCAGCACGTTCACGTGCACCTGTGCCATGCATGCCGTAGCACGCCTCAGCATGCCGCAGCACGCCTCTGGCAGCCTGACGCCCTGCTGATACCTGCAGGAAGAAGTTTTTCAATGCGGCGAGCCTGGTCGCAGAGAAGGGCGACCATGTGCAGCTGGAGAACGATTGGTGAGTTTTGTGCCGCCCTGACCCTTCCCCTCATGGCCTGTTGGTGTTGCCTTGCTCACAGCCGGGTGTGCGGCAGGACCCGCAAGCCTCTCCACACCTACACAGTCCTGGCGCACGCGGCAGACCTGTCTCTGCGCTACGAGCTGCCAAGTGCGCCCTGCCACGCGGCCCTCCCGATCGCGCTGCGCGCACAGACAGCTGTGGAGTGTGGCCCATTTGTCATCCCCTGTTCCTGTTGAAGCGCATACGCGGCAGGCACACTGCTTGCGCGCGGCCTGCTCGACCTGAGCATCCCGGCGCACAAGGCGGCGATGGACGCCGAGGTGCCGCCCGCGCCAGAGGCGCGTGTGAAGCGCGAGCGCGAGCGCGGCGGCAGCGGCGGCGGCGTCGGCGGCGGCGGCGGCCGCAGCGGCGGCGGCGGCGACGCAGCGGCACGCATAAAACGCGAGCGTGCTGCCGCCAGGGACGTGATTGACCTGACGGGGGAGCCCCGGAGACCGCCGCCGGACCCTCTTCTGGAGGCGCGCCCCGCTCAGAAGACAGCCTTGCATGCATGTGCGCCCTTTGGAGGCCTCTCGGGCAGCAGGCGGAGGCACGCGCATGGCAGGGGCCACTCTGCACTGCGCTCGTGCTTGCTAAACAGCTGCTTGCAGTGCAGTTGTGGTGTATATGTGCATGCCTGGTGGCTATCTGGGGCATGGGCCGCACTGGGAGTGAACGGCCGCGCGAGTATGATCTCTGGGACTAGTGGGGGAGGCAGGTCAGAATGCTCTTGAAGCTGGGCAGGATGCCGGAGGACTGTATGACACTGAGCGGAAGTGGCGCGGGGTCCTGTGCGTGCAATGAAAAGACGAGCGAGCTATGCAGCAGCGCCGGCAGGTGGCCTGCGACCTGACTGCAGAGGCGGAGCAGCCGGCGTGGACTGTGCGCAAGCGGCGGCCAGAGGACGTTGGTTGACTGGCTGGCAGGCGCCGGAGCTTGCCATGGGTGTGCTATGCCATTCAAGTATCCTGCTCTCTGGGTCCAAGGCCCTAGGTGGTCACTCCTGGATGAACCAGACCGCTGCTTTGATGTGCTGCCTGTATGCGTGCACCTTGACCTAGCTATTGCAGTGCTCCCTGTCATCTGCAGTGCTGACCCTGCCTTGCAGCAAGCATGGACCTACGACCTGCACCAGAGTCTGTGCTGTCTTGCCAAAGTCTGCTTGTAATGTGTATGCTTGTAATGTCTGCTTGTAATGTCTGTGCAAACTCTGAGATTTTTAAAAATGATCGACTTGCCAGCTAGCTGCATTCAAAATATGTGCAGGCGCTTCTTTTATGCCCAGCGTGAGTTCCTCTCTGTAAACACAGCCAGGCAGCTGTTTCTGAAGCTCGTCTTGGCTGCGTGCTGCGGACCGCAGCAGTCATTCCTGTGCAGGGCTTGAGCGCTGATGCGTCTGGGTGCTCACTCCACCACACGTGTGGTGGACTGGGAAGAGCAGTTCTCGGTATGCCTGCTGCGTAATGACGGCAGGCCATACTTCAGCGTGCCCGACGATGATGGCGTGCAAACTGTTGCGGCAACCCCCGGCGCGGTGCGAGCTGCCGCGTGCGCAAGCGCTGGCATATGTGCTTCCGTCCTGCATTGAACCCAGCGTTCGTTACGACTTGCCCCGCAAGCGACAACTTTGCAGCGTGGCGTGCAAGGCGGGCGTGCTGCTGGCGCTGTCCCTGCAAGCAGCTCCAGCGCAGCCAACGCGCGGATGACAGCGGCGTGCACGTGCGCAGACCTTCACGATTTGCGTTGAGCGGCTGGGCACCGTGCCGCTGCCGCACGATGTCGCCGCGCACATCAACCTGGACGGCCGGCGCACCGGGTCTGCTGCCCGCGCACTTTCCAGCTCGTATGTTGCACGCCAAGCTTTGCTTGTGTCGACGCTCTGCAAGCACAGCACGTCAGGCACGCTGGTTGCGCGGCTGTGCTTGACTGCTAGCGCTTCCCAGTCAGCGCCGCACTGGCCCGTGCGCACACCCTCCCGCCTGTCACGCGCGAGCGCGGCGCAGGCACTGGGGCCACCTGTCCAACACGCGTTCACAGACGGTGTTGAGGGGCTGGGCGGAGGCGGGCGCTGGAGTTGACCACATCCTGGCCTTCACGTTTGCACGGCCTGAGGCGCGCGGCAGCAGCAGCACCAGGCTTCAGTCATGACCGAGGCGCAGGGTGACAACAATCCAAGTGCGTCTGTGCTTGCGCAGTACGTGGAGCACGCTGGGCCCGGCCTGCCCGCCGCACGGAGCCTGGCGGGGAGTGTCGCCGTGACGCTGGACTTTGTCGAAACGTACCGGAGAATGCGCACCGACACCCGCGCGCGCGAGCGCGCGCCAAAGGTGCCCAAGCCTGTGGAGGGGTGCGCGCGCCTGCAGCTCGCCCCAGGCGCGCGCGCGCGCGGCGCTGGCCGCGCCTGCCGCGCGCCGCGCGCCGCCACATAGACACAATATAGGTTTTTGTCAACCGACGGCAGCCTAACGCCCGGACGGCGCCCGCAGGAAGAAGTTCTTTGAGGTGGCCAGCCTGGTCGCTGGGAAGGGCGCGCCTGTGGCCAGGTGTGCGCGTGCTGTGCGCCCCACGCCCCGCGCCTTTCCCAGGCATCCCGGACGCGCGGGGTGCCGAGAGGGGTGCGCCAGCCCTGCCTGACCCTGTGCGAAAGCGCGCGGCAGTTTCAAGCGCAAGAAGACGACGTATTGCAAGAGGCTGGCGCATGCGGCAGACCTCTCTCTGCGCTACGAGCTGCCGAGTGCGCGCCCCCGCGCGACCCGTTCGGCTGCCCCCGTCGCGCCGCGCGCTTAAGCGCTTCTGGAGCGTGCCTCACTTGTCAGCCCCTGTTTTGTGCATATCGCGGCAGGCACGCTGCTGGCCCGCGGCCTGCTCGACCTGAGCATCCCGGCGCACAAGGCGGCGCTGGATGAAGAGCTGCCGCCCATGCTGTACCCGGGCATGAGGCGCGAGCGCGCGGCCGGCGGCGGCGGCGGCGGCGGCGGGGCGGCGGCGCGCGTCAAGCGCGAGCGCGGGGCCGCCGGGGGCGTGATCGACCTGACGGGGGCGCCGCGCGGGCCGCCGCCGGACCCTTTGCTCGAGGCGCGCCCTGCTCAGAGCACGGCTTTGCACGCGCGTGCGCTCTCTGCATGCGGGTGGCAGGCGAAGGCATGCGCACAGCGGGCCCCACTCTGCGCCACGCCGGTGCTTCCAGTGCGGCTGGTTGTGGTGCAGTGGCGGGGCATGCACATGGGGTTAGGGTAGGATTAGGGTTGGTGAGTATGGGCGCTTTGTGATCTCAATAGCTTCCTGTGCTAAGCCCGGGAGGCAGGGACACCCTGGTGGAGCAGCAAAGGACGCCAGAGGCCTGTGCCGCACTGTGGCCTGTGGCGTGGGGGTCCTGCGCCTGCAAAGCAGCAGGCAGGCGAGCGTGTGCAGCGGCGCTGGCAGGTGTACTGCGACCTCACGGCAGAGGCGGAGCAGCCGGCGTGGACCGTACGCAAGAAGCGGCCAGAGGTTATCAGCGAATTCACTGTGGGCGCGCAGTGAGCCTGCCATGGGGTGCATCGTGGGGGGGATTAAGTGCCTTGATTGCTCAAGGCCCTGCGCCTGCGAGCGATGCTGGGCGCGGCCTGGCAGCGGACGTGAAGGCACCTGCCTGGTCTGCGTGCAGCGAAGCCGTCAATGGGGGGGGGGGGTTCGCTGCGCACTGTCTGCAGGCCAGTATTTTGGATGGTGTCAGACCGGCTGGAGACACTCGGGGCGGGGGAGGGGCTGCCGCCGGGCTTGCAGCGCGGCAGGCATGCCAGGGTTTCAGGCAGGTGCAACCCTCTGGGACAGCTGCGTCTCACGCCTGTGTACTTTTACAGTGAGCAGCATGCGTGACATGCAGGCACAGACAGTGCGTGGCTCTCGTGCCTGACACATCCGGTGCCTGAGACAGTTGGCACCGTTATCAGGACCCGGGAGTTGTCAATTGTTATTCATCTGCGACGGCAGTACACAAGCTTTGCTGCTGTTATCAACCAGCCAGATCCAGACACCTGTCGTGTGGTGTCTGTCAAACCTCTCGGATTTGGTGAAGCCCTGCCTGCAGTGGATGCACCCGTCACTAAGGAGAGCGGCCATGTGAGCACAGCCTGACACAAGCCATGTTCAGCTGTTGGACAGGACGGCCACGGCCTCCCGCTCACTCCAGCGCAACCTTGATGCCAGACAGCAAGTAGCCGCCGGTCGCTGACATGCTCATGGCCGGGTGCGTGCGCGCCGGCAGCACCTGCCACTCGCGCCAGAAGCTCTCCTGCAGCGCCAGCGCGACCGCCTGGCGCCGGGTCTGCACGCGCGCGCGCGCCCTCTGCGCTGCAGGCCCGCCCGTGCCAGAACATGCCCCAGCGCTGCAGGCCCGCACTCGTCAGGACGCGCCGCACACCCGGCCTCGGCCTGGCACACCATGTCTTCAAACACACCACACCACGGCAGCGAGGACCTCACCGCATTACATTCTCAGGAGCAAAGTTCACCGTATCTCCCGACACAGCCAGTCAGATTGCTACATGGGCATGCCTGGCAGGAGGTCCGGCATGCAAGCTTACTCAGCCGAGCACTGGCGGCACGACATGTATGTTTCTCGAGCCGCTGCATGCGCCCATGCATGCTGGAGCACTGCTGCGCGCCCTCCACGCAGCAGTGCGGGAGCACGCCACAGGTGTCATTGTAGCCAGCCCGCCGGCCCAGCATGGTTCACCGCCAGCCCATCATGCCAGCACAGTGGGGCGCGGGCCAGGGCGCGTCCCCCAGGCGGCACACTGCAGCGGGCAGCGCGCGGGCGGGCGCGCCTGCAGCTCCTGCATCGCGTCAGCGAGCGGCTGCAGGAAGGGGCACCAGACCGCGAGGGCTGCCGAGGGCGCCAGCAGCGGTAGCACGCGCTGCAGCAACGCCGCCGGGTGCACGCCTGCGCGCCGCCATTGGCGCGTCTCAGCCGGCAACGCCCTTGGCAGCATACTAGCGGACAACTGTTCCCGGCGCGCCACTGTGACCACAGAACATGCACCGCGTAGGGCCGGCGGCCGAACCACTCGCGCAGCATGCAGTGTGGGAGGCGGACGATGCCGCAGCATGCGCCCCGAGCGGGCCGGCACGCGCGACGGCCGCGCGCAGGCCGATGGGCGCGCACCGGGCGCTGCCAGCACGCAGCTGTCAAACCCGTGGCGCACGGCGAGCCGCACGTCCGCCGGCAGCTCCCTTCCCTGGCCCTTGGCGCCCCGGCCGCCGCCCGCGCCCTGAGCGCGGCCGCCGCGGCCCCGGCCTCGCCCGCCGCGGCCGCCGCCCGGCGCAGCAGCCTCGTGCGCGGCCTCGCCGGCGGCACCCTGCCCTGCAGCGACCAGCCCCGCGCCGGGGTGTAGCGGCGGGTCGGCGGCGGCGCCGGTGGCAGCCGGGGTGTCAGGCGCCGCGGCCTGAGCGGCTGCGCCTGCAGCCTCGGCCGCCTGGACGGGCGCGCCAGCGGGCGCGGCGCCGGCGCCTGCGCTGCCAGGTGAGCCGGTCAGCCTCCCAGCCAGGCGTCCCTGTTGCCCAACCTGGTTAGGCCCACATGGGACATGCCCGCGTCACCACGAACACACCGGCCGACAACGTGTCTGCCGAGTCTGGAACTGTGTTGACAGCACCTGAGGCGCGCATGCGCACCTAGAGCTGCGCTGAGCGACGGGGCGCCGGCGCCGGCCTCTCCGGGCGCCGCCTGCGGCTCGGCCGCTCCTGCGAGCGTTGCCGCGGCTGTGTCGCGCGCTGCTGCGCCACCCGCATCCGTTTCCTGCATCCAGCGCGGCACGCTCGCAGCTAGCACTGGCGTCTCATGTATCAAAGCGCAAGTGCGGCGCTGGCCTGCACACTCGCAGCATCTCCCCACGACAGCCACATGCAGGGCCCCGCCGCGGAGCAGCGCGGCACCTCCGCGTCGGCGCGCGCGCGCTTCGCGGACGGCGGCGCGAGCACGCACGCGCCGGCCGCGGCCGCCAGCGCGGTCTGCGGCGCGGCGCGCCCGCCCGCCGGCTCGGGCTGCGCGGGCACCTCCCTCTCCGCCGCCGCCGCGCCGGCCCGCGGCTCCGCCAGGACGCTGGCGCCCGCCGCCGCCGCCAGCGCGGTCTGCGCGCCGGGCGGCTCCGGCGCCGCCGGGGCGCCCTGCTCGCCCGCCGCCGCCGCGCCCGCCGCAGGAGGCGGCGCCGCCTGAGTTTCCGTGCCAGATGGCCCCGGCGGCGCTGGCGCCCCCTGCTCTGCTGCCGCCGTGCGCGCACGCTTGGCCGGCGGCCCGGCGGGCAGCGCATCCGCCGCCGCCGCGGCCGGAGGCTGCGACACCGGGGCCGGGCTCGAGCCAGCCACAGCACTGCCGCCGGTGTGCGCTCCGGCGGCTGCTCCGTTCGCCGGTCCGCTGATGATGGGATCAGGCGCGGCGGCCGCACCGCTGGCCTCGCCCACTTCAGCAATGGCCAGCGGAGGCGCGGGCGCGCCATGCGCCGGAGCCAAGCCGGGCGCCCACAGCGCAGCGCCGGCAGCGGGCGCCGGTGCAGGCATGGCCAGCACGCCAAGCGGCAGGGCCACGAGCGGCGCTGCCGACAGCTGCATGGGCAGGCTGGCAATGACGGGGGTCAGCATCAGCGGCGCGGCGCCCGCCGCCGCAGGCGGCAGCTGCACCGCGGCCGCGACCGTGTCGACGGCGGCGGCCGTCCGCGCCACAGACGTCACGATCGCCGCCGCCGTGGCGGCCGCGGCGTTTGCGGCCCGCGCGTCGGCGGAGGCTGTCGCGGCCTCCGCCTCGGCGATCGCCGAGGACGCCTGTCGGAGCGGCAATATCTCAACCACTCAGTTCCAGGGAGCGTGTCGCTCTGGGCACCAGGCCAGCGGGGACTGTTAGAGGAAGGGCCTCTCACAGCAAGCAGCCACAAGCTTACAAAGGATGAGTGCTGGAGGCAGTCGCAGGATAGGGTCGGGTAGACTAACCCTTATGTGCGCGCCTGCTTGGCCGCCAGCGCGGCGTCGGCCGCGGCCGCCTCCAGCAGCGTCATCGGCGCGACAGTGACGGCCTCCGCGGCCGCGCCGCGCAGGTTGAACTGCGCCAGCACGTCCAGCGGCGGCGGCTTGACGCCCGCGTGCAGGCACACGGCCACGCCGTGCCCGCCGAGCCGCTCTGCGACCGCGCCTGGGCACGGAACCGCGCTGCCTCAGTCTGAGCTGTGCACGGGAAATGCTTTCGTTCTCGATATCCTTATGGCTGCATGCCTGCTGTGCTGCTCCCGACGCCCGCCTGAGCACGCGCGTGTCAGCAGCGCCCAACCCCTTGTGGTAGTATAGAGACACGCAAGTGCTGAGGCGCGCACCGGCGAGCAGGCCGCCGCAGCCGTCGGCGAGCAGCACGCGGCCGCCAGCGGCCACGTTGCCGAGCGCGAGCAGCAGCGCGAGCGCGTCCGCGCGCAGGCCGCCCGTGCGCCCGGGCGCGCCGCGGCGGTCAAAGTGCGTCTCCGCCAGCGCGCGCGCGCTCGGCCGCACGGCCGTCACGCGCGCTATGTACTTCTTCGCTTTCTTGCGCTTATACTTGTCCTGCGCGCGTGCAGCGAGGCGGTTAGGGTAAGGGCTGACCCTCGGCCGCACGGCCATCGCGCGCGCCATGTACTTCTTCGCCTTCTTGCGCTTGTACTTATCCTTCGAGCGTGCGGTTGCGCTAAGGGTTAGGGCTGACCCTGGTGCAGGGCGACGCGCGGGGGGAGGTGGCGCGCCCGTTGCGCGGGCCAGGCGCCTGCTTGCTTCTCAAGAGGTGTCTGCGACGCACGCAGGGGCGGTGCGGCGCTCAATGGCGCGCTCGCAACCACACCTACCAGCTGCCGGTGTCCGCATGCGCAGATCCCTCCACCTGCGCCACATTGCATGCATCAAAGCGGCGCTGCATGCGTGCACAGTACTTACCATGCTGTCAGCCCTCTGCAGCGCATGCGAGCGCTTGCCACCCAACTTTCTTCACCCTCTACTCCAGCTGCACGGATCGGCGCTCACCCACTTGCGCACCCCTCAGCATGTGGGGACAAGCATCAGGCTACATCAGGCTACCACTGAGCAAGGGCCGGGGCAGGGCAGCCGCAAGCCGTTAACGTCCCGCGCCTGCGAGAACTGCGTCTTGTCGGCAAAGGTAGCGCTGTTGGCGACCATGGCGTCGATGATATCCGCGCCGGCCGCGCCCGCGGCACGCATGGCGTCCACGTCAGCCTTTGTCAGGCGCTGATTGGCGCTGTTGTTGTCCAGCAGCGCGCTGTTGTCGCGCCGGTCCGCGACGCCGGCGCCCGCCCAGTCCGCCGCGGTCTCGCACTCCCTGGCACGCGCGTCGGCCCGTTCCACGGGCCAGCGGGCACAGCAGCGATCTCTTGCCATAACACCCAATTGCACGCTGTCGTGTTTTGCGCGCCGTACGATGCCTTCACGCTCCACACCTACAGCTGTTGGGAAGAGTTTTGCAAGTGCGTGGGCCCGCCGCAGCAGCTAGCTATATGTTGTGCTGACCCGCCGCGGCCCGCTGCCGCCCAAACAGACGCACACTCGGGTGCTGCAGCGGCTCAGCGAGAGCTCCTGCGAAGCGTCACGCGGGCTGCGGCTGTAGCAGCTTGCTGTACATGTGTTAGGACCCACTCACTGTGGCACAGACTGGGCAGGCATGCGCGCTGCCATTACAGGTATGTGCCGACGAGCTCGTGGAGGCGCGCGCCTCTGGCATGTGACCAGCACGCCACTCGCGTCCACCTCAAACTGGCTGCCCCATGGGGCACCAATGATGGGGTCGACCGCGCAGACTGCGCTGCCCACCTTTATCGTCCTGCACCGTGGCACCTGACAGTGGTCTGCAACATCTATAGCACACACTGCGAGACACGCCTCTTCCGTGAACACATGCAACAGCTACCTTTGTGCCCAATTGCGCTTGGTCGTATCAAACATCCGCTTCCAGAGCACAAGCATTTCACAGAGCCTGCAGGCTGCGCCGCAGTGCAGACTGCAGCGACGCTCAGGACTGCCTGCGCACGACACGGCCAGGAAGCAGTGCAACGCACCCGCCACGCTTCAGCTTGAAGCAGAACACCTTTTCGCTGTTGATGTCAAAGATGACATGGTCGCCATGGCGAATCAAGTCCTGGTGCTTTCCGGCCTCCGTGCTTGCTGCCTGGGGCTGCTGAGCACCTGACATGTTTCTTACGGCTGGGCTGCTCACTTTGCCGCTTGTGCAGCTGAGGGCTTTGCAGTACTGGACATTGAAAGGTCTCCCTGTTGGTGCACCTCTGGACTCAGACTCAGTGACTGCTCTTATGGAAGTTAGGTTATCACACAAGCCTGATGGGGCTTACACCGCACATGCCAGGACAGAGTTGTGTTGGCACTGACACATCAGACGCATCTTGCACTCCTAGCACCGCTCACGCCCTAAACACTGCCGGGAAGGCCCCACCTCACAGACGTCCGCGCACTCCTGCTCATGCCCCGCACTACCCCCTGCCGCGGCCGCCCCTGCCGCGCCCGCGCGACCCTCCGCTGTGGCCGCGCCCGCGGGACCCCCCGCCGCGGCCGCGCCCGCCGCCGCCGCCCTGCCGCCCGCCGCTCTGCCGCCCGCCGCCGCGGCCGCCGCGGCCGCCGCCGCCGCGCGCCGCGCCCCGGCGCCCCGCCCACGCGCTGCGGTGCAGGTCGGCTGTGCCGAGCGCCTCCCAGGCGCCGCGGCCGGCCGCGCCGCGCGCGCGCACCTTCTTCACGCGACCGCGGTCGTACTCCGCGTCCCACTCGTCGCGGGGCTGTGCGGCCGGCGCCTCCGCGCTGGCCGGCGCGCGCGGAGCGTGTCAGCGCGTGCAGCCGACACGCAGTTGCGAGGGGTGGGGAGCAGTGTGCGCCGCTCTGGGCAGCGCGCTCTGCCAGAACCAAGGCAAGCAGCCAGGTATGTGCAACGCATGCACGCATCAGCTCTGAATGTTCTTAATGCAAGCCCCGGGCAGCACAACCGGAAGCTACCCATACCTAAGATTAGGTAATTCTAGCATCTTTCGCGTATGCCAGGGCGCGAGCTTGATGGCGCTCAACCATATGGGACACCCGCATGTCCGCCTGACGCAAACCCTCTGCAGGGTCCCATGCAGTGCCGCAGGAACGGCACCTGAGCAGCTGGTCGGCGGTGCGGACGGCGTCCGCGTCGGCGGTCTCCCAGCGCGCCACGCCGGCCGCGCCCGCACCGGCGCCGCCAACATCCTGCGGGCCGATTACGCACATGGGGCTTGCATTGCATGCAATGTCGCGTGATGTCAGGGGCTTCAGCGGCGTGGTGAGGAGTGTGGCGACGACGGCATTGTCGTAGATATGCAAGGCCGAAAAAAGTCGAGCTGGCACAGCAGCAGCGAGGGATGGTGCACCTTCAGGTATGCGCGCACTGCCTTGGGATCGCTCATGCGTGCGCCGCCGTTGCTCACGCCGGTGCTGTCAACCCCGCCGCCGCCTTTGCCGCCGCCGCTGCCAGCCCCGCCTAGCGCGCCTGCGATGCCAGCTTGCGCCGCCACGGGCGAGTGCGCCGCCGGGGCAGCGGGGCCGCTGACAGCAGCCGCATGCCCATTTGCGCGCGCCGCGCGCGACGGCTCCCGCAGGACTCCGCGCTGCGGGTGCGACGACGGCGACGCCGCCGCCGCGCCTGCCCCGTCAGCGTCGCCCGGCGCGCCGCCCGGCGGCCGCGGCGGCCAGTCCGGCGCCGAGACGACCGGGCTGCTGTCGGCGGACCCGCCGCCGGCCCCGCCGCCGCCGACCCCGTCGCCGCCGTCGTCGCTATCGCTCGCCGCCGCCACAATGTGCGCGCCGAGCGGGGAGTCCACGGCGCAGGAGCGCAGCCGGCGCTGCGCATGCAGGCTGCGGATCGTCTGCCAGCGGCCCCAGCTGCCGCCGAGCGCCGCGGCGGCCTTGGGCGACAGCGGCGCGGCCGCGGGCGCGGCCGCCGCCGCTGCCGTGAGCAGCATGACCGCCGCCGCATGGCGCTGCCTGCACGACAGGACGACAATGCTGACGCGCTGCACACACTGTTCAGCTGACTGGCGAGACACCTGTGAAGACATCATGCACACCCAGAGGGGCAGCGGGCGCTTCTCAAAAGGTTCAGCTTGCTTTTCCAAGGCAGGACCTTTGCTGGTAGAAACGTATTGCAAGGGGTCGGATAGCGGGTTTTCTAGGCCCTGTGCATATCGTCACAGCTCGCTCGGTGCCCAGTGCGTTTCGTCACGCCCCTTGTCACGGTCAGCCACGCACCCATGGTGCCAGACACAGGCAGGCCAGCTGCAAAACAAGGAGCGCGCACCGCAGCCTTCGCGCGCCGACATCGCCGTGGCTCCCATTCGCGCAGCCGTTGCCGTTGGCCGCAGGAAGCGCAGCACGCGCGGCAGGGCTTGCATCCGGCGGGCGGGCCGCCGCTGTGCATGGCCTGGTGTCCGCTGCCTCGCCAGCATGCGCAGGCTCCTGGCGCACCCATGCATATGCTCTCCTTGAATGTGACAGAGGCCTCCGAGCACAGGCGCAGCACCTCTGTGCCGGCGAACCACCAGGCAAGCATCACGAGTTTGCTGCAAAGCACGGCCGCACCTGGCTGCCCCGCGCCCCCAGTGAGTGCCGACAGCCAGCGCACCACCTCACGTACGCTTGATGCACCGTGCGGGGCCGGTGGCGCGCGGTCACCTGGGCGGCGGCCCCGGCGTCGCGCGTCGGCGTCGCCTGCATGCCGGCCAGCACGCGCCGGCGCTTCCTCGGCTGCGCGGCGCCCGGCGCGTCCGCGGCCGCGCCCGCCGCCCGCTTCGCCGCCGCGCCCGCGCCCGCCGCCGCAGCCGCCTCCACCGCGAGCGGCTCTGCGGCCGCGCCCGCTCCGCCAGACGGCGCGCGGCCGCCCGGCGCGGCGCCGCCCGGCGCGGCCGCCGCCGCTGGCGCGGGCCCCGCGCCGCTGCGCGGCGAGCCCGCGACGAGCGGCGCCGGCGCGTCCAGCGGCCGCGCGCCCGGCCTCGCTGCGCTGCCGGCGGCTGCGTCCCGGGCGCGGGCCGGGGAGGGTGCGGGCGCAGGGGCGCTGCTGGGCATGCGGCGCGCCGCTGCGTCG
>JAABUO010006079.1_pt1 | contig 13969 bp, 10 predicted proteins | sample 5559291 | NCBI WGS metagenome assembly JAABUO01 (sample SAMN10711878, study PRJNA513372) | rock metagenome | isolation source: Antarctica rocks | place: Antarctica: Victoria Land, Finger Mt sud | reverse complement strand
TCGAGGGCGCCGCCGAGGCCGGCGCGGTTCACGCTAGGTCGGATGTCGTGCGCGCCGCCCAGCGAAACGTCGGCCCCGCCGTCGAGCAGGCGCGCGCACTCCTCGGTCTGCTGTTGCAGCTCCTGCACGGCGGGCAGGTCGGTGGCGGGGCGTAGCGCCAGGGCGGCCTCGCGCGAGAGCGAGAAGCTCGTGTTCTGGGCCAGCCGCTCCAGCACCTTGGGGTATTCGAGCGTACGGAGTGTTTTATCTGAGATCATATATGCCTACAGGCCTGCGACTGCGGTCGCATGGCAGAGTATCGGTACTGCGGCGCCGGGAGAGGTTGTTGTAGGGGCGCATTGATGGACGCCCTTAGCTGCTACCCAGGGCGTCTATCAATACGCCCCTACGGACACCCGACCGCAGTCGCAGACCCAGTCGTTCCGTTAAAGGACACACAGGCGCGCCAGCTTGTTCTTGCCGCGGCGCAGCTTCATGCCGGTGCGCGGGGTGATCGTGGCGGCGAAGTCGGCCACCTTCTCGCCGTCGACCTCGAGGCCGCCCTGCTCGACGAGTTGGCGCGCCTCGCTGTTGCTCTTGGTCAAGCCCGCGTCCTTGAAGAGGGCGCCGATCAAGCGCGGCCCCGCCGAGAGCGCAACTTCGGGCCAGTCCTCGTCGGAGAGCGCGCCCTGGCGCTGGTGCAACTCTTCGAAGTAGCGCTGGCCGTCCCGGGCGCCGCCCTCTCCGTGATACAGCGCGGTGACCTCGAAGGCGAGGCGCTTCTTGGCGGCCATGGGGTTGAGCCCGCCCTCCAGCTCGCGCGCGATCTCGCCGATCTCGCGCCAGGCCACCTTGGTCGCGACCTCGAAATAGGGGATGATCTGCTCGTCCCCCATAGACATAATTTTACCATACATGTCGACCGGCGGCTCGTCGATGGTGATGGTATTGCCCTCGCTAGTGCTCATCTTGCGCCCGTCGAGGCCCCAGATCATGCCCATGGTCAGGATGTCCTGCGGCCGTTTGCCGAAGCCCCGCTGGATGGGGCGGCCGGCCAGCAGGTTGAAGAGCTGGTCGGTCCCGCCGATCTCGAGATCGGCCTCGATGGCATAGGAATCGTAGCCCTGCATCAGGGGGTACATGAACTCCTGCAGGCCGATCGGCTTGCCCTCGGCGTAGCGCAGGGTGAAGTTCTCGCGCTCGAGCATCTGCGCCACCGTGAAGTGCGCGGACAGGCCGATCACATCTTTGAAGCGCAGTTGACCAAGCCAGTCGTTGTTGTAGCTCCACTCCACCGTCGAGCCGTCGAGGATGCGCTCGATCTGCTGCCTATAGGTGGCCATATTCTGGTAGACTTCCAGCTCCGAGAGCATGCGCCGTGTCGCGGTCTTGTCGGAAGCGTCGCCGAGTTGCGCCGTGAAGTCGCCGATGATCAGGCAGATCGTGTGTCCGAGCCTCTGAAAGTGGCGCAGCTTGCGCAGCGGCACGGCGCGGCCGATGTGGATGCGCGGCCCCGTGGGGTCGATGCCGAACTTGACGCGCAGCTTCTCGCCCGCCCGCAGGCGCCGCTCCAAGTTCGCGCGCTCGATCACGTCCACCACGCCGCGCCCGAGCAACTCGTCGATCTCGTCGCCGTCGTAGTGCTGCCGGCCCTGCCGCGGCAGGGCCGGCAGGACGTCCCCGCTGTCGACGTCCGCGCGCGTCGTAAAGGGAGAAACGACCCGCGCGTCCACCCCCGCCGTATCCCCCGTCGCCGCCGTCGCCGCCGTCGTCGCCGCCGTCGTCGCTGGGGCGCCGCCCTCCAGCACCGTCACCTCCGGGTTATCCTTGTGCACAAAGGCCACCTCCGCGCGCACGCCCAAGTGCTCGCGCAGGAGCCAGGCCAGCTCGTGCGCCGCCTCGCGCGTTTCTTCCTCGTTCAAGTCCAGCCAGCCGTCGATGGGGAAGAAGATGCGCCGGCTATCCGCCGTGACCTTGGCTCCGTCGCCCTGCCGCCAGATCCAGCGGCGCGTGCGCACCTCCGCCGCGTCCGCGTAGACGACCTCGCCGGGCTCGACCGTCTCGGGCGTCGGGTCGCCGATGGGCCGGAAAGTCTCGTCGCCGCGCGCCAGGCGCACCTCCAGTGGACCCGACAGCCGGTCGACGTCGTGCGCGCCGGCGGGGAGCCACGAGCGCAGCGAGACCGCGTTGGCCAGATCGACCGCCGGCGAGAGCGACGGGGGCTCGGAGCCTTTCTGGACACGCGTCAGCAACGCCTCGATCGAGCCCCTGTACTTGTTGGGATTCAGGCCCAGCGCGCGGAAGGTCTCGCGCCAGCGCGCGATGAAGGGGTGGTCCTGCAGGTTGACTCCTGTCCCCACCAGCCGCTCGCGCGCCTCGCCCGTCGCCGCGCGCAACTCCGCCTCGGCGGCGGGGACGGGGGCCTCGTTCGGCGCGCCATCGGCGGTGACGACGGCGATGAATAGAGCGGGGAAGCGTTGGAAGACCTCGGGCGCGACGCGGAAGAGCATGGAACCTCTCGTGATCATGAAGCCGGCGACGCCCTGTGCGCGCCGGGACCGTCCCCCGCCGCACACGGGGCGCCGCGCATCGAGGGGGCGGGCGACATTGTACCGCGACCTGTGGTCGCTGTTGTCTGCCGCGGCGCTGACCACGGGCCAATGACACACCCTATTGTACAGAAATCTCCGCGAAGGCCCACGGCCTCAACCAGCGTATCGTCCATGGGGTGGGAGTGGGCCTCCCGCGGCCGCGGCGCAGGGGTCGACACACACGCCGAAGAGGCGTCGCGCGGGGGGCTTCGGCGCGACCTCGCGTCGCGCGATCTCCGCGGCCACGATGGGCGACCGGGGCGCGGGGAGAGCAGGCTGCGCGGGCCCGGCGATCAGGCAGAGGGCGACGAGGGACGCGGCGACGCTACCCCGGGGGCGCGGTGGGCGGGTGGGGCGGCGGGTGGGGCGGTGGGCGTGTACCCTCCCTTGCGGACCGCGCATGTACTCGTAGATGAGCCGCAGTTCGGGGTCGCGCAGCACGGCGGCGGCCTCCCGCGCGGCGAGATCGTCGGGGATGAGCCGCGCGCACGCCCGCGCGATCGCGGCCTCATCGGCGCGCGGCGTCAGGCCAAGGGCCGCGTAATAGTCGGTCGTCCCGTCGACCGTGTAGCGATCGATGCCTTCCTGTGTCATGCCCCGGCTCCCCCGTACCACGACGTCACACTCTACTCACTAAGTAGGTATCGGCGTCGCGGCGGCAAACTGTAGCGCGCCCCCGCGCGCGGAACTTGGGGGCTGCTGACTGTTACTTGCTGAGCTGCTGCAAGCGCGCCCCCGCGCGCGCGGAACTGGGGGCATGTCTCGGAACGATGTGGGGTCTCATGTTAACGACGCTGGAGCGTCACTCTTTTGGTAGTGTAAGTGTAAATGAGAACACAGAGCCCCAGCCGAGGCGGCTGCGCACGGTGATGGCGCCGCCCATGGCCTCGACGAGGCTCTTGGAGATGTAGAGGCCCAGCCCCGTCCCGACGTGGCCGGCGCGCGGCGCGTAACCAAGCTTGCCGAAGCGCGTGAAGAGGCGCGCGAAGTCGTCGCGCTCGATGCCGGGACCGCGGTCGGCGACGGAGATGCGCGCCAGGGCGCCCTGGCGCGACCAGCGGATGCGGATGGGTCGTCCCTCGGTCGAATACTTGGCCGCGTTGTCGAGCAGGTTGACCACGACCTGCTGCACGCGGTCGGGGTCGGCGAAAACTGCGACGGGCGCCGCGGGCGGCCGCACCTCGATCACCTGCCCGCGGTACTTGCTCTCGATCTCGGCCACGGCCGCGTCGATGAGGGGACGCAGCGCGACCGCGGACTGGCGCAGCGGCAGCACGCTCGACTCGATGCGCGAGATGTACAGTAGGTCGTGCACCAGCCGCTCGAGCCGCTGCGTCGACGTGTTGATCTTGCGCACCACCTCCACGCGACGCGCGTCGTCCATGCGCCCCCAATAGGTGAGCAAGGTGTCGGCGAAGCCCTTGATGCCCGTCAGGGGCGTGCGCAGCTCGTGCGAGACGGTCGAGACAAAGTCGTTGCGCAATTGGTCGAGTTCTTGCAGCCGTTGCACGGCCTCGCGCTCGCGCTCGTAGAGCCGTGCGTTGCGCGCGGCCTGGCGCGTGGTATCGCGGTACAGGCGCGCATTCTGCAGCGCCACGCCGACGAGGCGGCTGACCCCGCGCGCGATGTCGAGCTCGCGCGCCTGGAAGCGGCGAGACGCGCCGATCCAACCGACGACGATGGCGCCGGCGAGGGTGTCGTGGAGAAAAAGCGGGATAAGCAGGGCCGCGCTCAGCCCCAGGTGGGCGACGAGCGCCTCCGCGCTATCTTCCGGGCCGCCCGCCTGGCCCACCGGCGCCACCAGTCCGCCCGCCGCGCCGTCCCTACCCAGGCCTTCGACGACGACCGGTTCGCCGCGCGCGAGGATGGCGCGCAGGCCGCGCTCCTCGTTCCATACCCCGCGCGCCCACGCTGTCGCGGCGTGGTCATCGCCCCAATGGAGGGCGTCGACGACCAGACGCAACGCGACCTCTCCGTCCTCGACGTGCCAGACGGCGCAGTGGTCGGCGCCGAGCAACGTGGCCAGGATTGCGCTGGCGCGGCCGAAGAGCAGGTCCTGGTCGGGCGTGCCAGCCGCCTCGGAGACCTGCAGGAGGGCCGAGGAGATGGCCGCTTCCTCGCTGCGCGTCTTGTAGAGGTGGGCGCTCTCGACCGCGTTGGCGCAGCTCATGGCCAGTGCCGCTAGGGCGAGCAACGTTTCTGGATCGGGCAGCCGGTGGTCGACCGGCTCGTCCACGATCAGGAAGCCGGTCGGCTCCCTGCCGTCGATGCCCAGGGGGACGAAGAACAGGTCGCCCGGCCGCCAGCCCGACGGCCACAGCGGGGCGGGAGTCGCCGACATGGTGAAGCAGGCGCAGACCTCGGGATCACGCCAAACCGGGGCGGATACGGGGACGTAAAAGCTACAGTCGAGACGATGTTCCTCGACCATGAGCCGCTCCAGTACGCGCGCGGGGACGGGCGTGGCGAGCAGTTCCTGGCGCTCCGCCGGGCTCACCCCGGCGGTCGCCTCGGCGTAGTATGCGTCGTCGGAGTGGTCGTACAGATAGACCGTGCAGGCCAGATAGTCGAGCGCGTCGCAGGCGACGGCGGCCACGCGCTCCAGGTAGTCGCCGAGGTCGCGTTCCAGCCCGGTCGGGTGCCCCAGGGTGGCGATAGCCTCGAGCACGCGCTCACCGCGCCGCGTCGCCCGCGGCCGCGCGAGCGCGGCGGGCGGGCGCGACCGGCGCGCGACTCCCGTTTCCACGATCATCCCTCCGTTTCCGCCCCTGTCCCTGTCCCTGTCCCTGTTCCCGTTCTCACATGCGCCTGCCTGGGGTCACCCTAACGCACGATGAGCAGGACTTCCTTTGCAGCATCGCCAAATAACCGACCGCAGTCGCCGTACGCTGCCATGCGACCGCAGTCGCAGGCTCGACTTCAAAGTAACTCCTCTGAGACCACTCTAGGCAACGGGCGGCGCGGGGCGCAATCCCCTAAACGAGTAGCCAGTAGCCAGTAGCCAGTAGCCAGTAGCCAGTAGCCAGTAGCCAGTAGCCAGTAGCCAGTAGCCAGTAGCCAGTAGCCAGTAGCCAGTAGCCAGTAGCCAGTAGCCAGTAGCCAGTAGCCGGTCGCCGGTGGGTGGTCGCCGGTCGCCGGTGGGCGGTCGCCGGTGGGTGGTCGACCTTGACCGGCGTCGGGCCGCGCGGGGAGTAGAGGCGCCTATGATGGGCGGGCGGGTTGCGCCCGCGGCGCGGAATAGATATTGCGGCTCTACGGCGCTAGTTAAGAGAGTCGTCGAGCAGGCAATCGCTAAAGAGTGAGCTTCGATACTATATGCTATCTGCTAACGGCTCGCTAGAGTGTGTTGTAGGAGTGGGGCAGATGAACGTGGTCAACGATGAGTCGATGTACGCGAACGATGCGCACCAAGAGTATCTGGCGGAGACCAAGCGGCTTGTCGACCAGGAGATCGAGTCGCTCTTCGCGCTGATCGTGAGCGCCGCGGCGCGCGCGGCCGCTACCGTTTCCTCGGGGCGGCAACCCGCGGTGACGCGGAACGCCCACGCGCTCCAGGTTGCGAACGGCTCGCGCGCCGTTACCTTCGAAGTCGAGGCGATCACCGACCTACCCGCGGACGTGGATCGCGCGCAGGCCTTCCCGACGAGCCAGGCGCGCTGCGCGCTGCGCGGACCCGACGGCGCGACCGAGGAGTGGGAGTTGCACCGCATCGGCGCAGGCAACGCGGCGCCGGGGTACACCTGGATGTACGCCAAGACCGAGACCCCTGTGAGCGAGGAGAGCATCGCTCAGTCGTTGCAAACGTTGTTCGCGTAGCGCGGCAACGGCCCTGCAACCGGGCTTGTGTAGTAGACCACAAGCCCTCGGTGCAAGAAGATAGAGAGAAGCCGGGGGAGCCGTTACGGCTCCCCCGGCTTCTTGCATCCCCAACCGTGGCCGGAACCGTGGCAGGCGTCGTCCGCCATTCGGGCTCAGGCGACGTGGGGGAAGGCGGCGTGGGACTGCGAGTCTTACAGCGCCCCGGCAAGCACGGGGCTGGTCAGCATCGTCGCGGCGATCAGCCCGATGAGCCCGAAGTAGAGGCCGCCCATCACGGCGCGCTGGCGAGGGCTGATGTCGTAGTAGCCCGGCCGCGCGGTCGGCGCGTAGCGGCCGCGGAAGCGCGCAACCGTCTCGGCGCCGCCGATGACGCCGATGAACAGCAGGAATGGGTTGTGCCAGACGAAGAACAGGCCGACGAGCCCCACGAGCCCGACGATCCATAGCCAGCGCGAGATGGCGGCTACGATGCGCCCGCCGTCGAGCGGCGAGACCGGCAGCAAGTTGAACAGGTTGAGGAACAAGCCCATCACGCCCAGCAGCGGCCACAGATGCCCCCCGTAGAGGTTGCCTAGCCCGACGCAGGCGAGCGCGCCCGCCGTACCGGCGATGGGGCCGGCGATGCCGATCTCAGCCTCGTCCTTGACGGAGCGTGGCATGCCGCGCATGTTGATCACCGCGCCCAGGAAGGGGATGAAGATGGGCGCGCTGGCCGGCACGCCCTTGAGGCGCATCACGACCCAGTGCCCCATCTCGTGGACGAACAACAGCAAGACGAAGCCGATGGCGGCGGGCAGTCCGATGCCCCACAGGGCGGCGTAGGCCGCGATGCTGATCAGCATCGTCCCGGCCGTCAGGACAATCTTGAACTTGGCCAGCGCGAAGAGCAGGAACTTGAGCTTGCCGAGCAGGAGGGCGAGGGGGGCCAGCGGCGCGAGCAGACGCCCCAATCCGCCGCGCCCGGTGTTCGCTCGCGGGCGTGCGCCGCCGAAGGGACCTGGGCGTGGTCCGAGGGCGATCGTGCCGTCGGGGTTGTAGATGGCGTCCGGCGTGCGCGGCGCGTCGGGCACCAGGGTTGTGGCGCCGTGGCCTGTCCACGAATCAGGCCTGCCGCCCGTCCAGGAGGACGGTCGCGGGGAGCCGACCTCGGGGGCCGGGGCGAGGCGGGCGCCGCAGTTGTAGCAGTGAGCAGCGCCGCTGGGGTTGACGCGATAACAGGTCGTGCAGATCATGCTAAGAGGCCAGGGAGGGTAAGGATGATGGCAAAAGCGCCGCTGCCCCCCGGTCGATCCTCGTACCTTTAGTATACCACGCTCAAGTTACTGACGACTGAGTTCGACGAGCGCCTCCAGCGCAGCGACGTAGCCGTAGGGGCCGAGCCCCACGATGTGGCCGCGTGCGACAGGTGCGATGAGCGAACGATGGCGGAATTCCTCGCGCGCGTAGACGTTGGAGAGGTGCACCTCGACGACCGGGAAGGGCATCGCCGCGACGGCGTCGCGCAGCGCGACGCTTGTGTGAGTGTAGCCGCCGGGGTTGAGGACCGCGCCGTGCGCATCGTCCGTGTGCGCCTGCAGGTAATCGATCAGCGCGCCCTCGTGATTGGACTGGTAGGTCAGGACCTCGCAGTCCAGTTCCGCGGCGCGCCGCTCCAGCCGCGCGTGGATGCCGTCCAGCGTCTCCCGGCCGTACACCCCGGGCTCGCGCCGGCCCAGCAGGTTGAGGTTTGGGCCACTGATGGCGAGGATGCGCACGGGCTACTCGTCGCGCGAGGCGACGCCCCCATCCACGCCCCGCAGCGCCCCGGCCATGGCAGGCGTCGTTCCATTATCCATATCGCTAGGATACCATCCTCCTCGGTCGCCGTCATGCGGCCAGATCCTACGTCAGAGCCCGTCCGTGTTGGGGTAGACAAGCCCGTCCGTGTCGGGGTAGACAAGCCCGTCTGCCTGCACTCGCCATGGTTGGCGGGGATCTGGGGGCATCTCCCCAGACCCCGGAGGGGGCGGAGTTTAACAGGGGATAGGTTTTTGTGTGGTAGGGTGAACAGTTCCGCTGTCCACCCCTCCACACGAGAAGAGGCACGGAGGGCTGTGCCCTCCGAAACTCCCTCTTTGCTGTTTCCTGAAAAACCTATCTCAAGGCCTTCCTCTCGTGGCCTTCTATGGGCATCGGGTCCATGCGCTCGGCGCTGTTCAGTGCTTCGTGGTCAGATAGAGGGCCAAGCCGATGAGCGCGATGCCGACGGCGAGGTAGAGCAGGTCCAGCGCGTTCTTGAAGGGTACCGTCAGGGCATGTTGTAGGAACTCGACGATGAGCACGAGGAGCACGACTTTGGCCAGGCGGTCCTTGAGGTCGTCGACGCTGCGTATGAGCAGCAGGCGCGAGGCGAACTCCTCACGCTCCGCAGCGTCGATACGGCCGATAAAGAGCTCGTAGAGCCCCAGCGCAACGATGAGCAGGATCGCGGCGAGCAGGTAGTCGTCCACCGCCCGGATAATGGCGGAGAGCAGTGTCGCCCGCTCCGTCGCATGAATCGCGCCCGCATCGGCGTACGACGCGAGGTGCGTCACCAGGTAGACGACATCGACTGTACCCAGGTGGAAGGCAGAAACGGCCATCACGACGCAGGCGATCACCGGGACAATCACGACCAGCCGGCTGAGCCACAGCGCGCGCTCGAATAGGCGTTCCAGGAGCGATACCCTACCCTTCCCCGACCAGTGCCTGTACCTGTTATCTGTCGAATGCCTACCGTAGAAACGTACCATGTCGCGGCCGTCCGACGCGGGCGCCCGCTCTCATCGCGCTCTCACCCGGATCTGAGATAGTGCGGGGGAGGGGCGCAGGGGCTCCACGACAACAGGGATAGAAACAAACGGCCGCCTGGGCGTGTTGGCGCCGGCCGGCATGGATACGCGGGGCGCGGGACGCCGGGGCTCTTTTGACGGGGCCGGCTGGCTAATCGCCAGTGGTTCCACGCTTGCTGATAATCCCCCGACAACTCCGGCGCTGAGAATTATAGGAGACCGAGTAAGTGAGTGTAACGGGGATACAGGGGCCGGCCATCGGCGATGACCGGCCGCCCCGGTCCGCGGCCGGCGTGGGGTCTGGGATAGATCCCGAGGGGCCGCGCTGTGCGCGCGGCCGGCGGATACATCCGCTCGACCTGCTGCTGCTGGCGGCGCCGCTGGCCGTCGTCGCCGGGGTCCTCCACTGGGGCGCCGTGGCCTTGTTCTTCCTGAGCGGCCTGGCCATCGTGCCGCTGGCCCGCTACATCGGCGTGGCGACCGAGGAACTGGCCGAGCGACTTGGCCCGGCCGCGGGCGGCCTCTTGAACGCCACCTTCGGCAACGCCACCGAGCTCATCATCGCGATCATCGCGCTGCGGGCCGGTCTCTACGAGGTGGTCAAGGCCTCGCTGATCGGCTCGGTGCTGGGCAACCTGCTCCCCGTGCTGGGCATGGCCTTCTTGTTCGGCGGCTGGCGGCGCGAGCGCCAGCGATTCGACCGCACCGCGGCCAGCGCCGGCGGCGCACAGATCGCCGTGGCCGCCGGGGCCCTGCTCGTCCCGGCCTTGCTGGCCGCCACGGCGCACGTGGCGCCGGCCGCCGTGCACGGGCTCAGCGTGGCCGTCGCGGTCGTGCTGCTGCTGGTCTACGGCGCGGGCCTGCTCTTTTCACTGCGCACGCACGCGCACCTCTACGACGAGGAGCAGGAGGAGGTCATGCACGGGGCGCCGCGTTGGGGCACGCGCCGCGCGGTCATCGTCTTGCTGCTGGCCACGGTCGGCGTGGCGGGGCTCTCGGAACTACTGGTGCGGGGCGTCGAGGGGTTGACCGAGGGGCTGCGTTGGTCGCCGGTGTTCGTGGGTGTCATCCTGGTGGCGATCCTAGGCAACGCGGCCGAGCACGCCAGCGCCGTCACCGCGGCCATGCGCGACCGCATGGATCTCTCGCTCTCCATCGCGCTCGGCAGCGCGGCGCAGATCGCCCTGTTCGTGGCGCCGGCGCTGGTGTTGCTGGGCATCGCGTTGGGCCGGCCGATAGATCTACTGTTCGGACCGTTCGAGGTGGCCGCGGTGGCCATCGCCGTCGCGCTGGTCAACCTGACCGTCAACGACGGCGAGAGTACGTGGCTCGAGGGCGCCCAGCTCCTCGCGGTCTACGCCGTGCTGGCGGCCGCTTTCTTCGTCTACCACTGACGCCCCCTCTGCCCTTTCTCGCCCCCTCCGCCCACGGCTATCTGGGCTCCCGGACCCTAGCCGCGGGTCCGAGGTTGGGGCGCGCCTCCGGGAGAGCCCGGGGAGATGGCTCCCCCCAGACCCCCACCAACGACGCGGCGTGCCGGCAAACGGGCGCGGCCCCCCGACAAGGCACAGACCCTGGGGGGCGCCGCTCATGGGCGGCGTGGCCGGAGCGGGTACAGTGGGTACAGTATGTAGGGGCCTAGGGACCGTGAGTGGTACGCTATGGTCACATTGCCACGGTAGCAGGGAGAGCCACAGGGTCTATGACGAGGACGACGCGGGACGAGGGCATTGTCTCGCCGGCGCCGGTGGGGCCGGTGGGACCGGTGGGGCCGGTCGAGGATCGACGCCGCGCCATCGTGATCGAGCCGCGCACGATCTGGCTGGCGGCGTCGGTCGCGGCGGGGCTTGCCGCCGGGTGGGTCGTCGTGAGCAAGGCGCTCGACGTCCTGGCGCTCTTGTTCATCGCCCTCGTCTTCGCCGAGGGCATCCGCCCGCTCGTGGATTGGCTGGGCCGCCGCCGCGTCCCGCGCACCCTCGCCGTGCTTCTGATCTACGTTGTCATCCTCGCAGCGCTGGCGGCCCTGGGCGTGCTGCTAGCGCGCCCGCTGGTGGCCCAGGCCGCGGCGCTGGTGGACAACCTGCCCCGCTATCAGTCGCGGCTGCAAGACCTGCTCGCGCAGGCGCAGCGGGCGGTCAGCGGCAACCCGCAGGCCGAGCGCATCCTGCGCGCCCTGCCGGTCCAGGCGGGAGGGGTGGCGCAGTGGCTCGCGCCGCTGCTGCTGCGCGGACCGCTGGCGCTCATAAGCTTACTCTTCAACGCCGTCCTGGTCTTGCTGCTGGCCTTTTTCTGGCTCACGACGGCGGGAGGGCTCAAGGGCTTCGTGGTCAGGCTCTTCCCCCGGGGGGCGCAAGACACGGCCTCCGACGTCATCGCCGAGATGGGGCGCAAAGTCGGCGGCTATTTGCGCGGGGTCGCAATCAACATGGTCGTGATCGGGCTGCTCAGCGGCGGCGGGGTCCTGCTGCTCGGCCTGCCCTACCCCTTCCTGCTCGCCGTGCTGGCCGGCCTGACCGAGGCTATCCCCATCATCGGGCCCTTCGTCGGCGGCGCGCCGGCCGTGCTGGTCGCGCTGGCGACGGCGGGCCCGCTCAAGGCCGGGGAGGTGGCGCTGCTCTACCTGCTGATCCAGCAGATCGAGGGCAACACGCTCGTCCCGCTGGTGATGAACAGGGTCGTGCAGTTGAACCCGCTCACGGTCACGGTGGCTACCTTGCTCGGCAGCGCCCTGCTGGGGGTCGTCGGCTCCCTGCTGGCCGTCCCGGCCGCCGCCATTATGCAGGTGCTCGTGGCGCGCGTGCTGGCCCCGGCGGCCCGCCGCGCCCCCGCGCGCATCGACGCGCGCGCGACCGCGGGAAGGGGACCGGCTGCGTAGATGCTATTGATGCTATTTTAGGAGGTGGTGATGGGCGGAGCGCCCGGACCCGATGTCCCGGCCTTTCTGGCGTTGGTGATCGCGGTGGCGCTCGTCGCGGTGGCGGTGCGCTTCGTGCGCATTCCCTACACGGTCGCCCTCGTGCTGACCGGGCTCGCGCTGGCCGTGGCTCCGGGCGCGCCGCGCATTGCGCTCACGCCCGCCATCGTGCTGACCGTCTTCCTGCCGGTGCTGCTCTTCCACGCCTCGTACAACCTCGATCTCGCCGAGCTGCGCGCCAACCTCGCGCCCGTCGCGCTCCTGGCCGTGCCCGGCGTCATCGCCACCGCCGTCCTCGTCGGGGCAGCGCTGCATTACCTTGCCGGTCTGTCATGGATCAACGCGCTGATCTTCGGGGCTATCGTTTCGGCCACCGACCCCGTGGCCGTGCTGGCCATCTTCGGCGAGGTCGGCGCGCCGCGCCGGCTCGCTACCATCGTCAACGGCGAGAGCCTCTTCAACGACGGCACAGCCCTCGTGCTCTTCGCCACGCTCCTCGACATCGGCCCCTCCGGCGCTTTCCACGCCGCCGACACGGTCGAGCGCTTCGCGGTCGCGGTCGCGGGCTCGCTGGCGCTCGGGGCCGCCGTGGCCGTGCTCGGCGGCACAGTGCTGCGGCGCATCGACGACGCGCTGCTGGAGACGACCATTACGCTGATCATGGCCTACGGTGGATTCCTGCTGGCCGACCGGCTTCACGTGTCGGGGGCGCTGGAAACGGTCACGGCCGGGCTGGCGCTGGGCGCGCGCGGGCGCGACGTTATGTCGCCGACGACGCGCCTGCAGGCGCAGGCCACGTGGCAATTCTTAGATTTTCTGGCCAACTCCTTGCTGTTCCTGCTCGTGGGCTTGGGCTTGCGCACGGTAGGGAGCGCCACCGTGGGGCGTCTCGACCTCGGCGGCGTGCTGTGGGCACTCGTCGTGGCCATCGTCGCCGTCACGGTGGTGCGCGCGGCCGTGGCCTGGGGCGTGGCCCAGCTGCTCGCGCACATCGACCGGCCGTTGCCGCGCGGCTGGCGCACCGTGCTGACCTGGGCGGGCCTGCGCGGGGCCGTCGCGCTGGCGGCGGGTCTCAGCCTGCCCGGGAGCTTGCCGGGGCGCGACCTGCTGCTGGCGCTCACCTTCGGGGTCGTGCTTTTCACGCTGCTGGCGCAGGGCCTGACCATCCGCACCGTCATGGATCGCCTCGGCCTGCTCGGCTCCGAAACATCGCGGCACGACTACGAGTTCGCAGTGGGCGAACTACAGGCGACAGAGGCGGCCATGCGGGAACTCGAGACCTTGCGCAGGTCCGACCTGCTGGACCGCGAGTTGGGCGAGCGGCTCGCGCGAGAGTACGGAGAGCGGCGGCGCGACCTGCGCGCACGGCTGGCAAGCCTCTCCGAGGGGACGGCGCCGGAGCGCGAGCACGAGGTCGAGGCGATGCGCCGGCTGCTGCACGTGGAGCGCCAGGCCGTGCGCCAGGCCCACGCGCGCGGTGTGCTTTCTTTCGCCACGGAGCGCGAGCTCGTCGACAAGATCGAGCGCGACATGGCCCAACTCGAGCCGGCGCTCGTCGAGGACGAGTAGGGGCATCGCTCTCATCGCCCTCTCATCGAGGGCCTGTAACATGGATGGTGTCGCCCACGCGCCGCGTAGGCACGATTGTTGCACCATGGTACTGTAAAACGATACGGTAGGGAGGTAAGAAACAATGAATATTCTGCAAAACATCCTCGGCGGGGGCCAACAGCAGCAAGACTACCAGGGCTTCGTGAACCGCTACGACCAGGGACATCCCTCGGAGGGCTACTCCGACCAGGAGGTCATGAACCGCTACCAGCAGGTCGCGCCGAACCTGTCGCCTCAACAATACC
>JAABUO010006078.1_pt1 | contig 13971 bp, 17 predicted proteins | sample 5559291 | NCBI WGS metagenome assembly JAABUO01 (sample SAMN10711878, study PRJNA513372) | rock metagenome | isolation source: Antarctica rocks | place: Antarctica: Victoria Land, Finger Mt sud | reverse complement strand
GACGCAAAATACAATACACCAGGCAGAAATAAACAGTCTCCTTCCGAATTTGTTGGCAACTGGCGCAGCAATCAGAGCCCCGATGAGCGTACCAATTGAGAGCTGGCTGCCGTCAATAGATGTTTCATTGGCTATCCCGGATTTATAGACTTACGAGTCCTACTATGAGACCGGAACGAACATTGCTAAACATGTAGGTTTCCGAGGCGGAATCATATTGACCAAATCGTTGGAGAAAGTCGTGCATCTGAAGGAAGCCTGAGATCTGCCCGGTGTCTGTTTGTTCTTTAGTCCCCTTATTTTGAACCTTCCCACGTTACTAAGAATTACCATATCCGAAGATTAATCCACCTAAATCATGAAATCTTTCGTTAGGACCCTTCCTCCACTTGCTAAGCCGACTCTGCGGTCTTGCTTACCCATTGATACCAATATCCCCATCATGGCGATTCGCCACGTTAGAAAAGGATATGGTGAGTGGTCGTAAGCTGCATGTGTTTTCCCAGCGGCCGGGGCAGGAAAGAGGTCCTCTAATCCTTCATCCAGAGTTGATGAAGGTGGTGATACATTCTGGTTCTCTGGCGATAAGTTCTCATGTTGCAATGATCGCGACAATAACGCCATTATGAAGGAGTTTAAGGAATATGGAGCTTGGAGGAAGCGCATAGATGAGGTGGTGCGCATAGATGAGGTGGTGTGAATGATATCGGTATATTTTAGAGGGCGAAGGTGAGGGTTCTTCTACTAATTAGACAAAACGTCTACCTGTGATTACAACATGCTTTGATCAATATACCATATGGATATATCTATGAAGGGAAACAAGAAGTGTCAAGTGATAAGAAGGTAGGTAAAGTAAGTACTTTAAGGTGTTTCGGGAAGGTTTTAGCGGACGGTTGCGGCGATGATACATGACGTCATCGGCAAGGCGGATCTGATATGTCCTCGTAACCCGCCGCTAAAGTCTGATACAAGGAAACGTGTTGCTCATATGATGGCTATTATTACCAACGGCCGAGGGCCATCGATAATAGAATAAACATATGAAGCAACAAAAGATACCTCGGAGCTTCAACGTTTCGATTTCGAATGCACATTGCGGTCTTGCGCACGGAAGTGCAAGACCGATGAACGAGGCGAAGAAATTACAAAGCTCTGCACTTCAGCACTCTCTGTCTACTCTATATCTATGCAATGTTCTCAAATCTTATGTATTATCTGTAAATGTGGTACCGTTGGAGGTAGCGGCGCTCTCACTCGCGGAGTATCCTGGGGGTCGCATTGAGTGCCTCTGCTCTCATTTCACCTTAACAACTGTGATAGAAGCCCCATATTGCACACTTTCTTCAATGTTCCTTATTTTTGATGGCACATGGGTCTCGATTTCAGATGTTTCAAGCAGTGACAGACGTATCTTCAACACTTTTCATCTACCTTGAGCAGGTCGGCCAACTATCAGCCAGTGAACATTCTCCTCCATGCGTATTCTGCGAAATTATCGATGTTTATTGAAGATATGAGCCGAAAGAAGCTCCTCGAGCTCAGTCTATGACGCTCGTGCTTGCTTGAACCGAAAGGGCCGACCCGAGGATTTATGCCCAGCTACCTTATGGTAGCGTGGGTAGGTACTTTACATACCATTGGCGATTTTCTTTTGCTTGACCACAGAGAGACCACGCGCCGCAGAAGCCGGAAAATTTTATTGTCCAACTGGATAAGTCAGGTCGCCGTAGTATGACCAAAGCTGCGGGTTCGCCTGAAGTCTGCGTCCAATTTGATGGATCATAGAAGCGGGTGTGACTGAAAAGCGGATCGTTCAGGGTAGCCATTTAAACCCATCTCTACTTAAAGATTGATCCAGATCACTATTTTCTAGCACCGCAGCGACATCCATAGAGTCCACTTCGGATGTCGGCTGAAGCGGTAGACTCTGGTCTGGGAAGGGGGACCAGAAAAGATCCGTGTGATTGTAAGATGGATTTACACTGTTGATTAGTGTCGGTACGGGAGTGTTATTCGGAAGTAAATCTTCGTGGCCATACCGATGAGTGCATTGTGGTTGTGTAGGGTAATACGGGGCTTGTGAAGGGGAAGTCCCCTGGGGAGCGCAAAGGGCACCTGGCACCGTCACTGATTTGAGTTCTCTAATGGCTTTAATGACGCTCTCTGGGAGCCTCATACGCCATTGCTCGCTCAATCCTACTATTATATGCAAATACCGCTTGGCGATAGCATGACTCTCTGCCAACTTATTAAGATCGCGGACGCCTTGCGCTAGGTCACACGCCGCCAGGGGGTCAGATAAATTGATTAAATGGGTAATGCAAGCGGTGGCTATTAGATGGGTCAATATGACGATAGAGCAACGAAGTCCATCAATTCCCCTGACAGATTGGGTACAATTCTGCCGTGGCGAAATGTCAGAGTTCAAAATTTCCACTTTGAGGAAAGGACGGAACAAAAGGAGCACAACGGTGCAGTAGTATATGCTGTATAAGTCAGTAAATATTGACTTGCTCAAAGAGGGAAGTTCTAGAAATTGAGCCAGATCGAAAGCTTTATTCTTTCGGCTTAAAAAAAGGCATTCACTGTAAAGTCAGTAGTTCAGGTGACGGATTCTGAGAAGGTAACCTCCTGTACCAGCAAACGTATTTGGAATAAAAAGGTTGCAGCATTGGCTTTGTATATCTCGCGCGTGGCGCATAGAACATATAGACAGTGTCGTTGATTGTCTGAGAAAGGAGACTGAATTGGTAAAGAATAGTTCTGGTGCGGCCTATTTAAGATGCTCCGGAGCCGCTCACGGCAGTAGCATCTAATCTTGGCTCAAGGGATCCAGTTCCTATCGAGTCTATCGACTCTGGCAGATCTAGATTTATAGCTGCTCGCGGAAGTTGAGATATCCTTCCGGAGCAAAGTGCCCACGCCCTACAACCATCAGTGACTTCTCTCATCGCAACAGCGTGGAAACCTACGTATCCTGTGGGAAGTAGCCCCAGAAGGTGATTCTGCGAGCTGCTATCTCTGTAGAAGAGAGCTTGCTAACAGAAGAGTCGAAAGGAAGATGCAATCCGAGCTCAACTATCATACGTATACATCTCCCAATATAAGAAAACCCGCTGCTTTCTTAATTTGAACTAGCTTCACGAAGGCCCATTAATGCCAAAGCTTGAACAGTGACCAAATTAGAGTGCTCTTGTTGGGAGAAAAGTGACTTCGCCTCCGCAAAGAAATGATCCCCTGCAGTTGAAGAATCAGAAGGATTCGTTCTCGATTTGGGATCATTCGAAAAGCAGCGAGCACATACTAGTACAGCATTGACCAAGAGCGCACTACAGTACTTGCTTTGACCTCGAATCATATCACGCAAGAATAAAACCTTCGGGAAGAGTATGCAGAATGGGTGCACCCAGGTAAAACAAAGCTGTACGAGATGGTCCAGAAACGTTTTTTCATAAGTAACGCTCGTCCAAGACTCGAATTTGGGACGAGTATAGGCGGGAGGCACTTCAGCTTCGGGTATCAAGCCTGACTCAGATGTGTGTCCGAAAAGCATTTGACTCGGAGTTTTCAGGTAATACATCGTTTCTTTTGATAGTCTCAGCGATGTGGTTATAATCTTCATTTGCCCGTATGCGCTTTACAATGTCTGCCACCTCCGCATCGGTGGATGATCTTATCGACGCAACAATAATGCCTAAGGCATCATTGCGCTCTTAGAGAGTCTCAGTGTCTCGGTTGAACGCAGCGTTCCGTCTATGATCACTGTTGGCATCGTAACCGCACTCAGTCCAATATTAAGTTGTATTAGTAGGAGATGCTGGATTTTTAGGTCGAATACTCGTATTATATACGGCAGTGCACGTTGAGCAATTAGGAGTTCCACTACCGCACTTAGTGGGACCGCGGAGCAAATGATGCACAGATCCTCAAGGACTGCAGCCTACCTTGAATTTCTGTTTTCTGCAAGGTTTGCAGGCACTCGAGATACATCTCCTTTTGGCCGACCTTGAAGTCGCGGGTACAGCAGTCAGAGAGGGTGGAGAGTCGAACTCCTCTTGTTTTGGTCGAATGGCGCGCATTGCTCCAGGTGATGCTGGCATTGTCGTCTGGCCTGAGGTAATTGTTGATGAAGGAGTACGACTGCACTCCTGCTCAAGGTCTGTGGCAAAGAAGAACAACTGATACGTACAATAATGGAGCCCACCAGCCCAGCCTCACTTCGAGTCTTATGATATTCCCGTCATTGCATCAACGTCGACCGACTTGTTTTCGTGGTCCGCTTAGAAGCTTGATGGGGTGGTGTAAGCCTTCCTTGGCACGATAGCATATCAGACCTCAAATCATCTCCATGAGTGGGATGTGGGGTCTATAAGAACCGCCGGTGGCTCTGGTTCGCCACCGTTGTGTTGCTATCATGATGTTTTTAACTGCGTAATTGATACCTGTGGCTGGCTGCAGGTGTGTGTCGGAAGTCGTGGGGTCTTTCGCCCGGCCAAAGTTGCCGATTGGGGAGAGGCGGTCCTGTTGCCGAAGCTGAATGCCTTCGGAACTGCAAACCACTCACGTTGAGGGGAACACTGTTAACGCCCGCATATTTTGGGAATAGATCCCCAGCTTATCCATAGGGTTGCTATGATAAAATGCTTCAACATGTTGCCAATACTCTTCAGCCATCTAGTGTGTCAAGTGCTCTTGTTCGTGTATCCTCACCTGTAGCAAGACTTGTCATGACTTAGATATGGTACGCGATGCCTGACAACCCTAAAATCCATGTAGGGATTGTCGGAGCTGGTTTAGGAGGTCTGGCAGCAGCTATAGGCATTGCTCGAGCTGGCCACAAGGTCACCATTCACGAAAAAGCTGCTGTACTCGGAGAAGTGAGCTTCAAATTTCAAGCATGCAATTGTACCCAATCTCTACTGACACATTTGCAGATCGGGGCCGGAATCCAAATACCACCCAACTCTTCTCTTATCCTCAAACGCTGGAATATCCTTGATGACATCGAAGCCGTTTCCGTCCGACCTATTGACATTAACCTACGGTCTTACCGTGACGGTTCTATCCTTAGTAAACAAAACCTCGTCCCCTTTACAGAGGACCGATATGGCACTCCTTACCTACACATACACCGTGCAGATTACCATAGAATCTTGGCTGCAGAGGCTAAACGTTTAGGAGTAGCCGTTGTTCTCGATTCTGCAGTCACAACCATCGATCTCGAAAAACCTTCGGTGCAGTTAAAAGACAAGCCCGACTTTCATGCCGATCTTATCATTGGGGCTGACGGCTTGAAGTCAGTATGTCGCGAAGTGTTCTTAGGTCGCCCTGATCCTCCACGCCTGACGGGCGACCTAGCCTATCGGATCGTCGTCAAGGCGGAGGACATGAAAAGGCATCGGGACCTGCGGGATCTTGTTGAAAGACCAGCCATAAACCTTTGGATGGGACCTCTAGGCCATGTCGTCTGCTACCTGTTAAGAGGGTGTGGACTTTATAATATCGTCTTGATTTGTCCCGATAATCTTCCAGAGCTGGTCAATACCGCCAAGGCTGACCTCCAGGAGATGCGAGACTTCTTCAAGTGTTGGGATCCCAAGCTTAAGACGCTACTTGGCTTGGTGCAGGAAACTAGTAAATGGCGCTTGCAGAATAGTGAAGAGATGGAAAGTTGGAATCATCCAAGTGGTAAATTTGCTCTTTTGGGTGATGCTTGTCATGCTACATTGCCGTATCTGTAAGCAAAATTACGAGCCTCTTCCATCATCCCTTATACTCTAATTTGCTGATTTGATCCTTCAGCGCTCAAGGCGCCGCTCAAGCGGTAGAAGACGGGGCTGTCCTGGGCGCGCTGATGGAACGTCTAGAGCACCGGTCACAGATTGTTGATATACTCGCCATCTACGAGCGTCTACGAAAGAACCGCACCACGCGTGTCGTGAAAGGCAGCACATTATCTAGGGATATCTTTCACATGGAAGACAGTGAACGCCAGCGAGAACGCGATCGTCAACTTCGTCAAAAGCCGTTTGAACAATTCCCGAATCGCTGGGCTGATCCTGTTTTCCAACCATGGCTTTTCGGTTACGATGCTTATGGTGAAGCAGAGAGGGCTTGGGTACAATACAAACAAGGTGCATTGCCAAACGCGGCTGGTGGTCTACAATCACGGCTTTAGCGGGTGGAGTAGGTGATTTGATTGCTTACAGCTTTCGTCTGAAATAATTTGGGGGTTCTGTCTCATATTTGGCTTGTGTATACCCATTTTGTTGAAGGCTTTCAACAGATGTGGATTAGCTGAGCCCTATACATATATATGAATATCTAGATGTCTATAAGGTATACGAGGTAAGACTGGAATAACGTTACATATTTCCCTTATCTATCACAGTAGTTTGTGACCAGTACGCATACCAGAACAATTTCCACTCTGTTGTTGTGCCGAGGCGTCACAAGCGTTGAAACATCTCCACCGCTTACCTTACTCTCTATCAACTTAAGTAATTCACCTTCTCTACTTGATATTGCCTCCTTCGAGGCATTATTATATCTTCGACATGCGTACATAACCTGCAAGATCGCCGTTGGGTACTACCTCTTAGGGCCACGATGACTATCGGCGTTATATCACCAAACTGGTCTGCTCATCCAGGAGCTGATCGCTAAAAGAATCGAAGGCAGTCCTTCAGGTGAAGAAGCGCAATATTCTCTATCATGACGTCCGGCTCCTCAAGTCGCTTTCTGCGGCCCCTCCTCTATACCGCTGCCGCCGCGGCCACTGGGGGTGGTGTTCTCTACATTTCGTACAGGCCCCGCAATATACCAGGCTCGGATCCTCCAGCAGTCCCTCCGCCTGGATACGGAGAAGGAGGAACCTTTGTCCCTCCTCAGTTTCCCCTCATAAAGACTCGAGAGGAGCAGATCTGCGACCTCAAGAGAAGTGCTGGTGTACGGAGCGTGTTGGACGGGAAAAAGGGCATCTTGAGCAGTCTGACGGGACGAGATGATGAGGCATCGGAACAGCTCGGAGAGGAAGACGATGAACGTTATGATCTGCTTGTTATTGGGGGAGGCGCAACAGGATCGGGAATTGCGCTGGACGCGGCTACAAGGGGGTTGAAGGTTGCTATGGTAGAAAGAGACGATTTCGCCAGTGGCACCAGCAGCAAGAGCACGAAATTGGTCCATGGTGGTGTGAGATATTTGGAAAAAGCTGTATGGGAGCTTGACTATAACCAGTAGGAGGTCGATTGCGATACGGATACTCGGGCTCATATGACACAGGTATGCACTTGTAAAGGAAGCTTTACGAGAGCGGAAATATTTCTTGGATACCGCCCCTCATCTGTCCATGTGGCTTCCTATCATGATACCCATTCAAAAGTGGTGGCAAGCGCCATACTTCTGGGCTGGAACTAAGTTCTATGACTTGCTTGCCGGATCTGAGGGCATAGAAAGCTCATACTTTTTGACGAAGAGCAGGGCAATGGACGCTTTTCCAATGCTGAACAAGAACAACCTAGTTGGGGCGCTGGTCTACTATGGTGAGTTTACTTCTAGGTTGGCATGGTTATCGGCTGACAATTTCGAGACGGTGCCCATAACGATTCGCGGATGAATGTATCATTGGCGATGACTGCGGCACTGTATGGCAGTACAGTTGTCAATCATATCGAAGTGACTGGTTTGGAAAAAGATGCCAATGGCAAGCTCAATGGTGCACGAGTCAGGGATCTGGTACCAGAAAAGGATGGAAAGACGTCAAAGGGATTCACTATCAAAGCAAAAGGTATCATTAACGCGACAGGCCCGTTTACAGACTCGATAAGAAAAATGGACGATCATAAGGTTGATGAGATTGTTGCGCCCAGCTCAGGTGTCCACGTCATACTACCAGGGTACTACAGCTCATCGAAGATGGGTCTTATTGACCCGTCAACATCAGATGGTCGCGTCATTTTCTTCTTACCATGGCAAGGCAACACCATTGCTGGTACCACCGATGCACCGACGAACATCACACAGAACCCCATTGCTGGCGAGGAGGAGATTAACTGGATCTTGTCCGAAATTCGTGGGTACCTGGCTCCTGACATTAATGTCCGAAGAGGAGATGTTCTTGCTGCTTGGTCCGGCATACGACCTCTCGTACGTGATCCGAAATCCAAGAACACTGAATCTCTAGTTCGAAACCATTTAGTCACCACCTCTGACTCCGGACTTTTGACAATTGCCGGGGGCAAGTGGACGACATACAGGCAGATGGCAGAGGAATCCGTGGATGAAGCGATCAAGCTTTTCAAATTACAACCTGGACCCGTAATGCAAGTCCCACGTGTCAGTGGAACTGAGATGGTTGACGACAGTGCGCCGCTGGATGGAACCTGTCAGACGCATCAAGTCCGGCTAATAGGCGCTCATGGGTATTCAAAGACCCTGTTCATCAACTTGATCCAGCATTTTGGCGTCGAAACGGACGTTGCCAAACACCTCACAGAGTCATATGGAGACCGAGCCTGGACGGTCGCAGCTCTGGCTGCGCCTACCGAGAAACGATTTCCCGTAAGAGGGGTGAAGATATCTGCACTTTACCCATTTATTGATGGTGAGATACGCTATGCTGTAAGGCACGAATATGCTCAGACGGCCGTGGATGTCTTAGCCAGAAGAACACGGCTGGCTTTCTTGAACGCACAAGCTGCGCTCGAGGCATTACCTAAAGTCATTGACTTGATGGCCGAAGAACTGAAGTGGGACAGCAAACGAAAAGATAAGGAGTGGAAAGACAGCGTGCAATTTCTTGCATCAATGGGCTTAGCCAAAAGCAAGCTTGGCGTCACCAGGCGAGATGTTGAAAGTGGTAAGGCTGGAGAGTACGATGAACATGAGAGGAAGCTGTACTCAAGACACGGTACGCACTATTCTTGGGTTTTACAAATCTGGCCCAATGACTGAAATATGTACAGATCGCCCTGCAGATACTATGGAGAGCGACTCGAAATTCTCGTCCGGTGAGAAACCTATCATCAAGGCGGATGCTCCAGTCAACAAGTAGGATATGAGGAGTTTAATGTTTTTTGGATGCCTCTGAAGTAAGTGGTACTTGATGTATTACATGAAACGACTGTTGGATCGAAGCACAATCCTGAATCCAGTCAAGCTCTACATTTCCATCTCATATTCCAACAGTTCGATTGCTGGATGAGCTTAGATACACACCCTCAAAGCAACAGCCATGCCTCTGCAAGTGCGTGCCTTCCTTGTTGCGGCGTCTCCCGGAACTACTCGGAACCAGAGTTTCGGGCTTCAGTTGTAAGAATCTAAATCATCTTGAAACTTTCATTGGTTCTGATGTCGTTGTCAGCCTCCACTGTGCGAAATTGGAATTGGGTTGTATGCGTTTTGCGCTGCCATCATGCGCTGACAATTCAGAGTCATCTGCCTAACGGAGGGTTTAAGGGAGTTGGTGGAGGGTTTAAGGGAGTTGGTGGAGGGTTTAAGGGAGTTAATGAAGCATTTAAGGGAGTTAGTGGAGGCATTTAAGGGAGTTAGTGGAGGGTTTAAGGGAGTTGATGAAGCATTTAAGGGAGTTAATGGAGGGTTTAAGGGAGTTAGTGGAGGCATTTAAGGGAGTTAGTGGAGGGTTTAAGGGAGCTGATGAAGCATTTAAGGGAGTTAATGGAGGGTTTAAGGGAGTATTACTCTACTCCGTAGTAAGTACCTTGAGCGACGGGTGTCGATGATTCAGAATTCGGCATGCGTTGAGAGTGGCAGAAGGGTGGAGATTTCCCTCCCAATCCCCGCTATATCCGAATTTGCCCCATGGTGGGGTGGAATTCTACGTCACGATTCACCATATGGCTTAGAAAGTTCTCGAGGGAGGTTTGGCTACAAGACCTACTGCTCCTCCTCAATTGAACAAATACTTCAGCATCCCGATTTCAACTATTGTTCCAAACCACATTATTTCCCAGTCTATCCAACATGACTCCTAAGCTCCCCATCCGGCAGCTAGGGAAAGATGGTCCCCATGTCACAGCCCTTGGTTTTGGCGCCATGGGCCTCTCCGCCTTTTATGGGAAACCCGAATCCGATGAAGAACGCTTCAAGGTTCTCGACCGCGTCTACGAGCTCGGCGAAACAAATTGGGACAGCGCTGACATGTACGCCGACAATGAAGACCTCATTGGCAAATGGTTCAAGCGGACAGGCAAACGCAATGAGATCTTCCTAGCGACCAAGTTCGCCAATGTCTTCAACCCAGACGGGACTATGAGTGTCAAGAGTGACCCGGAATACGTCAAAGAGGCATGTGATAAGAGTCTGAAGAGATTAGGCATTGACTGCATCGATCTCTACTACTGTCACCGCGTCGATGGCAAGACACCCATTGAAAAGACCGTCGAAGCAATGGTCGAGCTGAAAAGGTAAACGGCACCTCACCCAACCATGAAAACTCACGGAAAGCGCAGCTGATGCCGTGAAACCATTAACAGAGCCGGCAAAATCAAATATCTTGGTCTCTCTGAAGTCTCCGCCACCACCCTCCGCCGCGCCTGTAAAATCCACCACATCGCCGCCGTCCAGATCGAGTACTCCCCCTTCACCATGGACATCGAAGACCCGCAAATCAACCTGCTGAAAACCTGCCGCGAGCTCGGTGTCGCCACGGTCGCCTACTCCCCGCTCGGCCGCGGCTTCATCGCTGGCCAGATCAAATCGCCCGATGATTTCGAGACGGGGGACTTTAGGCTCATGTTGCCGCGGTTCCAGGGGGAGAACTTTAAGAAGAATTTGAAACTCGTGGATCGGTTGGGCGAGATTGCGGAGAGCAAGGGGTGCACGAAGGGGCAATTAACGTTGGCCTGGTTGATGCGGCAGGGTGAGGATGTGGTGCCGATCCCTGGGACGAAGAAAATCAAATACCTGGAGGAGAATCTGGGGGCGTTGAAGGTGAAGTTGACAGATGAAGAGGACAAGAAGATCCGGGAAGCGGTGGAGAATGCCGAGGTACATGGCGAGAGGTATCCGGAGATGATGGCTAAGGGTCTGTTTGCGGATACTCCTGAGTTGTAGAGCGTCTAAAAGGTTTGATGAACTAGAAAAAGAAAGAAGGGAGAAAAGAGGCGTATTTATGGATAGCTTAGATGAACATACGACGTACGAACCCATATAAGACGATACCATTCATTGCGAATGCTACTGATTAGCTCTTTCTTTCATTCATTCCTTCAAGTGGCTTTAACACACCACATAGTAAAAATAAGTGGTAAGATATGGTTTACTTGCAAGAGATAAATACATCTTTAATTTTTCAAGAACCTTTTTTGTCGTTAAGCTCTGTTCATTCAAATCATCTGTGAACCTTTTCTCGCTTCTCAACGAAGCCCTAATCTTTCGAAACAGGTTAATTTAGCGTGTGCAGAAAGCTGTGGAATCCTTGGCATCGCAATTGTCGCGCCCCTCACCAAATTTACTATTGAATCCAGACATTCTCGCTGCCAGCCATTAACGCTTTCGCTTTAGAAAAATCAATCAAACAGGTAAATATGAGGCTATTCAGATCTAGTACACTGCTGACATCCTTTTAGCCCCCCCTCATCTCCGAAGTCATCATGCCGTCGTCACGTCGAAGTCAGAACCTATCTCTAGAGAATTCACTCATCCTCTTAAGCATCTCATTAAGATCGAAGAAACCTTCTGACAAAGTCAAAGCAGCTAAAGCAGACGCTGCTCGCAAAGTCAACGCTGACGTCGCTGCTAGGATCATTGTAAAGGCTGCTGTTAAAGCAAACACTGCAGACGCTGCTGTTAAAGTTAATTGCCTTCGCAATTTTAAGAAACATATCATTAATAATTTTAAAGCAGCGAAGAAAGCACGCGAAGGATCTTTTACATATAAAACAAGCTTAGATTTAAATAGAATCGAAATTTATGCTATTCGTTTTTAATTCTCTTTTTAACGCTTTAATATCAGTCTTAAATATATAATCATCGACGTTATGCTTGAAATGCTGCTTTAAAAATCGATCACAGCGACTTTTAGTTACTGCATAATGCAGAAACTCATCGAAGAAGTCGTCGAAGCTGAATCATATTTCATGAAAGTGTTTTTTAATTCAGACCTTTAAAACATTAAAACTGAGCTTAATGAGATTAAAATTCGACGAATATGAAGATAGATATCGTATCTTATACTCGTATAAGATAATGAGTTTCTCGATACGAGCGTTACAGTGTATGTTAACGTTATTCATGACGATCACACTTCGAGCTGCTGAAAAAACGTTACAATGAGATAATAACTCATTTAATATTCATTAAAAGTAAGCTTCGTTATTAAATTAATCTTTACGAATATCGATATAAAATAAATAATCATTAATTATATACGCTGAAAGAACGCTTCAGAAATGTTCTTTCTTTTTAAAGATTTAATAACGAGCTAATTCATTAATTAATGTATAAACTTAATGAGATCATCTCGTAATCTCGTTAAAGAGAATCTCGTTAACGAAAACAAGCTGTTTAGTAATCAGACGAAGCAGATCGACGACTCAGTTTAATCGCAGCTCATCGTTCTGCCTGATGCTCACACGCTGATTCTTTTTATTGCTTTAGTTTCTTTTCTTCAGAATTCTGAATATCGTGAATTTATGAACATGTATATCTCACTTCTTTCATAAAAATCACATCATCTCTTTCTGCATGATTCATGACTGTTGCTTCAGATATGTGATTAAAAAGTCTTCAGCGATTAAACAGATCTTTTGAGAAACGTTCTTCGAACGAAACTGAGATTTAAAGAAAGAATCATACATGAAGAGATTCTCTTACATAGTATAAACGATATTACGATAACAGTGAATCTCTTCAACGATGACGAAGAGAATTTAATGTAATAGCAGAAGACGTAGTATTCTCGAGCGAAGGGCCGGAGTCAGTTAATCTGTCATAGCTAAAAGGATGTCAGTACTGTGAAAGGTTTAATCAGCTTCATATTTACCTGTTTGATTAATTTTTCTAAAGCGAAAGCGTTGATGGCTGACAGCGAGAATGTCTGGATTCAATAGTAAATTTGGTGAGGGGCGCGACAATTGCGATGCCAAGGATTCCACAGCTTTCTGCACACGCTAAATGTATCTTATCTCATACCTCGGTTCCCCGCGTTTCAACGTCGTTGCAATTACGACTTGAGCTTCATCTCAAGACTCATCAATGGGACTCCTTTGCAGGACCTGAGAGAAACCCAATAACCCACCCCCATACCTCTAACATCCCACGACCATGGGCAAATCCTCCCCATCCCCCGCCTACGTCCTGGGCGTTGGCATGACCAAATTCATCAAACCCCGCGGAAAGGTCGACTACACCGAACTCGGCTTCGAAGCCGGCGTCAAAGCCCTCCTCGACGCCCAAGTTAACTACGATGACGTCGACCAAGGCGTCGCCTGCTACTGCTACGGCGACAGCACCTGCGGGCAGCGGGTGTTCTATCAGTTCGGCATGACGCAGATTCCGATTTACAACGTGAACAATAATTGCTCGACTGGATCGACGGGGCTGCATATGGCGAGAAATGCGGTGGCGTATGGAGTTGCGGATGTAGTGATGGTGGTCGGGTTTGAGAAGATGTTCAAGGGGAGTTTGCAGAGTTTTTTCCAGGATCGAGAGAATCCGACTGGGACGACGGGGGAGATGATGCGGGTGACGAGGGGGGTAACGAATGCGCCTGGCGCGGCGCAATTGTTTGGAAATGCGGGAAGGGAGTACATGGAAAAGTGCTCATCCACACCCTCCCCCAGTGCGCATCCCGTTAACACCCCCCAAGGTATGGCGCCACACCCGACGATTTCGCCGAGATCGCCCGCATCAACCACGCCCACTCTGCCCAAAACCCCTATTCCCAATTCCAGGATGTCTACACCCTCCCCGAAATCCTCAACTCCCCAGCCATCCACCCCCCCC
>JAABUO010006077.1_pt1 | contig 13974 bp, 22 predicted proteins | sample 5559291 | NCBI WGS metagenome assembly JAABUO01 (sample SAMN10711878, study PRJNA513372) | rock metagenome | isolation source: Antarctica rocks | place: Antarctica: Victoria Land, Finger Mt sud | reverse complement strand
ATGCCTGACAGGGGCATGTCAGGCATGGAGAAAGCCAAATACGTGTTGTTTGGCAAAAGCGGACAGAGTGCGCCATATATTTGGCAAGATAGGGAAGTCAGGTTTGATTCACCAATCTCAGCTTTGGACTGCAGACCTGGCGAGACAGTGATTGACAGCATGGTAAAGATGTGTTTCTCCCCAAGTGCGGGTTGCCATCACAGCTTGACCTATGTTCACCAGGTCTGCCTCTGTTGCAGAGCCAAATTGAGGATACCAAGGGCAACAATGGGGAACAAGGCCAGCTGACCATGACCAATCTGCGACTCATGTGGGTGTCAGACAAGTCTCACAGGACAAACCTGACGCTGGGCTATAATTGTATAGTCAGCATCAATATCAGAGAAGCGTCATCTCGTCTCAGAGGTATCTAGGCCAGCTTGCTTTGCTGACTGGCTAGAAAACAAGAATATCTGACACACATTGGCGAGATTGCCCTGTGTAAATGAGTTGCAGGATCAACCCAAGCCCTGTTTGTGTTGACAAAGTTTCATACCTCGAAGTTTGAATTCATCTTTACAAACTTTGTGCGAGACTCTCCACGCCTTTTCACCAGCATCCAGACAGTGTTCAGGGCGTATGACACCAGCCGCATGTATCGTGACCTCAAGCTGAGGGGTGCACTCATCTCTGACAAAGAGCTCAGATTGCTTCCTCAGGAGCAGATCTACTCCCAGGTCAGCTTACAAACACCATCTGGTACGCATGCCATGAATTTTATTCAATTAAGGTGTGTATTCAATCAAGGTGTGTACAGCGTCTAGCACAGACATCAAATGCCATGCCATGCCATTGTCATCTGCATGTTGCATCATCACTGATAGACATAAGGCAGCTATACCATGTAAAGGTACATCGCACCTGCTATGATGCCTGTACAGGCAGCTCCTAGCAAAACTTGCACTGTCTGCCTCATGTTGCCCAGTTTGGCTTCAGACAGACGTTCAGTCATGCCGCAGAGAAGGACATGCACAACAGCATCTGTTTGTTTTGTTGTGTCATTGTTGTGACAAACAGAGCAACCTGTCATGTTGTAGGTGAGTGCACAACAGCATCTGTACCTTTATTGCCTGATTTGACAGACACAGCCTCTCTGTCACATTCCAGGCAAATGCGCAAAGTCATCTGTGCACTCATTGTGTGACATACATCTGACAGACACAGCCGTTAACTTTTGCTCTGTGGTGTCGAAGGTGAATGGCGTCTGGAATCTGTCCAGTGAGCAGGGCAACCTTGGGACCTTCTTTGTGACCAATGTGCGTCTAGTCTGGCATGCCAACCTGGTGGAGACCTTCAATGTCAGCATCCCATACATGCAAATTGCGAGTGTGCGTGTGCGCGAGTCCAAGTTTGGCCAAGCCCTGGTGGTGGAAACACATTCCAGCAGTGGTGGCTACATGCTGGGTACTATTCCTTCAAGCTCAAAAGCTTGACAGCTTATCACATGCATGCTTTTGTTGCCATCCTTTTGAGTGTTCAAGCATGGTCCATGCCTGTGCTTAGTGTGCTCTCTTGAGTGTGCTCTATGTACTGTGCTCTGTGTGGAGTGCTGTTCAGGACCTCAAAGCTATGCTGGCTGGCCTTGTTTGTGTGTAAGTAAATGTGCTGGCCTGCATGCATGTCAGTCAAGCTGCAAAGCAGCATGTATGCCAGCTTTGCACGCTTATAAACAAGGCCAGCCAGCCCCAGTTTGAGTCTAGAGCCACATCCGCAATCACCATGCTACCGTCAATAGTGTGCCAAATGAACACGGCCAAGCTGCATTTTGCAGCAATGCCAGCTGATGTTTGAAGTCGCTGCAAACCAGTATGAGGCTGAGTCAGCATAGCATATGCTTACCTGCACTTGATCACTGGCTGACTGCTCCACTGTTCAGTGCTATCCAGTTGCCATGAGAAACACTGTTGAGTCAGTGTGAGTGGTGCAGGCTTCAAGGTGGAGCCTCAAGAGCGCATGGAGAAGGTGTTCACTGAAATAGACACTCTGTGGCAGGTCAGCAGAGCCACCCCTTGGTCAGCCCTTGTGTATGCCTACAGCCACACTTTGCCTATGCAATCGCTGTCTAAGCCTGGCTGCTGGCACAACTGTTGTCCCGTAGTGTGAACGCTGACACATTCGCTGTCTCCAAATGTGTGCTTGCTGCTGCAGCGTCGTCACACATTGTGTGGCATATGACACCAGCTGAAAGCTTGTGTCACTGGGTTTTATAGCATGTCTCAGTATCTTCTGGCACTGCTGCTGCTCATTGCAGAGTTGCAAATGTGTGCCGACCAGACACACAGCCCCTCAAGGCATGATTCCAGAAGGCTTGACTGCCTCATTGAGGGTGAAAGCAGTACAGTAATGTCTTTTCTGCAAGGTATGAGCTCAGTACAAGCTGCGTCTGTGCAGGTGTACTCAGCTGAGCCAATTCTTGGGGTCCAGTTCACTGTGGAAGATGCTGCAAGGCCTTTGAAGGACATGACACTTTCCCGCCCGTAAGGCTCAGAACACAGGCACCACTCATGTAGCACTGTGCTGGAATGATGTGGGGCAGACTAGATCAGGGATCTAGCTGCAACCTTTGCTTGGTTCTTGTGCGATAGCGCAACATCGGTGAAGAATCTTGGTGACATGCAGAAGATTGCAGTCACATGACTTGTTGGCTTGGCACAAATGTTTAGCCACCATTGGCCAAACAACAACCAGGATGTGAGCCAAGTGCATCTACACCAAAAACATGAGCATGCATACTTGCACTTGGAGTAAATGCCAAGCTGGTTACTGGTGCAATGCATGCAGTCCTGATCGGAGTATGCTGTACATGTTGCAGGCAGGATGATGTGCAAATTGTGGATGCTGATACCTCAGATGCATTTGCCGCCTACTACGCAGAAGACAGCAAACAGGCAGACCGAGAAGTGATTTTCAACCCTGAGCTTGGTTTGGCAATGGAGGCTTTGCCAGCTGGTCTGACCTTGCAAGAGCTTTGGAGTGTTGTCTGAACCTTGCTTTATTGCTGAGCTGTATGAAACATGAAGGGCTAGAAGGTATTTCCTGACTTGCTGGATTTGGAGATATGTCCCGGAGTGTATACTGCAGAGGCTGGTGATGCAAATGCCCGCAGGGATTCGATGCCCGCGACTACAAGGTGTACAGGAACTGCTCAGAATACTTGTGGTTCAGTACCTGCTCGAGGCAGCATGTTGTTCGTTATGTGGCAAATGCAATGATAGCTGCAGCAACCATCGTGTGACCGCTGGCCTGCAAAAGTCCACCACCACCACATCAACATCTCATGCAGAAACAGGTCAGCTGCTGGAGTACTGAACGATTCCTATGGTAAACTCCAGACAGATTGAGCATCTCTTCATGCAAAACACAAAGGAGCGGGTTCAGGATGTAGGCATGGAGGGGCTTTTTTGCATGCATGCGACTGCTTGTATTAAACTTGCAACTCAATGCCCAAATTTGGGGCAATTGCAGGGGCAAGCTGGCTAGGGTTTGCACCTGCCAGAAGCGTCCCCTGAAGTTTAGCACGTTCGCTTCGCCAGGTTAGCTGCACATGCCGCGGTGCTAACGCAGTCTCTAGCGTACTGCAGACATTTTTTGCGGCTCGCTGGTTCAAGCCACCACAGCTATCAGCGGATCTTCCCTTCATACAGGTAAGCTAGCAGATAGCAGTGTCAGCCTAGGTTGAGTCAGCACTGTGAGACGCTGTTGTGCATGACACTACACATGTCGTCAGTGTATGCATGTCCCCTCAGTATGTGCGTTGGGACATCTAGGGTAGGTAGCACACCTTTGCTTGCTTTTGTCCGGATGATGTTCAGTGTCTGTCTCGGTGTGCTGTTGTCGTCCATCGCAAGGCATGGACATACAGCAGAACATCCCTCAATCTGCACAGCGCAGCCTGCAAACACAGCTTTCAGTTGGCAGCTAGAAGCCGCACAGCCTTGGCCGTACAGTCCAGACCAGCCTGTCAGTCTTTACAACCTCAGCTAGTTGTAGGTTTAGGGCTCGTGCTCAGCGTCAGCAACGCCTCGTTCTGACCTTCACGACTTCAAACCATTCGAGGCGCAGCACCAGCATCAGCTCAGCAGGCGCACTAGTCTGACCCTCAGGTTAACTTTTGCTGCAGAGAAATCGTCTTGCTTGCAGCTACCGCGCCACAGGTGAGGCATTCACGTTGTTCAGCTTGTCATGTAATTGCTGCCTCAGCTGTATCTGTCTGTATCTGGTTTTACCAGCTCTCAGACTGTGTGCCTATGGGTTCAGATGATGCACGCTGGATACCCTGGACAGTACACAGACACCAGAGCCAGCGTCGACTGCAAGTACTTCCTGGAGGGGCGTTGCTCACTAGGAGATGCATGTCCTTTCAGACACAGAGCGGTAAGCACTCTCATCTTTGAGGGCTGCTGGTGCACCATGTATCTGCCCCTGATACGACATGCATCTGCCATCAGACATAACAAGTTCACTTTCTGACGCGCTGATTTGCAGGAGCTGTTCAACACAGCTGCAAGGGCAAGGGCAGCTCTAGCTCCACACTCACAGCCAATTGTGTGCCACTTCTACCTCAACGGCAAATGCACGAAGGGAGCCTCATGCGCTTTCCAGCATGTGAGTTGTCCTGAGCGGTCTGCATCTCGCTCACAGCTGAAGTCAATTGTGACACATCACTCTGTCTGTCCTGGCATGCAAGCGCAGCCTATGCTTTTTTGACCACAGTCACAGGCATCTTGTGTCTGGGCACAACAATTCAAACAATGTCTGCACTGATAACGCTTTCTTTGCCAAGCTGACAATGCCGTATATGTCACAACGCGGACGTGCTGGGTCAGTCTCATCAAGCAAGGGCCTCTTGACTCTTGTCTTCTGTGTTGCTTTCAACTTCTTATGATGTTATTCGCACAGAATCTTTTTGAACAATGATGCATGATTTACCTTCACCAAGTTTGAACTAAAGACTCAAACTGCTGATGCTGATGTCCTGCTTTGCTGCAGCCACAGCCAGCTGCACAGCCGGCTGCACCTCGGCCAGCAGTACAGCCACAGGAAGAGATGCAGATAGACTTTGAGGACGATGAGTCCCCTCGTGAACCTGAACAGACACGCTCTGCCAAGCCTGTTGCTCCCAGGCAGCCACCTGTTCAGGTATGCCACCCTTGAAGCATGCAACACTTGATTGATAGGATTATGACAGCAATGTAATGATGTCTTTTGTGGCAAAATGTTGGCAGGAGTGCATCTGGATGCTGATTGTGGTCAGTCATGGAGGCCCTAAATATCTTGCTTTGTCATGGAGGGGCTTTGCTTTGTCATGAGGGGCTGAATATCTTGCTTAGTCATAGAGACGCTGAACATCTTGCTTAGTCATGGAGGCGCTGAACATCTTGCTTTGGCTGCCTTACATCTACGTCAGTCTGTAATCAACTTCTGTTTCTGCAACAGAAACAGTGTGGCTGATCATCATCGCTCAAAAGGTCAGTCCAGGGAAAGATCAGGTTTGGGAACCGGCTGTCCTCCTTGCAGCTGCTTGCCATGGATGCATCAGCTTGGTGTTGGTCCATATGCAATGTGCAATACTCATACTTTAGACTTATCCCCTGTACATCAAAATCCATAGAATTAGCAAGCAAAGTATTGCCACAATGTCGTGTTCAAACAAAAGCAAAAGACTACCAAGATAGGGAAGTGCAGGAATGATATGTTTGTAACACAATGGTCGAGTTTCCGTCACAGTTGCTGTGCACCTGTTGCAGACTCGCCTGGGTCCCAAGCTTCAGCAAGCTCAGCCAGGGCCAAGAAGAGGAGAGGAGCAGGTTGCCCCTCAGCCAGTCCAGAACAGGCTTGGGGGCCAGCCAGGGGTGCACAGGAGGGCAGACCCTTCCCCCATGGCTCACAGGCGCCAAAGCACCTCTGCTGACCAGGTCAGATTGGAGTTTTGGAAAGCCCTTGCATGCGTTATGCATGCCGATTTGCAATGACCTCATACATGTAGCTGGAATGCATGCAACACTGCTGTCTTGCTCGCTGCAGCAGCCGTCTTGCAGTGTTCGCTTGGCGCATGCTTTCGAAGATTTCTTCTGTCATCTGCTGCAAGGCTTTGTGATCCCCAGCTATGCTGCGTCGTGGTCATGCCACAGCTAATGTAGCAGTATTGCTGCTGTGTCTTCTGTGTCAAGCGCCATAGGCAGCGCGGCGTAACCAGTTGCTGGCAGTATTCAAGACACTGAACCAATCAAAACATCACATAATCAGTTGTGGCAATCAGCAGAAAGCGGCAGCATGCCTAAAGCAAGTCTAGCCCTACAGGACGACGAGGAGAAGGCTTGCCCTGCATGTATCTAGCTCATCATGAGCTGGAAAACGTTTCAATCGGTATCATTGTTATTACAGGATGACAAGGAGAAGGCCAAGGGGTCAGTCTTTCAGAGGCTCAGCATGTCTAGACCTGGCACACCCCTCAACAGGCTCTCCTCCCCCTCTGCCCCAGCAGACACCAAGCCACCCCCCCGCCCCACAGCCCGCCCCACAGATGCCCAGGAGCTCCTTGTGCAGACTACGACAGCCAAGGCTAGGGTTGGCAGGAAGGAGGCCGAGCTGGTGAGGCCAGGGGCTGTGCGGCCTGAGCTTACCACAAGGAGGGTGGTGGCAGTCAACAGGGGGGCCAAGGGCACCCCTCCCCCAGCCCCTGTGCATGCCCCCAAGTTTGCTTCCCCTGCCACCTCAGAGAGTACTGGCACTAGGTAGGGTTCAGGTTGGCTTGTTGTTGCAATGTACAATGGTGAAAGCGCAATGGTGAAAGCGGATGTGGTCTGATTTTGCAGCTTGTGCATACAGTTGTGCTGCCATAAAGTCTTGTCCTGAGTGCAACTGCGACAAAGCTGAGCATTTGCAATTTGCACTAAATGGTACTTTGCATGCTACAAACAGCAATTTTGACCGGTTTCTTGCCTGACTTGCTCTGGTGTTCAATGTCTACAAAAAGACGTGTTGAGCAATGCTTGACTTTGGTTTTCGTTCCTTGTAGGAAGTCAGCCTTGGAGCGCATTCAACTGCCCCAGCAGAACGGCACACCACCTGCCAGCAGCGCCCGCACACCAGCCAGCAATCCTGCCGCTGCAGCCAAGCCCAGGCGGGCCTCTGTTGTGCCCTTCACCAGCACTCGCATGAAGCCCAATGCTTCCTCTTCCCAAACCCCTGCACAGACTCCCACCCATGCAGAGACCCCAAGTGCGACCCCTGCTGCTGGTAGGTGCTGCTGACCAAACAAGCTAGACTGCCCGCTGTACCTGACTTCAACTCCTGGTGTGTATGTTTTATGCCCTGTCTCTGGCACCAGTAGATTCTAGAATTCCTTTTCATCCAGTTGCATTAGACTGTTTGATGGTTGCTTTGGTTTTGCAGAAACTCGTGAATGGGGGGCCCTGGTCACACAGAGCGTATTGTGTCATACAGCAAGATCTTGGTGTACCAAGTGCTCATGGCCTCACCCAAATTGTCATACATCTTGAGATTTATACATGCATAATGCATCTCATACTCTGTGTGTGCACTTATCACACCTCCTGATTCAATAACCAAATGTTTCTGTGTTTTGCAGGACCTAGTGCTGGTCCTGGGCCAAGTTCTGAGCAGTCCACTGGAGGCACTGACAGGAGGGGCAGGCAAAAGATCACTTGGCAGCCACCCACCGCCTCACAGACGGAATCAGATGCACAGGTGCGCATACTCACCATGTCACTGTCGTCTCAAGAGCTCTCTTGATGATTGCTGAAAGCTGTAAACTCTGCTTTGCCTCTTCTTTCTTCTGCTCATTTGACAGTGATGTGCAGGAGGCAAGGGCAAATCTGAGCAAGCGCAAGGCCTCTGATGCAGCTTCTCCAGCCCTGGACACAGCTGCTGCTGCAGCTGCCGATGAGCTGTCCCCCTCCAAGCGCATCAAGGCACAAGCCGCCCCCACCGACAAGCTGGTCAGCATATATTCTCTCTTAAGTTTGTCTTGCACCGACACGCCTTGCATGGCCAACCTGCTTTCTTGTTCCTGCCTGTCTTCTGGTCATGCGTGTCAGACATTGGCACATCTCGACTTTTCTGATCAGAGCACTGTGAGCATCTGGAACGACCCTGCAAGTGTAGTTTGTGACTTGCCTTTGGTCCCTGTGTTCAACTTGCTGTCTGTCAACAGGCGACCAGCGCTCCCAAATCAGCAGCACAGCCTGTGGCACACGACCCTGCACAGCCTGCAGTGCAACCGCCTGTACAGCAGCCGGAGGCAAACACAGCAGCAGCTGCAGCAGCAGCAGATGCCAGTGAGGGTCAGCAGCAGATTGACATCCTAGAGGAGCTGCAGGATGTGGACAGCATACTGGATGAGGGCGAAGCACAGCTCGACTATGCAGACCAGGCAAGTGACTGCATTGTTTGCTTGCTGCATCTGTGCTACATGTTGTGCTGCACGTGTGATGCACGCTATGCTGCTGCATCTTGCCTGGCTGCGCAGTGTGTGCTAGCAAACAATGCTCATGTTACCAGTATGATTGTGCATATGCTATGCTGTCTTGGTGGCAGTACTTAGTTACATGTTGGTGGACAGTGAGTTGCACTCACGCTTTATGCTCCTTTGTAGGGAGACTTGTTGGACGAGGCTGCTGATGATGATGTGTTGTTTGAGGATGACTTTGACGATGAGGCCACAATGAGAGAACTTGAGGCTCTAGGCTGAAGCACAACGCCACCGTATTGACAGCTTGTACCAGAAGACTTTACAGCAAAAAGAGCCTTGGACCTGTCTCTTGTATTGTTTTCCCAGATATGCCATGCCTCAAATTGTCAGGTTGATTTTGTGCGCAAGCGTGTGGTGTTTGAATGTGAACGCGATGCCTTTTGCACAGCTCTCGTGGCATCCAGCTGCAGACAAAATGCATATTATTTCTAGGACAGTGGCTCAATGACATGCTAATCTGGCCAAGCATCTCTGGGCCAATGCGGCTCCAGCAGCTCCTAGTTTGTAACGCAAAGTCATGCAGCCAGGTCTACCGCTGGGTTGATGCTCTCTCTTGACTCACTGCCCACAACAGGGTATGCCTACATGATCCTGTAACATTGGACAAGGTCTGCAGCTAATGGCAATCTTTGTGCAGCACATTGTCAATTGATTCAGCATCTGAACGGGAACAGCACCTGGATCAGGAATGCATACAACAGCAGCCACGTGTGTCCTGTGATTACGAAACAGCCAGAACTGTAACGTGTGATTCACAGCAAAAGTACATCAACGTACTTGTTTCCAGACATGCATCATGTAAGTGGCAAGGAAAAGGCCAGATCCATAATGGATAGTCAGGGTGAGTATGACGCGCACCATATTCGCGAAGGTACGGTAACAGTTCTCACAAGGTCTTACATGTTTGATTGTGTCTGAACAAAGCGAACTGTGATGCCAGCATGAGCAGGACCTAAGAACTAAGTATCTTACTATACGTAGTTTAGCTAGAAGTAAAGGCAAAGCTAAATAGACACAGCGCTTTAGGGAACCTCATATGCCAAATGTTCACTCATTCACAATAACAAATTTGAAAGCATACATCCAGCAAATGTAGCTCCTGTTCAAAGGCGAGCAGCCTCAGATGCCAGTTGAGCACTGCCCACACAGGGCTGTCATACAGAAATAACAGAACAGCAGCACACCAAGACAACCCCAACAAATACTTCCCATCTAACGAGGACAATAGCATGGTTTGAGCAGTGATATCTGATATACAAATATCCAGAAGTTGATTTGATGACCCAGCCATTACACCAGGCTCTGTAAATCAGTACAACCTCTAGAACATGTTTCTAATCCCAATTCATGAAGTTCCCCGAACAGTTGCAGTCACTCTTTGGCAAACACCACCACATGGTCTGTATTACGGTAAACATGCTTGTGGCCGGCCTCTGGTGCCAAAAACAGCTCCCCTTGCATGGAAACATACCTGCAGCAGACCAGAAAACAATGATACTGAGGCATGCTGCCAATGCTGCACTCAACTTGTGCTGTTTTTACACCAAGACATTGCTCACTCAGTCAGTATTAACTATTTCACTGATCGCAACACCATTCTACCATCCTTTTTAATGGTACTTTTCATGCTTTTCTTGGTCATGACATGTTTCAGACAACTTTGTTTCGTGTATGCATGGAACTGATGCATTTAGGTCAATTGGTCTTAGCTGGCACTTGCATTTCTGGTCAGGATGACCATGCAAAAACCTCAAACTGAATGACTGACTATATACACAGACGTGGGGCTATCACAGCAAATTTTCTTTAAATAAACTTACCCAATGGCAGTTTCTGTCTTGGTGCGGGCATATTCAGCCACTTCTGCAAAGGTGGTCTTCTTGAGATCATGGATGTGGTAGTCGCCAGGCTCCCTCAATCGCACTTCTTGCCCTTCAGTGCTGTGAATCAGCTCTGACAGCAAAGGAGCTAGTACCGGCTCAGACGTCACCTAAAGGCACGTATCTTTTCTTTTGCTGGAATGTAAATATTTTCAGCGGTATACAGCCTGAGAGGGTACAGCTCTATCTGGACAGCGTTTCAAGCACAGAGTGTGAAAAAGATGCAGACTGACTCTGTTCTGTTGCACAAACCCCTTGACATTGTAAGCTTGTAGCCGTAAGGCTGTAGTAAGCAAAGCTGTACAGCTGTAAGTAAGTAAGTAAGTAAGTAAGTAAGTAAGTAAGTAAGTAAGTAAGTAAGTAAGTAAGTAAGTAAGTAAGTAAGTAAGTAAGTAAGTAAGTAACCAAGTAAGTAAGCAAGTACGTAAGTAAAGGTGAGGGTGTACCTGTGCCATGAGACCAGAGACAAGCTCGTCAGGCTGTAGCAGCTCAGCTGTCATGGTGCCTTGACTCAAGTCCTTCACCATGTAGTTGGCCACCTTGACGGTCTGGGGGCAGCGCACCACCCCGACCACGTGCACGGGGTGGGACCGGGGGCGCTGCGACTCTATCAGCAGGTCTTGCACCATGATGATGCTGGAGAGCAAGCTCGCATCAGCCTGCACCACGCACATGTGCTACAGACATGTGCTACAGACATGTACCGCAGACATGTACTACAGACACAAAAATGTACTATGTTGTGTACCACGGACACAAATATGTACTTTGGTGTGCACATGTGCTACTTGCTGAACATGTCATGGCAGACATTGGCTTTGCTTGACGTTCCAGGGCGGGAAGATTGATCAGACTGGACAGTTTTTGTGCAAATTGCACAGTATTAAGTTGATTCATTTCCCGCTTTGTGTTTGGTTGTTTATCAACTGCCCTGTGCTTCTTGCTTGTAGACAGGTCCATGTAATGTTTGCAAACCGCATCACCCAATGCTTGACAGAGAGGGCAAGGCCACCAGGCATAACGCTATGCTGGGATGTTTAAAGGTCTGTTGTCATCATCACAGTCAAAAGAGCTGCCAGCAGTGACTCTGCCTTATGCACTGCTCAAGACAACCAAGATGCTTTTGAACCCACTATGACCTATCGCCTTGGACTATGATCTGGCAGCTCTAAGCTACCACCTCAGGAGCCTGATGACATGACTGCCAAAGGCATAGAAACCCCCCCCAAAACACCCCCCCCCCGCCCCCAGCACCACCACAACCAGTCTTGTCAGCAGCTGAGTCCTTGTACGGCTGTTCTTGGTTGATTGAAGCCTGCTTGTGCACACACCTCATTGTCAGGCAGATCTTCTGCAGGCCCAATGATGATGGCATCGGCTTCGCACACACCGGCCTCCTCCAGGGCGCCAGAGTGGTCCACATTGCCGCACAGGTACCGGAACTCAACACCGTTCTCCTCGTCCTCTGGCCAGTTCTGCACAAACTCACATGAAACCGGTCAGCACACACCCACATGAAACCCCTCAGCACACATGTTTGTGCTGAGTTCTTGAGACGAGCAGCATGCAACGTTCAGTGATTCCAGCCCATGAGTTTTGACCAGTTCTGCACACACCCACATGAGATCAGCACACATGTCTGAGCTGAGTTGTTCAGATGAGCAGCATGCCCTGGTCAGCAGCTTCAGCTCAGAAGTGGGGCAGCCCAGCAAAAAATACAAGTCATCCTCTGGCCAATTCTGCACACCCAAACTCAGCCTTGAAATTCCTTCACCAAGGAGTTTGCACACTCAAGTGGTTTTGGTTTGTCAAGCTTGAGACTGTGTCTGCAGCCCAGCCGTGATCAGCCCATAAAACTAAGCGGAGCTAAAAAGGATGTTCTTTTAAGCTCCTTGGAGGAGTACTCAAAAGCATTACCAGGAGGTTGATACTCTGGGGCCTGCTACGCCCCGATTGTGTCAAACTTAGCCACATGTGCAGAGCAACTCACATGCTGTCCAAATCAGCCACCGTCGATGCCAGCGAGGGCTCCAAGCTCAGAAAGCTGCAATACTTTCACTTGCTGTGTAGCAAACACAGGGCACAGCAAATGTACACCATTGGATTGATTTAACATACAAAGACAGCCATGGGCTGGTCCATTGGTGCTCTCGATAGCAAGTCCCTCTATGAAACAATTGTTGTTGAACTTGACAGCATAGGTTTCAACTGACTGCCTGTTTTGCTTTAGCAGGGGGAGTTCACGCTGTGCCTTAGCGCTGTCAGCAGGTGTGACACAGCATTTCAGAAATGCTGTGGAAAACTGCTCAAAGTCAGCACCTGGTGGCATTGACATATAGCCAAGCTGTGGCCAGCAGCTGATGACATCCTTATCTCACCTGCAGGGAGTACTGCTGCAGAGGATGTCAACCTGAATGGTAACGCGCTACCTTCAGCCAATGCAAATCCCCACATCAAAGGGAGGTTTGTCTTGGCTGGAGGCCGTGCAACACCATTCATGTCAAGGACAAGTGCAACAGCACTCCCAGCAGATGAGAAAAGGTTGTCATCAGCATCGCAGTAAGCAACAAAAGGTAAAGGGTGACCAGGGGGTTGCATGTGTTCAAGGTCACCCTCTGGAAGGGCGGCCATAGCGTCCTGAGCCTCCTGCTGCTTCTTGATATTGAAGGCGCAGATTGCAATCAGCATATTTTTCACGCAACCCATCAGCAGCATGGTCAGATGTATCACCAAGGTTTCTATCTGTAGCTGCTTTGGCATGCAGTTTTCAAAACCTCCTCTGTAATGTTTCACGGTTTGACACCCTGAAACTACAGGACGCTTACACGGGGAAGCAGTCACATGGGACCATGACAACAAGCGTGCACGAACCACCAAGTTTAGGAATCGAATCCTACAGAATACAGGGCACTCACATCTGGGCAAGCAGTCACATTGTCCAGTAACGCTGGTCTTAGTGTGTGAGTCCCAAACCATATTCACACCCACCTCTGGGCAGCAGTCACACAGGACTGTGACGACAGTCTTGCCAGGTGCAAACATGTTGAGGCTGTCCACAAGATCCTGGATGTCGCCACACCAGCCAATGACCAACAGCTTCTTGGCATGCGGCTCTGGGACTGGCATGCCGTCCCTGATGCTGCTGTAGCCCTCATGTACAAACTTGTGGAACTCTGGTGCCAGCCCATGTGATGTGGGGCTGAAGCTGTCTGCAGCAGCAGCACTCATGTTTTGGAAGGATACTGTGAGAAACAATTTTGATGTTCGTCAATTGCAAAGCCTGGCATGCAAACAGTGTTGCTATTCTGCTGTCATGCTACCATGACAGCACAGCATGGTGTTTGCAATTCAGGTCTGCAGCAACACGCTTCAACCAACATAACTCTGGAGCCAGCCGGGCGGTAGGTCATGACTGTGCGTGTGAACACTGACAGGTGTGCAAACATGAGACAGTTAGTCAGACCTGATGTAAAACACACAGCGGAAGTGAGTCATCAGACAGTCATGCTGAAAAGTGGATCCCGAGAGCCCACCTGTGTTGGAAAGAAAGATGAGCTTGTC
>JAABUO010006073.1_pt1 | contig 13984 bp, 13 predicted proteins | sample 5559291 | NCBI WGS metagenome assembly JAABUO01 (sample SAMN10711878, study PRJNA513372) | rock metagenome | isolation source: Antarctica rocks | place: Antarctica: Victoria Land, Finger Mt sud | reverse complement strand
GCGCACGATTGCCGCGCGGTTGCGCTTCTACAGTGGGAACCCGCATGCCGCACTCGCCGTACTCGGTATTCCTATGATTGAGAACGCATAAGCCCTGTGGCAACGAGGCCGATGCTTGACAGATACCCGCGACGGGTATATGACCGTAAGGGATTTCTCGAAACGTGTACCGCAGCGGAGCGCGACTGTCTGCGGTACCGCTGTAGCCACTCCGAATCGGAGGTGACGATGACCGCACTCCAGCTATACGCATTACTCTTCGCCATGGCTATCAGCACAATCGGCTTCGTCGCGATACTCCGTCTGATTGCCCGGGCGCTCGGCACGGTGCGCGCCGAAAAAGCGAAGGACATCCCCTTCACGGGGGGAATGCTGACGCCGCAACCCGCCTGGGTGCGCTATCACGTCCACTACTACGGCTTCGCGCTGCTCTTCCTTGCCTTCGATATGGAGATGGCCTTCATGTACCCGTGGGCGGTCGTCTACCAGGAATTGGGTCTCGAGGCGCTGCTCGACATGGGCGTCTTCCTCATGATTCTCTTCCTCGGGCTTCTCTATGGCTGGAGCCAGGGAGCGCTGAAGCGGCAATGATCAGCGGCGCGCGCATCGGCCAACCGACCTGGCTCCGCCGCCTCGTCGCGCGGGCGGCAAGTCATGCGCTCACCGCGTTCGTCGTGCCTAGCGCCGCGATCGCCCGCGCGCATAGCCTCGATCTCGCCGCAGCGGGCCTGTCGGTCGCTTCCTCACCGCGCCAGGCCAATGTCCTCGTCGTTGTCGGGGAACTCCCCAAAGGTCTCGTTCTGCCCACGGCGGTCGCATACGCGCAGATGGTTCGACCGCGCGCGATCCTCACCATCGGAGCCGTGCGTGTCACGTCATTGCCCGCGCCCGATGTGACGATCGCACTCGATCAGACTACGCTCGTCGGTGCCGTCGCCGATCTCCGGCGGCGTTTCGCCATCGGTGCCTGGGCGGGGGATGCGGACGCATTCGCGTTCGCGGGCGATCAGCCGCCGCGCGCGATGGATCACGGGGGCCACGACCACCACATGATGCATCACGGGATGCACGTCGGCATGGCGATGACGGGGGATGAGCAGCACGACACAGCGATGGACGCCGACCCGCATTATGGCGCGCATATGGCGATGTCGCACGATATGCACAGCGGCGAGATGCCGATGGGGTCGCCGACAGAAGGTGAGGCGCATCACGATATGACCACGCCAACGGATGATGGCGAGCATCGGCCTCCCGATACCGCGATGGGTGACGATATGCCTCACGGTGAGAGGCAGATGCCCACCGACCACGACGAGGAGAGGGGACACGATGCGCGCGGCGGCATGGAGATGCCGATGAACCACGGTGATCACGGCGGTATGGACATGGATATGGATATGAGCGGTGGCTTCATGTCCATGATTGCGATGACTCAGGACCTTCCACGAAGCAGGGACGGCTTGCCGATGGAGTGGGCCGAAGCACCGTTCGGGCCGCTCTTTCCCGGCCTCCCCGGTGGCCTGATGCTCACGCTGACCCTCGATGGCGATACGGTCGCGCAGGCAAAGACGACGCCGGGAATGGTGCATCGTGGACTGGCGGCAATCTGGCCCGGACCGGCGTCGAGTTTCCCGAACCGACTCGCGCTCCTCGACCCCCAGACGCCGGTGGCATATCACGTTCTCGCCTCACGCGCGCTCGAACACGCCGCAGCGGTCGAACCTGATGGTGCAATGGAGCGACATCGTGTGGGTGCGCTGGAACGCGAGCGCGCCGCCAGCCACCTCAGTTGGCTGGCGGACTTCGCGGCGCTGCTCGGCGACCGCTGGCTGGCGGGTCGTGCCGAGGAATTGCAGTGCGCCCTCATGCGCGCGGCGGATGAGCGGAGCGTATCCCGCGTCGGGCGAGAGATCGCCACGTTCGTGCGGCGGGTGGAGCGCACGCCTTTCTTGCGCATGCGACTCGACGGCATCGGGCACGACGCCTCGCACGCGGCGGAGAAGAACGGGGGGCCATTCGCGCGCGCGCGGGGCCTGGCCGTGGATGCCCGGCGCGATGATCCGACCTATCGCGACCTCGGCTTCGTGCCGGTCCTGCACGATGGCGGCGATGCGTGGGCACGGCTCCGCGTCCGCCTCGGTGAACTGACGCAGAGCGTGGAGCTGATCCGCGCCGTCGGCACGACGACCTTCCCCGCCCCGCCCGCCTTGACCGTCGGATCGGGGAGGGGAAAGGCAACGGTCGAGACGCCGCGCGGCCCGGCAACCCTCCATATCGTGCTGCAAGACGGACGGGTCACGGAGGCGCTTCTCGACCCACCCTCCGCACTGCTCGTCACGCTCGTCCCCGGCATGGCGGAGGGGCGCGAACTCGCCGATGCGCTGATCGGCATCTCCTCGCTCGACCTTTCGCCGTGGGAGGTGGACCGATGACGGCGCTCTGGTTCATCCCGTTCGTCGTTGTCGGCGCCTACGTCGTCGCGCTGGTCGAGGAATGGGCGATGACGGGCCGGTTCCGCCCGACCACGCCCCTCTTCGCCGGCATCGCGCATCTCGGCCGGGAATCGCTCGTCCCGCGCCAGCCGGACCGGGTCCTCTTCGAGAGCGCGCCGGCGCTCCTGCTCGTCTCGGCAGTGCTGGCGATTGCCGTCCTGCCGCTCGCGCCGGGCACGATCATCGCGAACCTCGCCACCGGCGCACTCTTCGTCAATGCGGCCCTCGTCTACGTGGCGGTGGCACTGATCATGGCGGGGTGGGGGCCGGACGGCGTCTACGCGATGGTCGGCGGCTGGCGGATGCTCGGGCAACTGATCGCCTATTCCATGCTGATCGTCATGCCAATCACGGCGGTCGCGATGCGCGCGGCATCGCTGACGACCACCGCAATCGTCACGGCACAGCGCTCGCTCCCGAATGCGCTCGCGCAGCCGCTCGGCTTCGTCCTCTTCGGGTGCGCCGCGATGGCGGTCTGCTTCCTGCCTCCCTTCGATCTGCCGATTGCACCGGGGGAACTGGCGGGCGGCGCGCTCGGTGAGTACACCGGCGACCGGCTCGCAGTTGTCCGGCTCGCGCGCCTCATCCTCGTGCTGACGCTGGCGACCGCGATCACCGTCTTCTACCTGGGGGGTTGGCTCGGCCCGTTCTTCCCGCCGTGGCTGTGGACGTTGCTCAAGACGCTGGTCGTGACGATCGTCATGTTCGCGATCGGCCGGTTCGTGCCGCGCCTCCGCGAGGAGCACCTGCTCGCCTGGGGGTGGAAGTACGGCATCCCGCTCGCGCTCACGAACATCTTCTGGGTCGGGATTACGCTCCTGGTGGTGCATTGATGGCGCAAACAGTGACGACGGCATTCTTCGGCATGGTCGCCATCGCGTTCGGCGCGCGCGTCTTTCTCACGCGCTCCATGGTGCGCTCGGCGCTGTCGCTGCTCGGCGCGATGGTGGCGATCGGCGCGATGTTCCTTGCGATGCAGGCGGAGTTCCTCGGCGTCCTGCAAGTGATGATGATGGGGAGCGAGATGGCGATCATGGCGATCTTCATGGTGATGTACATGATGGACCCCGGTGGCCTCGGCCAGATGGAGATGACTCACCAGAAGCGGACGTCGTACATTGCGGGCATCGTCGGCGCGGCGATTGCCATCGGCGTGACCGTGTTCGTTGATTGGGGGCCGGTCGTCGCGAAGGCGCCGAGCGCGATTGCCTCCACCCATGATCTCGGCATCGAACTGATGACGCGCTCGATGCTCATCTTCGAGACGACGGGATTCACGATCCTCGTCGCGATGATCGCCGCGACGGTCGGCGCGATCGCGCGGCGCAAATGACGACGCTCGTGGTCGCGCTGATCGTCGGGGCGATCCTCTTCGGCATCGGGCTGTACGGCGCTTTGAGCCAGACGAATATGGTGATGATCATGATGGGCGTCGAGTTGATGCTCGGCGCGGCGATGGTCAACCTCGTCGCCTTCTGGCGCTTCCTCCATCCCGATGTGTATGCCGGGCAGATGTTCGTGCTGATCATCATGACCGTGATGGCGCTCGAGGCGGCGGTCGGCTTCGGCGTCGCGACCGCCCGCTTCCGCGCCAAAGGCTCGGTCGAGATGGAAGAGGCGGAGGAACTGAAGGGATGAGCATCGCCGCGCTCGCCATTCTCGCGCCGCTCATCGCTGCTGCGTTGATCCTCTCCCTCCGGCGTGTCCCAGCGCTGCTCGCGCTCCTCGGCGCGGGGATCGGGGTGCTCGCCGCCGTCGCGACACTGGCGCGCGTGGCGGCTGGCGCGCGGTTCGCGGCGACACTGCCGGGGCTTCCCGATCTCCCGCTCCGCCTCGCCGTTGATCCCCTCGCGACGGTCTTCTCGACGGTGGTGGCGGTCGTCTCCTTCCTGGTCCTCATCTACGCCGTCGGCTACATGCATGGCGAGCGGGATCAGGTCCGCTTTTATGCCGGGATGTCCTTCTTCGCCGCCGCGATGCAAGGCGTCATCCTCGCGGGCGACTGGATACTTCTCCTCGCCTGTTGGGAACTGATCGGCCTGGCGTCGTACCTCCTGATCGGCTTCTGGTTCGAACGCCCGCTGGTCGGACCGGCGGCGACGCGGGCCTTCCTCACGACGCGCGCCGCCGATCTCGGCCTCTACCTCGGTGTCTTCCTCCTCGTCGCCCGCACGGGCACGACGACCATCGCGGAGACGCTGCACGCTGGCGGCACGACCGCGACCGTCGCTGGCCTCCTCCTTTTGCTGGCCGCGATGGGAAAGGCGGCGCAGGCGCCGTTCCAGGGCTGGTTGCAGGACGCGATGCTCGGCCCGACACCGGTCTCCGCGCTGCTGCATTCCGCGACGCTCGTCGCAGCGGGCGCGATCCTCCTGACGCGCGTTGCTCCCCTGCTGCACGGAAATGTGCTACTCGTTGTCGGCGCGGTCGGTGGCGTGACCGCGCTCGTCACCGGCGTGACCGCCGTCGCACAACGCGACCTCAAGCGGCTGCTCGCTTCGTCCACTTCGAGCCAGTTGGGGTTCATGCTACTCGCCATCGGCGCCGGTGTGCCGGTCGCCGCCGTCTTCCACCTCGTCACCCACGCGGCGATGAAGAGCGCGCTCTTTCAGGGTGCGGGGATCTTCCAGCACGCGCGCGATTCGACGGCGTTTGCCGATCTCGGCGGCGTCGGACGAACGCATCGCCGGGTGTTCGTCGGCTTCACCGTGGCGGGGCTGGCGCTGGCGGGCGTGCCGCCGCTCGCCGGATTCTGGTCGAAGGATGCGATCGTCGCGGCGACGCTCGCCTCGCGGTATGCATGGCTGCTCGCCCCACTCGCCCTGATCGGCACGCTGCTGACCGGAGCATATGTGAGCCGGGCGCTGCGGCTGGTGTGGGATGGCGATGGGACGGATGCGCCGGTTCCGGGGGCGCGTTGGATGGGCGCGGCGTTGGCTGGGCTGGCGCTCCTGGCCGCCGCGCTCGGTCTCGCGCTGCGACCGCTCGACCGTCTCCTCGGCGCGGCGACCCCCGAAAACAGCATCGGGCTGGCAGGGGCGCTGCTCGCGGCGGCGGTCGGCCTCGTATTGGGTTGGTCCGTGCCGGTGGCGCGGCAGCTCGGCCCGCTGCGCGCGTCAGCGGCGGCCGGCTTCCGTGTCGCGGGCGGCCTCGATGCCTTCGTGGTGCGACCGGCGCTCGTCCTCGCGGCGCTCGCCGCCCGGCTCGATGGTGCGATCCTTCGCGGCGTTTTCGCGGTCGGTCGCGGCGCGCTCGGCGGCGCGCGAGTCGCTGACCGAGTGGACGCGGGCGACCATGCTGCCGTGGTGGGCGTCGGACGGGTGAGCCTCGCGCTTGCCGCTTTGTCGCGCCGCACTGACGAGGGCGGGATTGATCGGGGAATCGCCGACCTGGTGCGCGGCACGCGCGACCTGGGCGCGCAGGCGCGGCGACTGCAATCGGGATTCGTGTCGCGGGAACTTGTCATCGCGGTGGGCGGCGGCCTGCTGCTCGTTGTGCTCCTCATTCTTCTGCGCTAGCAAGGGAGGCCCCGTGGTCCCACTCGTCTCCATCACGCTCTTCCTCCCGCTGGCCGGGGCGATCCTCCTGATCGCGTGGCGCGACCCCGCGCCGCGCACCGCACACCTGATCGGCCTGATCGTTTCGGGCCTTACCCTGCTCGGCGCGATCGGCCTCTGGGCGCGGGGCATCGGCGCGACTTTTACCCAGGTCGAGGAGGTCCGGTGGATCCCGTCGCTCGGCGCGGCCTATCGGGTGGGCGTCGACGGGATCAGCGCGCCGCTCGTCCTCCTGACGGCGGCGCTTTTCATCGCCGCGCTCGCCTTCTCGGTCTCGATCAATGAGCGGACGCGCTCCTATGTCGCGCTCTTCCTACTCCTCGAAACGGCCTGTCTCGGCGTTTTTCTCGCGCTCGATCTCGTGCTCTTCTACGTCTTCTGGGAAGTGTCGCTGGTCGCGATGTACTTCATCATCGCGGGCTGGGGGCACAATCCGCTGGAGCGCCAGCGGGCCGCCCTCACCTTCTTCCTCTATACCCTGCTCGGCAGCCTGCCACTGCTGCTGGCGATCATCGCGCTCTACCTCGGCGGCACCCCGCGCACCTTCGATATGCGGGCGATCATCGCCGCCCCGCCGCTCACCGGGGTCGCGGCGGGGCTGACGTTCGTCGCGCTCCTGATCGCCTTCGCGGTGAAGACCCCCCTCTTCCCCCTCCACACCTGGCTTCCGTTGGCGCACACCGAGGCCCCGACGGCGGGGAGCGCCGTGCTGGCCGGGGTGCTCCTCAAGCTCGGCGCCTACGGATTCATCCGCCTCGCCTTGCAGATGACGCCCGGCGCCTTCCGCGCCGCCGCGCCGTATGTCGCGGCGCTCGCCGTCGTTTCAGCGCTCTATGGCGCGTTCGTCGCCCTCGCGCAGACGGACCTCAAGCGGATGATTGCGTATACGAGCGTCAACCACATGGGCTACGTCGTGCTGGCGATCGCGGCGGCGGCGGCGAACCAGAGCGCCCGGGCGCTCGCCATTGATGGCGCGGTCCTGCAGATGGTCAGCCACGGGATCGTCACTGGTGCGCTCTTCCTGCTCGTCGGGACATTGCAGGATCGGGCGGAGACGCGCGAGATGGCGGCGTTCGGCGGACTGTTGCACGTCGTGCCGGTAATCGGTTGGGGGTTCATCCTCGCGGCGTTCGCCTCGCTCGGCCTGCCCGGCCTCGCCCATTTTCCCGCCGAGTTCCAAATCTTCCTCGGTACGTTCCAGGTCTGGCCGGTGGCGGCCGTGTTCGCGGTGCTCGGCATCGTGATCACGGCGGGTCTGTACTTGCGCGCCATCCAGATGACGTTCTTCGGCCCGCTTGCCGAGTGCTGGCAGACGATGCCCGATCTGCACGCCTACGAGCGGTGGGCGATCGTCCCCCTGCTCATCCTCGTCGTGATCGTCGGCGTCGCGCCGGGGGGCATCCTGACCGTCATCCATCGCGCCGCACGGATGATCGGCGTATGAACGGCGTGGGCGGCGGGATGCAGTTCGGACGGGATCTCCCGCTCCTTTTGCCCCAGATCGTCCTCCTGCTGACCGCTATCGCCGCATTGGTGACGGAGATGCTCCGGCGGCCGCGCCTCGCCCTGCCGCTCACGGTCGGTGGCTTGCTCGTGGCGACTGGGTTCGCCGTGCCGCTGATCGGCCGGAACACGACGATCTTCATGGAGACCTACCGGGTCGATACGTTGAGCGTCTGGGCGACACTCATCCTGCTGCCGACCACGGCGCTTGCCGCCGTGCTCGCCTTCCCAGAGGTGCGCGGGAGCGACCGCGAGGGCACCGTCTACAGCCTGCTGGCGTTCACCGCGCTCGGGCCGCTCGTGCTCGCGGGGGCGGGCGACGTGATGTTCCTCGTCCTCGGTCTCCTGCTCAGCAGCCTCGGCTCCTTCGCCCTCGTCGCCTACCCACGCGACGACCGGGCGACCGAGGCGGCGATGAAGTACTTCGTCTTCGGTTCCGTCACCGGCGCAATCATGATCTTCGGCTTGACCTACTGGTTCGGCGCGACGGGTTCGACGCTGCTCATGGACCTGGGGCGTTTGCAGGGCAAGTCACTCGCCGCCATCGCGGGGCTGGTCGCGGTGCTGGTTGGCCTCGGCTACAAAGCGGCGATCGCGCCGTTCCATTTCTGGGCACCGGACGCCTACGAGGGCGCGCCGCTGGCGGTCGCGGCCTTCCTCTCCATTGTACCGAAGGTCGGCGCGATTTTCGCGCTCGCCCAGATCGCGCGCACCCTGCCGACCAGCGCCGTGCATTGGCCCGTGGTGATCGGTGTGCTCGCGGTCGTCTCGATGACCTACGGCAATCTCGCCGCCTTGCCGCAGACGAACGTCGTCCGGTTGCTCGCCTACTCCTCGATCGCGCAGGCGGGCTATTTCCTGCTCGGGGTCGTGGGCATCGGCCGCACCGATCTGGCGATCAAAGCGCTGGTCGTCTTCGCTGCCGCCTATGCCGCGATGAATCTCGGCGCCTTCGCGATCACCGCGCGGGTCGGGCGCGACCTCGACGCATTTACCGGTATCGGCTTTTCCGCGCCCTGGACGGGCGGCGCGATGGTGGTCTTCCTCCTCTCGCTCGTCGGGGTGCCGCCGCTGGCCGGCTTCGTGGGTAAACTCCTCCTCTTCGGTGCTGCCATTGACGCGGGATACACCTGGCTCGCCGTGGCGGGTATCCTCAACAGCGTGCTCTCGCTCGCGGTCTACCTACGGATCATCGTGCCGATGTATCAGCCCGCCCAGGGGGGTTCCGTCGCAGTCCGACCGGTCGTCATTGTCTGGTCGGTCGCGCTGCTTTTCACCGTCGGCATCGGCATTGGCGCGCAGGTGTTGGTTAGTCGATTGTTGTGAGTGGGAGCGCCGGTTCGCCGCCACCTGGCAGCAGTCGTCATTTGAGGCAAGACATCGCAAAGGGGCAGATATGGTCGGAAGATTGACGGGAGGATCGCGATCCGTTCAGCAGCCGGATTCTCCGGCAGCAACGACGACTGGTACCTGCGAGGCGTCGTCTTCACGAGCGGGAGCATCAGCATCGGTGCGGAACTCGCCGCGTCCCGGCTACTCGCACCGTTTTTCGGGACATCCCTCTTCATCTGGGCCAACGTCATCGGCCTGACGCTCATCTACCTCTCGGTCGGCTACGCCGTCGGGGGGCGAATCGCGGATCGGTATCCGTCCGCCACCGTGCTGTACGGCGTCACCGCCGTTGCCGCGTTCACCATCGGGTTGGTCCCCTTGCTGTCCCGACCGATCCTCGCCCGGAGCCTCGAAGCGTTCCAAGCCCTATCGCTCGGCGGGTTCTACAGTTCGCTCGTCGGGAACCTCATCCTCTTCGCCGTGCCGGTGACGCTCCTCGGCTGCGTCTCGCCCTTCGCCGTCCGCCTTTCGATGACATCGCTCAAGGGAGCGGGGAGCACCGCCGGATCGCTGTATGCCCTCAGCACCGCCGGTAGCATCGCCGGGACGTTCATCCCGACATTGCTCTTGATCCCGAGGATCGGCACGTACCGCACATTCTATCTCTTCGCGCTCACCCTCTTATCGGTCTCCCTGATTGGCCTCGTGCGGATGCCATCGCGGCGAAGCCGCATGCGATTGATTGTCGCGGCCGCGCTGATGCTCGGCTCCATGTTGGCGGTCACCGGGTTCGGTTATCGCGGCTTCATCCGGCCGGTCGAGGGGAATCGAACAGTCATCTGGCAGGGAGAATCCGCGTACAACTTCATTCAGGTCGTTGAGAACCGGGAATCCGGCGCGTACGAGCTCGTGCTCAACGAGGGGCACGCCATCCATTCGCTCTACTACCCCAAGGAGGCCACACAGCCGCTCACACGGGGTCCGTGGGACTATTTCACTGTTGGCCCCTACTTCACCCCGCAACAGCGCGCAGACAAGATCAAGAGCATCGCCTTCATCGGCCTCGCCGGGGCACAGCAACGAAACGGATGGCCGATGCCTACGGGTTGCAGGTGCAGATCGACGGGGTCGAGATCGATCCGACGATCGTCGCTATCGGGCGGCGCTACTTCGCTATGCGCGAGCCGAATCTGCATGTGATTGTCCAGGACGGTCGGTATTTCCTCAAGACCACCGAGAAGCGCTACGACGTCGTCGCTGTCGATGCGTATCATCAACCCTATATCCCGTTTCAGTTAACCACGAAAGAATTCTTTGCGGAGGTGCGGGACCGTCTGAATGACAACGGCTCCGTCATCGTCAATGCGGGCCGGACGAGCACGGACTACCGGCTGGTCGAAGTGATCAGCCAGACGATGCGGGCCGTCTTCCCGAATGTCTCCCTCATCGACACGCCGGGGTACACGAACACGATGGTGATCGGCACGAAGAATCCTTCACAGCTCGCTGATTTCGCGACGAACATCGAGGCGGAGCGCTCGATCCGGCCGCAATCGCCGATCGTGACGATCGGCGAGGACGCGATCGCGAAGGGAGACATTCGGGAGGTTGCACCCGGGCCAAAGGTGTTCACCGATGACCTGGCGCCGGTCGAGGACCTCATCGACCGGCGCCTGCTCGACTATGCACGGAAAGGCGGTTCGTAGTTTTTTCGGTGCGCTCCGCAGACCGCGATGTGCATGGAGAGTGCGCGAGACGTTGCTATGTCGTCAACAAGCGCTCCCGGAGTCGCCGGTAGACGCGGAGCCACCATTCCTCCATCACATCGCTATCTTCTTGGCTGGTGATCTTCGCGATGATTTCAGCGCGCCGCGCACCGCGCAAGGCACTCTCGATGAGCAGTGCGATACTGTCGGCCGAAGACGCCAATTCGTCCGAGGCTTTGCACTGCTCCCCTTCCTCGACGTTGCGTGGATACGTATTTACGGTCGCCTTGAGGCCAGTATTCGTCTCCGCGGCACCGAATTGTGCCGGTGCGGGCGCGGCTTCTGAGGCACGGATTGACGATCTATCAGCATCCTCAGGAACAAACGACGTTTGTTTTTTGGGTTGTGCCGCTTTGCGACGCGGATTCACGATGCCGGCGGCGGAGAGGCGTCCGCGTGCTGTGGCCACATCGCTCGATTGGATAGCTTCACCGTTCAGCACGCGTGCCCGGAAAGCCATGTACTCATCGTCCGGCAACTGCATGATGTCCCGCGCGGCGGTGGCGGAGAGCTGCTGCCGTTCGACCGCATCAGAGAGCACCTGATCGCTGAGAACCCGGAGCCGGTCTCGTACATGCTGCGCCGAGAGATGCAGCCGCGCCGCGATCATCGGCGGGGACAGCTTCTCGAGGTCGATCAACTCCTGATACGCGCGGGCCTCGTCGATGGGACTGAGATCCTGGCGCTGGAGGTTCTCAACCAGCTGGAGGATACGGACGCGCGAGGATTCCTCACCGCGCGCGACGACGGGGACGGTCGCCAGACCCGCCCGCAGTGCGGCGGCATACCGACGACCGCCGGCGATGATCAGGTAGCGCTGGCGACCATCGCCGATGGTACCGTTCTCGCGCACCACCAGCGGTTGCAGGATGCCGAATTCGCGGACACTCTCGGTAAGTTCATTCAGGCGCCGTGCGCCACTGTTGTGCTCCCAATCCTGTCGGGGTTGACCGGGGTCCGAGGATACCTGCTCGATCGGGACCTCCATCGCGCCCGGCAATCGCCGCTCGGTCGCGCCAGCGACCGCGTGCAGCGTCGTACGCGGTTGTGCGGGTCGGACGACAGCGACCTCCGCCTCACGACGATTATACGCCGACATACTGCTCCTCCGGGATCATCTCAGTTCGCGCGATCGCACAGACGACGCGCTGTGCCAATGCGCGATACGATTCCATGGCTACGGTCTTTGGCTCGGTCATCGCGAGTGGCAGATGGCGATTGAGGGCACGCTTGATCGCCGCCGAATGCGGCACCGGCATCGTTACAAGGTCGCCGAACGCCTTCTGCAGCACCGCAAGTCCCCCTTGGTCGGGACGGTCCCGATGCACCGCGTTCGGCACGATGGCGAGATGCTCCGCACAGACCATCTCATCCGCCGCCAACTCGTCGATTGCCATGACGGTATCGACGAGCGCATCGATGTCCTGCTGCGTGGTGGCCGTGGGTAGGACGGCCCACCCAGCGGCCAGTATGGCGCTCGACAGCGCGAATCCCAACGTCGGTGGCGTGTCGAGGAGCAGGACGTCGTAGCCGTCGAGCGCTGTGAGGATCCTCCGCAGGCGCAGGAAGCCCGTCGGGGAATCGCTCAAGGAGAGCGCCGCAGCCTCGATCGAGCGATCACCCGGGACGAGGTCGATGCCGGCACCGGTAACCCGGATGAGGTCTCTCACCGGTAGCCCGGGTGCGGAGATGCACGCGCCGATGCCGCGCTCCACCGGATCATCGGTGAGCAGGCGCGTCAGAGAGGCCTGGGGGTCCAAATCGACGACGACGACTCGCAGCCCGGTCTCGACCAGGGCACCGGCGAGATTGAGCGTTGTCGTGGACTTCCCACTGCCGCCTTTGCGGTTGACGATCGCAACGATCCGTTCTCGTTTCATTGGCTGCGCACCTCTGCCGCTACCCTCGGCTCAACAAGTCCGAGCACGTCCTCGAGCACCGCGAAGAAATACGCCATACGATTCTTCGTCGGGCCGATCAGGGTACCGTTCGCGTCGCTCTGCTTGTGGATGCTCGCGCTATGCTGCTTGGTCGCGGCGCGCGCGCCGAGCAAAGCATCAGTAAAGCCGTCCAGATCAACCGCAGCCCGACGGTAGAGATTCATCGCGCGACTGACCGATGCCGGCAATGAAGCTTCGTCGTTCAGTTCCCGCGCGAGGTCGCTGACGTAGTCCGTAATCACATTAATTTCATGATTTGAGGCCTTTCGAAATTTCGAGTTCTCGAACTCCATTTCTCTATTTTCTTCTCTATTCGGTTCTCTATTCCCTTCTCTATTATTGGGTAAAACTTTCTTTACATCAGACGTACGGGTTTTCTTTTCTTCTGATGTAAAGTTTTCTTTATATCTGCCGTCAAGAAGGCCTGATATCAAGTTTTCTTTACTTCTGACGTAAAGGCGATCCAAGTGGAAGTGCTCGAAGTATGCGCCCTCATCCTCGACCCACCGGCCGAGCACAAAGATATTTTGGCGACCCGTTCGTAGGCTCTCAATCACTGTGCGACGCGAGAGCGCGGTGATGTCGTTGCTCACCGATACGAGTGAGAGGTTCAGCCACTCGGCGATCTTCTCGCGGTCGAGCGAGCAGGCGAGGTAACCTTTAGCGAAGTATTCGTGCAGGCCCATGTAGTGGGGATCGCGGGAGCGCCAGATGTGGCGGCGCATGATGAGGTACGTCGAGAACTCGGGTGAGCGAGTAAAAGAAAGGAAATCCGGGTTGTCCAGATCAGTGAAGTCCAGCAGGATGAACTGCCGGTTGAAATTCTCTGACCCCATCAGAAACCCCCGTTCCCCCGATTAACGAGCTACTGCGTGAGCATCGTTTCATGGTAGTGGCGAATTGCTTCTCGAATGAGTTGTGAGCGGTCAACTTGACGCCGCTCCTGTCGCCGGAAATGGGCCCTCAACTCGTCGAGGGACGTAATCTCGTCTTCCGTCAAATACACCGTTGTCCGGAATCGATCCCTTTCGATGGGTTCTTTCGTTGAGGTCATTTCCCCTTTGGCTCCGCTATGCACTGATACATCTCCTCTTCCTCACCGAAGTGTACGTACACCATCTGTGTCGTAGTGTGGAGCATGAATGTTTTGATGTCAAGACGACAAGGCGTTCTGTCGCTATAGCATACAGACATCTGGGATGTACATTATCATGAACATAGACGTTAATCATCTTCATGTGTGAATGGTACGACATGTCTGTCTTGATGTCTAGTCGCTACAAGTGGGGTAGTACCCCAATGAACCGTGGACGGTGTCAGATTTGAAGGGAAACGGGTTCTGTGACACGCTTGCTGATGCTTGACGTCAGCAGGAGGAGTCACATGAACCC
>JAABUO010006071.1_pt1 | contig 13984 bp, 12 predicted proteins | sample 5559291 | NCBI WGS metagenome assembly JAABUO01 (sample SAMN10711878, study PRJNA513372) | rock metagenome | isolation source: Antarctica rocks | place: Antarctica: Victoria Land, Finger Mt sud | reverse complement strand
CCGGACAGTATGCGCAACCTGGCCAACTTGAGGCAGACTTCATAGTGTGTGCGTGTCAGTTAGAGCCTGGCGCCCGCCCGCCCCGCTGCCTGTAGCTTGGTCCCGGACCGGACGCCAGCGTGCCCCTCTCTGAACCTCATCGAGCTCGAAAGCGCCGCTGAAGCACGACCTAAGGCTGGGGCGAACCGCTCGGCGCATGCGCCCAGAACCGTGGTTGGTCAGCATGAGGCGGCCCTCCTTGAGGCCCTCCCGCTGCTGTGGGGCCCGGCGCGCGGGACGCGCCGGCGCCGGCGGCGCGCGGGCGCCGGCGGGTGGAGCGGCTGAAGAGGGGTCGCGCGGACCCTGGGCAGGTCAAGGGCGCGTCCGCGGCGGTGGACGACGCGGGCGCGGCCGCGGTGCTGGCCGCCGCGGCGCCGTTCCAGAACGGCTACCTGGGCGCCGCGCTGGCGCGCATGACCGACGCGGTGGCGGCCGCGTTCCCGGGCGGCGCGCGCGCGCTGCCCACGTCGGCCGAGCTGCAGAAGTGCATCGGGCGCGGCCCCCATGCGCTCCGCCCGCCCCCTCGCTGCACCTCCGCCCACCGCTTTACTGCACCTGGGCGAGCGTGCGCGCTTGCGAACAAACCTTGCTGGGCGCGTGGGCGTATGTGGGGGGCTGCCCTCGCGGACGCCGGGCGACCGCGCCGCCGCAGACCCGCGCGGCGATGCGGCGGCCGCCGCGGCTGCGCGGGGAGCGCGGCAAGCGCGGGGATTGCGCCTGCCCTAGCCCGAGCGCCGCGCATCGCAGAACGCGTCCGCGCCGGCGCGCAGGCGCCTGCACGAGGAGCTCAAGGCGGCGGGCGACAGCGCGCGCCTGTCCGCGCAGGTCGCCGCGTGCGCGGGCAAGGCGCTGCGCCTGCTGGCCGACAAGGCCGAGTACATGACCGCCACCGGTGCGCGGCGCCGGCGCCTCTACTCCTACCTACCCAACCTTACCCTACCCTATCCTGAGTATATGACTGCCATCGGTGCGCGGCGCCGGCGGCCCGCCCACCCGCCCGTGTGCCATGCGTGCCTGCCCGCGCGGTGGCTGCTAGCGCGCACCCAGAATGGGTACCTGGGCCTCACGCCGCGTCAGCCCCACGGCGTGCTGAGATGCGCTGGGCCGCGCGCGCCGCTCGCCGGCCATGCGCACACTAGCCGAGTGGGCCACTCGGAAAGGGCCCTGAAGCGACCCGGCCCGCTCGCGCGGCGGCAGGCCCCGACCTGCGCAGCGTGGCGGGCGCGTGTACGGGCGGCCAGGCGCGCAACATCGCGCTGTGCGGGCAGCTGGCCGAGGTGCACCGCTCGCTGGCCACGCTGCTGCCGCGCCTGCCGCCGCCCGCCGCCGCCGCCCTCGCGTGCGCCCTGACCCCCTCCCCCCAGCAAGCGTCCTCAGTACCATAAGCGGTCATGCATTCACTCCAAATTCTCAATTGGGGCCCTACACTGCGCATGTCCGCGTGGGTGCTGCGCGCATTGTGGAGGCTGGACAGACAGCGCCTGGGCAAGCGAGCTCGTCAGATCGAGCACAGTGAAGTGCGGTGCTGCCAGGGGTCTGAAGCACAGCTGCGCCACACATCCTGCCAGGCTGTGCCGTGTTTGGGTCGCCGAGCGGCGGCGCGCGCAGGGCGCCGCTGGAGGCGGTGCAGGGCGTGGCGGTGGATGCGGTGGTGCCCATATTCCGCGCGGCGGTGGAGGCGACCGAGGGCGCGCTGCTGCGCATGCACGAGCAGGGCTTCGGCGGCGACGCGCCGCCGGCCGTCTCGGCGCCGTCGCCGTACATGGCCGAGCTCGCGCGGCAGCTGTCGCATTTCCGGTGCGGGCCCCGCGCTGCTGGCGCTGCCCCGCCCGTCGCGCACCCGCGCGCGCGCGCGCGCCAGCCAGGCGAGCGCCTTGGCACAAGCACACCCGGAAGCACAGCACGCGCCCTAATCTAACCTAGTCCTGAACCCTATCCCTACATCCGCGCGCGCCGCCTCAGGGCGGAGTACCTGAACAAGTTCAGCCCGGCCGCGGCCGCGGGCGCGCCGACGGTGGCGGGCGCGCTGGTGGAGCGCATGGCCGCGCGCCTGCTCGTCTTCTTCGCGCGCCACGCCGCGCTGCTGCGCCCGCTCGGCGCCGCCGGCAAGCTGCAGCTCGCGCAGGCGCGCCCCTCCGGCCGGTCCCTCATTTCCTCCTAGCAGCATGCAGTGACTTCCTGGTGTGCATTCTTGCTCGTAAGCAGGCCGCTGAGGCCAGCGTGCTCTGCGCTGCGGCTCCTCGCTTGCTGCTGCCCTGCTGGGGAGCAACCCTGGAGCTGAGACAGTCTTGAGTCGGCAGGGCTTCCCCGGATACGGGGCTCCTGCTGACCTGTTCCACGTTTGGGTATGCGGTAACGCAGTATACCGCTGGCGCTGCCGAGCCGCTGTCGCTGCCCTGCGTCCTGCCCGGCGCCGCTCGGCCGAGGGGCTGGTGCCGCTGTGCTGAGGCGCCGGGCGCGCCGGCAGGACATGGCGGAGCTGGAGGCGGCGGTCGGGCAGAGCCTGGTGCCGGTGGAGGCGCTGGGCGGCCCGCACCGCACGCTGCGCGCGCTGCGGCCGCTGCTGTTCGCCGACACCGCCGCGCTGGCCGGCTCGCCGCTGCTGGGCGCGCTGCCGGCGAGCGTCGCGCTGGCGCACCTGTTCTCGCGCGCGCCGCCCGGCCTGCCCTCGCCGCACGCGCGCTCCGGATTCACGCCCGCGCAGGCGTGCGGGCCCCGTGGTCCTGCAGCCCTGCAGCCCTGAGGCCGTGTTTGGAGGCTGCACGCAGTCAGTGTGCTCCTGCCTGGCCCGTGCCTGCCAAACGGCCGCTCCGGGCTCACGCCCGCGCCGGCGCGCTGCCACGGGGTCTGCAGCCCTACAGTCATGTCTGCATTTGCAACAGTCCATGTGTTCTGCCTAGCCCGCACTTGTTGAACGGCCGCGCTAGGCTCTCGCCCGCGCCGGCGCACTGCCCCGGGGTTTGCAGATCTACAGGCCCTCTCTGCAGCTGCAACAGATCATGCGTTCTGCCTGGCCTCCGCCTGCCGAACGATTGCTCGCCCGCGCCGGTGCGCTGCCCAGGGGTCTGCAGCCCTACAGCCCTGTCCGAAGCTGCAGCAGTCCATGCGTACTGTGTGGTCGGCACTTGCTGCACGTCCGCTCTGGGCTCACGCCCGTGCAGGCGTGCTGCAGCTCCTGGTCCGGCAGCCCTGGTCCGGCAGCCCTGCAGCCTCGGCTGCAGCTCCAGCCGTGTCCCTGCGGGAATCCAGTGATAGGCCGTCCGCCCGGCCGACGTGTGCTCCGGGGCACCCCGCGCAGTACTCGCTGTGGCTGGACCAGCACAGCCCAGAGGAGGCCGCCAAGTACGTGCGCGCGGCGCTGGAGGCGTGCGCGCCCGCCGTGCGCGGCGAGCCGGGCTTCGACGAGCTGTACCCGCTCATGCTGCGGCTGTGCTCGCCGGCGCCGCACGCGGCGTAGCCTGCGCGCTCGAGGTCTGTGATAGGCGGCATCTGCTACGCATACATGGGGCGCAACAGGCATGTGCATGGGGCTGCATATAATCTACATGTAAATCATATGCAAGTCCCTTTGTAGTTGATACCCTACCCCGTTTCCGGGAAACAATCAGCCCTTTATCCTGTTTCGCAGCAGTGCGAGCTGTGTGAACGCTCTGCGACGAGGAGACGAGCAGGATGGCGATGGCGTCGATGACCCTGCGCCCTCGGGTCGGCCTGATGACAACTCGTCCGTCAGTCTCAGCTAAGCGGGCAGCGCCTCGCGTGGTGACCGTGAAGGCAATCGGGGACACGCAGCTTTTTATCTCAGGTACGCTCTGGAGGTCAGGCCGGGAGGCGCTGCTTGGCGAGCTCACAAAGCGCGCATGCACACACCATGCACCGCTGGGACGGGCTGGCAGGCTCGCAGGCCACTCACACCGCGCGTGCCTGTGCGCGCCAGCGGCCACCGCGGGGAGCCTGGCGCTGGGGCGCTTTGTGTTCCTGCCGTTCCAGCGCGACAACGTCAAGCGCCAGGGCCTGGGCAAGCAGAACGGCGTGACGCACCCGGAGGCCGGCGACAAGTTCGCGCAGGAGGCGACCTTCGCGCTGAACACCAAGGACCCGGCAGGCTTCAACCTGATCGACGTGTTCGCCTGGGGCGCGGTGCGCGCCGTGGTCTTCCTGGGCCACGTTCACAGCCTTGCTGCAGGCTATGCGAGCCAGGGTGGCACACCTGTGCGCTCACTGCAGTGTATGTGTCAGCACTGTATGCAGAAAAAGCAGCCGTCTGGCTGTAAGGGCGAACCAGTTGTACTGCAGCAAGGTGTTCACTGAACGGTGAGGTGCAAGGCAACCTCCGTGGCGGGCAGTCAAAGGAGGCTAGCGGAGGGGTTGGTGGCTGTGCGGGTCCTCACGTGTCTATCGTGCGCTCAGGGGTAGGCCCAGTCTAGACCCGAAGTGCGCTAGCTAAGCGCGCGGCGGGCAGGCGGCTGACTCGCAGTGTCTGAGGTGACGGGGGCGCTTATGGCATCCCCGCAGCAAGCTGTGTGAGGTGGTGCCTGCGCGCATCGCTGCGCGCACATGCTAAGCTCTTCCTGAGCATGTTGCTGCTGTGCCGGCAGATCGGCCACGCGCTCGGCTACTTTGCGCTGGCGACCAAGTCGCTCAACGCGGCGGGCTTCGACCCCAAGGTGCTCTCACGCTGTATGTGCTGACATGCCTGTGCAATCGTCAGGCATTCAAACATATGGAAAGATTAACGCAAACATGAAAATGTTGTTTGCATGCTTGAAGTGTAAGCTGTCGGCCTGTGCCGCCTGCTGCTTTCGACTCACGTCCGGGCGTGCGCGCGCGCAGCCGTTTTGAGCACTGCAGCCATGCCAGGAGCTCTGGCCCGGAGCGGGGACGGCGTGTAGAAAAGGATATGCTGTGGATGCTGCCTCATGATAAGATAGCTGCACCACTGTAATTGATCTGCCAGATCGCCATGTGCTGTGCTGAAATGCAGCTGTAGCTACCAAACACCAACGACAGCCAGCTATGTACAGCACCGTGCATTTCAGTCTCGGCACACCAACCCGCCGGCGCCGGCGCACATCGGCGCACACCAGAGCGCGCAGTCGCAGCGCTCAGTGATCCGTCAGGGGTTCCACTAACTCGCCGCTCACCAGGTCGTTGACCCGCTGCGCGCAGCAGCAAGGCACACCTCAGTGCCAGGGCTGGGAGCGTGCTCACTTGGGCTGCGACAAGGGCTCCGTCTGATTTGCGCCGCACCTCTAGGGCGGAACTGACGCACGCAAAGGGCACGGAGTCTAGAGCAGTGCACATCTCCCCAGTAACACACCCTGTCACTCCACTCAATTCCTGTATAACACAGTAAAGGTGCCATCATGTATGCTGCGCACTCGAGGCGGGCCAGACAGCCGCGGGCATGGCGGGGCAGCAGCGCTGGCAGCCTGCCCCGGGCCTGTGCTGGCACGTTCATCGGCACGCACGCACGACAGCAACCACACACACCTGCATGCGGCAGGCATGCCTGCCGGCCTGCCCATCTGGGCAGGCCTCGAGAGCTCGCGGGCGCGCGCAAGCCCTGCGCGGCACCTCGGCGGGCCCGGGGCGGCGGGCCCGGGGCGCGCACCGGGAAGGCGAGCTTCTCGTCCAGGTGGTCCTGCGCCCAGACCAGCATCTTGAGCAGGCCCGGCAGCCGCGGCTCCTTCTCCTGCGCGCGGCGCCCCCGCGCTGGGCCGTCCGCCTGCTCGGAGCCCTACCCTACCCTGCGCCCACACGCGCGCGGCGCTCCCGCGCTGGGTCGAGCGGCGCAAGCGCGACGCCCGCTTGGAGCCCTACCCTACCCTGCACCCATCGCACCCACTGCCAGGCGCGGCTGCGTCAGCCCCGGCGCTGAGACGGTGCCCGCTCGACGCCGGCCGCAGGCGCCCGCGCGGAGGCGCCCGGCCGCGGCGCCAGACTCCCACGCCTGTCCCAGCAGCGGCGCGCAGACGGAAGTGGCGCCACCGAGGCCGGCCGGCCGGGGCGCCCGGCGAAGCAGAGGCGCGCCACACCTGGCACTGGCTGTCCAGGATGGCCGCGTTGAGCTCGCTCGCCGTCTTCTGCCGCTGCGCGACGTCCATCAGGTCCGCGACCGGGCAGCTGCGCGCGTCCTCGAATGCCAGCAGCGCCACCGTCCGCTCTGCGCGCCGCACAAGGCACCTGAGGCCCTGCTGCTGAACCTGCTGCAAATCCGCGGGAAAGTGTCATTGGAAATCTAAGCACAACTCCGGCAGCGCACTTGGCTGCTCGTTCTGGCAGCGGCGCTTGTCCATGGCAGCGCGTTTGACCGCAGGCTCAGCCCGACATCGCTACGAGGTCGCTCGCCGGCGCTCAGCGCAAGGCAGAAGAGCAGGCGCGTGCAGTCAGGCCTCGGCCGCACGGTCTCCAAGAGCGCGCGCCAAGCTTGGCGACGGCCGCGCGCACGCTGCGCATGCCCTGCGCCGCCGGGCGGCGGGGGCGGGTGGGGTCGGCCGGGCGCGCGGGCCGCGCACCCAGCTCGCCCAGGAGCGCGGGGTGCTCCTCGCCGCGCGGCGCCAGGTACTCCTGCGCGAACTCCAGAGCCTCCTCCGTGCGCCCCTCGCGCACCAGCTCGATCAGGCGCTGCTGCTGCAGGTGGAACGCAAGCTGGTGCTTCTCCTCCAGGATCTGCGCGCGCGCGCGCCGCCGCGCCGCTCAGCGCCGCGGCGGGCCCGCCCGCCTCAGCAGCCCCAGTCGGCTGGCTCAGGCCCACGTCGTAATCCTACCTCGTAATCCTTGTCTCGAGAGTTCGCCGCTCACTGGCCCGCATGGGCATGCGGGCAGGGCGCGCGCGGCGGCCGAGCAGCAGAGGCCTCCCGGCCGCTGCAGCTTGGGCAGGCAGTTGCTGGTAGGCCGCAGAGGGGCCGCTGAGCTGAGGCCTGGTGGGGCCGTCGGCACATGCAAGGCAGGCATGCTGGGCTGGCGGGCGGGGCAGGCCAGCAGCGTGGGATGCGTGCAGGAGCCGGACGCGCGGGCGGTGCGCCGGCCGGACACTGTACGGGCGCCTGGGCTGCCGGGTGGACCATGGGCCAGGACGGCGCGCCTCGGGGTTCAGGTCATTCACGCGCTCGATCGCCTCCTCCACGTTGCCGCTCTGCACGGCGCGCCGGATCTCCATCCGGTCCGTGATGGCGTCCAGGTCGACGCCCGGCGGCGTGCCCGACTCCGTCTCGAAGGTGTGCGCCGCCTCTACGTAGCCCTGCCGCGCCGGCCCCCGGCTCCGGTGAGCTTGACAGCGCTTGCAGCGCCAACGCAGCACCAGCGCTTGCTGGCGATGCGTGCTCCGCGTGCACCGCGCCCCGCCCGCGCTGCAGCCTCGCCACGCAATCAGCCTCTCCGCACACAGCCTGCCTTGGCGCTATGGAAGTCTGCACTGCCTGCGCTTCTCAGTGTGCCCGTCGCCACAGGGACAGTAGGCTCCAACAGCCCTCCCAGCGCCAAAGCTGGTAACGGAGCTTGGCGCGCTTTGTGCGCTGGCTCAGCATAGCCTTGACACGCCACAGTTACCCCGGCAAGTTTGGCTCGCACAGCCCTTAACGCCACAGCCAGCAAAGGCGCCTGCCTGAACAACTGCTTCGCCGCTCGCACAATAAGCGTCCAGTGCCACGCTTAGCCTCTGCTCTGCCTTGCCACTGACCCCATGGGTCACAACCTCAGAGCAGAGCAGAGCAGAGCCACAGCAGGCATGGGCTGTGCATAACCAAGGGCAGTCAGCCCAAGGTGCCAACGGCCTGAGCAAGTGTCAGGTTCAGGCCGCACGCAGATGCCAACGCGGCGAGGGCGCGGTGAGGAGCGGTGACGAGCACCTCTGTGACAAGGAAGTTCATGATCAGCTTGTTCATGTCCTCTTTCCGTATCTTGACGGCGTCCAGCTTGCGCTTCCACTCTGGCAGCTGGATCCGCCGCTTGTCGGAGGCCTGCAAACATCACATGCGTCTGAAAAAGGAGTGCAGATGCAGCAGGCAGCAAACGCTTGTGTCACAGACCTCGCCGCGCCCCATCGTGAGGCCTCCCGCTGAAGCTGATAAAACGCGCCGCGGCCCGCACACTAGCTGTGCTAGCAAGAGGTGGCCCAACAGCGCAGTGTGGGCTCTGTAAGCTAGGCCGGCCCCAGTAGTGCGGGTATGTGAGCAAGGTAGTATCAGTGAGACGGCGCAGAAGCGAATGCAGAAGACACAGGATGTCAACAGGACGCTCTTGCCCGCCTACTTGTGAGTGCAGTCTACACTGCAGTGCGCCTCAGTTGTAGCCTAGGTTCACTGGCTAGGTTCACTCCGAGCAGGAGGCAAGTAGGACACAGCCTGCCTGGCAGAGAAACGAGGACAGACAGCGCCACTCGCGCCGCTCGTGTCATGAGCTGCAGCCACGATGAAAGCGAGCAAGAGGCGTTGTCCAGGGAGGCAGAAGCGAGAGCTGCAGCGCCTTGCCACCCAGACGGTGCTTGTGGTACAGGATGCAGCGGGGGCACTGGTGCACACAGTGATGCAAGAGAAATGTCTCTAGGGGGCGCAAGTGTTGGCGGCCAAGGCGGGGCGGATGCCCGCCGGCAGTGCGGCAAGTGCAAGGCTCGCTCTGCACAGGCGTGCACCTGTCCGAGGCACAAGACGAGCATGCTGCGCGCAGCAAGCTCCCTGCACAACAGTGTGACCGTTTGCACAAGCAAAGTTTTTGTGAGAAGTAACCAGCCTGGTCGCACGCATCTCTGTGCCCTGGACACTGTCAGAGTTTGTACAGGTATGTCTGTCTCGGCCACAGTCCTTGGCTAGTACCTTGCCTATTCATCCGTCAGCATACAGACATGAGCTGCGCCGCGCAGGCGCTTGTGCGGCAGGGCGATGCGCTCTGCGGCGAGTGCCTCGCCAGCATGCTCCTGGTCTCCGTCCGGCGGGCTGTGCGCGCACCGGGCTTGATCGCGCCGGGCGACCGTGTGCTGGTCGCAGTGTCCGGAGGTCCGCTTTGCCTCCTCCGCTCTGGCGGGGACCTTGCATGCGACCTGCTGCGTGCTGCAGGGCATCTTTTGGGGGCAGGGCGTGCCTGCTGCTGCCCCCCATCGCGTGGAGAAACGCAGGCCGCACCTTGCAGTGCCGGACCTGCTCCACTTTGAGCCTAGCAGCTGCTGGCTGTACCACTCAACAGTGCAAGCCGGACAGCCTGCAGGCATGTGACTCGGCCCTGCCGTGCGTATTGGCAGGACCGTCGTCGCGCGCCGTGCTGCACCTGCTGAAGCAGCTGCACAACCCGGACACCTCTGGCAGGCTGCAGAGCAGCAAGGTGCGCGGCAGCAACACCACCAACCGTGCCTCCTTGCTTCCGACGCTTGTAGGCTGCGCGCTGCCTTTTCGGTCGCGGGTGCAACTGCGGCCATCACGCACGACGCTACGAGAGCTCTCTGCTTCAGCACGCTCGGCACAGCGCCGTGTTTTGGAAGGACGCGCAGCATTGCTGGAGAGCATGCGTGCGGGGGTGCAGACCGCTTTCGAGCTGGCCGTGGTGCACGTGGCAGATGGCGCCGCGCACGGGCTGCCGCCTGCCGCGGCCGCCGCGGCCGCGGCCGCGGTGCGCGACGCGGTCGACGCGCCGCGCTATGGCCTGCGCTTCCACAGCCTGGCGCTGGAGGACGCGTTTGCCGACGACCCGGCAGCAACCGCAGGGCTGTGCCGTCCCGGCCAGGACCGACAAGCGTCAGCCGCCCCCAGCTCAGGAACCCCGACACCTTGTGAGCCGTGTTCGAGGCGAGCTGCGCCGGCGGCCGGCCGAGGGGACGGGGCTGGCGGCGCGGCGTGTGCCGGTGTCGCGGGATCGGACGCGCGCGACGGTGCGGCTGGGGAGCCGCCCGGCGCGGCGGCGGCGGGCCCGCCTGGCCGCGGGGGTGAATGCGCCGCGTGCGGCGCGTGCCCCGCAGCGGCGGATGACGACATGATCGCCGTTGGCGTGCATGTCGCGTGCCGCGGCGCGGCGCGTGCATGCAGCGGCAGCCATGCAGGGCGCCCAGGGCTGGCGGGCGGAGCGCCGGCAGGCACCGCTGCCGCGCCGCTGGGGCCTGACGACCGGTGCTCCAGCGCGTGCGGCGAGCGCGCCGCGGCGCCCGAGGGCGGCAGCAGCTGTGGGGGCGCGCCGTGCGCTGCTTGCGCGCGGACGGAGCGGCGCCACCGGCTCGCGGCTCTGCTGGAGGTGCGGCGCCAGCATGCCGCATGGTTGGCGCATGGAAAGCAGTGTGGCTGCGTCAGTCACATGGCACAGTGTCCCGTGGATGCATGGGCACTCCTGCATGTCTGCAGGAACATTTGGCCTCCTGCATAGGCCCCAGGCCAGAGGCGGCGCTTGATGCGACCTGACCCGGGAGTGCGTCAGGTCCGCCGCGGATTGGCTGACCCGGGCCTGCTGCTCCCTCGCAGGCGTGCCTGCCAAAGCGCCTTGGACCTGCTCAAGAACTTTGGTGCACTTCAGGTTTGCAACCCTACATTACAAGGTTTTGAACTCACGCCCAACGCCCGTGCGCAGGCGGTGCCCGACGCAACCGGACGCGAGGACTTGGCGGCCGCGCTGACACGGCGCCTGCTGCTGGCGGCGGCCGCCGGCCTGGGCTGCAACCGGCTGGCGCTGGGCGACAGCGCCACGCGCCTGGCCGCGCGCGCGGTGGCGGCCGCTGCCAAGGGCGCCGGCCGCGCGCTGCCGGCCTCGCTGCAGCACTTTGACGCCAGGCGCGCGCCCGCGATTACGCACGGGAGCTGAGGCGGGCGCCCGTGGCGCCCTACGCCGGGCGGCGCTGCTGCGGCGCTGCAGCTGGGGCGGCGCGCCGTTCCCGCGCGGCCGCGCTGTCTCATTGCTGCTGTCTGTGACGTCGGTCTATAGGGCCGGGCGCACCTGCTTGCGCCCACCGTGCACGATGTGATCGAGCAAGGCGAATGAGGGGACATACATTCCTGCCCGCGTCATGAGCGAGCGCGCAAGGACGGCGGGCTCGGACGGCGCATGCGGGTTGTGGTGCTGTGTCTTGGCGCATGCGGCCTCTGTCCAGTGCTGCAGCGCCTGCCGCCGCGCACTGTGCCCTCCGCCTGCATGGCATTCGCCATCTGCACCGCCGGCATGCCCTAGCCGCACCAGGGGCTGGTCGCCGCTCGTGCGCGGCCAGGCGCGCGTGAGCAGCCCCGTCTGGATGCTGCGGCGCCGGCGCGCCCAACCTGCTGCGCCCCCGCGGCGGCAGGCACGGCCGGGACGCGCCGGCGGTGGTGCTGCCGGCGCGCGACCTGGCTGCGCGCGACCTCGCCCTGCTCTGCGCGCTGCAGCGCCTGCGCACCGCGCCGCGCGCCGCGCCGCCGCCAGCGCGGCGCGGCCGCGCGACGCTCAACGCGCTGGCGACGACCTTCGTTGTCGGCCTGCAGGTCTGCGGCCGCCCCGCCCCTGCTCCTGGGACAGGCCTTACTGCGCCATGAGGGCCTCAGGGGCAGGCAGGCCTCGGGAAGCAGGCAGGCCTCTTCTGCCTGTCTGAACGAGACGAGGGCCTCCTAAAGGTTTGACTCAGAGGAAGCTCTCTCTGGAGGTGCATGCCTTGAGGTGGCCCCAGTGCCTGACATCTGTCGGGCGTGAAATCCGGACGCCCTTCTTAGACGCTTACTCAGTGTGCCGTCTGTTTGCCTTCGATGTGAACCGCTCGATCAGAGGTGAGCAGATGGCTGTGGGGCCGCATGGCGAGGGCGGGTGTGCTTGCGCGCAGGCCGCGCTGCCGTCCACGGTGCCCACGCTGCTGCGCACCGCGCTGAAGCTGCAGGCGTTCCCCTTCAACGCGCTGCCCGCAGGCGGCGCGGCGGCGGACGCGCGGGGGGCCCCGCCTGCGGCCGGCGCGGATCCAGACAGGGGCGGGCCGCCGGCTGGGCCGGATGGCCCGGCGCCCGCGGAGCGCCTCTGCGTCGTCTGCGCCGCGCCGCTGGCGGAGCGCGAGGCGCTGGGCGCGCACGAGGCGTCGCTCGCGGCGCGGGGCCTTGGCGCAGGGCTGGGGTCGGAGGCGGGGTCGGGCGCGCCGTGCGCCGCCGCGGCGGGCGCGGGGCCGGCCGCGCCCAGCGGCGGCGGCGCAGGGGCTGCAAATGGGGGCGCAGATCTTGTGCCGCGCCCCGATGCGGCGGCGCGCTCCCTGGCAGACGCCTGCTGCTACGCCTGCCGGCAGAGCGTCGTGCTGCCGCCCGGCGCAGGCCCTGGGGCGCGCCGCGGGGCGGGCCAGGGTGTCGGCCCCGGCCATGGCACAGGCCTGAGCGGGGCGGGCAGAGCGGCTGGGCTGCGCCCGGAGCTGCTGCCGCCGCTGCTGCGCGGCGGCGCGGCGGCGGCGGCCTGCCTGCGGCTGACGGCCGCGGGAATTGAGGGGCGGCGGCAGGCGCTGCGCGCGCAGATCGCCGACTACGTGCTGGAAGACGCGTAGTGCTGCTGGCGCATGGGCGATTTGGTGTAACCTGTGAGCCACCATTTGGCTGATGTGCGGCATGCGAGGCTGCTGTGTCATGGAGTATTGTGGGAATGCTTGCTGCCACCAGCATGGCTAATTAGGGCATCTGAGGAGGATGCGTCTTGCGGCACATGCGAGCAGAAGGCGTACGGAGCCGATGAGCGCTTGTGAGCTGAAATTTGGCTTTTCACGACAATGAGCCCATCAGCTGTACTGCTCCTCTGAGTGCCGCCACTGCACAGCCGCGGAGCTGCCGCCATCGGGCGACTGCCAAAGCAAAGGGGGCGGAGGCCTTCTCGAGCTTTGCCAGAATTGCAAGCCTGTTACCCTCACCACCTGGCGCAGGAGCCAAAAGCAGGTAGCCGGGCACAGCACGGCGGCATCATACTTCGTTCGTGCTGAACATGCAGGCTGCTGTGGGGCGCGCCGACGACGTGTGCGGGGCATAGCATGGACTGAAACAGCCCGCAGACACCGGGACGCCGCTGCGCTAGCCGCAGGCGCCCAACAGCGCCTGGGGTCAGCCGCCAGGGGCAGCAGCAGGAGGCATGCCGGGCATGCAGGTGCGGGGCATGCAGGCGCGAGGCGGGCCTCCGGGTAGCTACGGGCCTGACCATCGCCTCATGCCCGGGACCCGCTCCGCCGCCCAGCCTGAGGGCGTGCGCGGTGAACGATTTATACTCCAGCTTAGCGCCGCCGCAAACACGTGCGGCCCCACCGGGACCCAAGGCGCTGCTGAGCGCGCGGCAGGCGCAAACATGCACACCGGCACCAGCACGAAGCACACCCGCCCGAATTGCTCCAAGACCCTCGCATTCAGGCTTCCAATCCTAACCGCGCCCTCACAGCCGCCCAGAACACCAAAAACAGCAGGCACAGCGCTGACAAATTAGCACCAACTGGCAGGATGCACGCCAGGGCTGCACGCACCCCCGCACAAACCCCGCTAACCCTCATGTTTTGCCCTCCACCCAGCCTCCCAACGGCGCGCTCGTGCAACCCAAAAGCCGCGCATGGACGCGCCCACATCTGCAACTCGCGCGCACGCAAACACACACACACAACCACACACCATCGCCAAAAGAAGACTACGGACCTGAATGCGACAGCTAACTGGTGTACACAAACGTAGACGCGCACGGCAGCAGCGCCAAGGTGCGCGAGCCGCGGGCGGGGCCGCCCACGGCAGCACAGGCGCATGCACCCCAACCGCATGCGCGCCCTTTCGCTCACTCGCTCGCGGCGCCGCCCAGCGCGCACGCGCCAAAGCGCAGGCACGACTGCGCCGGGGCCGGGCCGCAGCGCGGCGGCGCCGCGGCGAGGAGCCTTAGAGGCGCGCCCGCTCGCGGCGAGCGTTACTGCCCGCGCGCGGCGAGCGTTGCTGCCCGCGCGCGGCGAGCGTTACTGCCCGCACGCCGGCTGCAGCTGCTTCCGCTGCGCCTCCAGGCGCATGAACACCTCCAGCTT
>JAABUO010006070.1_pt1 | contig 13985 bp, 7 predicted proteins | sample 5559291 | NCBI WGS metagenome assembly JAABUO01 (sample SAMN10711878, study PRJNA513372) | rock metagenome | isolation source: Antarctica rocks | place: Antarctica: Victoria Land, Finger Mt sud | reverse complement strand
TAATTTAATGAAAATTTAAAGTCGCGAGCGAGTAATAAGCGCGTGTTTAAATTAATTAATTCAGATAATAAAGTTAATCACTGTTATAATTACGATAAAAAGAAACACTAAAAAAAGAATTATTCTAAAAAGAATAAGTGAAACACAGCTATAACTGTGACTAATATTTTTAATAAGAATTCAAAAAACGATTAAGCTTCACTAGCGCGCAAGCGGAGCAAGAAAGATTAATAAAGACGCGTGACTTAATTATTACTAAGAATTAAATTAAACTTTTAAACGAAAAGCGTTTATTGTTCGAGCTCGTTAACTCGAAAGTAAAGCTAAATTTAATTAATCAGATTTACGTGATACAATGAGAATTGTAATTAATAAAACGCGTCGTCTTATCGCTATCGAGATTTCTTAATGATTAAGGCCGTTATTATTACGACGTTTATAAGCTCACATATAATATAATTAACTCTTAAAAACAACATTAAAAATGTATTACTCTTTTTTACGCTGTAAATTACGTCGAGCCCGATGTTATTTTTAATATATTAATGTTAATCGATTAGGAAATTCTTGTAAATTCGCAGAAAACAAGCTAACGCTTTAAGATAAAATTCGAAAACCTTGAAGTATTAACATCTCAGAAGTTTTCGAAAAGTCTTTTTAAGCAAAGCGAAATCTTTATAATTATTTGCGTTAACGTCGCAGAGACGTTAAGTAAACAAATCACATCATTTAAAGTTTTAAAGAAATTAATGAATTTTAAGAATGTCTGCGATGCAGAAAAGATTAATATTTTATTAAAGCAGAACAGAGAAGATCACGTCATTAATTTAATAAAAAGCGCGAAGCCGTCATTCATGTCTTTATATAATTTATTATAAATAGAGCTAGCGAAGCTTCGACGCTATCTTAAAGATGCTTTAATTAAAGATTAAATTAAACATTTCGTCTCGTCAGCAGAAGCCTTTATACTTTTTGTGCTTAAAAAGAATAATAAGTTACGTTTATGCGTTAATTATCGAGGCTTGAATGCGATTACGATTAAGAATCGTCATTCATTATCTTTAATCATTAAGACGCTGAATCGATTAAACGAATCTAAATGTTTTATTAAGCTGAATCTTAAGAACGTTTATTATCGCATACGAATTAAGTAAGATAATGAATGAAAGACGACGTTTCGCACGCGCTATAAGCATTTCGAATATTAAATTATGTCATTTAAGTTAACTAACGTCTCAGCTACTTTTTAAGCCTATATTAATAAAGCGTTAAGGGGCTTAGTTAATGTTATCTGTGTCGTATACCTGAATGATATTTTAATTTTTAATAATAACTTAACGCAGCATTAACGTCATGTAAGAGAGATGTTTTAACGTTTAAAAGATTATTAGCTATATGTTAATCTTAAGAAATGTTAATTCGTTACTAATGAAGTTAAGTTTCTAAACTTTATAATATTTACAGATGAGATGAAAATGAACTTAAATAAAATTAAAATGATTAAAGAATGATTTAAATTAAATATTTATCGCGAAGTTTAAGTGTTTCTAGACTTCGTTAACTTTTATAAACGCTTTATTCATCGCTATTTTAAGATCGCAGCGTCTTTTACTAGTCTGTTAAAAAATAGTAAAGACGATAAGAAATCAGAATCTTTTAAATGATCTGATGCAGCGAAGCAGGCTTTTCGTTAGCTGCGCGATATTTTTATGTCGACTTCACTTTTTACTTATTATAATTTAAGTAAAAGAATTAAAATAAAGATTAATGCTTTTAATTTTGCAGTCGCAGATATTCTTAGTTAACAGAATGCTAATGATTATTAACGATCGATAACGTTCTAATCGCGCAAGATGATATCGACGAAGTAAAATTACGAAACTCATAATTAAAAGCTCTTAGCTATAGTAATCGCTTTTAAGCAATGAAGACATTATTTAAAAGATAATTTATATTTTATTAAAATCTGATCAGATTACAATAATTTAAGAAGATTTATGAAGCAGAAAGAGCTAAACTTCAGGCAAGCTCGCTGAGCGCTGAAGTTAGCTGTTTATGACTTTAAAATTTTTCATCGTTCGAGTAAACGAAACTCAGTAAATGAGCCTTCTAAACGTTCGAATTATGAAAAAACATCGCTCTTTAACATTAAATTACTATTAACGTTACAGAATAAGCTAGCGCTGTTGTTAAACGAAAAAACGCTGACGCAAAGCGAGCGAAACGAAGTAAATAAGCTAGATTTCGTATCTTAACTAATAAAAGTTCAGCTAAATGACATAAACAAATTAATGTCGCTGTCGCTAAGAAAGCGAAAGATACTAAACAGTCTAGCCTCTGTATTTTAATTAATTAATATTTAAGTTCTCATATCGAAAAGAAAGACTAGAAATGTACTCGAAAGCTTTTATAAGAAATCGTAAAGATTTATGAAGTTCTTAATAAAGAAGCTTCAGGCAAGAAACGATTAAGCGAATGAAGTTCGTGTTAAACTCGTTAAGCCTTCTCATCGTCTGCGCAAGCGAAATAAAATTTAAGCTTTAAACTTTAAGAATCTCGTCAGACGTGACGAACGTCTTTATGTTCTCGATAATGTAATAACTAGAAAAAAGCTTATTAACAAGAATCATGATGATTTCTTAGCTGAACATTTTAAGATCGATAAGACTTTAAAACTTTTAAAAAGAAAGTATTATTAATTCGTTTACTCAGAGTAAATAACTTTCTATGTTAAGATCTGTGACGTTTATTAGCGAATTAAAGTGCTTAAGCATAAGTCATATAATGAGCTTAAGTTCTTATCTGTATTTACGAAGTCATGAAAAGAAATTATCATGAACTTCGTTACGAGTTTATCGTTAAGTAAGCGTCGTGAAGTCGTTTATAACTCGATATTCGTGATTATAAATTAATATATTAAAATGATTAAATATATATTAATAACAACACGAATCGATGTCGCGAAGCTAACGAAAGTGTTTTTTAAGAAAATCGTTTTACGCTTTAACATGTTAATTAACATAATGAGTGATAAAGACTCTGTCTTCACTAGCGCGTTCTGATTAATTATATGTTATCATGCACGCATTAAATGACGATTAAGCACCGCGTTTCATTCGTAAACGAATGACTTAATCGAGCGTTAAAACTAAATCTTAAAGCACTATTTACGTACTTTCGCTGACGCAGAGCAGACGTGTTAAGCTAATTTTTTATTAATGATTAAATATGCTTATAATAATAATCGTCACGTTTTCATTAAAGTCTCGTCGTTCTTTTTAATATACGATTATAATTCGAAAATATATTACGAGATTAAAAATAACTTCGCTGAAAAGAAAATATTATTCGTAAAAGATCGAGTTCAGTAACTTTAAGATTTAAGAAATTAACTGACGAAGCGTCTTGTCGACGCTATCGCGTAGCAGACGAAGTATTATAATCGCAGTCATAAAGTTAAGACTTATACTGTTAATGATTTAGTTATGCTCTTAACTAGAAATTTAAAACAAAAGAAGCCTAGTAAGAAATTATCGCATAGATTTATTAATTCGTTCAGAGTGAAGAATAAAATTAAAACTTAAGCTTATTAACTGACGTTACTTAATATTTATCGTATTCATAATACTTTTCATGTTTCGTTACTGAAGTCATATTAAAATAAAGCAGACGATCAGAAAGCGAAAGCTCTTATGCAATCTTTAAAGCTCATTAACGATGAGAAGTAATAAAAAATTAAGAAAATTGTGAATAAGAGTAAAAGTAAGAAGAAGTTATAATACAAGATGAAATGATTAAACTGAGATCATATATATGATTAATGACTACTCGAAGAAGAGCTAAAGCTTGCTTAAGATCTGAAAGAAAAATTCGATGATTAAATAGCGTTGCGCAAGCGACGACGAAGAAATAAGTAAGCGAGTATCGCGATAATAACGTTTAATTATTAACGACGTTAATTCGATACAATAATCGTCTTCGCATCGTCATCGATTATAAATTTTTAATTAAAAATCTTTTCATTTCGTTACATAAAGTGTCGATAATAATAAGGCTGAACGCTTAACGCGCAGCGCTTAATCATAAAAATTTATTTATTTATTTATTTATTTATTTATTTATTTATTTATTTATTTATTTATTTATTTATTTATTTACTATCGTACATACTGAGCTTAGATATTAAGACGACGACTTCGAGCTACTAGTAACGTTCGAGAACGTTAAGTTAAAGCTCGTTCAGAAATCGTCTCTGATAAACGAAGTTCTTAGTAAGTTAACGTTAATTCTCATGAAAACTTACTTCGTGAGATGACGCTTTCACGTTATTTTCTCATTTTTCTTCTTCTTATCTATCTTATTCATTATCATATTCTTTTCTTACTTCATCTCTTTAATCGTTATTTTACTTATTACTTTTTTAACTTTATCGCGCTGAGCTCGAAGTATCTTACACTTCGTTTACGTCTCATCGCGCTTTCGTTTCGCCTTCGTTAAACGCTTAATCAGTTAAGTAATCTCGCGCTGATCACGTTTAATCGCGAGTTAAGCTTTATATGCGATGCTAAAGATGTATTCATTAACGCGACGTCATTTCTTCATGACTGTTATTAGTCTCTTTCGTTTATTTTTCACGTTAACGAAAATGACACGTTAATATTAATTTACGCGAGTAAATTCACGAATAACGCGTTTCGCCTCGTTTCGAAAACGTTTAATGAACTAAATGATTCTTAATAGCTGTCGCAGCGTTAGCGAGATAAAACTTATCGTAATATAACGATTCGAGCCGTAACGTTAAGCTCTGCACGATTTACAGACACTTAACTCGCGCACGCACTCACGCCTATTAATGTAAATTATACACGAAAGATCTTTACATTCTGAGAAATAAAAGATTAGTTTTGTACTTAAATCAGTAAATACACATATCGATCGTGATCGTTATCTCGTTATTAATTCGTGTAATCGTTAAGATCATGTTATGTTTATTTTTACTAGAAAACATACACATAAGCCTGTACAGCGTCTGCTTCTTGTCTTTAAGTACATATAAATTTGTTTATAGTATTTAAAAGCATATATTAGCATACGTATCGTTTGCTCGCTGTTATTAAGTACATATAAAAAGTATCTGATTAAAAGATGAAAAGAAAAAGAAAAAAGAAGAAAGGAAAAAAGAAATAACAACATTATATGTGATAAACAAGCGTCATCGTAACGATAATGTTAAATAAACATTAAGTTCGCGTCATCGTAACGACAGCGCGCTAGTAAGCATCGTAATAATAATAATTAAAATCGCAGCCTCATAAAATTTCATGAAGGGACTACAAACTATAGTCGATTACAAGATGATATTACATTTAAAAGACTCTTTTTCTTTTATTAATTTAAAAAGGTTTAAGAGATTTTTAATGAGCTCTAGAAAGCTGCGCTTAGCAGGCGCGATTAATAACTGTCTTCACTTTTAAAGGTTAATATAGCTTCTTTACACTGAAGATTAATGCCTTAAAAGAAAAGACAATTGTAATAATAGCATGCGCTAGCTTTACGACAGCGCTTACTAGAGACAAGGTCAGATGACTTATTAAATGATCTCGAGTCGCTTAATAAGTTAACGTTTCTTATGACGTATTAAGAATGATTTATTAAAATTAAATAGCGAGATGCTAACGATAAAGTCATTAAGAATATTAAATGAGCTGAAGCTCATTCTCTTAATGTTTTTTAGCGATTAGTTTTATATATCAGTATCAGAGTAACTGAGTATAATTATAATAAGTTTATTATGTCTCACGTCTTCTATATCTAAACGCGCTAGCGGATAGCTGACGAAGCCGACCTTACAGTTAATTACTCGCTTAATAAATGTATATTTAAGTAAATTACAGAAGAAAACTTCGCATGACTTTTATGTTTCAGAATGTCTCATGCAGTTTGCGAAGGTTTTATGTAACGTTTTATAAGATATTAAGCGATCTCGTCGTTATCATTCTGAATCTGTAAGATCGTGCGATTAACGTTCTTAAACACATACTTATGAATGTACTTTATGATTTGTACAGACGCGTAAACCTTCGTGTTAATATGCGCATTATATTTACAAATCAGATGTGAATTATAAAGCACGATTTAAAAGTTATTCATAATTACATTAATTTCATGTACTCGTTTCGTTCAGATGCGATCATCTTAACGCCTTTTATATAAAGAATAATTATTCTCTGTAATGAACGTTTCTGACTGAAACGACTTTAAAAAGTTCTTTTAATAAATTCGTCGATCTGTGTGTTTATTATTAGTCATGTAAGAAGTAATAAAATTATGTCGTTTACAGAGTTCGTGATACATTTAAAACTTAATAATATTTACTAAATTATTATCAGAATTTATTTCAGACGATAATAGCTTCGCGAGAATAACTTCATTAACGTTCGCTCGTTTAACATAGCTATAATTTCTTTGCAGAAAAAGTAAAAGATGCAGATATAAAAGCTCGCGTTTTTAATACTTAATAATTCAGACGTGACTTAAATGAGGCTTAAACATGTCTTTTAAATTTGCTAACAGTGTCTTACGCTTTTAATTAAACATCATTATTATGATTTCAGATCTGTTATTAACTGTTTAATTAAGCGATAAAGCATTAAGCATCTCTGTTCACTTTAAATTTGTCGTAACGGTAATGAACAGAGCTGATTTACTTAAATAACGTAATATAGTCATGAAATTCTGATACAGATTATGCATGTATCTGTTATTTCTCGAATAGCTTTCTGTTAGAATAATGCGACGTCTTACAATCATTTAATTAATGTCATTTTTAATTAATGCATCTCGAACTTCGTTGTACAGATCTGTATAAATAATATCTTAATTATATTAATGTTAATGCAAGACATTTTAATTAATCTGAGCTCATGCATTAACGATATACTGCTGAAACAGACGTTAATCGTGTAGTAATAACGAAAATTAATCTGTACGAGAAAATAAATGATATTAATGAAACGCTTACTCATTAAGACGAATCTTTTCACGATTGTCATCAGCATTTAGTAAACGTAAACTTCAGTGTCAGCCTGATTGTTTAAACGAAAAGAAAAGCACATAATGTAACGAAAGATATGCAGAATTAAAATGCTCGATACGAATAAAATGCGAAGCTGTTCTCTCTGCGCGACGCTTTATAAGAATAATATTACGAAAACAGAGCGTATCAGTCTCGTTTATTATGAACATAGTAACTTCATTACTAATAAGCATGTTATAACGTCTTTTATTAAATTCGATCTTCATGATTAAACGCATCTGTGAGTTAATAAGAATTCGTACATTCTTATGTTAACTTAACTAATATCGTAAAAGCTTTCGTGCAATCATATACATGTTAATAAAAAGATTATTAACGTTACGAATGATTTATTTTAGTCGTTATAATAACTCGATTCGTAAATTCGAATATTAATCTGCTTTGCATTAAATCGCGTAAATTAAATCATGAAAGTACAGATCTGTAAACGTTAAACGTTAATTAAACGAATAATAAAGTTAATCGATTAAATGATATACTTCGTCTTAAATTAAAAAGATTTAAATTTCTTCAATGTTAGAATTTATTCTCTAATCGCTCTTGTACATGCATGATGTGAATGTAAGAGCTATGCTATAAACTCGTATATGCGTGCGAAAATGTCGTGTCTCTGCAGTTTAATTAGTAAACAGTCTGTACAATGATAAAGATAAGAAAAGTAAAGACGTTAATGTTACATTTTCTTCGTTACAGCAATTTGTGAAAATCGAGTTAACGTTAGTAAATTCGATTCGTATAATTCGCTTTATAATTTAGTACAGAGCTTAACAGAATTAATAGACTCGATCTTTAGTCTTAAGAGAGTATGTTTATACATTATCATATCTGAAATTATAATCTCAGAGCTGTTAAGAATTATGTGAACGTTAAACATGTAAACGTTAAACATGTTAATCGCGTCGTTATTATTATTATTAAGATTATTATCTTTCAGATCTGAGTTCATGTAATATGAAACGAACGAATCGAATAAGCTCTGCGATAAAAGATACAGAAAATATTAACTTCGATATTAATTCTGTTACATTAAATTTAAATAATTAATCATAACGCGTCATTCAGACTGATTACTTCTTTAAAGCGTTAAGTGACTTCGATTTTAAAAACGAAGGCGAAAAAAGTTATAATGCTTTACTGATTTAAGTATTGTTTAACGCTCGTCTTACATTATAAAGATTAGAACTGCGTAATCGCACACGTAATTAAATAAGAATGTGTGAAACGAATAAAATTAATTAAGATATCATACGAGTTCGTTTAACGAAATAATTAAACGTGATAACGTTAAGATTAAAATCTGCAAGTGATCTGCGAATAAACATGAAGCTAATGAATCTTCGTGAACGTGCAGTTTATTTAAATTAAAGTCGTTAACTGTGAAACATAAATTTTAACATGAATTAATTTTATACTCGACACGAGACGCAGATTTGAAAAAAATCTGCGCTAAGCTTGTAAAAAGCTTTAAAGAGTCTGTGCATGTAATATTTAAAACAGACACGACTTTCGTTATTATTTTTAAACATGATTAAATAATAAAAAGAATCGAAAATGTCTGTAAGAATGCGTGCAGATCTGAATACACCTGAACAGATTTAAGTAAACAGAAGTTTTCATGTTCGTCACGTGAAACGAAAAGTCACGTTACTATTAATTTTCAGCCAATCGGATTAAAGATTATGAAAAAAGATAATGTAGTATAGTATAGATACAAACTACTCTATATCGAGTAGATAAATCTGGGTTGCGCTTTGGAACCATTACTAATCGTAAATGGTTCGTGAATAGCATTGGCTGAGAACTCAACTATAGAGACCTCTGAGACCTACTTAATCTGTATCGTTGCCATTGATCGCGGAGGAAATTTGAGTCATTATTGTGAAAGAGAGCACGCGGCCACAGAAGGGGTTTCTAAGCTCGTCACTTCCATGCTTCAGGACGACTAAACATCACGTGATATGGCGAGGATCGACAAGACTAGCGCCATCGCTGGATGTCCTTTCAATTCTAGCCTGGAATCTGTCAATCAACGAGCGAATCTACGCATTCTAGTAAGTCAATCGAGGTCTTTCTTGCTCGAGCTGTCCGCCATGTTCGACTCTCTACCCTCTGCTTATGCCGCTGACTACGGCATATTGGGGTGAACAGAATGTTGTAGCATGATACCGAACAGGTGCAACAATGTCAAATCCTTCCTTCCAAATCAGCCAGCAATTGACCACCACCAAATCCCTCACCCCCAACACAGCCTGGCTCTCCACTTTCCTGACCAACCAACGTCCAACTACACCCCTCCCCGCACTCACCCAAACAGCATGCTTACGCCTCCTAGCCTCGGACATCACAACTTCCCTCACCGCAGCCACATCCACCTGCTACCCAGCCGACGTTCATAATGCCAACATCAAAGAACGTAGGGCTACAGGACCCATAGCCGTGCAGGTTCTAGCGGTGGAGGATATGAGCAAGAGCCGGTGGGAGCAGATCGAAGCTATCGAAGCGCTTGAAAGAGGCGAGGGCACCAAGGGGAGGGAAATCATACGTGTGGCTCCTGCCGAAGATGGCGACGATTCTGCTGGGGGCGGGATGCAGAGGGGCGGTGGACCGCATAAATTACTGCTGCAGGATGCTTCTGGGAGCAGAGTCTATGGGATTGAGTTGAAGGCGTTGGAGGGGGTTGGGTTGGGCATGGGGATGGGGTGTAAGCTGGTGTTGAAGAATGCTGTGGTTGCTCGAGGGGTTGTGCTACTCGAGCCCCGTACGGCAAAGGTATTGGGTGGGAAGATTGAGGGGCTTCATAAGGCCTGGAAGGAGGACAGGAAGGCGGAGTTGAGAAGGGCTATCGAGGAGAGCGAACAAGCCGAGGGAGGCGGACGTTGAGGAGAAAAGAATATTTCCACGTCTTGCAGCAGTGTGATGGCATCGTACTAGATTTATTGTGGACTCGGCATGTACGAGACAGGAGAAAAAGGTCAATGGAGCTTCTTAGTCAATGTGGTTACATCGATGCTGTAAGTCATTCTTGTTACTGGAGACGCACGATCATCTAATATCTCTCAGGTTCCAGACACAAAGCCTCCTGTCGTAAAAGCTAGTCGATACGAAAACTGTGTCTTCCTTACCTATTCGGACGTCGCTTGCATAATTCATGCTTTCGTGTTCGGTAAACCTGGCAATTATGTTGATAGTCCAGACCCCGGCGGTCTTGTCGATTTGCAGAACCCTCGCTCCAGAATGCATACAGCTTGCTAGGACATTGAATTTCACTGTCTCTAACGCAACGTACGCTTCAATACCAAACTGCCTTGACAGCCTCCACACGCCCCCGCCGAGGCGCTTCTCAGCAAGGACTTTCGCCTTCCCTTGGCCATGTTTTGGAGGAATGAGTATCCGAACATACTCATCGTAACTCCCAGTGATGACTACACCGTCCGACTGGTCATCAATTGGCAGAATTGCAGTGACACCTGCGCCATGAGTCTTCATATCTTGACTCGATGACCCATACTCACTGGAACTTTCTTGAGCGGAGAGCAAAAGATTTGCACGGCGCTTGGCAAGCAGAGAGTCATCTCCACCAGAGTACAGATACAGTGGGGCCATAGTCTCCTCGCTCTCAGGGTTAGCTGGTGGCTTGGACCAAACCACAGTCCACGCTTCTTCCGAGTGAGTCGGGACTGTGGCAATCGATTGCTCGATTTTTCCCGAATCAAGAACCGCAACGTGACCATTGGAAAGTGAGACTGCTAACAGTGACGTTTCATCGGTCGTACCGTGGTCTGGTGGCTGGAAACTCAAAGACAAGACCAAGATTGAGGGTTCGCACACTTGAGTGGATTTGACTATTTGCAAAAGGCTATTGCAAGCACAGTCGATTGTGAACATACAAACAGTACCTACGCTTGTCGCTATAGCGAAGAGTGACGGATTTCGGGGAGAGAAATGAAGATCTAAAATGGCATATGGTAGAACCTTGGTCTGAAGCAGCTTTGCTGTCTGTCGTGTAATGTGGAAAACCAACAGGCTGCCGGTCCGCTTCTGGCTTGGAAGATTGACTTCATCGTCGCTCTGCTTTGAGCCTGCCTGATCTGTAAGATTATATGTCCCAACAACCAGAAGATTGTGCGTCTTTGCAAATTCTAGGCAGCTGGGTTGAGAATCTAGGGTGACGCTCGCTATTGAAGTCACGGCAATTCCCTCTTCTTCAGAACCGACCTCTGACATCTCCATCTATGTTACCATGCTGCGCTATATGATTGAGTGATGGGTCCCTTCCATCGACTTTCAGATGAAACTTATTATCGCTGAAGACTCAAATGATTTGGGGAGTTTGAACCATGGGGGACCGTCAATCATACATCACCAATCAGACACACACAAGCAAAGTATGTACTGAGCAACACTTCCGAAGACGAATCTGTTGTTTATATCCTTGATCACGTGTTCGCAAGTTGCTGACGCACAACCTTCGAGGGATGTTCAGGGCCCGTGGCTCGTGGCTCGTGGCTCGTGCGCGGTGGCTCTAGATTCAGGGACTTGATCACCCGGCGAGGACGGGTATTAGGGGCTGTGCAAAAGGTGATCTCGTTTCTTTTACCTCACACCCCATTTACACTTTTCGTGCCCGGGCGGTGCTCCAGGGCCACATTTCCGACCTTGTCGGCTAAAATTTGCACCTTCTATACCATATCTCGCCCATCACTCGGTCTGACAAGAAGTTTTTGGTACTATCATTGTAGCGTTTAACTAACGACTAACGTTCAAGCCAAAGCCAAAAGTTTCATATTGATCTCCCGGGTCAGCGGCTACGCGAGTGAGGCAAAAGGGGGCGGATACGAGTAGGCTGCTAGGCTCCTCCCAATAGTACTCCTTGGGCCCATCTCATTTGACGGGCTTGCCAAAGTACTGTGATACCGACATCGTGGGATCAAGATCAGCCTTACACGTGAGATTATACGACAGATTGGAGTTCAGAGGACACTCGTGATTTTTCACCTTCCTGGTCGGACGCGCTTTTTTCAGTTCTTTGTCAACTTGTCTTGTTGGATGCAGAACCTCTCTACTATATTGTGGAATAGATCTGGATTTGCTAAAATTAACTCAATTACGAGTACTACAACACATTTGACCCAACCCGGAAACTCCTTAAAGTAGCGATGAATTTGAATGGAGAATCTTCCTGGACCACCTTCGTTATGGAGCGATTTTCTGACGAGATGCGTATCTCAGACAACTCGACCAGGAAGCTCAAGTACAATCTACTCTCTTTTCTTGCTACTGCCCAGGCATTGCATCTCAAATTTTTACCGATTACGTGGGAGTCCGCTCGTCAAAAGCTTGGTCAAGGGGCAACTTCGAAGATCAATGAAGTTCTTGTGAACCTACACACGTGTCTCGCATTCAAACGCATACGCGACGATGTGAAGCGGGAAGGGTCCGGAGAAAACATATTTTGTGCGTTTACCAACGAGATCACAGTTTTAACTTGAGCTTTCCGGGCCCTGAAGATTTCTTCCGGATGCCAGAGTCGCTCGCCGCAGTCATATCTTACGTCGACGTCAATTGCTCAACGACCACGCCTTCGATTAATGCGCTGCTACCTCTCGTCGCTAGCTATGACCTACCACTCGCGACGAAGCCCACCGGCGACACGATAAGTGCTAGGGACAGCACTTGTTTAAAGAAGGGGGTACTGTTACGGGCATACCTCGATTGCCTTGGCGGTTGCCTGTTTAGGCTTAGCGTATTGCTCGGCATTTACCATGACTTGACTTCTTGCATCCATGTATTCTAGCTCTTTAGCTTATTCTCTTATCAATATACATCTATTAGGACTACCCTAGGTATCACCGTGACACTAATGTCAGAGTCGTACCTAGAGTCAAGTCATAGGGTGTATATTGACTAGGAGATAGAAGCTAAAGAACTAAGTACATATATTGCAAGAAAGAAGTATATGCGCTGCCAAGACTCTACGGGAGCGCTATACCTAAAGCAGTAATAGTATCCCGCAGATCGTAAAATCGAGGTATGCTCATAACAGTAGTATTACGGTAATATCTAGGGTAGTCCTAATAGATATATATTAATAAGAGAATAAGCTAAAGAGCTAAAATATACGAGGTATAAAAAGTCAAGTTATAGCGAATACTAAGAATACGCTAAGCTTAAATAAATAACTACTAAGATAATTAAGATATACTCGTAATACTTATTAACTAATTAAAGACTACTCGTATTAAAAGACGTAGCTTTTATATAGTATAATTAAATAGTAGTACGTATATTATATACTAGATTTATAAGTTGCTTATAGAATAAGTACTAGCTATAGTTATATTTATATATAGTATTTCTAAATTTATATTAATACGTAATCGTTCGCTAATTAAAATATCGTCGCTTTACTTTCTCGCTAACGTTTGTTTTATTAATATACTCTCTCTTTACTTTTTTATACTTTCTTGCTACTCTTTTCTACTTTCTTATTAATTTCTCGTACTCTTTCTTTACTTCTTCGTACTTTTTCTTAGCTACTTTTTACTCTTTAGCTACTATTACGTTCTTATAAGTTTAAACGAAAGCGTTTAGTTAGCCTATTTTAAATACTAATTAAAAAGAAGCTAGTTATAGCTTTACTAATTATTTACTATATTATCTTCTACTCTGATTCTCTTACTTTTTTTCTCTTACTCTTTTTCTTTAATTCTATTTATTAATATTTTATAATAACTCGTTAGTATACTAAGCGCGTTATTATAAATATTATTATCTTATATTTACTTTATATATATTTCTTTCTCTTTCTCTCTTTGCTATATATATCTTAATAGTTAAGGTAGTTTTATTTAGCTATAATTTCTTTCTTTATCTTGTCTTTATTAGTAAA